>Ga0335074_10007581_pt1 | contig 15043 bp, 10 predicted proteins | sample Lox_Sample_23_FD_206715 | JGI IMG/M metagenome (GOLD analysis project Ga0335074, IMG submission 206715) | Soil microbial communities from Loxahatchee National Wildlife Refuge, Florida, United States - Lox_Sample_2.3 | ecosystem: Environmental > Terrestrial > Soil > Wetlands | place: USA...
CGCCCGCCGCCGTAGACCACCACGTTGGCGAGCCAGGGCCGAATGCGCGCCGCCATCGCCACATCGGCCGGCGAGGTCGCCTCGGCGAGATGCACTCGGTCGATCGGGCTCGAGCCGAGTCGGCCCAACCACTCGTTGTCCAGATGGCAGCGATACTCCGGATTGAACTCGCCGACGCGAGCCCAGGTATCGCGGCTCATGACCCAGCCCGACGGCGTCGGGAAGTCGTTGATGCGCACGATGCGCCCGGCGACGTCGATCTCGAGCTGTGTGCCGGACACGAACCCCGCGTGCTCCAGGCAGCGCAGCGAGGTGGCCAGATGCGTCGGCTGCCAGCGGTCGTCGTCCTCCAGGATCGCCACGTAATCCGCGTCCAGCAGCGCCGCGGTGGCGTTGAGCGCCGCGGCCTGCGACCCGTGTGCGGCATTCGCCGCCCGTACCGGCACGTCGAACACCCCGATGTCCGGCAGCCGCGCACCCGGATCCAGCCCGATCAGCACCTCGATGCTCACGCTTTCACGGGCCGTCTGCACGCAAACGGACTGAATCGCGCGCTTCAGGAAGCTCGCCTGCTCGGGCTGGCTGCGCGATGGGATCATGACATGCAGCCGCCGCATCAGCTTGATCCGCCCGTCGCGCAGTCTGTGGCCTGCGCGAGCGTGTCGATGGCTGGGATGCTCAGATCAGACGGCTCCTCGCCGCGCTGGCTGCGCGCCCACATGATCCGGTAGGCCGCCTCCAGGTGTCGGCGATAGCGGTCGGTGTCGAACAGCGCCTGAGCCTGCCGCTGCTCGAGCAGCCTGCGGCGAAGCTCCCCGAGCGTCCCCGGCGCCGAGGCGAGCTCGAAGGCACGCGCCTCGTAGGACTGCAGGTCGCTCGTGATCAACTCCGGCAGACCCACGGCCTTCAGCAGGCTGCCGGCGACTCGGCCGGGAAACGCGCGCCCCGTGCAGGTCAGCACCGGCAAGCCGGCCCACAGCGCGTCGCTGGCCGTGGTGTGAGCGTTGTAGGGCAGTGTGTCCAGGAACAGGTCCGCAAGCGCGTGCCGGGCGAGGTGCTCGGCATGCGCTACGCGCGGCGCGAATACCAGTCGCTCGGGGGCGACTCCGCGACGCAGCGCCTCGGCACGCAGGTTATCGGCCGCGGCGTCGTTGCTTCGGTAGAGCCAAAGGACACTGCCTTCCAGGCGCCCCAGCAGCCGCATCCACACATCGAAGACCAGCGGGGTGATCTTGAAGCTGGCATTGAAGCTGCAGAACACGAAGGCGCCCGGCGGCAGCCCCACCTCGGCACGCGTGGGCACGCGGCTGGCGATGGGCCGGCGATCATCGGTCGGCTGATAGCTGTCCGGCAGGTACACGACGCGCTCGCTGTAGTGACGGCGGTCCTCGGGCGGCAGCACGTGGCTGTCGGCGATGATGTAGTCCACGTGCGCGCCACCCAGGGTGCCCGGATAGCCGAGAAAATTGACCTGCACGGGCGCAGCGCGCTGCGCCAGCAGGCCGGGACGTGCGCCGGTCACGTAGCCGCTCAGATCGATGAGAATGTCGACGCCGCGGCGGCGGACCAGATCCGCGACCGCAGCATCATCCAGCTGATCGATCGGGAGAAAATGATCGAATGCTCGCTCGATGCGCCGGCGCACCTCACTGCCATCATCGCCGCTTCCCGACAACGCCGTGAGCTCGAAGCCATTGCGATCGTGCCTTTCGAGCAGCCCCGCAATCAGATGCGCGGTGGCATGATCACGAAAATCGGCCGATAGATACGCCAGCGAGATCTTCGCTCCTGCCGGCCGCGCCGGCCGCGGCGCGGCCGGCAGCGGTGCAGCGATCGCCGGATGACGGTCGGCCAGATAGATGCGCGCGCACCGCTGGTGAGTCCGCGGGTCATCGGAGAGGGCCAGCAGCTCGAGGGGCAGGCAGATGCGCCTGCCCGCCGCGATGCCCGCGTCGATCACGGATGCAGCCTGCCCGAAGTCGCTCCAGTCGCAGCAGAGCAGGCGGGTATAGGCAAGCTTGCCCGCCGCGTAGGGATGTTCGGGTGCCAACGCCAGCGTCTTCTGCAGGCTTTCGATGGCTTGCCGCGGTCGACCCAGATAGCACAGAGCCGCCGCATGATTGGCGTGCACTCCGGCGTGGTCGCCCGCCAGCGCGAGCGCGCGCTCGAAGGTCGCTGCGGCCCTGCCCGCCTGTCCGAGCGCCAGCAATGCCATGCCCAGGATGTAGTGGGCGTGCGCGTCCTCGGGCGCCAGTCGCAGCGCCTGCTCGCAGCTCAGCACGGCTTCCCCGGCCCGGTTCAGCTCGAGCAGGGCGGTAGCCCGGCCGCGATGGCCATCGGCGCAGCGCGCATCCCGACGCAACGCCTCCCCGAAACTGAGCAGCGCCGCCGCGGCGCGCCTGAGCTCCAGCAGCAGCTGACCGCGGCGGATCCACGCCTCCGGATCCGAGGCGCGCAGCTCGATGGCGCGCGCGTTACTCGACAGCGCCTCCTCGAGTCGGCCCAGCGCGCGCAGCGCCATTGCGCGTTGGTCATGGGCCTCCGACAGGCTCGGGTCCAGCTGCAGCGCATGCTCGAGCTGCGCCAGCGCCCGCTCGGGTTGCCGCAGCTGCAGACAGATCCTCGCAAGGTTCACCCGCGCGAGCGGTTGGCGGGCATCGAGCCGCAGCGCCCGGTTGATCAGCGCGTGCGCGGATTCGAAATTGCCCTTCTGGGCTTCGATGACGCCCAGCAGGTGCAGAGCGTCCACGTTGCCGGGCAGCTCGCGCAGAATCTGCCGGTAGAGACTCTCGGCGCCGGCCCGATCGCCCCGCTGGTGCAGTTGCACGGCCCACTGCAGCCGTTGCCGCGGCGAGCCCGGCCCGGCCGCGTGCACCCCTGTGGCGCCGGGCATTGCGACTTTGCTCATATGGATGCTCGAGGCAGTAGGCGATCGCGCCGCAAACGTCCTGCTGTTGCCTGCGGTTCCGTAGACAAAGTCTAACCCTTCACCGATGCGGCAAGCCCTTCTTTGCGCGCGAAGCGCTGAGGAGGCCGCGGCTCTCGGGCGTCACCGTGCTGTAAGACGCGCTGGGTATGCTGGGAAACTTTTTTGCGGCGATCGACGAGCTGCCGGCGGGGAGCCGGCCCGGATCAGCTCTGCTGACCCACCGCTGCGAGGTGCGCCTTCAGAAAGAAACTCTCGAACTCCTGCACCGCACGCCGGTCCTCGAACAGTACCTGGCTTCGCTCCGCGATACGCGCCTGCAGCGCCTGACGCAGATCCGGCTGTGCCGCCAACTGCACGGCCCGGGCCGCATAATCCTCCGCGTCGCGCGCGATCACCCCTTCGTCCATTCCCATCCTGCGATACATGGCCTGCGTGAAACGGCCGCGCTGCAGACCCGTGGGCAGGGTCACGACCGGAGTACCGACGGCCAGGGCGTCGATCGAGGTGTTCATGCCGTTGAAATGCAGCGTATCGAGCACCACGTCGGCGACCCTCAGCAGCTGCAGGTAGCGTGTGTAGGGCTGCCGCGGCAGAAACACGATCCGCTCGGCGAGCTCGCCCATGCTGCGACGAAAGCGCCGCTCCAGCAGCACGCTCCACTGGGCGCAGTGGCCCGAGAACAGCACGACGCGGCCCGCGCCGTCGCGCTCGAGGATGCGCCTGATCAGTCCGTCGAAGTCCGGGTGCAGCTTGAAGAGCGTCTGTGGGCAGACATAGAGATGCGCGTTCCCCGGCAGCCCCAGCTCCGCGCGCGTCGGCCACTGCTGCGGCAGTGGTGGACGGAAGTAGTACGCCAGGGTGGCTAGATCATGCAACTCGACCAGCCGCTCGCTGTAGTGCGCGTGCGCGCCGGCTGGTTCATACAGATCATTGGAGACGTAATAGTCCATGCTCGGAATGCCGGTGGTGTCGGGATGTCCGTACGACACACACTGCACTTTCGCGAGACGCGCGAAGGCCAGCAGGTACGAAAACGGCTCCATGCCGATGTCCTGGTAGAACAGTACGTCGAGCTCGAGTGCCGCGATGTGCTCGCGCGCCGCGAGCAGCGTATCGGGCAGGCCGATCCAGTGGTCGCAGTGCGCCTGGATCCAGCGGGCCGTGTCGTCCCGTGTCACCGGCGGCAGGTTCAGAACGTACACCTCGAAGCACTCGCGGTTGAGCTCTGCGATCAGCCCGCGGGCTACCCTGCCGATGCTGTGGCTGCGCAGGAAGCGTGAGATGAATCCGACGCGGATGCGGCCGGCGCGACGTCGATTGGCGCGACAATGCGCGGCCTGCCACTCCAGGTGTGGCGCCGCAAGCGCAAAGGCGCGCGCGAGCTTGCCGTTCAGAGCCCGATTGCACTGCCCGTGATAGGCGAGATAGAACGTCGGCAGATCCGCCTTGTTCAGCGGATCTTCGATATGTGGAGGCTCCGCCAGCAGCCGGTCCAACCCCGCCTCGAAGCGCGCGCGCGCCGCCACGATCGCCGTCGTGGAGTCGTGGATGGCCTCCGTGAGCAGCTGCAGGCGCATGCCGATGCCGTCCTGAGGCCGCAGGCGATGCGCCTGCCCCAGGTGTTCGCGCGCGCGCTCGACCAGGCCGAGGCTGGCGGCGAGCTTGCCGGCGTTGTGGGCGGCGGCGAACCCGTCGGGCTCGAGGCGTGCGGCGAGCGATTGGTGCGCGAGCGCCTCTTCGGTCCGCCCCAGGTCCTGCAGCAGGTTGCCGAGTCGATGGTGCACCTGCGCTGCCGCCGGCGTCAGGCGCAGCACAGCGATGAATCGCTCCAGTGCCACTGGCAACTGGCCCGCAGACTGCAGCCGCTCCGCCTCCTGGAAAAGCTGCCGGGCGAGTGCGTGCGCGTTTACGGCCGGCTGTGGGCAGCGGCGCTCCAGTGCGGCCTGCAGCGTCGCCCGGGCGTCCGCGTCGAGGGGGCGGACCGCGAGCACTCCCCGACAGATGCGCGCCGCCTCCTCGAACAGTCCGACAGCGAGCAGCGCGCGCGCGCGCGCCAGCTGCACTTGCGGATCATCGGCGGCCAGCTCGGCGGCCATCTCGAAGTGTGACAGGGCCTGCGCGACGTCCCCGCCGCCCTGCAGCGCCTCCGCCAGCTCCAATCGGTAGTGCACACGGCCGGGCGCAAACTGCGTCGCAGCCGCTGCGAATGCCGCGGCTTCTCTGAGCTGATGAAACCGCAGCGTCAGCAGCGCGGCCTCGTGCCACAGCCGTGCATTCGTCGGCTCGCGCGCGGTCAGCGCCCGCAGCAGCAGCAGGGCCTGCGACGCGTTCCCGGCGCGCAGTGCCTCCTCGGCCTGGCATAGCACCGCGGCTTCTGCCCCGAGCGGCCCGCTCGCGAGTGGCGCGATGCTCTGCGCCTCATGGCCTGACATTCGTCGAGACGCCTCCCACGCAGGCCCTTGAACAGAATGTTCAAATATAACCCACAGATGTCATACGTCGCGGCTCCCACTCGAACCGCTCTCGACATGGCTGACGGTTGCAGCATTACTGTAGCAATAGCGGGCTATAAGTGACCAATCGGATGCGAAGGGGGGGGGGGGGGGGGGCGGCACGCGCGCGTTGCCCATCGCCTGCAGCGCATCTATCCCAAACCAACCTGCGAAGTTCCCACATGGCTCACATTCCTGGATCGCCTCGCCGTCGTTCTCCGATCGCCGCGCTGGCTGCGGTGATGGCCCCGATCGCCTGGGTTGCGGCCGGCGCCGCCTGCCTGGGGGCCGAGCTCCCATCGTCTGCACCTTCCGATCAGACGGTGCTTGCCACCATCGGCAGCTCCTCCATCACCCAAGCCGAGGTGATCAAGCAGGATCCCGCAGCGTTCGCGAAGCAACAGCAGCAATACGAGCGCGAGATGCGGCAGCTGCAGGCGAACTTCGCGCAGGCGCGGCACGACCTGTTGCAGCAGAAGCTCGATGATCTGTTGAACCAGCGCGCCCTCGAGCTCGAGGCGACGCAGCGGCGGATCTCGACCGAAGCGGTGCTGCAGGATGTCACGGTGCCCGCGGTCACGGATGCGGACGTGCGCGCCTTCTATGAAGAGAACAAGGCACGTACCACGCTCAGCTTCGAGCAGCTCGCACCCCGCATTCGCGAGTACCTGGCGGTGCAGAACAATGCGCAGGCCACCCGGGATTTTTATCGGCGCCTGCGCACCAAGTTCGCGATCCGCTCGCGGCTGCCGCCCTATCGGGTGGCCGTCGCGGCGAGCGGCCCGGTGCGGGGCAGCGCTGATGCGCCCGTGACGATCATCGAATTCGGCGACTTCCAGTGCCCGTACTGCCGCGAGGCGGAAGCGACCCTCAAGGTGGTGCTCGCCAAATACCCGCGCGAAGTGCGCCTGGTGTTTCGCGAGCTGCCGCTCACGCAGCTGCATCCCGACGCCATGGTGGCCGCCGAGGCGGGCATCTGCGCCGATCAGCAGGGGAAATTCTGGCCCATGCATGACGCGATGTACGCCAACCAGAGCGCCCTGAGCCTCGAGGGCCTGCTGAACACCGCCAAGGAGCTGGGACTCGACCCGAAGCGTCTTGCCGCGTGCATGTCCGAGCCCGCGACCCGGCAGCGCATCCAAACCGACATGGACGCCGCGCAGGATCTGGGGATCGGCGGAACGCCGTACTTCTTCGTCGACGGTCGGCCGATCAGCGGCAGCGTACCGCCCGAGAAGTTCGAGAGTGTCGTCTCCGAGGAGCTCGAACGACTCGGGGATCACGTCGCGGGGGATTCCACCCCCGAGCCGTCACGGGGATGAGTCGACTCGCGGACTGCGATCGTCAGGGAGCCGCTATCCAGCGTTCGCATCGACGGATTGCACGATGTCGCAGGCCGCCCAGCAGCTGGAAGCGTCGAGACCCCGCGGTGACGCGCGCCGCATCCTGATCGTGGAGCGCGACCCGGACTCCGAACGAACCCTGCAGGGGGCGCTGGTGCGGGCCGGGTTCTCGGTCACGACCCTGTTCAGCGGTGAGGACGTGCTGGATGCCATCGACCGCGACCGCCCGCATCTGATCATGCTGGACTGGGAGTATCCGGGGATCGTCGCCTCGCGTCTGATCGGGCACCTCAATGGCGAGTTGCCCTCGGAGCGAGCGCGCCTGATGGCGCTGTCGCTGTTCTCGAGCGAGCACCACATCGTCTCCGGGTTCGAGCTGGGCCTGGATGACTACGTCGTGCGCCCCTATTCGCTGCCGGTCCTGGTGGCACGCGTGCGGGCGGTTCTGCGGCCCACGCGCATCCGCTCCAACCGGGGCGAGTGGGTGGAGTTCGAGAAGCTGCGGATGGATTTGTCTGACCTGCGCCTGATGGTGGGGGAGCACATCGTGCCCCTGCGGCCGATGGAGTTCGGCTTGCTGGCGTTTTTGATGCATCACCCGGAGCGGGTCTTCACGCGCGAACAGCTGCTCGCACGTGTCTGGGGACGCAGCAGCACGGTTGATGCGCGCGCCGTAGATGTGAACATCCAGCGCACACGCAAGGCGCTGGCGCGCCATGGCTGCGGGGAGTACCTGCAGACCGTGCGGGCATTCGGTTACCGGCTGGCCGCAGTTCGCTCTTAATTGCCGTCACCGATCTGTCATACGCTGCGGTAACAATGCGAGCAGCCGAGGCAGCTGGTGCGTCGCGCCAGCGACACAAGGCTGCACATAGATAAGACACCTTCGCGGGATCCCTATGAGCACTTCGTCGCGCCGTTCGATCCGGCTGCTGCTCGGCCCTTTGAGCACTGCAGCACTCCTCATGGCAGCCACTTCCGGCGCCTTCGCCGCCGGCGCGTCCACGCCTGCGGACAGCAGCGTGGTCGCGCAGGCCGGTTCCATCAGGCTGGACGGTTCGGACGTACGCGCGCTGGTAGCGAGTCTGCCGGCTCAGACACGCACCGCCGTGCGCACGAGCCTCAGCTCGCTGGAGCAGGTCGTGCAGGGCGACCTGGTGCGACGCGCCGTGCTGCAGGATGCCGAAGCCAGCGGCTTCGATCGGCTTCCCGGCACCGTCTCGCAGCTGAATCAGGTGCGCGATGAGGCGCTGGTCAATCTGTGGATCGCCAGCAAGGCAGTGGTGCCCGCCGACTACCCGAGCGAGTCGGAGCTGCAGGCGGCATACGCGGCGAATCAGCAGGCCCTGGCTTCTCCGACCGAGTACCGCGTCGCGCAGATCTTCATCGCGGCACCCGATGGCGGCGATCCCGCCAAACTGGCAGCGGCCCTGCGCAAGGCCGCCGACGTTGCCGCCAGGATCAATGCCGGTGATTTCAGTCAGCTGGCGGAACAGCAGTCGGAGGACCCGCAGAGTGCCGCCCAGGGTGGCGATCTGGGCTACCTCCCCGAGAACCGCATCATGCCGGACATCCTGGCGGCGGTGCGCCGCCTGAGTCCCGGTCAGGTTGTCGGTCCGGTCAAGACGGCACAGGGTCTGCGATTTCTGAAACTGCTGGAGAAACGGCCCGGCACCGTCCCCACGCTCGCGCAGGTGCACGATCAGCTGGTGAGCGCGCTGCGCCGCCGGCGGGCGGCCCAGCTGCAGCAGGCGTATCTGTTGAATTACCGGACCAAGCTGGCCGTCGCCGTCAATCAGATCGAGCTGGCCAAGCTGCAACAGACCCTGCCGCGGTAGCCGCTGCTGTTGGCGCGGACCGGAGTCGAGGCGACGGGGACGGCGGCATGCCCAGCGATCGCCACCCGCCACCGTCCCGCGCGCTCGCTGTGGCTCTGGCGGGGCTGGTGGCGCTCATTGGCGGGCGATCGATGCCCGTTCATGCCCAGGGCGGCGCGCCGGTCGCCAATCCTGCCCCCTGGTTGATCACCGCGCCCATCGACGAGACACGACGCGTGCGCCTGAGCGGAAACGTACGTCCGGAGGCCAACGCGCACAATGACCGTGGGCGGGTGCCCGACGCGCTGTCTTTGCGGCACATGCAGCTGCTGCTCAGACGACCGGTCGCGCGTGAGCTGGCCCTGCAGCAGTACCTGCATGACCTGCAGGATCGCACCTCGCCGAGTTTTCACCGCTGGCTGAACCCGGCGCAGCTGGCCCAGAGCTACGGTCCCTCGATGCATGACCTGCGGGCCATCTCGGGGTGGCTGCAGCAGCAGGGCTTTACCGTCAACAGTGCCTCGCAGAGCAGCCTGATCATCGACTTCTCGGGAACCGCCGGCCAGGTGCGCAGCGCCTTTCGCACCGAGATCCACTCTCTGGCGGTCAACGGCCGGCGCCACATCGCCAACATGAGCGACCCACAGATCCCCGCCGCGCTCGCGCCGCTCGTGGTCGGCATCGTCTCGCTGAATGATTTTCGTCCCTATCCGCTGCACCGGCCGCGCGCGCAGTACACCCTGTCTTCCGGCCAGACCCTGCTGTCACCGGCGGACCTGGCAACCCTCTACGACCTGCAACCCCTGTTCAGCGCGGGCGATGCCGGCCAGGGCCAGACCGTCGTCGTGCTCGAGGACACCGACGTTTACAGCAGCAGCGACTGGAGCACGTTTCGCAGCACCTTCGGGCTGGATGCCTATGGCACCGGCTCCCTCTCCCAGCAGCATCCGGCACGGCTCAGCGGTCGCAACAATTGCAGCGATCCGGGCGTCGGCTCGGGCGGCGTGGACGAAGAGGCCATCCTCGATGCGGAGTGGGCCAGCGCAGCCGCCCCGGGCGCGAGCATCGAGCTCGCCTCCTGCGCGGACACGAGCACCACCTTTGGTGGCCTGATCGCTCTGCAAAATCTGCTCGAGCAGAGCTCTCCCCCGGCCATCGTCAGCCTGAGCTACGGTGAGTGCGAGGCCGTCAATGGCGCAACCGCCAACGCCGCCTTCAGCAGCGCCTATCAGCAGGCGGACGCCGAAGGGGTCTCGGTGTTCGTCGCGGCGGGCGATGCTGGGGCGGCCGGCTGCGATGACCGGGCAAGCTACGCGACACACGGCACGGGAGTGAGCGGCCTCGCTTCCACGCCCTATGACGTGGCCGTGGGCGGCACGGACTTCGCCGACACCTACACTCACACCACCGCGAGCTACTGGAGCGCGAGCAACGGCCCCTATTACGGCTCGGCCCTCTCCTATATCCCGGAGGTTCCCTGGAATGACTCCTGTGCCGGAGCGCTGCTGTCCCAATACGAGGGCTACTCGAGCAGCTACGGCAGCAGCGGCTTCTGCAACAGCCCGGTCGGCAGCGCGCATTTCCTGACCACTACCGCAGGCAGCGGCGGCCCGAGCAGCTGCGCCAGCGGTATGCCGGCCACACCCGGTGTGGTCGGCGGCTCCTGCAGCGGCAGTCCCAAGCCCGGCTGGCAGGACGGGGTACCGGGGATTGCCGACGACGGCGTGCGCGATCTGCCGGATGTCTCGCTGTTCGCGGGCAACGGCCTGTGGGGCCACTACTACGTGGTGTGCTGGTCGGACACCGCGGCGGGCGGCGCGGCCTGCAGCGGCGCACCGAGCGGCTGGTCCGGCGCCGGAGGCACCTCCTTCGGTGCACCGATCCTGGCGGGCATTCAGGCGCTCGTGAACCAGCGCACCGGCGCGCGCCAGGGCAACCCCGATCCGGTCTACTACACGCTTGCGGCCAGCCAGTATGCGAGCGGACTCGACTGCAATTCGAGCGCTGGCAATGCGGTTGCGAGCGGCTGCGTGTTCTACAACGTCACGCTCGGCGACATGGATGTGGACTGTAACGGCTCCAATGACTGCTACCTGCCTTCGGGCAGCGTCGGGGTACTCACCACCGACGACGACACGCAGACGATCGCCTACGCGGCCGCCGGCGGCTGGAACTTCGCCACCGGACTAGGCTCGGTCAACGCCGGCAACCTCGCGAACTATTGGGACTCCTCGGACCTGTCGCTCATGGGCAGCGCCGGCGTGACGGGCAGCGGCGAGCTCTCCTACGCGCTGAGCGTCGGCAACAGCGGACCGCAGAACGCCGGCGGGGTGCTCGTCCGCGCCACCCTGCCGTCGGGCGTCGGCCTCGATGCCGGAGCCAGCAGCAGCGGCTGCACACAGTCGGGCGTGACGCTCAGCTGCAGCCTCGGTGGCCTCGCCGCGGGATCGACCGTTCCCGTGAGCATCGTGCTCGCACCCGGTACGGCACCCGTGGTCGGCGTGTCCTTCGCGGTGTCCTCGAGCGCCGTCGACCTCGATCCGAATAACGATCTGCTCACCATCGACCTTTCAGTCCCGGGCAACGGATCGGCGGCGGACGCTCCAATGCCGCCCTGGGCGGGCGTCTCGCTCGGCGCGCTGCTGCTGCTCATCGCCATGTCGAGGCAGCGCTCACGGGGTGCACGGCTCGAACGCTAGTGCGGGTGCCAGCGCTCGCGCCCGGCGGACCGGGGTGCAAGCGTGGAGGGCCAGCCCGACGTGGGCGCCGGCTGGCGCTGCGCGCGATGCGCGCGATGCGCCGCGCGGCTCCCAATGGCGGCGGCCAGCGCCACCGCACACAACGCCGCGGCCAGCGCGAGACCCACCCGGCCGCCCTCTTCCAGGAAATTCGACCAGCGCAACCACAGCGTCGTCGGTGATTCGCCCGCGAGCACGGCAGACGCGTAGGCAAACGGGGTCAGCAGCTGACAGACCGTCGTCGCTGCCTCCAGACCGAGGAACACCGGCAGGCCGGTGAGCAGCAGCGTCACTCGCCGACGCCGGGTCGGCGCGCTCCACGCGAGCAGCACGCTCCAGAAGATCACCGGCGACTGCACCAGCGCGGCGAGCTGCAGCTGGGAGACGAGTCGCGCCGCGGGCTGCGCATCATCGGCACGCCGGCGCACGGCGCCCTCCAGCTGCAGCACCGCACCCGGCGCGGATTGGCTGGTGATCCGCACGCGCTCGATCTGCCAGGGGTGCGCGAGGGCAATCGCGCGTGCCGCGAGCGCGTAGTAGGGGGCGGCGAGCCGGGCATAGGCTCGCGCGCCGCAGGCGCCGACGGCGAGCGCCGCGGCCACCAGCATCAGCCAGCGCCACTCACGTCGCATGCGACTGATGCGCCTGCGCCGCGGCGCCTGCCCCGGCGACCGCCACGCCGGACCAGTGCAGGAAGTAGCAGGACAGGATGATCACCGGAGCGAGCGGCATGATCAGCCCGTGCATGGCCTGCCAGCCCCCCGGGGCGTAGCGCAGCACCAGGTCAAGCGCCACGAGTCGCCCGATGCTCAGAGCGTATGCCAGCAGTCCCCCCAGCAGCAGACCCCGCAGTCTGTGCCACAGGCTCGCGGGAAACGCGCCGATGGCCGCGGCGAGCAGCAACAGCAGCTCGACCCCCTCGCAGCCGCGCGTCACGTTGAGGCGCGCCGCGCCCGACACGAGCGCGCGCCCGTGCAGCTCGACTGGCTCGTCCGGCGTGATGGCGTTGAGCACCTGAGCGGTCGGCACGATGACCAGGTCCACGACCATGACGCGCTCGAGCGCCGTCCCACGCGAGGCTTCGAAGGCGCCCGCCAGAATGGCAAAGAGCAGGATGAATATCAGGCCGAAGCGCAATGGCGGGGATGCATTCACCGACGTCGAACTCGCGATGGGCCCATTGCGGTGCCGGCGCCCTGGCCAGTGATCCCGCAGCCCCGAGAGCCGGCGCCTTGGGCGCAGCCGGGGCAGCGCTCAGCGCGAAGTGAGCAACAAGGGAAAATCCGCGAACGCATCCCGCACGCGCTTGTCCACCAGGACATACGTCAGAAAGTATAGATCGAGCCCCGCGGCGCACAGTGACGGCAGGGTCTGGTCATTCATCTCGCCGGCGCGCACCGCCGGAATCACCAGCAGTGTACAGTCGATGAGCGCCGACAGCGCGAGCAGCACGCGGCCGTGAGCCCAGACCCACCGCACCGGCTTGGAGGCATTCGGCAGGCGGCGGCACATGGCATACAGCACGGCGGCGGCGATCAGGGACGGAAACAGCGTCTCTACGCTCCACAGACCCTGCAGCACGTTGGCGGCGGCCGCATTCATGCCGGCGACGGAGCCGATCCCCTTGGCCAGCGGTAGCGTGATCGCCCTGGACAGGTACAGGGCCACCACCCACAGCAGCAGCGGCGGCTTCAAACACAGGTTGTCGTCGTAGCTGGACAGCGCGTATCTGGGCATGGCGGCCTTCTCTGCTACATCATCCGGCCGGGCTCGACCGTGCGGTGCGCCCCGAGACCCGCGCGCGGGCCCGGCCAACGCCGCTGAGCGGGTGTGACGAGGTGCGCGCCTCAGGCCTCCACCGGCTGCGCCGCGCACGGCGCGCCCGCGCCCATCGCGAGCGTGGCTGCCAGCAGCGCCAGCCCGGCCGCCAGCATCCAGCCGGCCGGCGGCAGCGGTACGGGGCTGACGGCGAATGAACTGTAACCCGGGCTGGCCACATCGCCATCGCTCTCGCCGTACGCTTGGATCGCGCCATCCTCCCCAGCCGTGAGCAGCTCCCAATCTGCCCAATCGTCGGCGCCGATCGCCGACAGGCTGTCGGGAACCGCGGCCACACCGTCGGTCTTCGGCCCGCTGGTGCCGCTGCTGACGCCGTAGCCGCCGTACTGCAGCTCATCGACGACATCGCCATCCGGATCGAACAGGTAGATGGCGTCGGACTTGCCGAGATTATCCGTGCCGTCTTCCTCGACATATGGAACGCTGGAGGAGAGATCCCACGCCGAGTCGAAGGAGGACTGCGTCGCCTCGGCGAGAATCCCCGACTCGCCCGGCTGCAGGGTCCCGAGCCCGGACAGCGAATGCACGCCAGGGTCGTCGGTGCTGTCGTCCTCGCTCCAGCCGGACATGTCAACGGGAGTGGACCCGAGATTAGTGAACTGCACGAACTCGCCGGGGCTGTTCTCGTTCTTGTACATGTACTCGGTGATGCGTACGTCGGGCAGGCTGGAGGCGGTGGCCGCCGTCGCCGCTCCGGTCAATGCCACGCCACACAGCAGCGCGCGAAATATGCGCGTTCTCGTTTGCACAGCCGCACTCCCTGTTAGGCACACGACCCAGCCAGTATGTTCGAGATCGATATCACGCGGGTGACCTCCGGATGAAGGAACGACGACACGCCAATCGGCGGGCGCGGCCACGCACGGCGTACCGCGCCAGCGTAACGGGGATTTGTTGTCAAACGGTAAGCAAAGCGAAAACTCGGTGTTACACGCCGGCGGTGTAATCGGCTGCTGTTTTTCAGGACGCAGAAGGTCTCACACCGATGTTGACGAGCCGCAGATCCGCCCTCGCTCAGGGTGCGGTGACGATCGCCGCCGCCGCGGCGCTGACCCTCGGAAACCCGCACTCCGCGCGTGCCCAGACCGACTTCGGTTTCACTCCGGGTGACCTGGTCGTGAGCGTCGAAGGCGATGGCAGCGATACCGGCAGCTACGCCGACGGTCAGGCGTCACCGCTCACGCTGTACGAGTTCTCGCTCGGTGGCAGCACCTCGGCCAGCGAGGTGAGCTCCCTGGAGCTGCCACAGACCATGAGTGGAGACAATTACGCGATTTCCGGCGAATACGGCTCATCGTCCGAGGGCACCTTGCAGTTGTCCGGCAACGGGCAGTACCTGACCCTCATGGGCTACGGCATCAACGCCGACGCCTACAACAGCGCCTTCGATGTCGACGGCGGCGGTACCGCCCTGGCGCAGTCACCCAATACCGCGGTCGGGGGCGACAATGTCCCGCGGGTCATCGCGCTGATCGGGGCGGATGGCTCGGTCGACACCTCCACCGCCATCACGGGCGTGTTCAACGAGAACAACCCGCGCAGTGTCTACACCGAAAACGGCACTTCGTTCTATATTTCGGGGCAGGGCAACAAGGACGACACCGGTGGCGTCTTCTACGTCCCAGGCCTCGGGCCAACCTCCTCCGCGGTTCCCATCACCGGAGTGGATACCTACAGCAAGAGCAACGGCAACTACAATCAGGACACCCGCGACGTGCAGATCGTCAACGGCACGCTGACAGTCAGTGTCGACTCGACCGAGGGATCCGCCAGCAAGGGCTACAACATCGATCGCATCGGCACGCTGGGCACCTCCGGCACCCCGCCCACCACGACGCTGAATCAGCAGCCCACGGCGCTGCCGGGCATCGATGGGGCGATCACG
>Ga0335074_10007583_pt1 | contig 15042 bp, 17 predicted proteins | sample Lox_Sample_23_FD_206715 | JGI IMG/M metagenome (GOLD analysis project Ga0335074, IMG submission 206715) | Soil microbial communities from Loxahatchee National Wildlife Refuge, Florida, United States - Lox_Sample_2.3 | ecosystem: Environmental > Terrestrial > Soil > Wetlands | place: USA...
CGCCTCGCAACTCCGGCATTGAATTGCTTCCTGGGCTGGCCATCCATTGGCTGCATGAGCGGAGAAATGCTCTCCGGCTCTGCAATTGATACAACTACATACTCGTCAGCCATTGCTTGCAAAAAAAAGTTATATCATGTTAATGCTACGGAGAAGAAAGAAATTGAAAAATATTTTGCAATAAATCCGTGCAAAATCATTGCTTCGAGCAGTGGCAAGTAGGGTTTCTCCTCAAAAAAGCAATATACCCTAGGCATGCGTCACGCGAGCAAACTTTTAAACTCCAGTACCATGTACGGAGATCTCACCGGTCGCGGGACCGAAAGCCTCTTTTGTTCACAAAACTAATTAGCACAAAATGTAAGCCCTTGATATACCTTTTGGCCCACTCTTAGGACTCATCGCGTCGTCACTGTCCCGAACAGTGCTCATTGCCGGCCTCAGAGGCATTGCTCCAGAAGAACCTGACCCAGAAGCCGCCATGTTTCCTCTCAACTTTGCGGCTTTTTGTGGCGTCCTTGGGTGATCAAGTGCTTTAAAATCTATAAGTCATGATTTCTTTGAAGCAATGTGTGGCTTCCGATGTAGCACAACCTCTGACGTGTCTGAAACGACTTTCCTGTTGCGGCGTATCCAGTGGGCCCAATTCAGTAAGCACGCTCAATCAAGGGTCTTGGTCTCGGAAAGGGAGTACGGAAGGGTTCAAGCACTGGTAAGGATGATCTCGAGAACTTTGAAGAAGAGTCAATTCGAATCTCCGTCCACGTTAGTAAACCTTGTTTCCATTTTCCGAAAGGTGAAGTAGCCTTGCAGGGTTTAGTCTTATCACTGCCGTTCGTTCGACTGCGCCACGCACTCGATAACAGGGCCACAAGTGTATGGCTTCCCGTGATCACGCCACCGGTCAACCTTGTCCTTAATTTCTCAAACCTTTCAAGTACAATCATTTTTACCACCTATACCTCTAACAATGCGAGACTTACTACGGAACAAACAACAGTTCCCCTGGGAGGCGTGGGCTACGGATCCATTGCTGGGTTTGAGAGCATGTTTTGGTAGTTGAGCAGCAACATCAACACCTAGCAGCTATTCTCTTGGAACTGGATGCCCATTACCACCATTAGCCCACCGACCGCCGTAAATTTGACGTAGTTGATCCATTCCCGCCATGGCCGAGGCGCACCAGGCCCCGCCCCGTCCAGCATTTACGCAAAATCCGTAGGGAGAGCCTTAAAGTGCGAAAGCAGGTGCAGGAGTTTCGTCGTGGACGTCTCGTGGGCGTACGATTATGCCAGCATCAGGTCGCCCGTGGATGGGTTGGGCCCCGCAGCCCGTGGTGGACGGGTTCTATTGCTAGTAATGCAGCTTCCCCAACAAGAGCCGCAAGGCTACCACTGGAACAAAGAGTATGCGTTGAAGCGCGTGGCTATTAATCGTGGGGTTTGCGGCTTAAATCCAGACTTCCCCCGCTAATGGATTCAGGTTTCAAGTCTACAAGTCAGTGTAGACACATTTGTAAGATCACGTTCAATTGTGGGGGTAGCAATGTATGTTCAGTATGTTCATTTTATGACGCTCTTAGCAAGTCTTGCTATGTCTATGAGCGCCTACAGGAAATTTCTTAGTAACCTACAAAGAGAAGAAAAGGGTCTTTCTCTCATCCATAATCATATACCGTGAAATGAAACCAGCCAAGAAGCCTCCAAATAATTGAATAACCCTTATAAATCTTATTCCTCTCTTCCAAATCAGGTAGCCGCCCAGGAAACAGAGCAAAACCATGCCAGCATGGTCGGCATCAAGCACTGGTGACTCTTCCAAAATTCCCACATGATCTCAGGCTAATCCTTCCATACTGTAGCCAGGCTCACTAACACTGTCCAATGGAGCTGCATGTAATGCAGGCTTCGTAGCCTCACCCATCTTTCCACTCCTCTTCTTCTCGAGTGCAGCTATCACCCACTCAGCAACCTCTTTATCGTAACTGTTGGGTTTACCAGTGTTTCCATCTTCGAGGGCGAGTCCCTCAAGTTCTTCTTCAAGCTCGTCTTCCTCGGAAATGGTTGCGGGCTTCGAGAGGGGGGCAAGCCAGCCATGACTTAGCAACATGGCGTAGGTTGGGCGAAGTTTGGGTATTTTATTTAGACAGCCGCGGACGAAGCCCCGCGCCAGAGGAGAGTAACCTTCCTCTGGCAGGTCCGGAGGATCGCCATTAACAATTGCCTAAATAATCAGCTATATTCAGGATATTTTCAAGATATAAAAATACCTACAGAGAGCTGACTGAAAATATTGTTATACGTTTCTGGTGGATAAGGATACCGTCCCATAGCACACTCAATGATGGTCAAACCAAGAGACCAAATATCTGATTGCACGGAGTATGTTCCACCACCCGGATTTGCTCCAGCTTGTGCGACCCCACCACCAGAAATTCTCTCAGGAGCCATGTAAGACTGGCACCCAATATTTGTCTTTGCAATACTGGCCACCAGATTGCCGCTGACACCGAAGTCACATATCTTTACCTGTCCTCTAGTGTTCACAAGAATGTTGGTTGGTTTCACATCTCTATGGATAATGTTGTGTACGTCCTTCAGTTCTTTCAGCCCGGTTGTCGTTGCGTATGTAATCTTCTTCAGGATATTCTCTGGAATTCCATCACAGTAGAGCTTATCAATCGAGCCTCCATCCATATACTCAATACAGATATATACTGCACCCTCTTGGAAGAATGCTCCATAAAAGTCGATTATATAAGGCGAAACACAACGATGAAGAATGTCAAGCTCCATGATGATGGCCGCAAACTTGGCCTCGTCAAGTTCTAGTCGAATCTCCTTCATAGCCATAGTAATGCCGGTCGTGCCGCTACCGGGCTTTGAGACAGGGGATGACTCAGTAGAGTCGTCTGACATACTAGAAGATCTTTGATTTGCGAGACCTAAACCAGGCTTCCGTATCCGAGGTCGTGCATGTCGAACTTTGTAGACTGTCCCGTAATTACCTTTACCCAACTCCTCGAGGGTATCAACTTCGTCTAACGATATACTGAAGTTGGTGCCGCTTGAAAAGTCTACACCTTGACCGTGTATGACAGCTTTTCCAGCAAATTTAAGAGTACCGTTCTTGGTGTCAACAAAGTCAGAAAACTTCGTAAACATCGAATCTCCACCATTTGGTGCAGGGATGGGCATAGATCCATCAGCATTCGGTCGATTAGGGCCATCGCTAGGTGCTGGAGGCAGACCACTGGGTAATTTCATGTTTCTCCGTGCACTTAGTGACGGCTTTGTAAGTGGTACTGCTGGGGCTGACGAGAAGCCTTGTGGATGAGGTCTCATATTGGACGGTAGGCGTAAACCACCCGATAAACCTCCAATAATTGGAGCGCCCGCTGGTGATTCGGGTAACGGTCCGGATACCGCTGTAGCTAAATGAGGCCGACCACCTGGTGGCGTTCCTTGTCTCGATTCTTGAAATGCTCTCATCTTCGCTTGCATATCTTGTGGTAGACCACCTCCTGCTCTCATGCTCGAGAGTGAGGGTGAACCTGCTGGTCTTCGCGCATTGTGTAACGAACCCAATGGTGTTGATGAAGGCGTCATAGAAGGTACGGAGGGAGGGTTGGATACCGAGCGTAGAGAGGGGAATCGAGGAGGAGTCGACTTCTGAGAATCTTCCACGACATCTTGTACATCAGAGGTACCTGTTGACCCTGAAGATGATACAATATCAGAAGACGCTTGAGCATCCCCCAGCAGAGTATCCTTTTGAGATGACATATTGTAATCGAGATCTAGACAGTCGACATGGAGGAATTTTGCAGAAGCTTTCGTACAAGGTGCTGCGCTAGCCTTACTAATATAGAATACTGTTTAGTTGGGCATTGAAGAGATCGGCATAGTAAGGCTATCTTAACTGACATTTGAAAACCAGGAGAACCACTTTCTGCTTTCTGTCCGCCCCGAACGCTACGATCGGCAATGCAACTCGAGGCTGACGACGATCGGTACGGTAATGCCGGTAAGATGGTAACACCTCAGCTCTAGAGTTTGTTGTGTGCCGAGGAGAACCGTTGACTGAGCCTGGGGACTAGCTATCTGCCTTTGTGAATTTGGGCTTCGCGGGCCTTCGACGTTATGCTGCTCGGGGCGAACCGGCCGATTTATACTTTGAAGAGTATAGCTGAGATATGGAGAAGGACAGGATAAGGCTCTCCTCCCCAGGAAACGATGCCCTGCACAACAGCGAACCTTTGATGTGCTCTATTTATGGCATCTTGAAAGTTACGGGGAGATATCGCCCTGCCACTGGCAACGAACAAATATTGTCTAGTGCAGCGAATGCAGGGGTCTTGCAATGACGTCGTCCTTGGCGATCCGTTTATCGAAATGATGCGCGCAACTACACAGACTTTTCCAATCAACTGCCGTTTTTGTACAACTTCAATATTTTATATACACATATCAAGTTCTATATCGCGCTGATATTCTAAAAAATAATTCATCTCTACTCTTGTCTTTTGACATTTCCGAAGTAAGTGCAGCATCCGAGAATGGAGAAAAGTGCTACAACAGAACCATAGTCGAGTGGCGATGTTTTATCTCTGCGGGGTGGGTGTTTGAATGAAAAGTGGCTTGCATATCGGAGTGGCTTAGATCACAGATACCTGACACAGAGTTGACAGCGTGTGACATGGCGTCCAATGATGGGATAATCGGCGTGGATTGAACAGCACAGCACAACAGACAGAATGGACCCTGAATTCATAATTCTCAAGTTTCACATTTTGGCCCCTTAGAGAAAAGCTGCAAGCCACAGTCGCCATTATTACGTCTTTGGCAAAGCTCGACGCATTAAATTTCCCCACTACGGCCTAACACGAGGTGATGCCAGAGGCGATAGGACGATAGAGGCTCCGGGAATAGCACCGCCGTGTCATACACATTCATGCCGGTGGCTCTTGGAGTGCAGGAAAGTTGAATGCCTGAAGAGCTGAAAATGTTTGAGTTGGGGTCCGAGCTGCTGTACTGTACCGTATGCTACTAGATAATTTCAAGCAATGATTGTCGCGGCTAGTCTCGAGTTACTTGTTTCATACTGACACACAACGTCTACCCGCGATACATATTGACATGCTGGACACCTAAGGATGTGTTTCTTCGGCAATCGATTCCTATGCCAATTGCCAAAGGGCATTTCGGGGTATTGAATGAATGACGTGATCTGCTCTCTTATTGAATCATGCAGTGGTTGTCTAATCGCTAAAGTGAAAACCCCCGACGTCAGCATCACAGGTTACGACGACTCGCAGTGTGTGGAGAGGACTCAATATAGGTCGCCGTCGTGGTCAATATTGGTCTTTAATATCACCTCTCTCACCGTATGCAGATATTGGTTCTGTCAAATTCAGGAACAGAATTTACCACGGAGCATCCCGTGCTCTGCCGAAAGCTGAAAGTTTCTTCACGAAGAGCCTTTTGCTTCGGCTGAGCCCGCAGATTTTGGTGAGCACAGGCAGGCTGAGCATCACCAATCGCCAAGGACTTTGTTTTCTGCGAGACGCCACAACCTCTCCTGTCTTTCTCAACAACATCCTCCTCCTCCTCCTCCTCCTCCTCCTCCTTTCTCCTCAATCACAATAGACCATCGATTTCAATTTTCAAGATGGGTCTCTTCACCTCGTCGACATCATTTCGACTAGCCAGCGGCAATGAGGCCGCGTCTAGATCGTTCACAGACGTGGCATTCGCGGCACTTCAAAGTCGGGCGCCTCACAAAGCACATCCGCCACTTGGTCACTTAATACTGCTGGTATTCGAAGCGGTTATGGAAGTTGTCTGCGTCAGTCTGCCCGGGTACATAGTTGCTCGACAGGGCATGTTCGATGCCGATAAGCAGAAGTTCGTGGCGAACTTGAACTTCGCGCTGTTCACACCTTGCCTAAGTAGGTTTCACAAGCATTACGCATTGGCTCCGCTAACACAGGCAGTTTTCACGAAGCTGGCATCGAAATTGACTGCTGAGAAGTTCCTAGACCTGGCGGTCATCCCTGTTATCTTCGTCGTCCAGACTATTGTCTCTTACTTGGTTTCAATCGGCGTCTCCAAAGCATTTGGTTTCAAGAAGAGACAGACAAACTTTGTCACTGCTATGGGGGTAAGTATAATCTGAATGGCCGGATTTTGATCTAGCTGAAATGGTAAACAGGTCTTTGGAAACTCGAATTCCCTACCAATTTCTCTGGTTATCTCATTATCACAAACACTGGACGGCCTGCGCTGGGATAAAATACCGGGCGACAATGAGGAGGAGGTTGCTGCGCGAGGAATCCTCTACCTCTTAATATTCCAACAGCTAGGCCAGCTAGTAAGATGGAGCTGGGGATACCATGTTTTGCTAGCACCTCCGGAGTCATACGAGCTTAGGGAAGAGAATGAGGCTATCGAAGAAGGGCGATATAGGGACAACCCAATTGAGCAATTGATTCATGGATTAGATGGTGGAGATGAAGGTGAAGAACGCTATGACTACAGTGGCCAGGGAAGTGACAACGGCGCGTCATCTGGTTCATTCGAGTCAGGTGGTCGGACACCTATCACCAATGCCCCATATATCTCGTCGGGCTCAGACAGCGATGAAGAGCAGGTTGAACCTGGCAAAGCTCCTAGCCAACTGGCGACACCGGCAAATGGCAACACATTCCCGAACGACCAATCGAATGGCAACCTGACCTCTTTCCCGACCATCAGATCGCCAAGTCAGCAGGAGGAACAGGACATACCTGCAGGCGTTAAGGGTTTTATACCTATGATTCGACTAAAGACAAGACGCGGTGCTTCCGTTATCTCACATAGGATAAGTGCAACCTCGCAGGAGCTATTCGAAAGGTTACCAAGCCCATTCCAGAAAACCTTATTAGCCACTAGAAAGACACTTGCACGATTCTTCTGTGGCGTGTTTGAATTCATGAATCCCCCTCTATGGGCCATGCTCATAGCCATCGTGGTTGCATCTGTCCCCAAACTCAAGGATCTCTTCTTCGCCGAAGGCTCCTTCATCGCCAACTCGGTCACCCGGGCAGTTGGCCAATCCGGTGGCGTGGCCATACCTTTGATCCTCGTGGTCCTCGGTGCCAATCTCGCCCGCAATACTGTCCCAAGGGAAGCAGTAGCAGTAAATAGCGAGGAGAACGAGATCGGAACCAAGCTCATGGTCGCCTCTCTCATCAGCCGCATGCTTCTCCCCACGATCATCATGGCGCCCCTACTTGCCTTGGTGGCCAAGTACGTCCCCGTCAGCATAGTCGACGATCCGATCTTCGTGATCGTCTGCTTCTTGCTCACAGGTGCACCTAGCGCCCTTCAACTAGCACAGATTTGCCAGATCAACGGCGTCTACGAGAACGTCATGAGCAAACTGCTCTTCCAGAGCTATGTTATCTGGTATGGTCCCCCTTACCCTTTTTTCATTTCCTGGTACTTTTTTTTCCCCCCCCTTCAAGAGCCTGTCACTAACGAAACTCAGGATCCTCCCTTCAACACTCATCCTCGTCGTGTGCGCTCTCGAAGTGGTGGAATGGGCGAACGGCATGAACTAATACCTGATAACCCGCGATAATTTCATGGGCAGAATGATTGAATGTATATCCTGTACAAGTCCACACGTGTATGTATGTACGTCTTTGGATTTCTATCTTTTATTTTTTTTTTTTTTTTATTCAGGCAAAGAGCATATGCATGGGCGTTCAGAGTTGGGATTTGGGTAGTGGGGTGAGCATGCAGCTGCATATTTCAGCACTGGGACGAGTATATATCGGAGTGAACTTGTGAAATAGCTTTAAGCATTGCAAATGTAACATCAAATCTTCAACAGCCCTGTGATTATGCAGTGATATTTTACAGAGAATGGCCTTCCATCCCAGCAGCTCAAGCTCGCCGCCCAAAAGGAAACTGCTTGGCAATATGCGTCTGCCCCGATGCGGACACCGGCCTTTCTGTCATGCCCGGAAAGGCATCTTGCAGCTCTAACCCATCGGGAGAGATGATGAAAGGCGCCCAACGCTGTGAGCGGTTCTGCTTCCTCTTCCTCTTCCTAGGATCTACATGCTCGCTGTGCTCGCGTAGTGTTCTCCGGTCGTAATAGTGAGTGGAAAAAGGCGGGATGGACGCGGTATCACGGGAGGACAGCGAAAGCTCAAGCCAGGAGGAGAGGTCGGGGGTCGTGTCCTTTAGGACCTCAACGACAAATGCATATTCCACGCCTGTCTTTCCCTCGTCTCGTCCCCGCGGCATGCGTGACTCCTCATCGTCATCGCTAGGCTCAGGAGGAGAGACATACAGCAACTCTGCGTCCTTGGGTGTTTTCGGCACGCTAGTGACGAGGAGGTGTAGTGCGCAGAGGTCTGAGAAGAGCCGTCCTAGGGCTGGGCGAGCGGTTGTTGCGGCGAAGATGGAGATGGGTTTTGTGGGCAGACGTGATGCAGAGTGGCGAGAAGCCCCTCCGGAAGGCCCTCGGGCAGGCTGGTACGTTAGAGTATTGAGGAGGATGGTGAGGATGTTGTGGGTTTGGGAGAGGGTATGGAGGGTGCGGGAGAATGTGGAGAGGAGGGTGTGTGCTGTGGTAAGTGGGAAGAGGTTAGCTGATGTCCTTTGTGAGGATAGCGAGGATGCGGAAGAATGATAGAGATAGGATGGGGGGGACGTACCGGAAGCTTTTTCTCGCCGGGAAAAGAGCTCGGTGATTGGTGAGGCCATGTTGTCAATGATTATAATTTCGGTCCTTTCAATACTTTCTGGCGGTTTGGATCTCAGAGTAGGGTCTTCTTCCTCAGGCAATGAGCGTGGGGCATCGGCGTTGTCTGGTGTAACGTCCATTCTGCTCCTGTGAGATATATCTGCTTCCCGAAGTTCATCTTCAAGGTCGATATCTTCATCTTCAGCCTCACTATCACCTATCTCTAACTCCTTTCCCCCTCCTGCCTCAACTCTTAGTCCTGATGATTTAGTCTCTGCATTTTCTATGACAGCAAGCTTCTGTCCTGACATGCGGTCCGCATCTTTTGAAAGATCTCGTGCCGGTATAGGAGACTGGAAATCCGCTGATATCTCAGAAAGCACCTCCCAGATACCTTCAATATCAAAGACTCTACTGATCGCAACTCGTCCCAAAATCTCCTGTACTCTCTCGTCAAGCGTCTGCACAATGCCAGCTTTTTCAACTCCGTGGCTGGCCTGCGCGAGCTGGGACACAGTGCGATGGCGTATGATTTTAGCTAGCAGGGAGACTGAAAATGAGCCTGTAGTATCAATGATGGAGGCTTTGGCGACTGGATTGTGCAGGAGGACGCTTGTCAAATGATGAAGGGATATCTGTTGGTTAGGATGCTGTTATTAGCTGTTGAATTGGATAGAGGCTTGAAGGCTGAATGACGCCGGATTAGAGGCAATGAAGTAGATTAGTATGAAATGAAGAGGAAAATGCTAAAACCGGGCTGTTTGATAAGAAATCTCAGGCAGCAGAGATCTAGTCAGCCATCCAAGATTATTCCTGAAAACACACAAGGAAAGAACCGCAGACGGCGAGAAAAGCAATCTCATAGTCAAGTCAGTAACAAATAAACCAGCCGCACCCATCAGCAACCTCCCTACCCACCCCTTCGATCTCTACTCGATGTCCCCATCTTTAGTCCAGCATCCATTATTCCTCTAGGACCCAAAAGCCTTCCGACCGCCTTCATTCTATAAGAAATGCAAACACAACAGCCTAAATGCTAAATACCCATTACACCAGACAAAAAGAAAAACAAACTCACCAATCTCCCAACCCCTCCCCCACCACCATCAACATCCCCACTAATCCCCACCACAGCCCCTCTCTCCACACCACCCATTAGTACATAGTCATCCAGCTCACCAAAGCCCGACTTGATCTTGCTGATCTCTTCAGCCTCATTCCCGCCTCCCTTGTCTATCCCGTGGCCGTTCCGGTATCGTTGGTGTGCATAGTGCTGTCTGACAAGGTTAGAAATGTGAGTAGAGGCCAGGACAGGCTTTGCTGCCTCTGGAGCTCGAGCAGCTTGAGCTTCGGGTGTTGGCATCGGAGGTGCTGTATCTGCTGCATTTGTATAGATTTGAGCGCATGCTGGTGCTTGCGCCGATGAGATATGAGCCGGCATTGCGTATTCCTCTGGCGGCCAGCGGAAGAATAGATCTAGCGGATAGACATCTCTATGATGTCGATTTCGAATCTGTGACTGGAATCATCGATCGTGGTATGCTATTGGAGGAGGACTGGGAGTAGTTCTGCTAGAAGAAGACCTGAAGGAATGAATGAATATGGGAACAGATATGCTATTGGAGATGTGGTTGCTGGATTTTAGAGTGGGGAAACCAGATCATGCTGTGAGATCGGTTGCGGATGAATATCCATCAAAGGCTATGCTGAGGACGTAGAACTAAGCATTATCACTTGATTGGTATATATGGGCTTTCAAGGCCGAGATTTACTAAAGGACTACGATGTTCCAAGAAATATATCACGTGAAGATAACTTCGGGTGGTACATTTCTCTAGGCATGAGGTTTCAAGCGTTATAGAATTGCCTAGTAATATCATAGAATCATCAATCCAATGGCACATTCACATTCTCTGTTTAGAGTCTACAGACATGTTTTGTCTATGCTCCATGGCCTAGCCTTTCGCTCCCTGAATGCCATTAATTGAATCCATCAAACAAAGGCTACACATATCCAACCCTGGTGCGTAGGCCCGCGCTTTGCTATGCGAATTCACACCTAAAATTGATTGAAACCATTTGCCGGTTTGGCGGCGGGGAAGGAAACAGGGAAAAGAAAATAAAGGAAAACGTAGCAAGGCTTCTCTGGAATCCAGTTTCCAGAATCTGGCCAGTCAATTAAGCAGGCTTATCAGGCCGCTCGGGTCTCTGCTTCTTCCCTTTCAAACTCTTGACTCTTGTGAAGAAACCACCCGTCTTTGGTAACTCCTCACCAGTACCATCGGTAGTGACTCGTCGCTCAAGACGTTCACCGAATCCACGTCGAGGGCTACTCGGAGCTCTAGGTCTTCCACTCTTAACCTCCGGCTCGGCAATCGTGATAGTCTCTAGTTTATTTGAATCCCTCTTCACATCCAATTTCTCCTCTTTGGCCTCAAACTCTTTGAAAAAAGGGTTTTTCTCAGTGTTACTCATTCGACTACTCGGAGTTAGAAGGTCGGGAGAGGTAGCAGAATTAACGCCCTCAGGGTTCGTAATTCGCCCAGAAGGCCCTATATCACGTTTGTTGTTGCTAATGCCGCGGATCTTCTGAGCTAATGATTTCTTCCTTTGGAGGCCATTTCCTTCTGGTATAGCTTCCTCTGTCTCACGTCGTTGAATGGCATTTCGCGATGCTGGAGCACCTTCTAGGAATGTTGATGTACCAAGGCCTAAAGATTCATCACCATGAACGGGTTCCACTCTCTGTACAGCACTGACAACGACGGGTTCGATAGGTTTACTAGGACGACCCGTCCCCTTACCGTAGGATGCATAAGATGAAGGACCAGTGCCTCCACTTGAGTAGTCCTTGAAAGCCTCATCATCATTATTACCCAGAAAGGTGGCGTGATCTGGTCTAGTATTCAACGGACCTCCTCCGCCGATAATATTGTTCAGTGAGTCTTTTGGGAATGCTTGCATTGGAGCGCGCTTGCTACCGGCCCGGTTTCGATGAGGATTGCAGGCGTCGAATGGCCCATCATGATGAAAGACTGAAATATTAGCACAACCACGACAAGGAAGAAGAGGCTACTCACGTCCTGTGCCGTATATACTGGTTGCATCCAGTTGATCAATGATATCTAACCTGCCCTTTCGAGGCTTTGGATCTTTCCCAGCTTCGCGCTCACGCTCTCGATGCCTATGTGCTCTTCGGCGCCGCTCCTGACGCTTCCTTTCCCCCTCTGGGTCGAGCGGTTTGCCATTCCGCTCCATCAACGAAGAGTCAGAGTTGCGTCTAACACGACGCTCTCCGGATTTCCTTGGTGATTCGGGATCGGCGAAGATATCAAGCTCACCATTTGGAGCACGTGGTCTTCCCGGAACCCCTGTAGCGGCTCGGCGTGCACGCATTGCTTCTTCTTGTGATCGCGTTGGACGATGCGTTGGTGCTCCTCGTGGTGGGATGTTTTCTACTCGAGCTGGACTAGCTGTGGCTTTATCGACGGGGCTATAAGGGGGTGGGGGTGCCGGGCGCATTCCATGACTAGTAGTACTCTTATCATTGAGAGTGAGATTATCCTATAATTCCATGATCAGTAAAGAATGCATCATATCGCAATACAGACTGTACAATGTCACGTCGGTGGCGTAACTAAGGAGAAAATTGGACCATTGGAATGACGTACAAACAATTCAGTAGCATGGCCCGTCAAAGGATTTGGCGTAATTGTAGCACCATTAGTTTGAGACATGGTGGGAGATGTAGAAATTGGTGCGCCAGAGGCGTCGAGGAATGGATTTCGTGATACAGGTCGAGGGGGAATAAGTTGAGGAGAAAGTGTAGGAGAGGCTGTTCGATTGCGAAACGGATTGTTGGATGCCAGGTTGAGCGTTAGACCTGGCGATCGGCCTGTTGAAACAAGTTACTCAGTTAGCTTTTTAGACTCATGCAAGATATGCAATCGGTTTAACAGCGCAAAGGTGTGCGTAAACAGCTGAAACAACGGTTTTCGTAACCATGAGTGGAGCAATATCACAAGCGCTACGGCTCTGGATAATGGGAGGTCTTACGTTCGCCCTCTGGTTGGATCACGGACATGGTTGCCAACCTTCCCAAGTCCTTGTTACAGGGACGGCCTGCTTTTCCTGAGGCGAAGATAGACGATGACCTGGGAAGGTATATCTCCTGAATTTGGTCGTGCTAGGGCCAAAAGGTACCGTCGCAGGATGTCTCGGAGGAGGGGAGGCCGCAGAAAGGATGTATGTATTCTCAAGAAATGTTCAACTGTTCGTATTCCGGTCATAGCATAGTGCTGGAACTGAACTCGTTAACCGACCGACGGCTGGGTATCAAGTCAAGGCCAACCAGCACGCAGCTAAATGTCGATCGTCTAATGTTACAAACCTCGCCCCAGGATGCTTTTGTTGAGCGGTACAACTGTTTCGTCTTGCTTAATATGGAAAGGCGTAGGATGTCTCTGCTGATATTATTGTGCTGTAAGCTATTATCTTTACAGTGGTAATGAATAAGACGTCGGGAGCTGTGATGTTGAAGGAGAAGGAGAAGCGACAAAGAGCCGTGTCTCGGAAGAGGGTGCCGTGTGTGGAGATGGAGATGAAGGTTCCTGAAAAGGCAAGGCAGCCCCAGGTGCATAGGAAGGGTGGAAAGGGCTGAAATAATGATGAAATTAATGGTCGCAAGTCGGGGGGACTTGCAGGCGTTATTACTGAAACAAGACAACCCCAAGAATTAGGGTCCTTCACATCATGGCTGAATGCGATAAGATCCGCAGATACGGAAGGTTAAATATACGAGTATCTCTATTCACATTAAAAACTCTCTTTCTTCCCTCTCTCGTCATCGTCATCGCTATGAAGCATTCCCTTTCGTGCATTGAGACCCTCCGACGACTTTGGCGCCCCCTCACCTCTTGGCCATATTTGTTTTTTGCTCAGCTCTTGCCACATTTGGGCAGATTTTATAAATGCACCTATGCAAGCCGCTGCCAGGCGCTAGCCTATCCTGTGAGATCCCCTATGACAACTCCGATTTAGGCGTATGGTGGGGTATCTTAATATTGTAGTGACTTGAGTTATGATGCCAAATCGGGGAGTTCACGCTCTCTATAGACCTTAGCCGCTTAACGTGCATGAAATCTGCTAGGTTCATTAATTCGGGAGATTGGAAATGCTATATCTAAAAGCCTTCACTTGACAACATGACATATATTGCAAGATACCTTGAGATTTGATTTCGTCGGATTGAATTTCACCGGGGAATAATAACCTATGTGACGGCAAAATCATATTGCCAAGCCCGCCACGGCGCTCCGCTCCACCAGTAGTTCTACTTGGCCCTGGCGGGCACTTGCGAAGCCCTCAGCCTCGCGCCGACATAGCCCTGCGAGTAAGCCTAGTACAGTACTGTACATCTCCACCATTCACAACGTCTACAACTTCACCAGCACCAAACCTCTCAGCCGCAATGGTATCACCAGCACCCAATGAACCCGCTTCAGCATCATCACCAATCATGAACCCGCCCGCACGACCTCCATCCCCAAAATACGGCGGCTTCACACGCTTCGAGATCGAGCTCGAGGTAGCCTTCCCCTTGTGATTCCCTTCACTCCCCGCCTTCTGGACTCTTCCTCCTTCCCCCCCCCTTTTCAGAAACACCAAACTAACGTCCCTTCCAAACAGTTCGTCCAATCCCTCGCCAACCCCGCCTACCTCCTCCACCTCGCCTCTTCAAATACTCCAAACATTTCAGAGAACACTCCACCAGTACCACTCCTAGCCCACCCCCCTTTCATAGCCTACCTCTCCTATCTCCAATATTGGACCCAACCACCGTATACGAAATACCTGAACTATCCAGGGCCGACGCTGAAGCATTTAGAATTATTGCAGAATGAACGGTTTAGGGAGGACATTTTGAGGCCAGAGATCGTAGAGCAGCTGATAGAGCAGGATGTAAAAGCGGCGGAGGGATTGCATTTGAATGGACGGTGATTTGAGGGGATCGCCTGGAGTTAGAAGGTCAGATAGCTGACGTTGCAGACAACTGCAGGATTCAGTCAAGCACGCAAACCTCACAGCAGCTATAGACCTCGGGACTATTGATGGATGCCATGTCTCTACGAAAGTAGACAAAAAATAGCTGTTCATCGTCCTTATTGGACATATCTAAAATATAATTCTGCTAGGCTATTGCCATGGCTGATAATAACATTCTAAGGCTTATACCTTTGATGGCGGGACCGTTCCTTCTAATGACTTAAACGCCGTAAAGCAGTCTAGATGGGGGTTTGAATC
>Ga0335074_10007584_pt1 | contig 15042 bp, 16 predicted proteins | sample Lox_Sample_23_FD_206715 | JGI IMG/M metagenome (GOLD analysis project Ga0335074, IMG submission 206715) | Soil microbial communities from Loxahatchee National Wildlife Refuge, Florida, United States - Lox_Sample_2.3 | ecosystem: Environmental > Terrestrial > Soil > Wetlands | place: USA...
CGCCGACCGGCGGCAGCACGACCAGGGCGGAGACGTCCTGCCCGAACCAGGGGCCGTCATACTCACCGTCCGGGGCCCCGTAGACCCCGGGGGTGCTCGGGGCCTGAAACACCGCGGTGGACGGAGTGCCCGGGACCGCCTGTACGTTCACCACCGCCTGGTCGCGGAAAGGGATGAGCAGCGACTGGGTCGCTCCGCTCGCGCTGAGGTTCACCTCGACCCAACTGCCCGCGACGACCACGATCGCGTTGTCGAACGTGCCGTTGACCCCCCCGGCCTCGGTCGCGGTCCAGTAGTACTGCTGGCCGTAGAGGTCGACGTACTCGCTGATCGGTTCGCTCGGGCCCGCGCCGTTGATGCTGTTGCCTACGGCGAACGCACCGGGGGTGGACGCCACGAGGACCGCCGTGAGCAGCACGACCACGGAGGCGACCCATCCGGCCTCGACCCGCTCGCGCCGGGACCGCGGGACGCGGCGGGCGAAGGGGATGTCGCCGACCGGCACGCGGCGACGGGCGGGCGCCGTCGACTGCGCCGCCTTGCGGATCGCCTCGTCGAACGAGAGCCCCGACGCGCTGAAGAGGGTCCCCTTGAAGACGGTCAGGGCGCCGTTCGCGACGAAGAACAGCTGGCCGACCAGGATCACAACGATCCCGCCGTAGAGGACGAGCTGGTAGAACGTGATCGCGGGGAGGAGGGGAACGATGAACTCGCGCCGCAGCACCCCGAGCGAACCGAGCTCTTCGAACGCGAGGACGATCGCCACGCCTCCGACGACCGTGAAGAGGAAATGCAGGCGCGCCAGCGCGGAGGAGAACCACTGGCGGCCCGTGAGGATCGGAAAGACGGCGTAGAGGAGCGCATACCCCCCGGCCACGATCGAGAGGATCGTGATGGCGTGGAAGTGGCCCAGGACGAACAGCGAGTTGTGGACGTCCACGTCCCACGGGATCGTCGCGAGGGCCGGACCGGAGAGGCCGCCGAAGATCGCGCCCCCGAAACTGAGCAGCGCGAAGAGCGCCACGGCGTTCCACTCCCACTGGCCCGCCGGTACCCCCTTCACCGTCATCCAGACGGAGAAGAACGTGATCGCGGACGGGAGCACGATCGCGAACGAGAGCGCCATCGTGAGCCACGTCGACCATGCGGGGACCGGCGTCAGGTAGAGGTGGTGGAGACCGAGGAGGGGGGTGAGCAGGACGAACAGCACCGCGGAGGCGGCGGCGAATCGATAGCTGTAGATCGGCCGTCGCGCGAGGATTGGGACCAGCAGGTAGAGCTCGATGATCGGGATCAGGAAGAGGACGTAGACGATCGCGTGGCCGAACATCCAGAAGATGATCTGGTTCGCGAGCGCGTTGATCCCCCACCCGGCGTACGCCGTGCCGATGTCCCAGACCGTGGAGACGACGAGCGGCCCGTAGGTGATCGGGATCAGGATCAGGGTGCCGACGACGAACCACAGGAAGACGGGGAACTGCCGCCCGGCCGCGGGGGGGCGATGTTCACGCCACCAGTCGCGCAGGTGCACTACGATCCAGCCGGTCCAGAGCAGCGCGCCCGCGCACAGCGCGAGCCAGCCGAGGAACCAGAGCGGGCTCACCACGTAGGCGCTCTGCCCGCGCACCCCGAGCGGGGAGAGGAAGTACCATCCGACCGCCGGGAAGTAGTTGTCGTTGAACGGCAGCAGGTACACCGGGCCCTGCAGGAGGAGCATCGACCCGTTGACGAGCACGACCGAGGCGTAGAGGCTCCACTTGTGGCGGGGGACGAGGCCGAGCGCGTTGACGACCAACAGGCCGAGGAGGGCCATCTCGAGCTGCTGGGCGAAGCCGAACAGCTCTCGGATGCCGTGCAGGGTGACCGAGGAGTAGATCTCGACGTTCGAGAGGTGCACCGTCGACTGGGTCGCGTAGGCGACGACGGAGGTCTGGAATCCGAACGCGTCGAACCCGCCGACCGCGCCCCAGAGCACCGCGCAGATCACCATCAGCATGGTGATCCGGGTCATCCAGTCGCGCTCGAGCAGGAAGATCCGCTCGAACAGCCGGAGCTTCGCGAGTCGGAGCCGGATCGCATCCTCGGTCGAGTCCAGGAACTGGACGAGGGCCGGCGGCCGCTCGAAGACCGGGACGCTCTCCTCTTCGGCGCCGCTGAGCGATGGCCGGAGGTCCCCTTGGGTCATCGGCTTCTCGGGGAGCGTGCCCGGGTTCGGACTCTCCCCGCGATTTATCTCGGGGCGGCACCAACCCCGGCGGCCCCTTCCGCGCCGGGCGAGGGGCGTCCCCGCCGGCGATTGCTAGCTCATTACCCGGCGCCGGGTCGCCGCCCCATGGGGACGGCATCCGACTCCCGGTTCCTGAAGGTCGACGGCCACCGGATCTACGTTCGCACGTTCGGGCGCTCCCACCGGGACCGGACCCTCCTCTGTGTCCACGGGGGACCGGGCGGAACCCACGACTACCTGCTTCCGCTCGCGGACCTGACCCGAAACGGGTACCGGGTGGTCTTCTACGACGCGCTCGGATGCGGCCGGTCGGATCTGCCGTCCGGAACCGACCTCTTCACGCTCGAGCACGACCTCAAGGTGCTGGACGCCGTCCGCGAATCTCTCGGGAACGAGCGCGTCCACCTCATGGGTTCGAGCTACGGCGGGATGCTCGCGCTCGCTTACGCCGCCCGACACTCCGACCGGCTCCTGAGCCTGAATTCGACGGGGGGTCTCTCGGACGTCCCTTTCGCGTCCCGGGAGATGCGCCGGTTGATCCGTGCCTTGCCGACGCGCACCCGGGCGACCTTGCGTCGGTACGGTGCCCGCGGGGAGTATCTGCACCCGGACTACGAGCGCGCGGCCCTCCAGTTCTACCGGAAGCACCTCTGCCGACTCTGGCCGTGGCCTCCCGAGGTCGTCTCGACCCTCGTCCACACCAGCCGTCCGGTCTACAACACGATGAACGGGCCCAACGAGTTCACGATCGTCGGGACCATCAAGGACATCGACTTCACCGCGGACCTCGCGCGGATCTCGGTCCCCTCGCTCGTGATCCACGGGCGGTACGACGAGGTGACCCCGGTCGTCGGGGCCCGGATCCATCGGGCGATCCCGGGGTCGCTCTTCAAGGTCTTCCCGCGCAGTTCGCACGTGAGCTTCTGGGAAGAACGCCCCGACTACCTCCGCCTGGTCGCAGGCTTCATGTCCATGGCCGAACGCGTCGTCCGGGGCGACGCCCCGCCCGACGCTGCGGCGGACTAGGTACCCTACGGGCGGGGACCCCTCCGTGACCGACCGCACTCGCGCCCGAGAGCTCGCCGCCGAGGCGCTCGCCCGCCACGACCCCACGGGATGGTTCGAGACCCTCTACCGCGAGGCCGAGGAGCTCGGAACTCCGATCCCCTGGGCCGAGCTCGCGCCCAATCCGTACCTTCGAGCGCACGTTCGCCCTCGGTCCCGCGATCGGGGGCGCGCCGCGATCGTCGTCGGATGCGGGCTCGGCGACGACGCGGAGTGGCTGGCCGGTGCGGGGTTCGCCACCACGGCCTTCGACATTTCGGCGAGTGCGATCCGTGCCTGTCGGCGGCGGTTCCCTCGCTCGGCCGTGACCTATCGGGTCGCCGACCTGTTCCGAGCACCGGCCGAGTGGCGCGGTCGGTTCGACCTGGTGTACGAGTCGTACACGCTGCAGGTGCTGCCCGTCGGGCCCCGGTCGCGCGCGGTCGGGCGGATCGCCCGGCTCGTCGCCCCGTCAGGAGAGCTGTTCGTCGTCGCACGGGGTCGGGAGGAGAAGGAACCGCCGGGAGCGATGCCGTGGCCCCTCACGCGCGCGGAGCTCCTGGGTTTCCGGGACCACGGACTAGGCCTGACGCGGTTCGAGGACTCCCTCGACCACGAGCGCCCGCCGGTGCGGCGATTCCGCGCCACCTTCCGCCGGCCTACGGCAGGCTGACCGTGACCGAGCCGGAGTAGCCGTCGCTGCCCAGGACCTGCAGCGACATGCCCTGGTCGAACGGAGAGGTCTTGGTGTTCCCGAACTGGACCCAGATCACCTGGGAGTCGGTCAGCGGCGTGGCGTAGGTGTCCCCCTTCGTGTACTTCTCCCAGTCCGTGACCACGAAGGCGGTGTTCTTGGACACCTCCGTGTAGGCAACGACCGTGCCGGACTCATTCACGATCGAGATCATGGCGTAGTTCGCCGACACGACGTGGATCGACCCCGTGCTCTCGATCACACGGAAGTTCAGGTTCCCGAGGACCAGCCCCGAGCCGACCTGGTCGATCGGAACGGAGTAGCAGAAGTGGCCGCTCTCGCAGTACGACTTCGTGGTCTTCGTCCCCGTGAACTGGCCGGCCGGCCCCGCATAGAACGCGGTCCCGAGCGGCACCGCGGCCGTGCCTGTGTGGACGAGCCCCGCCACGAGAACGTAGAGGACGGCCGCGAGAACGACCGTGATGGCTACCAGGAGGATGATAGCGATCACCGGGGAGACGGCGCTCCGCCGGTGACGCCAGCGGGCGGTTCGGCCGGGGACCATTCCAAGGAGCTGCATGCCTGCCGCGCACCCCCGATGGCCCGGTGCCGTGGATCTCGGGGGCTCGCTTGGCGGCTCTTCTTTGTGTGCCCATCGTATAAAAAAAATTCGTCCTTGGTGAGGAGCGGCCGGCGGCGTGGCGGCCGACCGGGGCTCGGGCTCAGCGGCGGATCCCGCGCCGGTACTCCCGTTCAAGCGCCCGGCCGAATCGACTCCACATCGTCGCGAGGTTCCGGCGGGTCGCGGCGAGGGTCGGAGGACGGTCCTCGAGCGGGGTCGCACGGCGCGTCCCCTCGAATCGCATCTCGGTCGTGCCATCGGGGAGGGCGCGCAGTCGGTAGTCGATGCTCCAGGTGCGGTAGTTGCCGTCGGATTCCGCGTGCCAGTGCGCCGGCGGATGGAGCGTGACGGTCTGACGGTTGAGGAACCACCCCGCCCGCCGGTCTCCCGAATGGTCGCCCAGATCCTCGTAGACCACGGTGCGCGGCCCCCGACTCAGGATCCGACGCGCGTACCGGTCCCGCTCGATCCGAGGGTCCTCGGGAGAATAGTCGGTACACCACGCGAACACGAACGGCACCGGAGCGCGAAAACGGTGCACGAACTCGACCGTCAGCTCGCGGGGGGTGGGGCGACGCCGCGTGGGGGGCACGCTCGGTTCACCTAGCGACCGTAGAAGTCGTTGGCGCCGAGCGATCCTCGCGGGCGGCGCGGAGAGGCGGTCCCTGACCTCTCAGCCACGAAATATATTATATATAATTAAGACGCATGCTTATGGGCCGTGAAGCTGGAGGAGAGCCTGAGACGGGAGCCGGGGGAGCGGCCTCCGCCCGAGGGGATGACGGTCCGCCGGCCCCACCGCCCCGGCCGACCGCGGGCGGAGTACCGACCGCACGTGCAGACGGCCGGAGATGTCGAATGGCTCCGACGTCACCGCGTTCCCGCCTTTCTCCTGACCGCCGAGTGGGTCTCGCGGAGCGGCTACCCCGTTCGATTCCAGCCGTGGCTCGCAGTCCCGTCCGGCCTGGCCGCGAAGATCACGTCCGACTTCCGCCTACTGCCCGTGCGGGACCCGGGACTCCTGGAGGCGCCGGGGCTCGCGGAGCTGGTCACGCTGCTCCTCCGCTTCGACCCTCTCGCGGCCCGGGTCGTGGCCGTCCGGAATCGGGGCCGGATCGACCCGTACGAGCTCTACCGTCGGGTCCGCAACGAAGGAGCCGAGCGCGCCGCCACGAAGGTGCGCCTCCAGGAGCTGGTCCCCGAGCTGCCGCGGGTCGGGGAGCCGCTGCCGTTGGAGGAGCTCGAGTGGATCGAGAAGAACAACCCGGCCCTGCCGGAGCCCGCATGACCGAGCCCGAGGTCGCGGCGGCCGACGCGATCCTCGCGCGTCACGGGGTCCGCTATGTGGTGATCGGGGGCCAGGCGATCGCTCGGAAGGCTGCGACCGCGACGCGCGACGTGGACGTGATGGTCGCGACGGCGGACTACCGACGGACCCTCGACGAGCTTCGGGGCGAGCGGGACCTCGCGTTCGACTGGGACGACGGCACCCTCGCTCGCTTCCGCATCCTCTCCCTGGGCGGCGTTCCGCTCGACGTCCTGGACGCGGTGACGTTCGCCGGCCACGGCCCGGGGGAGGAGTTCTTTCGCTTCCTTCTCGAAGAGGCCTCGGAGGACACCGATGGGATCCGCTACGCCTCGCCGGAACTCGTCTGGTATACCCGTCTCCTGACCAAACGCTGGCGCGCCTACGCCGAGAAGATCGTGACGAACGTGCTGGACGGCCTCTCGCCGGGGCGGCTCGAACGGGTGGAGGAGATCGCCCGACGGTTCGGCACCGAACGCGAGATGCGAGAGCGGATCGCCTACGTTCGAGCGGAGCTCGCACGACCGGACCTCGAGTCGCTGCGATCGAGTGAGTAATCCGAGCCCCGGGACGGGGCGGGGTTCCCGCCCGAGGCTCCTTATACTAGCGATATATCGCGATATATCGACATGGACCCGGCGGACCGACCCGGAATCTCCTTCCGCCGCGCCCTCCGGCGGGGCGCGGCGCGCCTGCTCGTACTCAAGGCGTTGGCGGAGTCGCCCCGTCACGGCTACTCTGTCGCCCAGCGGATCTCGGAGCTGTTCCGCGGCGAGTACGACCCCAGTCCGGGAGTGATCTACCCCACCCTTCAGGCGCTCGAGGACGTCGGCCATGTCCTCGGGGACCGACGGGGAGGGAAGGTCGAGTACACGATCACCGCGACCGGCCGAGCCTATCTCGCCGCCCACCGGCGGGAGCTTGCCCTGGTGCTGCGCGGAGCCGGTGTGCCGGGGAACGATCCGGCACGACCGCTCGCCCGTGCGGCCGAGCGACTTCGACGAACGATCCTGGTCTACCTGCCCGAGATGTCGGCCGCCCAGCGGACTCGGGTCGCGACCATCCTCGACCGGGCACGGGCCGAGGTCACGTCGCTCGTGGAGGCCGCGTGAGCGGCCCGCGCGACCTCCCGCCCGCGGCGGAGCCACCGGCCGAGGCACGTCGCGCGTTCCGGCTCGTCGCCTTCCTCGTGGTGCTCTACGCGGTGCTGGACGTGGTCGCCCAGCTCCTCCCGCCGCACTACAACCCGATCTCGCAGGCCGAAAGCGACCTCGCGGTCGGGCCGTATGGCGTCGTGATGACCCTCAACTTCGTCAACCGCGGGGTCCTTTCCCTCGTCTTTCTGGTCGCGCTCGCGCGAACGTTGAGCGCGACCGGTCGGAGGTGGTCGGAGCACCGCCTCGGATTCGTGCTCCTGGGCGTGTGGGGCCTGGGAGCGCTGCTCCTGGCCGCGTTTCCCACGGACGTACCGGCGACGCCCGTCTCCTGGCACGGGGAAATCCACCTCGTGGTCGCGCTGATCGCCTTCCTGGCCGGCGCCTTCGGGGTCCTCGCGCTCGCCAACGGCTTTGAGGGGACGCCCGTCCTCGCGAGGGCGCGCGGGTTCGCGGTGCCGCTCGCGGTGCTCGCGGTCGTGACGTGCCTGCTCGAGCTGGGCCTCCCGTTCGTTGCGCCGCACCTCGCCGGCCGCATCGGGGGCCTGACGGAGAGGATCTTCCTCGGGTCGGTGCTCCTGTGGATCCTCACGGTCTCCCTGTTCCTCGCGCGCGAACCTCGGAGCTCCGGCGCCTAGACCCCCCGTGCGGGGCGGAACCCTTCCCCGCCCCCCGCGCGGGACCGCGCCCGTGCACGACGCCCCGGGCGCAAGGCCTATCTGCGGACCGACGTCCCTCGCCCCTCATCCATGGATTCCCCTGCGGCCGACCCGCTCGGGACGATCGAGCGGGAGATCGTCCTGCACTTCTTCGAGGGGCGCCCCACGTTCGCGGCGTCGCTCGGACTCCACGAGTACGACGGCCGGTTGCCGGACCTCTCGTCCGCCGGCACCGGGCGCTGGGCGGAGGCGGCCCGGGCACTGCTCGCGCGACTCGAGGGGGTATCGGAGGAGGGCCTGACCTCCCCGCGACGCTTCGACCGGAACCTTCTCCGCCTGCTCCTCGAGGGGGCGCTGTTCGACCTGGAGGAGAGCCGGGAGCTCGACCGGAATCCGATGGCCGTCCTGTTCCAGCCGGACCTCACGAACTACATCGCACGGGACTACGCGCCCCTCGAGACCCGGGCGGCCGCGATGGTCCGCCTCCTGGAGCAGGTCCCCGCGCTCCTCGACGGCGCGCGCGAGCGTCTGGAACGTGAGCTGCCCCGCCCGTTCGTCACCCTCGCGGTCCAGATCGCTACCGGGCTGCCCTCGCACTTCGCCGAGGGGGAGGCGCTCGCGGCGGGAGCGTCGGCGTCGACCCGCGGCGAGTTCGCCTCGGCGCGCCAGGCCGCGGACCGCGCCGTGCTCGGGTTCGCGGAGTGGCTGCGCCGCGAACGGCTCCCGCACGCCACCGAGGAGTTCCCCCTCGGCGAGGACCGATTCCAGCGACTGCTGTGGGTCCGCGAGGGCCTCACGGTGCCCGTTCGAGAGCTCCTGCGCCGGGGGCGGGCCGACCTCGAGCGCAACCGCGACCGGCTCGCCGCGATCGCTCGGCGCGAGGGCGTGACGCCCGCCGCGCTCATCGGACGGCTCAACGACCACCACCCCTCCCCGGAGCAGTTGATCCCGCTCGTGCGCCAGCTCACCGACGACCTGCGGGAGTTCGTGCGCTCCCACGACCTCGTGACGATCCCCGAGCCCGAGCGCTGCCACGTGCGGGAGACGCCGCCGTGGGCCCGGGACCTGTGGACGGCGGCGATGAGCCCCCCCGGCCCGTTCGAGAAGCCGGTGGACGGGATCTACTGGGTCACGGGGGTCGACCCCGCCTGGACCCCGGCCCAGCAGGAGAGCTGGCTGCGAACGCTGAACCACTCGATGCTGAAGAACACGACCGTTCACGAGGTCTGGCCCGGCCACTATCTGCAGGCATTGCACTTCCGCCGGACCGAGCAGAGCCTCGTGCGGAAGGTCTGGTTCTCCTACTCGTTCTGCGAGGGATGGGCGCACTACTGCGAGCAGGCGGCCCTCGAAGCCGGGTTCGACGGTCGCTCCACGCAAGCCGAGGTGACCCAGCTCGCGGACGCCCTCACTCGGAACTGCCGCTTGGTCGCGTCGATCGGCCTGCACACCCAAGGGATGACGGTCGAGGAAGCGGCGCGCCTGTTCCGGACGGAAGCCCACCTTGAAGAGCTGCACGCCCAGCGAGAGGCGATCCGGGGCACGTACAACCCCGAATATTTCTGCTACACGCTCGGCAAGCTGGCGATCCTGGAGGTGCGGGAGAAGTACCTCGCGACCCGCTTCGCCTCCTCGCCGAAGGCGTTCCACGACGCGCTCCTCGCCTACGGCAATCCCCCGATCGGCTTTCTCGACCGGTTGCTCGCGGGTCCGTAAGCCCCTCGGTCCACGGCGGGCGAGCGGTCACGGGGACAGGTCTATAACCCGAGGATAGTTTCCGCTCGCCGTGTCCGGCCTGTCGCGGAGCGAGATCGCCACGATCGTCACGGGACTGAAGAAATCCGCCCTCCTCGGCGGCCTCAAAGACCGCGAACTGAAGCGCCTGGCCGAGCTCGCCAAGGTCCGGGCGATCGCGAAGGACGCCACGGTCGTCAAGCGGGGCGAGAAGGGGATCGGGTTCTACGTGATCCTCGACGGGACCGTCAAGGTCCGCAAGGGCTCGACCGTCGTGGCCCGGCTCGGACCGGGCGATTTCTTCGGCGAGCTCGCGCTCTTCGACGATCGGCCCCGGTCGGCCGACGTGATCACGGACGCACCGACGACCGTCGTGGTCCTCTCGCGCTGGGAGTTCTGGGGTTTCGCCGCCGACCGCCCCGAGATGCTCCGGACGATCCTCCAGGAGATGGCGCGCCGGCTCGAGGAGACCGGTCGCGTTGAGGCCCGCTGACCCCCGCCCCGGTGGGGGGCTCCCGGCCTAGGCCCGCGGCGTCGCCCCGCGGGCCAGCTGGCGGTCGATCCACTCCGGGAAGTGGTGCATGCGCACCCAGACGTTGGTTTCGACCCCGACCACCCCGTCGAGGGACCCGACGAACCCCGCCAGCTCCTCGAGGTGCGCGGCGGAGGGTGGGATCACCAGGAAGGAGAAGGTCGTCGGCCCGCCGCCGTTGTACTCTCCGAAGTCGAGGGTGAGCGGGAAGCGCGCCCGGATCCGCCGGGCGAGCGGGGCGGGAGCCGTGCCGGGGCGGACGGCGAGCAGGACGGAGACGCACGGGTAGCTGATCGCCCGGAAGTCGAACGCCGGCACGAACCAGACCGCTCCGTTCCCGACCAGGTCGGCGTAGCGCCGGGTCATCGTCCGGGTCGAGACCCCGACCGTCGCCGCGGTCGCGGCCAGGGTCGCGGTCGGCCGTTCCCGGAGCGCCCGGACGATCCTCAGGTCGAGCGGCGAGAGCGCGCGCCGCGGCTCGACCGGGGTCCAGGGGATCGGCGGGTCCGCGTCCCGGACGCCCGAGAGCCCCCGGACGAGGTCACGGACGCGGTCGAACCCGGCGGGGTCCGGGGCCACGAAGCCGAGCGTCACCCACTCGCCGAGGAACTCGATCCCCGTGACCGCGCCATCCACGAGCCCGAGGCGAGGGAGAACCGCCGCCTTCGCGGCCGCGGAATCGACCCGGAGATTGAGCCACGCTCCCTGCCAGCCGACCAGCGCCGGATTGAGCCAGAGGTCGTAGCGGGCGAGGAACCCGCTCGCCCGCCATGCTCTGAGCCGACCGGCGACCCGAGCGCGTCCCACTCGGAGGCGACGGGAGATCTGGCTCGCGCTGAGCCTCGGGTCGACCCCCGTGAGCGGGACCGCGCTGTCGCGGTACATCTCCTGGAAGATCTCGAGGTCGAGCGCCTCGGGCCGCAGGGGGGTGCCGGCCATGCGCGGGCCGAGGGGCCGCGGCCCGCTTGAGGGTTCCGACCGTGACGGCCCGCCCGCCCACATCGGACACCGGGCCCGGCGCCTGTCGGGTTCTGGCGTCTCCCCCGACCACGGGCTTGACGTCCGGAGCGGGGCTCTGGGAGCGTATGACCGAGTCCCTCGTGCCTCCCGCTGTCGACGCCCCGAGCCCGACCCTCACCGCCCGTCGCGCCACGCTGGTGCTGATCCTCCTCGCCTCCGCCGCGCTGATGGTCAATTACGTCGAGACCATGCTCGTGCCGGCGCTGCCGACCCTGGTCGTGTTCTTCGACGGAGTCCCGTACACCACGATCGCCTGGGTCGTCTCCGCCTACCTCCTGGTGGGCGTCTCCACGACCCCGCTCTTCGCGAAGCTCGGGGACATCTACGGGAAGAAGCGGATGCTCGGCGTCGTGCTCTCCATCTATGCGGTCGCGGTCGCACTGACGGGGTTCACTCCGCAGCTCGCGAGCGCGTTCGGGCTCTCCCGGTTCGATGCGGTCTACCTGCTGATCTCCGTGCGCGGAGTCCAGGGCGTCGGGCTCGCGATGTTCCCGCTCGCCTTCGCCATGGTCGGCGAGGAGCTCCCCCCCGCCCGGGTCGCCCAGGCGCAGGGACTGATCGCCGCGATGTTCGCGATCGGCGCCGCCCTCGGGCTGTTCGGCGGAGCGTGGGTGATCCAGACCTACGGCTGGCAGGACGCCTACCACCTGGTGATCCCGTTCGCGGCGGCGATCGTCGCGATGACCGTGCTCGCCCTGCCGGAGTCGCCGCACCGACTGCGGGTCCGGCTGGACGTTCCGGGCGCGGCGTTCCTCGGGGCCGCCCTCGCGACCCTCCTGCTCGGTCTGTCGCAGGGACCCGCCTGGGGGTGGGGATCCCTTGCCGCCGTGCACGCCGGGTTCGTTCCGTTCGGGGTCCCGGAGCTGTTCGGGCTCTCCGCGCTCTTCGCCACGTTGTTCTACCTGCGGGAGCGCTCCGCGGCGGACCCGATGATCCACCTCGAGCGGTTCCGCGAGCGGAACCTCGCGATCAGCTACTTCGCCGCGCTCCTGGTCGGGACGAGCATCTTCCTCGGGTTCGTCGGGCTCACGATCCTGGTCGAGACCCCGATCGTCGGCCTCGGTCGGACCGTCTTCGAGTTCGGGATCCTGAGCCTTCCGACGACGATGTCGATGCTCGTCGCCGCGCCGTTCGTGGGGCGGGGGGTCGCCCGCTTCGGACCGAAGCCGGTGATGCTCTTCGGTTCGGGGCTCGCGACCGCGGGGTTCCTTCTCGTCCTCGGGTTCGGCCACTCCTACGCCGAGCTGTTGGTGACTCCGATCCCCGTCTTCGTGGGACTGGTCGCGATGATCATCGCGACCACGAACATGGTGGTCCTCTCCTCGCGGCGGGGCGAGACGGGGATCCAGACGGGGATGCAGGAGATGTTCCAGGACCTCGGCGCGAGCATCGGGCCGGTCCTCGTTGCCGCGATCCTCGCGAGCTTCACCGGCGCTTTCGCGACGGGGGTCGTGGGGCCGTCGGGTCCCGAGACCGTCGTGCTTCCGACCCTGACGGCGTTCCACTGGATCTTCGCGGCCGGGGCGATCCTCGCGCTCGTCGGCGGGGTCCTCGCGGCGTTCCTGCGGAACTATACGTTCACCGCGACGGGCGAGCGGAGCGACTCCGCCGCTGGGTCGGGCGCGGTCCCGACCCCCTCCCTCGCGGTCGCGGAAGTCGCGCTCGCGCCCGGTGGCCGGAACTAACGCAGGATCTCGACCGTGATGACCCACGCCTCGAGGATCGCGACCAGGAAGCTCACGAGGGTCGCCGGAACGAACCAGTAGAGCGCCCACGGCGCGCCGGCGAGAAGGGCGATGCCGCCCACCGCCGCGAAGGCGTAAGGGAGCTGGATCTCGATGGTGTGGGTCCGCAGGACCTCGACGTACTTCGCTTCGACACGGCGCCAGTTCCGCCGCTCGATCTCGTTGAGCACGATCGCGGAGGCGACCGCCACCCCGAGCGTCTCGACCCCGAGAAGGGTGGCCGATTGGTCCGGCACGAGGAGCAGCGACTCGAGCGCGAGGGTCGCGACCAGGATCAGCAACGCCTGGAACGACCGGTTCGCTACGAGCGGAAGCGCGACGATCCGCTGCAGGTTGATCGAGATCCCGACGAAGATCAGCCCCGCCAGCGCCGCCGCCGCGCCGACCTCCGCGGTGAAGAAGTCGTCCCACGTCACGGCCGTCCGTCCGTCGTCGCCCGCGCCAAGGGCCGGAGGCGCTTAGACTCACCGACCGAGTGGGGGCGGGGCCGGTCGGCACCTCGCCGGGTCACGGCTTCTCTATCTTTCCCGTACGTCCGAGGGAGACTTCGGGCCGGCCCTTGTACTCCTTGACCCAACCTTCGACGATCCGGATATGGTCGCCCTCCGCGACGAGGTCTCCCTCGCGCCCCCAGAGGACGAGGGCGATCTCACCGGTGCCGTCGCGCAATGTGGCGTGTCGAACCTGGGCCGTCCCGCCGGACCGCTGCTCGACCGCGCGCGGCGGCTCGAGCTTAACGACGCTCGCTTCGAACGTCGCGACCCGGCCCGGACGCAGGTCGGAGATGAAGGTCTTGGGGGGCGCGCTGTCGCCCATCGGCGCTCCCGAGACTCCGGGGCGACAATACTCTTCGCCTGAGACCCCCGGTCCCGGAACGCGCACGAACGCCGCCCTTCGCGCGAATGGGACAAATACCCCGGTGGCGTCGGGTCGCTCGGCTGAGGGGTTAGCCGCCGCCCGCAAAGGAGCGGGCGGAAACTGCAGCTCGCTGCCAATGACCCCTGGGAGGCAGCGAAGATGCACGTGGCCACGGGGGCGCCGCCGGGTAGAGGATCGAAGCCGCGAGCGCCGGGGATAACCGTCCCGGAGGAGTTGAAACGGCGCCTGGCGTCTTGGATCGACCTCGAGCAGTTGGGAGTCGACGGACTTTGGCTCTGGCTACGCGACATCCTCCCGCTGTTGCCGGGTCGAGACGCCTCCAGTCGGCGAAGGTCGATGGGGAACCCGGGGGCTCCGAACCTCGTACGCGAGCTGCATCGCCGGCTGGTCGATCACTCGCGGGACCGGAGCCGGCTCGCCGTGATCCTCGAACAGTACGCTCGGGACAACCAGACCCTCGCGCGCCGACTGGCCGCGCTCGAGGCCGCCCTTCGCGACGTCGAGCGCGACGCCGACCGGAGCGGTGACCCGCATCCTCTATCACGCGACGTGGGACCTGTCCCCGCTCGAAAGCCGGCCGGCCGAGACGCGATGGCCGGTACGGGCACCGGGTCGCGGACGGTCCGACCGACCGGTCCAATGTCGCGTCGCAGGGTCGACCCCTCGGTACGGGGGCAGACCGCGATGCGCTGGCCGTACTCTGACGTGCGCGCCGAACGCGCGTTCGGGAGCTGGGTCTTTCCCGTACAGCTCGAGGCCCCCTCCGGTCTCCGTTCCGGGCCCGCATGACTTCCCCGCCTCGGGACGCGGTGCGGAGCCCCGTCGGGAACTTCTCCGCGACTGCGGAAGTCCGGGACCTCGATATCCGAGTGCTCGCCGCGGCCGCCGTCCGGCACGAGGGAAAGGTTCTCGTCATCCGGGAAGAGGACGAACCGTTCGGAAAGACGTGGGTGCTCCCGCAGGGCTACCCGCGGACCGGAGAGTCGCTGCCCGCGGCGGCGGCTCGCGAAGCGAGGGAGGAGACCGGGCTCGATGTCGAGGTGGAAGGCTTCCTCGGGCTGTACGAGGATTTCGAGCCGGCCCCGAGCGGAGATCGGGTCCATTGGGTCATCGCCTGTTACCTCGCGTTCCCCGTACCGGGCTCGGCGTTGCGGTCCAGTCGGGAAGCGGTCGACTTTGCCTGGATCGACCCGGGGAAGAGCTCGCAACAGTCGCCCGCCGTGGTGCAACGGATGCTCTCGGACCTCGCGCGGCGCCCCGACCCACGCGGTCCTAAGGGCAACCGTCGCGAGCGGACGCGCGACCCCCGCCCGTAGCTCGCGGAGTCCCCGCTCGCTCTCCCCGGAAGCCCCGGGAGGTCGGAGAACTGTCTCGAGCCAAGACGACCCGCTCTGGCGGACGTCGCGCGCGCGAAAATAGGAATCTC
>Ga0335074_10007585_pt1 | contig 15042 bp, 11 predicted proteins | sample Lox_Sample_23_FD_206715 | JGI IMG/M metagenome (GOLD analysis project Ga0335074, IMG submission 206715) | Soil microbial communities from Loxahatchee National Wildlife Refuge, Florida, United States - Lox_Sample_2.3 | ecosystem: Environmental > Terrestrial > Soil > Wetlands | place: USA...
TGAGGATGGCATCGCCGGCATCAGCGACGACAAGCAGCGGCTGTGCCTGGCCCTCGCGTTGTGGAACGAGCGGGACCCGATCCTGAAGGAGCGGCTGTTCGGCTTGACGAATGCCGAGGGCAACCACGGCGAGGACGTCAAGGAGTACTACTTCTACGTCGATAACGTCCCGACCCATAGCTACCAGCGCTACCTGTACAAGTACCCGCAGGCCGAGTTCCCCTACAACGACCTGGTGGCGGTGAACCGGGCCCGGTCCCGGCATGAATTCGAGTACGAGCTCATCGACACGGGGGCCTTTGACGACGGCCGCTATTTCGATGTCGAGGTGGAGCACGCCAAAGACGGGCCCGACGATATTCTCTGCCGCATCACGGTGCGGAACCGCTCTGCACAGGCTGCCGGGCTGCACGTGCTGCCCACGCTGTGGTTCCGCAACACGTGGTCATGGGGGGATGGTGAGCCCAGGCCCCGGCTTTCTCGCGTCGGGTCCTCGCGTCCGGTTATCCGGGCCGAGCATCGGCAACTTGGCGAGTTCTATTTCTACGCCGAGCCGGAAGCGGCGCTGCTGTTCTGTGAGAACGAGACGAATGCGGTGCGCGTGTTCGGCGCTGAGGCCGCGACGCGCTTCCCCAAGGACGGCATCGGCGACCACCTCCTGCACGGCGCCGAAACCGTGAATCCCGACGGTGAGGGCACCAAGGTGGCCGCGCATGTCCGGCTCGTCGTGCCGGCCGGCGGGGAGAAGGCGCTGCTGGTGCGGCTCACCCGGGAGAGCCCGGACAAGCTCGTGGCGCCGTTCGCCGGCGCCACTGAGCTGATCGCGCGGCGGCGCGCCGAGGCGGACGAGTTCTACGAGGCCATCACGCCACCGACGGTGAGCGACGATGCGAAGTCGGTCATGCGTCAGGCGCTGGCCGGGATGTTGTGGTCCAAGCAGTGTTATTACTTCGATGTGGACCGCTGGCTGCGTGAGCGCCACTTCCACCCGCTGCGCGCGCCGGCCCGGCGGGGGACACGTAACGAGTCCTGGTTCCACATGGTCAACCACGACGTCGTGTCCATGCCCGACAAGTGGGAGTACCCGTGGTACGCCGCCTGGGACCTGGCGTTCCACTGCATTCCGCTCGCGATGGTCGATCCCGATTTCGCGAAAAGCCAGATCGACCTGATGCTGTCCCAGGGCTACCTCCACTCAAGCGGCCAGATGCCCGCCTACGAGTGGAACTTCGGTGACGTGAACCCCCCGGTACACGCCTTCGCGACGCTGTTCCTGCAGAATGCGGAATCCGGCCTCGGGGTGGTGGACCTCCCGTTCCTCCGGGAGTGCTTCGCGAAGCTGCTGCTGAATTTCACCTGGTGGGTGAACCGCAAGGACCCTGCGGGCCACAACGTGTTCGAGGGCGGCTTCCTCGGCCTGGACAACATCGGCGTGTTCGACCGCAGCGCGGCCCTGCCCACCGGCGGGCGGCTGGAGCAGGCGGACGGAACGGCCTGGATGGCGATGTTCAGCCAGAACATGCTCGAGCTCGCCCTGGCCCTGCTTGAGCACGATGAGACCTACAAGGAATTCGTGCTCAAGTTCGTCGAGCGCTTCTTCTGGATCGCGGCCGCCATGGACCCGATCGGTGAGCGCCCCGACGAGATGTGGGACGAGGAGGACGGTTTCTTCTACGACGTGCTGCGCCTGCCCGACGGCAGCGGAACGCGCATCAAGGTCCGTTCGCTGGTAGGCCTGCTGCCCCTCTGCGCCGCGACCGTGATCGAAGCCGACGTCATCCAGCGCCACCCGGAGATCGCTGAACGTGTTCGCGTTTTCCTGGAGCGCAATCAGGACCTCCTGGCCAATATCGCCGACCCGCTCGTGCCCGGCGTGCGGGGCCGGCGCCTGCTGTCCCTGGTGAACGAGGACAAGCTGCGGCGCATCCTGGCCCGGATGCTGGACGAGGAACGCTTCCTCGGCCCGCACGGCATCCGCTCGATCTCGCGCTGGCACCTCGAGCATCCGTATGTCTTCAATGTCCACGGCGTCGACCACGCGGTGCGGTACGAACCGGCGGAGTCGACGAGCGGAATGTTCGGCGGCAACTCCAACTGGCGCGGCCCGGTCTGGTTCCCGGTCAATCTGCTGCTGATCCGGGCCCTGCTCACGCACTACCGGTACTACGGCAACGACCTGAAGGTCGAATGCCCGACCGGCTCGGGGAAAATGATGACGCTGTTCGAAGTGGCTGAGGAGTTGTCCCGCCGCCTCGCGGGGACGTTCCTGCGGGACCCCGACGGGCGGCGCCCTGTGTACGGCGGAGCCAGGTTGTTCCAGGACGACCCGCACTGGCGAGATCTCGTCCTGTTCTACGAGTACTTCCACGGCGACAACGGGGCCGGGCTCGGCGCCTCGCACCAGACCGGCTGGACCGGGCTGGTGGCCAGGCTGATCCAGAGCCTCGGCCAGTTCGACGCGGAAAGCGTGCTTAACGACGCCCGATGGCCGATGGCCCGGCTATACCGGCGCCCGGCCGCCGCGCCCGCGGCTGCTCAGGGCTGACCGGGATGCTGCGACGGCGCGGCTTGCTCCGCGGTCATCCCGACGTCGGCGGGCGTGAGCGCGGCGCGCCGGCGCAGCCCCACGGCGATGAGGGGGAACACCAGGACTGACAGCACGCCCGCCCCGACCATGGAGGCGGAGGTGCTGGGACGCATGACCCCGTCCTGCTGGCCGATCGCGGCCAGGGCGATCAGCAGCGGCAACGTGGTCGCGGTGATGAACGTCATCTCCAGCCGCTGGATGGGTGCCAGGGCGTGCCGGTACACCAGCAGCGACGGCAGGCCGCGGACGACGAGCAGCAGCCCGAAGAAGAGAAGCAGCCGCAGCGGGTCCTGGCTGATCGCCTTGATGTCGAAGCTCATCCCGGAGGAGACGAAGAAGATCGGGATGAATATCCCGTAGCCCACAGCGTCGAACTTACGTTCCAGGCTGTCGGTATCCAGGCTGAGCCGCCGGGTCCAGCCGCGCAGCACCATCCCCGCCAGCATGGCGCCGAGCACCACATCCAGGCCGAACCGGCTGGCGACGGCGAGCAGGACGAATAGCAGCACCATGGACCAGCGCAGCGTGATCTGCCCCGTTGCCTCCTGGCCCTCTCTCACGACCCGCTGCACCGCGGCGCTCCTGGCCAGCCAGGGCACGATGGTCAGCACGAGGGCCAGCGCCCCGACCAGCGCCACCGAGGCCAGCGCGACGAAATGGCCTCGCTGGGTGAGGAAGACCGCGATGATCAGGATCGGGAACAGCTCGCCGACGGCGCCGGCGGCGAACACGTACCGGCCGAACTGGCCGCCGAGCATGTCGTTGTCCCGCAAGATGGGCAGGAGCGTGCCGAGAGCCGTCGTGGTCAGCGCCAGCCCCCACGGCACGTAATCCCTGATATAGCCCACCGATGTCAGGGCGGCCGCCACGCCCACGGCGATCGCGGCCGAGATCAGCCAGCCGACGATCGCGAGCCTGCCCGGCTGTTGTCGCAGCAGCCGCGGATCCAGCTCGTAGCCGGCCAGCAAGAACAAGAAGCCCAGCCCGATGTTGGCCAGCAGCTGAATGTTCGATGTCTCGGCGAAGCCGAGCACGTGCGGACCGATCAGCACGCCGCCGAGCAGGAAGACGACGACCTGCGGTATGCGCGGGCCCGGCAGCGCGGCAACGACGAGCGGCGCGAGCGCCGCCACCAGCGCCACCGCCACCAGGTCGTCCAGCCCCTGGGTGAGATCCATGCCCCCCGCCGCTATCAGCATCCCGGACGCGAAAGCTCTGCTGATAGTCACGCCAGCCGGCCGCCACCGGATCGCCCGTTGCGGGTGATCCGGCAATGATCTGACGGCGTTCGACGGGGTGTGCGCTACTCTGCTGCCGCTACTGGCCGCCTATGAGGGTGGCGGTGCAGGCGGTGACCCCGTTCCCGGCCGAATGCCGATAGCCGGACGAGGCCGGACCGGGGTCTCGCGTGAGAACATGGCGGCATGCCGGAGGCGGGAGCTGTCGTTGTCGCGGTCGCGCAGCTCGCGCTGGCCGTGGGGGAGCCGGACGCTAACCGGCAGGCGGCGGGGGAGGCGGTCGCGCAGGCGGCGGTCGCGGGCGCGCGACTGGTCGTGCTGCCGGAACTGTCGGACTCGGGATACGTGTTCGCGGACGCCGGCGAGGCGCGATCGCTGGCGTCGCCGGCGGAGTCGAGCGTGACGCTGCGCGAGTGGCGGTCGCTGGCCGCCAGGCACGACCTGGCCATCGCTGGCGGGTTCTGCGAGCTGGGGCAGGACGGGACGCTGTACAACAGCGCGGCGGTCGTCGACGCGTCCGGCACGCGGGCGGTGTACCGCAAGGCGCACCTGTGGGACGCCGAGAAGAAGATCTTCGCGGCGGGCGACAGTGCGCCGCCGGTGGTGGCGCTGCCGTTCGGCGATGTCGGGCTGATGATCTGCTACGACCTGGAGTTCCCGGAATGGGTGCGGCTGGCCGCGCTGAGCGGCGCTGACCTCGTCGCGGCCCCGGTGAACTGGCCGGCGTCAGCGTCGCCCCCGCCGGCTGGTGAGCGATCCGGAGAGGTGGTCGTGGCGCAGGCGGCAGCCTGGTCCAACGGCGTGTTCATCGCGGTCGCGGACCGGTGCGGGACCGAGCGCGGCATGCACTGGGTCGGCGGTTCGGTCATCGTCGGGCGTGGCGGTTACCCGGCCGCCGGGCCGGTATGCGAGGACCGCCCGGCCGTGCTGACCGCGGCGATCGACCTCCGGTCGGCCCGGGACAAGCGGAACAGTGAGCTGAACGACCTGTTCGCCGACCGGCGGCCCGGTCTGTACGCGCGGCTGTGGGACGCCGCTGGCCCGTGATCGTCATCATCGAGGGCGGATCTGGTGGGCAAGTCGACGCTGGCCGAACGACTCGCGGCGGATCGCGGCTGGCCCATACGTTTTGGTATGACCCCGCGGGTGTCATTCGTGGGATGCCAAGATTAATTGGGCAGGACCATCTCCCCTAATCGGTAGGCGCGCGCCGCTGGACCGAGACCCGGGGAATGGAGACCAGCCTCCCAGGTGACGATGGATCTGCCCCACAAGCACTCCGCTCGCGGCCCTGACGTGCAGTCATGGCGTAACGTTTTCGTAACGTCCAGAAATGTGACGGACGTCAAGCCTTGTGGTAATTATGGCAGCGATGTAAGTTCAGCCAACATACCAATTCGGTCGAGCTGATAGTCGACGGACATTCGTCTGGCCGCTAGCCCGCCCGGGTGGCGTTCAGATCCCTTGTCGGAGGGGAGTCCCATGCACGTTGGACGAGAAAGGCTGACGTTCGCGGCGGCTGTCAGCCTGATCGCGGTTCTTGCCGCATGCAGCTCGGTCGCGTCGTCTTCCACGGGCGCAAGCAGCTCAACCGGGGGCGCGGGCGGGGCAACCGCCTCCGGTTCCATCGCGCTCGCCGGCGTCGTCGCTAACGCGACTGACCCGTACTGGGTCACGGTGATGTGCGGGGGCACCGCGGAGGCCAAGAAGCTTGGCGTCAGCCTGAAGTGGTATCCGTCGACCACGCCGTCGGCACAGTCGATGTCACAGAACTTCGATGCCGCTCTCCTCACCAAGCCGGAGGGCATGTACATCAACCCGTTCTCGGCCGGCCAGTTTTCCACTCAGGTGAAATCCCTGATGGGCAAGGGCGAGCCGGTGATCGCATCGGCCGCTTTGTCGCCGGCGTCGGAGTACACCGACACGTTCATCAACACGGCCGGCGGCCAGTTCGTCCAACAGTTTCTGCAGCAGCTGACCCCCGGCGCGGGCAGCCTGGTCGTCCTTGGCGGCATCGCGGGCATCCCCGTGGTAGAGGATGAGTACACGCCGCTGCTCGCGGCGGTCAAATCCGCGCGCCCTGACATCAAGATCCTGCCGGTCGAGTATGACCAGTTCGATGTCACCACCGCGACGCAAGACATCAGCTCGCTGCTGCTTTCGCACCCCGACCTCAAGATGATCATCGCCCCGGCGGGACCTGAGGGACAGGGAGCGGCCGCGGCGATCGAGCAGGCGCACAAGGTCGGCAAGGTGAAGATCTGGGCATACGACGCGACTCCGGCCGAGGTCCAGGCGCTGAAGGCTGGCGTGATCTCGGTGCTCCTGGCTAAGCCCGCGGCCGCGGTCGGCGCGGAGGCCGTCCAGTGGCTCGTATCCGCGATCAAGGCAGACCCGAAGCATGCGGTCATCACGGCGGGTTCCGGGCCGACGACTGCGCTCCCGGTAGTCGAGATCACGGCAGCGAACGTCGACGACCCGGCTATCCAAGGCGACCTCTACAAGGGAACTTGCAGTTCCTGAGAGCACCGGGTGCGCCGTCGCGGCTTCCGACAGCGGCGCACCCGGGCTCCAGTCCGGCGAGATGCGTCCCAGCCAGGGGAGAACTGAATGGCAGATACTGCGGAAACAGCGCCCCCGCCAGGCATTGCGGTCGCGGGCAAGCATCTAGCTAAGCGATTCGGCCATGTTAAGGCGCTCATTGACGCAAGCGTCACCGTGCGGCCGGGAGAAGTCGTCGCCTTGTTCGGGGACAATGGGGCGGGCAAGTCCACGCTGCTGAATATCATGCTGGGCATTCACCGTCCCGATGCTGGGACGGTCGTCATCGATGACCGCGAGGTCCGGCCGCACTCGATCAGCGAAGTGCAGGGGCTAGGAGTGGACTGTGTGCACCAGGATCTGGCGCTGGCACCGGACCTGTCGGTCGTCGACAGTATGTACCTGGGACATGAGGTTGTCCGGAAGGGGCTGGCCGGCCGGCTGGGTGTTGTCGCACGGCGCGAGATGACGGTTCGCGCCGACGCAGCGCTGCGCGAACTTTCGATCAAGCTGCCGTCGCTCACCGTGCCTGTCAGCGACTTGTCCGGTGGGCAGCGGCAGGCGGTGGCGGTTGCCCGGGCGGTCATGTGGTCACGCACCTCGGTGCTGATGGACGAACCCACGGCCGCGCTTGGCGTCAGGCAGAGCGCGATTGTGTGCGAGCTCATGCGGACGGTCGCGAGCCGGGGGCTAGGGGTGCTTGTCGTATCGCACGACATCCCGCGCGTGCTCAAGGTCGCTGACCGGGTGACGGTCTTGTGGCGTGGCCGGACGGCGCTGGAAGAACCTGCGGGTAATCTCTCGGTCCCCGACGTGGTAGCCGCGATGGTCGGTTATCAGGCGGACGCGTCGTGAAGACGGTGGCGGACGAGCGCGACCCCATTACTCCCGACGACGCGGACGACATCAGGGCAATACCCCAGCCGTCTGTGGTCGTCCGATGGCTGTCTGCTGGCGGGACATGGGTCCTGCTGCTTGACGTCGCCGTGGTCATCTTCTTTACCGCGCTGTCGACGAATCATGTGTTCTGGAGCCTGCAGGATTTCCAGGCACTCATGCTCGATGGCACCGAGACGCTGCTGTTGGCACTCGGCATCGCGATGTTCCTTGGCGCGGGGGCGATCGACATCTCCGTCGGATCGAACCTCGTGCTGTCCTCGGTCCTCGGCGCCGAGGTCATGGTCCATGTGATGGGCACGCAGGGCGCCCGGGGAGGTTACCCTCACGTGCTGGGAACCCTCGTTCTCGGTTTTGTGGTGTGCGTGGCCGCCGGCGCCGTCTACGGCGCCGTCAACGGTGTGATCATCGCTTATTTCCGGGTCAATTCGCTGATCGCGACGCTCGGGACAGCGGGCATCGGCACGGGCATCGCGCTGCTGCTCACCGGCGGCAACGACATCGGCGGCTTGCCGACCGCAATCCAGAGTGACTTCGGATTGTCCACCGTCGGGCCGGTCCCGCTTCCAGCACTGGTGGCCCTGGTCATCGCGGTCGTGCTCTGGGCAGTGCTGCGCACGACGCGCTTCGGCACCCGGACCCTGGCCATCGGGTCGCTGCGGCTGGCAGCCGAGCGAGCTGGCCTGCGCGTGCCGCGGCACCTGTTCTCCCTGGCGATCCTGTGCGGCATACTCGCCGGAATAGCGGGCTTCGTCGACCTCGCCCACTACGCCTCGACAACGGTGAATGGCCACACCAACGACGCCTTGGCAGCGATCACCGCCGTCGTCATCGGCGGGACCCGCCTGGAAGGCGGCAAGGTCAGCATTCCCGGCGCCCTGTGGGGCGCCGGATTGTCTGTGCTGCTCCAGGGAGGTCTCGTCGTGGTGGGGGTGGCACCGTTCTGGCAGCTCATCGCGGTCGGAATCGTGCTGATCGTCGCCGTGTGTCTAGACCGCATCCGCTTCCTGCGACGCGCCAGCGCGTGACGAGCACAGAACGCATGACTAGCACGGACGGAGAAGACCGCATGAACACCGTCTTCCCAGAAGGCTTTGTCTGGGGAGCGGCAACCGCCGCGTACCAGATCGAAGGCGCTACGGCACAGGATGGGCGCGGACCGTCTATCTGGGACACCTTCAGCCATACCCCGGGCCGGGTATTTCACGGAGACACGGGCGACGTCGCGTGCGATCACTTCAATCGTGTCGATGAGGATCTCGCCCTCATCCGAGAGCTCGGCCTGGGCGCGTACCGGTTCTCGGTGGCCTGGCCAAGGGTCCAGCCGGACGGCAAGTCCGTCAATCGCAAAGGCCTGGATTTCTACGCGCGGCTGGTCGACGGCCTGCTCGAGCGCGGAGTCCAGCCCGCGCTCACCCTCTACCACTGGGACCTGCCGCAGGCCCTGCAGGATGCGGGCGGCTGGCCATCAAGGCAGACAGCAGACCGGTTCGCCGAGTACGCCGACATCGTCGCGGGCGAACTCGGCGACCGCGTCCGGATGTGGATCACGATCAACGAACCGTGGGTCGCGTCGTGGGTCGGGTACGGCATCGGCCGCCACGCGCCCGGGATCGCGGACCTGACCGCGGCCGCCGCGGCGCATCACCACCTGCTCCTCGCACACGGTGAGGCAGTGACGGTACTACGCCAGCGGCTCCCCGCCGGCGCGCAAGTCGGCATCTCGCTGAGCATGATGACGATCAGGCCGGCTAGCGACCACCCGGATGACATCCGGGCGGCCGGCATAGTAGACGCCCAGTTCAACCTGTCCTGCGGCGATGCGGTCATGAACGCTCGTTATCCGGCCAACCTCGGGGTCTTTTCCGAGATATGGGCTGACCCGGACGGCCCCGTCCGGCCAGGCGACCTGGACCTCATCTCGCAGCCGATCGACTTCCTCGGCATTAACAGCTACCACGCCCGCACGGTCGCGGCCCCGGGCCGCCTCGCGGCGGCGCGCGAAGCGGGCCTCGTCGGCACGTATGATCCAGCGGCATCCTTTGGCATGGACTGCGCCGACGTGCTGCCCATCGGCGCGCCGACGACGGCGACGGGATGGCCCATCAACCCCGACGGGATGACGGAATTGCTGGTCCGGCTCCACGACCGATACAGGGTGCCGGTGCACATCACCGAGAACGGTGCCGCTTATCACGACTATCCCGCGCCTGACGGTGCGGTCCGTGATCCCGAGCGCGTTGAGTATCTCCTCGCCCACCTGCGCGCCGTCGGCGAAGCGATCGACGCGGGCGCGGACGTGCGCGGGTACTTCGCGTGGAGCCTGCTGGACAACTATGAGTGGAGTTCTGGCTACTCCAAGCGGTTTGGCCTGGTGTACGTCGACTACCCGACCTCCACGCGAATCCCCAAGGACAGTTACGACGTCTACCGCCGCATCATCGCGAGCAACTCTGTTTGAAAGGAGCCACAATCATCAACGGGAACACCCTGGCCAAGAAGTCGCGGCAGCTTATCGAAGGGCTGGCGGCCGGCGATCTGTCCCTCGTCCGGTCGCTGTATTCCGGTCCTGCCGACATCGACGACCCGTTTGCCGGGCACCAGGTGGACGGTGCCTTCGAAAGGATGGTCACCGCTTGGCGGCCGGTGCAAGGCGCCACCGTCGAATCGCTGACAACCACGCATTCGACCGAAGCCGACGGTTATGTCGGCACGGAACTCGACCTCGCGCTGCGGATCGACGGCAAGCCGGGAAAGCTGTCCATCGTGGCCGTCTCCGAGGTGGCGGCGAACGGCCGGTTCGAGCGGACGCGACTGTACTACCGGCGGGCGAACATCGACGGCCAGCAGCACTACCGGGACCGGATGCTCCAGGAGGAGATAGCTGTCCAGTTCGATCCGATCATCGAGAAGTACCAGAAGGCGCTGCTCGAGCGGAACACCGAGGACTTCATCGCCACCTTCGCCGAAGACGGCTACTTCGACGGACACGGCGGACCGCTGGATCAGGGCGACGGCCTCGTCGATCTGTCGCTCGGTCAGGGAATGGGCCTGTACGTCGGCCACGATCAGCTTTACCGGGGCATCGGCCAGATGATGGAGATCGGCCAGGCGGAAAGCCCTAAGGGCCGGCTGGAGCATGTCAATGCCTTCAGCGACGGCACCACGACCGTCCTTGAGTTCAACATCCTGCGACCCGAGGAGAACCGCATCCATGCCGGGGTCGCCTGTTACGAAGTCAGTAAGGACGGTCTCATGCAGGCCGCACGGGTTTATGACGAGGCCTGGTAACTACCGCGGCACGAAGCGGGCGGTCACGACGACGCGGCGGCGACCGTGAAGGATCTCCGTGGCCGCGTCGCCGTGGTGACCGGCGCGGCGAGCGGCATAGGCCGCTCGCTCGCCACCCGCTTCGCGGCGGAAGGCATGAAGGTGATGCTAGCGGACGTCGACGAAGCGGCCTTGTCGCAGACCGCGGCAGAGCTGGCGGCGTCGGGGGCGGAGGTCGCCGCCACGCGGGTGGACGTAACTCGCGCCGCGGAAGTGACGGCGCTTGCCGACCACACGGTGGACGCCTTCGGCGCCGCCCACGTGGTGTGCAACAACGCGGGCGTCGACAGCGGCGGGGCCTTCACCGAGATCCCGGCCAAGGTCTGGGAATGGGTGTTCGCGGTGAACTTCTGGGGCGTCGTCCACGGTTGTTCCGCATTCCTCCCGGTGCTGCGCGGGCAGGGCGAGGGTCACCTGGTCAATGTCGCCTCGCACGCCGCGCTCACCGGCTACTTTCCCGCCGGAACCCCGTATGTGGCGTCGAAATTCGCCGTGCTCGGCCTGAGCGAGAACCTTTACCACGAGCTCAAGGCGGCCGCGGAGCCCATCGGCGTGTCCGTCCTCTGCCCCTCGTTCGTGCGGACCAATATGCCGTTCTCCGAACGGAACAGGCCGCCGGACGTCCCTTCGATGGATGCCAGCCTTGTGTGGCAGGCGCACCTTGCCGCGAACCGGGCTCGCGCGGCTGAGGGTCTTGATCCTGCCCGCGTGGCGGAGCTGGTGGTCGACGCGATCAGGCGAGACCGTTTCCACATCCTCACGCACCCGGAAAAATCCATAGCGGCGGTGGTGGCGCGGGAGCGATGGCTCGTCGACGGCGTCCCACCGGAATTCTGATAGTTTTGGCAGCGAACAAATGCATCATGGAGTTGGGTGTTCCTGGAGAGGAGCGCGAGGGTGAAAGACCGGGCAGCTGCCATGGATCAGCTCAATATGCGGCGGTCGAATTTGAGCCTGGTGCTGCGCGAGCTGCGAAGGCAGCCGCGAAGCAGGGCTCAGCTCGCGCTTGACATCGCCATGACCAAGGGAGCTGTCAGCAGCTTGGTAGCCGAATTGGAAGACCGGCTGCTGCTGCGCATCTCCAGCGAAGGGACGCCGGGCACGGTTGGCCGGCCTGCTCGCGATGTCACGGTCATGAACAACCGGGCGCTGGGCCTCGGGATTAGCCTGAGCGTGGATTACCTGGTGGGTGCGGTCGTCAACCTCGCCGGGGAAACGATCAAGCGGTATGAGGTGCCTGTACACACCCCTGGCCTGTCCGCGGCGGAGCTGACCAGTGCCGTTGTCGACCTGGCCGCGGATATCTCCCGCAAGCCACCCTTCGGCGATCCGGGCGTCCTGCTGGCCGGCGTCGCGGTCGGCGCCCCGGACCTTGTCGACGCACGCTCGGGGATCATCAGACGCTCTCCCACCATCGGCCTGACCGATTACCCGCTCCGGCAGGTTCTGCTGGGCGCGCTCGGGGGCCTGACCCGGAACATCCGGGTTGACAACGACGCGAACCTGGCTGCGTTGGCGGAGTTCCGGGGCGGCGGCGCCGCTGGCGTCAGCAACCTTATCTACCTCACCGGCTCTACCGGCATAGGGGGCGGCATCATCTCCGAAGGCCGGCTCTTCCGCGGCACCGCCGGCTACGCGGGGGAAGTCGGGCACATGGTGATCAACCCCCAGGGGGCGCCATGCACGTGCGGCAGCAGCGGGTGCTGGGAAGCCGAGTGCGGCATCCAGGCATTCCTGACTGCCGCGGCCGGTCAAGGGGACGAGATCCTGGACGTGCGAATACCGCTGGACGCGAGGTTCGACACCGTGGTGAGCAGAGCGCGACGGGGCGACCCGCGGACATTGGCCGCGATCCAGAAGGCCGGCGCGAGCCTCGGCCTCGGGTTGTCCAGCCTTATCAACATCTTCAACCCGGACGCGATCGTGCTCGGCGGCTACTTCGCCAAGCTGTTCCCGTTCCTGATCGAGCCCATCCGCCGGACGGTCCATCAGCGGGTCATGGCCGAATCGCTCGCGGCGTGCCAGGTGCTGCGATCCGAGCTAGGCCTGTACGCCGGAGCCATCGGGGCAGCCCACCTGGTCATAGACCAGATCATCGCTAACCCCACGGCTGTGCCATTCGCGCAGGTGGATGGCGGGCGCATCGAGCTGGAGGACGCCTCGTGACAGCGAAGATGCCGGCCGGCCGCGCCGTTGTCGAAGCCTTCGAGGCAGAGGGAATCACCACTGTCTTCGGCATCCCGGGCGCGACCAGCACGATCGGAGGCATGGTCGAACTCGTGGAGCTCACCCCCGCGCAGCTTGACCGCTACACGCTGTTCTACGTCAGCTCGATCGGCTGGGACGGGACCGACCCCGTGCGGCAGGGGTAGCGGAGAGCTAACGGCCTCCGCACGAACCCCTTCGACTCCATCAGGAACGCCGCCAGGTAGTCGTCGTGCGGCACGCCCGGCCCTGTCCAGTAGGTGGGAACGGACCCGACGTAGACGTTCCTGATCGTCGGCTCCGCCAGAAGTTCCCCGGTGAGCTGTTCGCTTGCGGTCATGGCCGTGAGCACCAAGGTGTCCTTGAGCGGCTCGACGCCCGCGCGCGGACTCCACGGGCACACCCACACGCACGGGAACGGCAGCTCGATCCGGGCCTGCCGGGCGTCCGGGCTGCTGAGGAGGTGAACCGCGGGCCGTAGTGCGGCGCTGCCGTCGTGCAGGTCGTCCGCCACGCCGTCGCCTCCAAGCATCGGGGTGGCATCGCCAGCCGCCGTGGTCAGGTAATCGGAGATCCGGTTGGCGCTCTCGCAGGGGTGGACAGGAAGCAGTGCCCTGTCATCCTCTGGCGGCAGGCTCGGGATGCGCGAAAGCCGCTCCGCGAGCGCGCCCGCCAGCGGCGCTGGATCTCCGTCGACGTAGATCGCTGTCGTGGCGACGCACCCGGTACCGCCGCCACGGCTGACCGAGTCAGCGAGCATGTCCACCTGCGACCGCCAGTCGCAGTCCGCGGTCACAACGATCTTCGAACGGCCCGGCCCGTTCGTTAGCACCGTCCGGTCACCGGCGTACTTTCGCACCACGTCGTCGCCGCCATACACGATTGACAGGTCTGCCGCGCGGAGCACCTCGTCAGCCGCGTCGTGATCAGTGGGCAGGAAGGCCACCTGGTCCGCTTCGAAACCCGCCTCCCGCAGCGCGCTGACAAGTCGATGCGCCGTGAACGGCTCGCGGCGGGAGGGGCGCACCGCGATCGAGTAGCCGAGCGCGAGCGCTTCCAGCCAGTGGCAGTGCACTGCTGGATGGTTGCCCGCCGCATGGACACCGAGCAGACGCCCGCGGCGGACCCACACCCCGCCACCGGTCGTCCCCCGCGGGTCGTTGTGATCTGCGAGGACACCCCTGGGCGACGCGTATCCCGCGGCCTCGACCGCGTTCCGGCAGTGCCCAGCGATGGTCGCGGTTGACTGCCGGATCACCCGCACGCCCAGCCCGGAGACCTTGCTGACGATTTCCTGGTACTCGGCCGGACCGAGCCCGGCGATGGTGGCTGAGCTGAACAGGTCGGCGGCAACGCGCAACGCCGCGTCCCGGGCGGAGGGCGGCATGGGCCGCGACCGCCGCATGGCGCTCATCGCACGGGACACGAACAGCGCGGGAACCTGGCTGAGTTCCGCGACAACGGTTCCGCGGACGTCCGGAACATCTATCCGGGTCCTGGCACGGTACGCGCCCTGCGGGCCGAGCGCGTCCAGCTGAATGAGGCCGTGCTGGATCTGCACTAATACACGCCCTCGATCACCGTTGCGCCGCCGAATTCAGCGAGCGGATAAATGTCGGCAACCGAATCGCCGACCTGCTCGGAAACCGGCCTGATCCGCAGCGCCGTATCCCGTTCGCGGTTGTTCGGCAACAGGAACGACTTGCTGACGTGGTTAACCACCACGTGCCCTCGCTGACCGTAATCGACTAGGTCTCCAGTCTGCGGATCAACGACCCGGAAGGTGGTATACGGCGACATGGACGGATCAAAGACGCACGGGTCATCATGCGACAGTCCAGGCCGCTCGGTTCCGCCAGTGCCCAGCGCCATCGTCGTGCCGTACCCGCCGGTCAGCCGCGCACCGGGGAAGATCTCCGTCCGGTACAGGTAGCGGCTGTCCGCGTCCATGCTGGCGCCGCCCCAGCTGATGTGGCTGATCTTCGCGCGGATCAGGTCCACGAGTTCGTCCCGGCGGGCGATTCGCGCCAGCACCGGCGCGGTAGCCCGCAGGAAGCTGACGTGCTGCCCTTGCAACACGAAAGCGGCCTGATCCACGATGTGCTCGGCGTACTCGTCGGCGGCCTTTTGGTTGCCCCCAGCGATCTGCTTCTTCACCCAGCGGGGATCCATGTCCACGGCGAAAACCAGCGCGCCAAGAGCCCGCGCGGTGCGCCTCCCCTGCTCAAGTGCGCCGTGCGGCCC
>Ga0335074_10007587_pt1 | contig 15041 bp, 11 predicted proteins | sample Lox_Sample_23_FD_206715 | JGI IMG/M metagenome (GOLD analysis project Ga0335074, IMG submission 206715) | Soil microbial communities from Loxahatchee National Wildlife Refuge, Florida, United States - Lox_Sample_2.3 | ecosystem: Environmental > Terrestrial > Soil > Wetlands | place: USA...
AACCCGCACCCGCACAACTTCTCCGATCGCATGATCCGCCCCGGTGAACAGGCCTTCTTCGACATCATGCACTCCTACAACGGCTACCGGACCTGCTACTACCGCTGCTTCGCGGTCGGCTGGGCCACCGAGCCGCAGAAGGACGCGTACAAACGGGCCCGCGAGTGGATCGACGTCGCCATCGACATGATCAAGCCCGGCGTGTCCACCGATCAGGTGGCCCGGCTCTGGCCGACCGCCGAAGAGATCGGGCTGGCCGACGAGAAGACCGCCTTCGGCCTGGAGTTCGGGCACGGGCTCGGGCTGGCCCTGCACGAACGCCCGATCATCTCCCGCCTCACCTCGCTCGACGCGCCCCTGGAGATCAAGGAGGGCATGGTCTTCGCCCTGGAGACCTACTGCCCGGCCACCGACGGGCGTTCGGCGGCCCGGATCGAGGAAGAGGTCGTGGTCGGGCCGAACGGCGTCGATATCTTGACCAAATTCCCGGCCCAGGACCTCTACGTCACCAACCCCTACTGAAGGCGATCACGTGCCGCAGATAGACACACAAACCGCGCTTGACATGTACCGGACCATGATCGAGCTCCGGCTGTTCGAGAAGCGCGCGCACGACCTGTTCCTGCAGAACCTGGTCAAGGGGACGACGCACCTCGGCACCGGCCAGGAGGCGGTCGCGGCCGGCGTGGCCCAGGCCATGAACGCCGACGACTACACGTTCACCACCTACCGCGGCCACAACCACGTGCTGGCCCGCGGCACCCCGATGACCCCGGTCATGGCCGAACTCCTCGGCCGCGAGAACGGCCTCATGCACGGCAAGGGCGGCTCGATGCACCTGCTGGATGTCTCCCACGGCATCCTGGGCGCCTACGCGATCATCGGCGCGCAGCTGGTCATCGCCAACGGCGCCGCCTGGTCGGCCCTGTACCAGGGGACCAAGCAGGTCACGGTCTGCTACATGGGCGACGGCGCGACCAATATCGGCGCCTTCCACGAGGCGCTCAACCTGGCCGCGGTCTGGCAGCTGCCGGTGATCTTCATCTGCGAGAACAACCTCTACATGGAGTACACGGCGATCGGGACGGTGACCGCCGTGCCCCGGCCGGCCGCCGACCGGGCCGCCTCCTACGGGCTGGACGCGGTGGTGGTGGACGGGAACGACGTGGAGGCCGTCTACGAGGTGGCCCAGGCCGCCATCGGCCGGGCCCGCGACGGCGGCGGCCCGGCCCTGATCGAGGCGCTCACCTACCGGCACGGCGGTCATTCCCGGGCCGATCCCGGCAAGTACCGGCCCGCCGAGGAGGTCAAGGAGTGGCTGGCCCGCGATCCGGTGCCCGCCTACCGCCAGGTCCTCATCGGCCGCGGCGTCGACGAGGCGACCCTGGACGCGATCGACAAGAACGCGAAGGACGCGGTGGACCGCGCCACCGAGGAGGCCAAGGCCGGCCCCGAGCCCCGCCTCGAACTGGCCGGCACCAACGTGTGGGCCGACGGCGGCAACGCCTGGAGGAACTGATGACCGAAGTCGTCATGCCCCGGATGGGGGAGACGGTCGACGAGGGCACCGTGAACGAGTGGTTCAAGCAGGTCGGCGACGCGGTCACCGAAGGCGAGCCGCTGCTCGAGATCGGCACCGACAAGGTGGACACCGAGATACCCGCCCCGGCCACCGGGGTCCTGTCCGAGATCCGGGTGCGGCAAGGCGAGACCGTGCCGGTCGCCACGGTGATCGCCGTAATTTCTTGACAGACTTATACCGAACGGAGCCGTGGTGCCAGTTATCACTTACCGCGAGGCAGTGGCCCGGGGTATCGCCCAGGAGATGCGCCGCGATCCCAGCGTCGTATTCCTCGGCGAGGACGTGGCCGCGGCCGGCGGGGTGTTCAAGACGACGGTCGGCTTGCTCGAGGAGTTCGGCCCGCAGCGGGTCCGGGACACCCCGATCAGCGAGCAGGCCATCCTGGGCGCCGCCGTGGGCGCCGCGATGACCGGCCTGCGCCCGATCGCGGAGATCATGTTCAGCGACTTCTTCGCGGTCTGCTGGGACCTGATCGCCAACGAGATGGCCAAGATCAGGTACATGTCCGACGGTCAGCTGACGTTGCCGCTGGTCGTCCGGACGGCCAATGGGGCCGGGGTGCGGTTCGGCGCCCAGCACTCCCAGTCGGTGGAGAACTGGGCCATGGCGGTACCCGGGCTGAAGGTCGTCGCCCCGTCCACCCCGCGCGACGTGGTGGGCCTGCTCGCCGCGGCGATCCGGGATCCCGACCCGGTCGTGTTCTTCGAGCACAAGGGCCTGATGGCCAGCAAGGGCGAGGTGCCAGAGGGAATTGGGGTCGAGGTGACCGACGAACTCGGCCGGGCTAAGGTGCTCCGGCAGGGCCGGGACGCCACGATCGTGGCGCTGGCCGCGATGGTGCCGCGGTCGCTGGCGGCCGCTGAGCGGCTGTCCGCCGAGCACGGCATCGAGGCCACGGTCGTCGACGTGCGGTCGCTGGTCCCGCTGGACACCCGGACGATCCTGGCCGAGGTGGCCAGCACCGGCCGGCTGTTCACCGTCGAGGAGAACCCGCGGCTGTGCGGCTGGGGCGCCGAGATCGTCTCGATCGTGGCCGAGGAAGGATACGGCGCGCTGACCGGACCGCCCGTTCGGATTACCACCCCTCATATCCCGCTACCCGCCGCAGATAAGCTCGAAGATCACGTACTGCCCTCGGCGGACAGGATCACCGAGACGGTACGAAAGGCGCTGTTGGCTCCGGGGGGGACGACCCCCCCGAGCCCCCCCGGAAGTGCTTGGTAGGAGGAATGGTGAGCACCAACCTGGTCGGCATCGAAGTACCCACCAGCCTGCTGATCGGCGGCGAGTGGACCGGCGGGCGCGGCGGTGACACCCTGCCGGTGATCGACCCGGCCACCGAGGACGCGGTCGCCGAGGTGGCCAACGGCACCGTGGAGGACGCGCTGGACGCGGTGACCGCGGCCCACGACGCGCTGGCCGGCTGGGCCGCGACTGCGCCGCGGGCGCGCGCGGAGTGCCTGCGCCGGACCTTCGAGCTGATGACCAAGAACGCGGACGCGCTGGCCAGGCTGATGACCCTCGAGAACGGCAAGGCGCTGCGCGACGCCAAGGGCGAGGCCACCTACGCGGCGGAGTTCTTCCGCTGGTACGCCGAAGAAGCGGTCCGGATGGAGGGCGTGCTGATGCAGGCGCCGTCCGGAGCCAACAAGATCCTGGTCATGCGCCAGCCGGTCGGCGTCTCGGTGCTGGTCACGCCCTGGAACTTCCCGGCCGCGATGGCCACCCGCAAGATCGGCCCGGCGCTCGCGGCGGGCTGCACGGTCGTGCTCAAGCCGGCCTCGGAGACCCCGCTGACCGCCCTGTACATCGCCGAGCTGCTCGCCGAGGCGGGCGTCCCCGACGGCGTGGTCAACGTGCTGACCTCGCGGAAGTCCGGCGCGGTGGTCTCGGCCATGCTGAACGACCCGCGGGTCCGCAAGCTGTCGTTCACCGGGTCCACCGAGGTGGGCCGGATCCTGCTGCGCGAGGCCGCCGACACCGTGGTGAACACCTCGATGGAGCTGGGCGGCAACGCGCCGTTCATCATCTTCGAGGACGCCGACGTCGACGCCGCCGTCGAGGGAGCACTGATCGCCAAGATGCGAAACGGCGGCGAGGCCTGTACCGCGGCCAACCGCTTCTACGTGCACGAGGCGGTCGCCGACGAGTTCAGCCGGGCCTTCGCGGCCCGCCTGGACCGCATGGTGGTCGGCCCGGGCCTGGACGAGGGCACCGACGTCGGCCCGCTGGTCAACGAGTCGACCCGGACCAAGGTGGCCGAGCTCGTCGAGTCCGCCACGGCGGACGGCGGCAAGGTGGTCACCGGCGGGCGCGCCCCGGACCGGCGTGGCTACTTCTACACCCCGACCGTGATCGACCAGGTCCCGGCGGACGCGGGCATCCTCGGCACCGAGATCTTCGGCCCGGTCGCGCCCGTGGTCCGCTTCACCGCCGAGGCCGACGCCGTCAACTGGGCCAACGACACCGAGTTCGGGCTCGTCTCCTACGTCTACACCCGGGACCTGAGCCGCGGGCTGCGGGTGTCCGAGGCGCTCGAGGCGGGCATGGTCGGCCTCAACCGCGGCCTGGTCTCGGACCCGGCGGCCCCGTTCGGCGGCGTGAAGCAGTCCGGCATCGGCCGCGAGGGCGCGCACGAAGGGCTCCTGGAGTTCACCGAGACCAAGTACATCGCGACCGACTGGTGAACCCGCGGATCGGTAACGATCCGACCAGCCTGCGCTGGGTGACCACGACGATCGCCGGCACTAGGAGCACCTCGAAGGCGGGAAGCAGCCAGTACCGGATGCGGTGCCGTGGCGTGCCCAGCAGGATGATCGCGGCCAGCAGGTAGACCTCGACGAACGACCGCAGGTCGGCGTCGAGGCTGTACCAGGTGCTCGGCGACACCGCGCATACCTCGATCAGGTAGAGGACGAGCGCGAGCCGCTCGTGCAGCGGCGCGTTCGTGGACCGCCAGGACGCCAGCGCGGCGACCGCGAACAGGGCGAGGATGGCCAGTTCGCTGAACCACAGGTCGTACTGCTCGAACTGGTGCAGGTTGAGATGCCCGAGGTTGTGCACCACCGCCTTGACCGGGGTGATGAACGGCGACCCGGTGTTCTGCCCCCCGTCGACCAGCAGCGGGAAGCGGCCGACGGCCAGCTTCACCACGACCTGCCACACCACGAAGGCCACGGCCGGAATGGCCCAGGCCAGGTCGTCACGTCCGGGCCGCACCGGGCGCCGGCGCCGGATGGCGCCGATAACCTCGACGATGGCCACGGCGGCCACCGCGACCATCACCGATTCCCTGGTCAGCGCGCCGTACGCCAGGAGCAGCCCGGCCAGCAGCGGCCGGCGCGCGCGGATGGCGAGCAGCCCGCCGAGCAGACACGCCGCGGCCAGCGGCTCGGCCGTGTCCCGGGACACGCTGGTGATCAGGCCGAAGTAGGCCGGAAGGACCACCCCGGCCAGGGCATGCCGGCCGCCCTGCCGGGCGAACACCCCGCCGAGATAGCCCATGATCCCGATGGCCACGACGTTGATCACCACGAGCATGACCGGGACCAGGACGTGCTGGCCGAAGGAGACCAGCCAGGTCAGCCAGGGGTAACCGATCCGCATGTACCGGTACGGCTGGTCGACCCTGATGCCGTACGCGATGTGGCTGAAGTTGACCGGGTTCAGCGCCAGCCGGTAGAAGAACTGGCCGTCGTAGCCGTAGGTCGGCGCCACGGGTATGCCGGGCGGCAGCTGCGACGGCGTCGCGACGAAATGCTTCCCGACCAGGATGAACCGGCCGATGTTGCCCTGAGCCCAGGTCTGCCAGCGAGCCAGTACGAAGGCCAGAGCGGCCAGCAAGGCGATCAGGCCCGGGATGATGGGCCGGTCGGCGCGCGTCAGCAGCGACCGGAGCCCCCGGTGGTCGCCGTCTCCCGGTGTGTTGGCGTAGGCGACGACGAGCTCCTGACCAGGCATTGTCCGTTCCTCAGGGGGAGGGCGGGCCAGGCCAAGACACACCGCCGAGCTATGTTGGCGAGACTGTAGCGCGCGCGAGAGCCCGGTACCAGTGAGAAACCTGGGGCTACGGTGTGAAATCCCGGTGAAACCGGTGTCACCACGCTGAACGGCCCGCTGGCCAACCCTGCTGGTGAGCCGGTCGCGCACCGGCCGTTCAGCTAAACTCCGGATCCTATGGGCGTGCTCCCCGCGGGAACCGAGACGGAGCCCCCGTCCGGTGAGACGTCCGGGCCGGGCGGCACGCTCTCGCCGTGGTCGGCCCAGCGCCGCCGCTGGATCGAGGTGGCAGCGTTCGTGCTGGCCGCCGTGGCCTTGTTCGCCATCTACCTCAGGCTGTCGCGGACCGTCGCGGAGAACTCGGACCAGGCGAACATCCTGCTCGTCGCGTCGGACCTGCTGCACGGCAACCTGCTGCTGCACAGCTGGTACCTGACCGACGTGTCGTTCTACACCACCGAGCTGCCGCAGTACGCCCTGCTGGAGATCTTCTTCGGGGTGCACGCGAACACCGCCCACATCGCGGCGGCCATGACCTACACGCTGGTCGTCGTGCTGGCTGTGCTGGTGGCCCGGGGCGGATTCACCAGCCGGGCGGCGCTGGTCAGGCTGCTGCTCGCGGGCGGGATCGTCCTGGCGCCGCAGCTCGGCGTCGGCGTCACCGCCCTGATCCTGACCGTCGGGCACATCGGCACCGCGGTCCCGGTCCTGCTCATCTGGCTGCTCCTGGACCGCGCCACTCCTTCTTCCCGGGGGGACCCATCCCCCCGGACCCCCCTTGGATGGTGGGTCCCGGTGCTCACCGGCCTCGCGCTGGCGTGGGTCCTGGTCGCCGACCAGCTCGTGCTCGTCGTCGCGGTGGTGCCGCTGGCCGCGGTCTGCGTGCTGCGGGTGCTGGAAGCGGCCGTGCGGGAGCGCAGCATGTCCCGCGCCCTGGCCGTGCGCCGGTACGAACTGTCCCTGATCGCGGCGGCGGCCGTAGCGGCCGGGCTGGCCTGGGTGGCCGAGCGCGTGCTCCGGGCCCTGGGCGGCTACGTCCTCAGCCCGGTGCCGTTCACGTTCACGCTGCACGACATCCCGGCTAACCTGCACTCGCTGTGGGCCGTGCCGCAGATCTTCGGGGCGGACTACCGGGGCCTGGCCGGCGGCCCCTATTACACCGCGCTGCTGCACATGGTGAGCCTGGCCCTGGTCGGCCTGGCCCTGCTGGTGCTGGCCTGGCGGTTCTTCGCCGGTGCCGCCCTGGTGGATCAGGTCCTGGGCGTGGCCATCGTGCTCAACCTCGTGCTGTTCGTCGTGACCAGCGCGGGTTCCGAGGGCCCGCACGAGATCGCCGTGGTCGCCCCGTTCGGGGCGGCGCTGACCGCCCGGATGCTGACCCGGCCGCCGGGCGCGCCCGCCCGCGCGCAGAGCACGCTGACCCGCCAGACGCGGGTCGCAGCATACGGGGCGGGACTGGTCGTCCTGCTCGGCTACCTGGGCGGTCTCGCGCACGACGTGGTCCAGCCCGCCTCCCCGCCCGCCTTCGCCCGGGTCGCGTCCTGGCTGCAGACCCACCACCTGACCTACGGCCTGGGCGGCTACTGGGAGAGCAGCATCGTCACGGTCCAGACCGGCGGCCAGGTCACGGTCAGGGCCCTGCTGAAGCCCACGCTCAAGCCGGACCTGTGGCTGGCCAAGCCCGCCTGGTACGACCCGTCCGCGCAGCGGGCCAGCTTCGTCGTGCTGTCCAGCACGCCCGGCTTCACGAACAACTGGGAACCACGCGCCCTGATCAGCAAGTACTTCGGCCGCCCGGCCCACGTCTACAACTTCGGCCCCTACACCGTCATGGTGTGGGACAAGAACCTCCTGGCCAGCCTGCCGCCCCCGAGGGAGCACTGAGCGACCTCAGCACTGGATCGGGCCGTGCGGCGGCCTGGTGGTCAGGTCCCGCAGCAGGTTCTTGCGCCAGACCAAGATGGTGAATCCGGCCACGTGGTAGATCCCGGACGGCGCGCCGAACGTGGCCCGCGCGGCGGCCTGCCACCCGCCCGGAGCGCCGGGCGAGCACGCGTCGGCCGGCCCGGGGGTGACCAGGAAGGTGGCATCGTGCCGCGCCGCGTCATACCAGGAGCTGTCTGACTCCCAGGGGCGCTGGACGATCGTGTCGCCGATCCGGCTCACGTACCTGACCTGGACCTGGTTGCCGCTGTCGACCGTCATGGCGTTGGCGTTCCAGTAGTCGCCGAACCCGTAACTGAGGTGATGGGCCGCCAGCCAGCCCGCCACCTGCGCGTCGGGATCGGGTGGGCGCGGCTGGACCGTGTTGTGCACCTCGATCCCGGCGTAACAGCCCAGGACCAGCGCCAGCGCCGGGATGAGCACCCGGCCCCGGGCCAGCGTCCCGGCCAGCAGCCGGCCGGCCAGGACCGCCCCGATCGGCAGCACCCCGGCGATCTCGTGCGCGCTGCCGTCCACATTCGGGTTCCCCCGGACCACGAAGGCCGCCAGCAGCACGATCAGCGCCACGGTCAGCACCTGCACGACCAGGTCCTGGCCGCCGAACCGGCGCAGGGCCCGCCACGCGCCCCACAGGGCCAGCGCGACCCCGGCCAGGTGCACCGCCGCGATGGCGGTCTGCGCGTCGTTCTGCTGGCCGGAGAAGGACGCGCCGAACAGCAGCAGCACGCTGCGCACCCCGACCCACACGTTGGCCGGCAGGTGGCCGAGGTGCGCGAACGCCACCGCCGGCGGCCGGACGACGAACCCGCCCAGCCGGGTGATCACCTTGAGCGCCGCCCACGCCGCGGCGGCCGAGACAATCGCCCCGCCCGCCAGCGCCAGCTCGTACCAGTTGCCCGCCGGCCCGCCGCGCCGCCGGAGCACCCGGAACGCGCAGACACCGACGATCGGTATGACGCCTTCGTACAGGACCAGCGGATCGCCCACCTGCACCCAGGCCAGCAGGACCGAGGCGACGACCGGCACCCATACCCGCGGCCTGCGCTGCGGGTCCCGGTCCAGGATCAGCCAGATCACCAGCATGGGAACCTGGGTGCCGGTGTGGTCGGGGTTGGACAGCAGGGTGACGGTGCCGGTGCCGAGCGACGGCGCCAGCATGATCCCGGCCGCGACCAGCATCGCGACCACGCCCTCGCGCCCGCCGGCCCGCCCTCGGGCCAGGAGCGCGGCGCCGAGCACGAGCAGTGTGTAGCTCATCGCCGCGGCGATGTGGATCACGTCGGCGCTCAGCCCGTGGGCCAGCTCCACCAGCAGGTACTGCGGGATCTCGGTGGTGTAGAACGAGACGTCCGACATCGTCCAGCCCCGCAGCAGCACGTTGCCGTGCAGCAGGTCCCAGGCCTGGAGCGCGTTGGAGGCTCCGTCCGACATGACCGCGACGGTCTGCGCCTGCCGCAGGTAGACGGCGAACAGGGCCAGGCCGGCCGCGGCGAACACCACCGGCCAGGCCCACCGGCGCGCCCGGGGCGCCGCGGGCCGCGCGCGGGGGGCAGCGGCAGGTTCGGTCCCGGCGGTGGGCGTTTCCACCTCGGAACCACCCATCGTGTACTCCTCGTCTGCGCCCGACGCCATTACTGCTGACCGAGGGTAGCAGCGGGACAGTTCCGGCTAGTCTTGTACAGCTCAATGGCATCCCAGCAGGCGCCTGGCGAACACCCGTTACGAAACTCCGGCGGCATGAGGTCGCGGTAAGGTGGGGCGTCAACCGGGTGCCGGGCCATCCGGGTGGGGCCTGAATCAGTGAATCGGAAGGCATGCGATGACGGGTACGTCGGTATCTGGCCAGTTTGACCGCCAGGTCGTGGTGATCGGCGGTTGCGGCCACGTCGGCCTGCCGCTGGCCATCGCCTTCGCGGACCGCGGCGCGCGGGTGGGCATCTACGACGTCAGCGAGCCCGCCGTGCAGACGGTGAACGCGGCCCAGATGCCGTTCGCGGAGACCGGCGCACAGGAGATCCTGCGGCGCGTGCGGGCCGACGGCCGCCTGGAGGCCTCGACCGATCCGGCCATCGTGAGCACCGCCGAGCACGTGATCGTGGTGATCGGCACGCCGGTGGACGAGCACCTGAACCCCGACCAGGCAGCGATCACCAACGCGCTCGGCGGCTGCACCGAATACCTGCGCGACGGCCAGCTGCTGATCCTGCGCAGCACCGTCTACCCGGGCGTGACGGCCCTGGTGGAGAAGATGGTGGCCGGGCTGGGCACGCAGCTCGAGGTCGCGTTCTGCCCCGAGCGGATCGCCGAGGGCAAGGCGATGACCGAGCTGTTCGAGCTGCCGCAGATCGTCTCCGCGCGCTCGGCCGTTGCTCTCGAGCGAGCCTCGAAGCTGTTCGGGCTGCTGACCAGCAAGCTGGTCCCGATGTCGCCCGAAGAGGCCGAGCTGGCCAAGCTGTTCACCAACGTCTGGCGGTACATCAAGTTCGCCACCGCCAATCAGCTCTACATGATGGCGAACGACCAGGGCCTCGACTTCGAGCGGATCCGGCAGGGCCTGGCGGCGGACTACCCGCGGGCGGCGGACATGCCAGCGGCGGGTTTCGCGGCCGGACCCTGCCTGTTCAAGGACACCATGCAGCTCGCGGCGTTCAACCAGAACAACTTCGCGCTCGGTCACACCGCGATGGCGATCAACGAGGGTCTGCCGCTGTACGTGGTGCACCGGCTCGAGCAGCAGTACGACCTGGCCTCGATGACCGTGGGCGTCCTGGGCATGGCGTTCAAGGGCGGCTCGGATGACATCAGGTCGAGCCTGTCCTACAAGCTCAAGCGAATCCTGGCCTTCAAGGCCGGTGCGGTGCTGACCACCGACCCGTACGTGACCGTCGACCCGGCGCTGCTGCCGCTGGACGAGGTGATCTCCCGGTCGGACCTGCTGGTGATCGGGGCGCCGCATCCGGAGTACCGCGAGCTCGCGACGGACAAGCCGGTCGCCGACATCTGGAACGTACTGGGCGATGGTGTCCGAGTATGAGCCCTGAGGTGCCCCGGATATCGGTCGTGGTGCCCGCCTATAACGAGGGCGACCAGATCGTGCCGGTACTTGACCGGCTGTTCGAGTCGGTCCGCCTGCAGTGCGAGGTGCTCGTGGTCGTCGACGACGAGCACGACACCACGGTCCCGGTGGTGGAGGAGTACGCGCGCAAGGAGCCGCGCATCCGGTGCCTGGTGAACACCTACGGGCGCGGGCCGGCCAACGCGATCAGGTTCGGCATCGACGCCGCCGCCGCTCCGGTCACCGTGGTCACGATGGCCGACGGCTGCGATGACCCGCGGCAGATCGACGACCTGGCCCGGCTCGTGGACCGGGGGGTCGCGGTGGCCGCCGCGTCCCGGTACATGCCCGGCGGCCAGCAGGTCGGCGGACCGGTGATGAAGGGCTTCATGTCCCGGATGGCCGGCCGGTCACTGCGGGTACTGGCGCACACCGGCACCCGGGACGCGACCAACTCGTTCAAGGCGTATTCGACCAGCTTCGTGCGGCAGGTCGGCATTGATTCGCGGGACGGATTCGAGATCGGCATCGAGCTCACCGCCAAGGCCAAGCGGATGGGCCTGCCGGTCGCCGAGATCCCCACGATCTGGCTGGACCGGCAGGCCGGGGTCTCCAACTTCCGGGTCGCCAGGTGGATTCCGAGATACCTGCGCTGGTACCGCTTCGCGTTCGGGCCGCGGCTGACCGCCGAGCAGATCCGGTCCCGGGGCGACGCGGCCCAGAAGAAACCGGGGAACACACAGTGAAGGGATTTTGATGCAGAAGGTTCTGGTCAGCGGCTCCGCGGGATTCATCGGCGGGTACGTCGTTGAAGAGCTGCTCCGACGCGGGTACGCGGTGGTCGGGCTGGACAACTTCTCCAAGTACGGGAAGGTCCGCAAGTCCTACGACAGCCACCCGGACTACAAGCTCGTCGAGGGCGACGCGCGGGACGTGGAGCTGATGACGCGGCTGCTGGCCGACTGTGATCACTTCATCGCGGGCGCGGCGATGATCGGGGGAATCTCCTACTTCCACACCTACGCGTACGACCTGCTCGCCACCAACGAGCGGATCATCGCGGCGTCGTGCGACGCCGCGATCGCCGCCCGGCGCAGTGGCTGCCTGCGCAAGGTCACCTACCTGTCCTCGTCGATGGTGTTCGAGAGTGCGGACGAGTGGCCCTCCTACGAGGGACAGCAGCGGCGGATACCGCCGCCCCTGTCGTCCTACGGGTTCCAGAAGCTGGCCGTGGAATACTTCGCCCGCGCCGCCTGGGATCAGTACGAGCTTCCGTACACCTTGGTCCGGCCGTTCAACTGCGTCGGGATCGGCGAAAGCCGGGCCCTGGGCGATCACGATATCCTGTCCGGCAACGTCCAGCTCGCGATGAGCCACGTGGTTCCCGACCTGGTCCAGAAGGTGCTCAAGGGCCAGGACCCGTTGCACATCCTCGGCTCGGGCGACCAGATCCGGCACTACACCTACGGTGGTGACCTGGCCGCCGGCGTGGTGACCGCGATGGAGCACGAGGACGCCCGCAACGAGGACTTCAACTTGTCCACGACGGAGAGCACGACGGTGCGGCAGCTGGCCGGGTCCATCTGGCGCAAGGTCAAGGGAGCGGAGGTCCCGCTGCGGCTCGTGCACGACGACCCGTTCGAATACGACGTTCAGCGGCGCATCCCCGACACCGAGAAGGCCAAGAAGATCCTGGGCTTCGAGGCGACCACGACGCTCGACGAGATGCTCGACGAGGTCATCCCCTGGATCGACGAGGCCATCAAGAACGGCACGATCTGAACGCAGGCGGCGCGAAGGCATGGGCGGGCAGGACACGACCGCGCAGGCGGCCACGGCGGCCGGTCCCGGCCGCCAGCCATCTCCTGGCTCCCGCTCGCCCAGCCGCTCGCCGCGGCCGGTTACCGATCGCCGGCCGTGGTGGATCTGGGTCGCGCCGTTCGCGGTCGTGCTGGCGGTGCTCGTCGTCCGCAGCCGGTTCCTGTTCACCACCAGCTTCTACGAGCAGGGTGACGCTGGCGCGAACTCCATCTTGATCCAGCAGGCGATGCACGGCCGGCTGCTGATCGGGAACTACTCCCGGGAGGGCTTCAACCATCCCGGGCCCGCCTACATGTACGTGCAGGCAGCCGGGCAGTGGCTGTTCCTGTACGCCCTGCACCTGGTGCCGACCGCGTGGAACGCGCACGTGCTCGCGGTGTTCGTGCTGAACAGCGCGTTCGTGGCGATGATCACCGGCATGGTCTACGGGTGGACTCGGTCCGTGCGCGGCGCGGCCGTCTGCCTGGCGGTGGTCCTCGGCTTCGTCGCGACGCAGCCGTGGATCCTCAGCCTGGACTGGATGCCGTGGATGTACGTCCCCACGTACATCGCCTTCCTGGTCGCCGCGGCCTCGGTCGCGGCCGGCGCGTCCCGGGACCTGTGGATCTTGACCCTGGCCGGCTGGTTCCTGCTCCACGGGCACGCCTGTTTCCTGTTCTTCGTGCCGGTGATCCTGGCCGCGGTCCTGGTCACGGTGGTGTGGCTGCATGGGCCGCGCGCCAGCCTGCGCGCCTTCGGCCGCGCCCGGGTCTGGATTCCGGTGGCGGTCATCAGCGCGGTCTTCCTGCTGCCGATCGCGGTCAACCTGGCCCTGCACTGGCCGGGGGACTTCGGCAAGTACTTCTCCTACACCTCCTCTTCGCGGGCCGGCGGGCACGGTGTCGGGCAGATCGCGCGGTACGCGCTGTGGTTCTGGTGGCGCTCCGGCCCGACGTGGGCCGCGGCGCTGGTCCCGGTGGTCGCGTACGCGGTCGCGATCGCCGCCGTCTGGTGGCTCGCCCGCGGCGCGACGCGCCGGTTCCTGGCTGCCCTGCTCGCCGTCAACGTGGTCTCCACCCTGGCCTTCGCGGTGTACGCCGCCGTCGGGATCGACAAGCTGTCGGGGTACTACATCGGCTACTTCTACTTCTCGGCGCCGATCATCACGCTGCTGGTCATCGCCCTGGCCGTGGTGCACGCCCCGCCCGTCCCGCTGGGTGCCGTGCTGGCCGCCGGGGCCGTGGTGCTCGGGATCGCCGCGTTCGCGGCGGCCCCGGCCACGGCGGTGAGCACCGAGGATACCGACGCGGCCCTGCCGCACGCGGTCCAGGCGGTCGCGGCTCAGGCTCACGGCAAGACCATCGTCATCGGTTTCAACCACAACGCCTGGATCGACATCACCGGATTCCTGGTCCAGGCCGAACGGACCGGGGTGCGGGCCTGCGTGCAGAATCCGGCCTGGACCTACATGATGACCAGCCAGTTCATCTGCACGCCCGGGCAGATCGCCAGCGGCGTGCCGTTCTGGTTCGACGCGCCGTCCGCGCCACCCGGCCGGGCGGTCATCGCCACCCTCAAGAACTCCCAGATCATCGCGGGCTCACAGCCCTAGCGCGAGAATCCTCCGGTCGCTGCCGGTCCGGCCGGCCAATAGTCTTGAGCGTTGTGACCACGCAAGCCGCGGTGCGCACGCCAGGCACCGTGCGCGCGCGGGCCCGCTCGGCCTGGCGGCCGGCGATGATTGCCGCGGCGGCCGTCGGCCTGTTCGTCCTGTACTGGCGCCAGTCGCAGACGGTGGCCCCCTCGTCCGACGGGGCGAGCAACGTGCTGCAGGCCTGGGCCATGCTGCACGGTAACGTGCTGCTGCACGGCTGGCGGGTGTCGGACGTGTCGTTCTACACGACCGAGCTCCCGCAGTACGCCCTGATCGAGTTCGTGCTGGGCCTGGGGCCCTGGGTGGTGCACGTCGGCGCGGCCATGACCTACACCCTGCTCGTCCTGCTCGCCGGGTGGCTGGCTCAGGGCCAGGCCCGGGGCCGGGCCGGCTGGACCCGGGCCCTGCTGGCCGCGGGGATCATGGCGGCCCCCCAGCTCAGCGCCACCCAGGTCGTGCTCTTGTCACCCGACCACACCGGGACCGCCGTGCCGGTCCTGGTCACCTGGCTGGTCATCGACAAAGTCACGCCCGGCCGCTGGCCGGCCGCGCGATGGCTGGTGCCGCTGGCCGTCTTCGTCCTGCTGACCTGGACCATGATCGGCGACTCGATCGTGCTGATCACCTGCATCGCGCCGCTGGTCCTGGTGGTCCTGATCCGTTCCTGCCCGGGGCTGATCAGGCGCGGGGAGCGCCCGGCGTCGCGGTGGTACGAGCTGTCCCTGGCCGGCGCGGCCGCGGCGGCCGGCGGGCTCGGATCGGCTGCGCCACGGGTCATCCCCGCCCTGGGCGGATACCGGCAGGCGCCGGTCGAGTCGGACACGACCCTCGTCGCACTGCACCATCAGGCCTGGGTGACGTTTCAGGCCGTGCTCGAGCTCTTCGGCGCGGACGTATACAACGCCCGGCCCGCGATCGAAGGCGTCTTCGTCTGGCTGCACCTGGCCGGCGCGATCCTGGTCGCCTGCGCCCTGGTCCTCGCGCTGGGCAGGCTCTACCGCTTTCAG
>Ga0335074_10007588_pt1 | contig 15041 bp, 14 predicted proteins | sample Lox_Sample_23_FD_206715 | JGI IMG/M metagenome (GOLD analysis project Ga0335074, IMG submission 206715) | Soil microbial communities from Loxahatchee National Wildlife Refuge, Florida, United States - Lox_Sample_2.3 | ecosystem: Environmental > Terrestrial > Soil > Wetlands | place: USA...
ACGTACACCGGGCGGCCGTGCCTGCTGACCATGATCAGCCACCCGGGCAGCCGGCCGTCGTCCACGTAGCGGGCGAAGTGGCTGTCGATGCGCCGCAGCCGCTGCGGGTCCAGGCCCGCGTCGACGGCGTCCAGCTCGATCGCGACCTCGCCCACGGTCAGCACCTGCCCTCTAGTCGGTCCCTGGTCCTTTCCGCATATTTTCTCGCCCGGTTTGCGTCGGAGCGGGGCGGGTTTAGTTCTCCGCCGGTCTTTTCTCCGAATGCAGGTGCTTTTGCAGGAATTGCGCCTGGTGCCGGAGCACGGCCACCGACGCGGCCGCGTCCGAGTGGCCGAGGCCGGGCAGGAGCAGAACCTCGTGCGGGCGCCCGGCGGCGAGCAGCGCGCTGGACAGCAGCAGCGTGTGAGCGGGGAACACGTTGTCGTCCGCAAGGCCATGCATCAGCAGCAGCGGCCGGGTCAGGTTCGGCGCCTCCCGCAGCAGCGAGCACGCCTCGTACCGGCCGGGGAACTCATCGGGATGGCCGAGGAACCGTTCCCGCCAGTGCGTGTTGTAGAGCCGCTGGTCGGTGACGGCGGCACCGGCGACCGCCGCGTGGAAGACGTCGGGCCGGCGCAGCACGGCCAGCGCCGCGAGCGAGCCGGCAAAGGACCAGCCGCGGATGCCGACCCGCCCGAGGTCGAGGTCCGGGTGCAGGCGCGCGCCCTCCCGGACCGCGGTGACCTGGTCCTCGAGCACAGGTCCGTAGATGTCGCCGTGGACCTCGCGCTCCCAGTCGGGTCCGCGTCCCGGCGTGCCGCTGCCGTCGGCCACCAGGACCGCGAAGCCCTGCTCGGCGAACCACTGCGAGACCAGGCTCCGCCAGTCGAGTTCGGCGGTGACCCGCTGCAGGCTCGCCCCGCCGTACGGATCGGCGAGCACGGGCAGCGGCTCACCAGAGCGGTGCCAGGAGGGAAGGTAGAGCGCGGCCCGCAGGCGGCGCGGCCCCAGCTCCAGCCTGGTCACGTGCACGTCGAGGCCCGGGTTGTGCACCAGTGAGGTGATCGGGACAGGCGGTTTGCCTTGCCTGTGCGCGGTGATCCGCCCGCCCGGAGGGCCGGAGTCCCCGATGACGTGGACCAGGGTTCCGCCGCGGCAGATACCCCTGTGCACGCCCGGCTCCTCGCCCAGCCGCCGGATGCCGTCCGCGGGCCGGTAGCTCCACAGCTGGATCTCGGTCGGCTCCCGCGAGGCAGCGAACAGCACGTCGTCGCCGTCTACCCCGAGCACGCTCCGCAGCTGCAGGCCAGGCGGCGTGACCGCGGCTCCGGCCACGGTCAGCTGCCGGGTGCCGCGCACGTCGGCATGCCAGATGAGGGCACCGGAGCCGGTGCGCGCGGGCAGGCCGGGGACCAGCTGGACCCAGCGCTCGTCGCGCTGCCCGGCCAGCACGGTCGTCCGGCCGCTCGCCGGGTCGATGCCGAGGAACCGGACGGTGCGCTGGTCGCGAGACTGCACGACGGCATAGGGGCCGTGGTCGTCCCAGCCGGCGCCCGGCACGTACTCGAAGGCGTCCCGGTCCCAGCCGATCTGGGTGCGCGAGCCGTCCAGTCCGGCCAGCCACAGCGTGATCTCCGCGTTCGGCGTGCCGGCGGCCGGGTAGCGCACGGCACGCGGCGGCCGGGACGGGTCGGCCGGGTCGGCGATGTGCCACCGGCCGACCGCGGCCGAATCCACCCGCGCGACCAGCAGCCCGTCGCCCTGCGGTGACCACCAGAATCCGCGCGTGCCACGCAGCGACACGATCCCCGCCTGCTCGGCGATGCCGAACGTGACATCGGGTCCGTCGGATTCCGCGATCGTGCGGTCACCGGTCCCGTCCGCCTCGATCACCCGCAGCGCGCCGGCACTCGCGTACGCGATCCGCCGCCCGGCCGGGTCCGGGCGCGGATCGGCCACCGGCCCCGCGGCGGGCAGGCGGCGGGCCGGGCCGCCCGCCACGTCCACCGTCCACAGCGCGCCGCCCAGCGCGAAGGCCGCCAACCCGGCGGCCGCGTCCGTGGCGTATCCGCCGATCCCGGCCCCGGCCCCGGCGGGATGGGCAGGGCCGGTGGGCAGCTCGGCGGGGTCGGCGAGCAGCCGCTCCAAACCGGAGTCGAGGTCAACCGCCCACAGGCACGCCACCGGATCGTCGCCCGCCCGGCTGCGCAGGAAGAGCACGTATGCCCCGTCCGGCGCGATCGTGAACTGCCCAGGCACGCCGAGCGTGAACCGACGAGTACGAGACAGCTGTTCGAGAAAGATTTTCGATTTCATACCCAGTACGATCTCAGGTCGTTACTAGTACGGGCACTAGTTTTCGGCAAGGCTGCTCCGCAGGATCTCTGCCGAGCCGAGGCGCGCTACCGCCGCGCCCAGCGGGCACCCGCGACTGTTGTGACGTGAGTGACACGCCTACCGCGGTCGGCGAGGTAGTGAACGTTACAACGCATACCGATTTCGGTACACAACGCCACGTTCACTACCTGCAAGAGCACCTAGGAGCGGGACGGGTGGGTCAGGTGTGGTAGATGGTCGGGGCGCAGGAGCGCCTGGCGGGGCTAAAGGCCCATTTCGCCTAGTTCTCGGTGCAGGTCGGCTCGGGGGTTGGCGGAGGTTAGGTCAACTGCGGTGCCGGGCTGGCGCGGGGAGGAGGAATCGGCGGGCGGAGGCGACGTACGGCCGGCGCGCCGGACGCGGCGCCTGGTCCGGAAGATCCAGCCCGCGGCCAGGCCGCCGACCAGGCCGCCCAGGTGATCGATCCAGCTCACGCCGGGGGTTCCCGGTATCGCCACGGTCAGGATGTAGGCGTAGGACAGGGCCATGACCACCGCCGCGAGGGCGTCGACGAGGTTCCTGTCGATGAGGCCGCGGGCCAGGACGTAGCCGAAGTAGCCGAAGATCAGGCCGCTGGCTCCGACCGTCAACTGGCCGTTGCCCTGGAAAAGCCAGGCCGCGAGACCGCTGGTGATGGCGACGAGGAGTGTTACGCCGAGGAACTTGGTCACGCCGCGGTAGGCGGCGAGCAGGCCGAAGACGAACAGCGGCCCGGAGTTCCCCTCGATGTGATCCCAGGAGAAGTGCAGGAACGGCGCGGTGAGGATGTCTGCCAGGTGACCCAGGTTGCGCGGCAGGATGCCGAAGCTGGCGTCCAGGTGATAGTGGTCGGCCCAGTTCGCGACCTGCAGCGCCCAGATCAGCCCGATGAACCCGACCATGAGGAAGAACGCCTTCCTGGCCTCGTCCACGTCGATCTCGGCGGCCCGGTGCGCGGGCGCGCTGGAGCCAGGTTGACTAGCCATACCTCATATTGTCGCTCAGCGCTGCCGCGCTGTGCCCGTTTCGGCTTCGGGTTTCCTGCGGGCGGGCAGGCTCAGCTCTCCAGCTGGGCGTCGAGGGTGATGTCCACGCCGGTGAGCGCCTTGCTGACCGGGCAGCCCGCCTTGGCATCGGCGGCGGCCTGGGCGAACTGGTCCGCGTTCAGGCCCTCGACCTCGCCGCGGACGGTGAGCTTGATGCCGGTCAGCCGGAAACCGCCCGCCGGGTCGGGCCCCAGCGAGACGTCGGCCTGGACGTCAAGCGCCTGCGGCGTGCCGCCGGCCTCGGCGATCAGATGCGACAGCTGCATCGCATAGCAGGCGGAGTGGGCGGCCGCGATGAGCTCCTCGGGGCTGGTGACTCCGTCGGCCTCCTCGGCCGCCCGCCTGGGGAAGGACATCTCGAAGGTGCCGAGCTTGGAACTGGTCAGCTCGACCCGGCCCACGCCCTGCTCCAGGGTCCCGGTCCAGTCGGTACGTGCGGTTCTGGTGGGCATGGGTTTCTCCTTAGTCCTAGCGGATCGAGCATCCGCCTCAACCCTATTACTCCTGGGATACCGAAGCCGTGGACCGGATCAGGTACACGATGAGGCGCTCGGACCCTGACGAATGCCCGGATCGTTCACGCGCGGGAAACACCGCTGCCATAGGGTTCGGCTATGAGGCTGACCGAGCACGAGCAAGAACGCCTGCTCATCACGCTCGCCGCGGACGTGGCCGAACGCCGCCGGAATCGGGGCCTCAAGCTGAACCACCCGGAGGCGGTCGCGATCCTGACCTCCTTCGTGCTGGAGGGCGCGCGGGACGGACGGTCGGTGGCCGACCTGATGTCAGCCGGCCGCGAGGTCCTGATCCGCGAGGATGTCATGCCGGGAATACCCGAGATGCTGGACTCGGTCCAGGTCGAGGCAACCTTCCCCGATGGCACCAAGCTGGTCACGCTGCACCGGCCGATCCGCTGAAGCCCACCCGCCGAAGGAGCGCAGCCGTGATCCCTGGCGAGATCCTCACCCCGGAGGGGATGATCGAACTCGGCCAGGGCCGGGAACGGGTCGAGCTCACCGTCGAGAACTCCGGCGACCGGCCGATCCAGGTCGGCTCGCACTACCATTTCGCCGCGACCAACCCGGCGTTGTCCTTCGACCGCGCCAGGGCCCGCGGCTACCGGCTGGACATCCCCGCCGGGACCTCGGTGCGGTTCGAACCCGGCGTCTCCCGCCAGGTCACGCTGGTCGCGCTGGCCGGGGCACGCGTGGTGCCGGGCCTGCGGCCCGAGTCCTCGGGGCCGCTCGATGGCTGAGATCTCCCGGGCCCGCTACGCGGCCCTCTACGGGCCGACCGCCGGCGACCGGGTGCGGCTCGCCGACACCGACCTGCTGATCGAGGTCACCGAGGACCGGTGCGGCGGCCCGGGCCCGCTGGGCGGGGACGAGGCGATCTTCGGCGGCGGCAAGGTCATCCGCGAGTCGATGGGCCAGTCGGTCGCCACCCGGGCGGAGGGCACCCCGGACCTGGTGATCACCGGGGCGGTGATTCTCGACCACTGGGGCGTGATCAAGGCCGACGTGGGCGTCCGCGACGGCCGGATCGTCGCGCTGGGCAAGGCGGGCAACCCCGACATCATGGACGGGGTCACGCCGGGCCTGGTGATCGGCCCGTCGACCGAGGTGATCGGCGGCCACGGCCTGATCCTCACCGCGGGCGGCATCGACAGCCACGTCCACCTCATCGCGCCGCAGCAGATCCCCGTCGCGCTGGCGGCCGGCCTGACCACGGTGATCGGCGGCGGCACCGGCCCGGCCGAGGGGACCAAGGCGACCACGATCACGCCCGGCGCCTTCTGGCTGGAGATGATGCTCGCGGCGACCACCCAGTGGCCGGTCAACGTCGTGCTGCTCGGCAAGGGGAACACGGTCAGCGCCGAGGGACTGTGGGAGCAGCTGCGGGCCGGCGCGTCCGGCTTCAAGCTGCACGAGGACTGGGGCACCACGCCGGCCGCCATCGACGCCTGCCTCACCGTGGCCCAGGCCGCCGGCGTCCAGGTGGCGATCCACACCGACACGCTCAACGAGGCCGGCTACCTGGAGTCCACGCTCGCGGCCATCGCCGGCCGGCCGATCCACACCTACCACACCGAGGGCGCAGGCGGCGGACACGCCCCGGACATCATCAGGGTCGCCGCGCACCCGAACGTGCTGCCCTCCTCCACCAACCCCACCCGCCCGTATACCCGCAACACCCTCGACGAGCACCTCGACATGCTGATGGTCTGCCACCACCTGAACTCCTCGATCCCGGAGGACCTGGCCTTCGCCGAGTCACGGATCCGGCCCTCGACGATGGCGGCGGAGGACGTCCTGCACGACCTGGGCGCGATCTCGATGATCGGCTCGGATTCCCAGGCCATGGGCCGGATCGGCGAGACGATCATCAGGACCTGGCAGACGGCGCACGTGATGAAGCAACGCCGCGGCGCGCTGCCCGGCGACGGCGCCGCTGACAACATGCGGGCGCGGCGTTACGTCGCGAAATACACGATCGGCCCGGCGGTGACCCACGGGCTCGACGGCGAGATCGGCTCGGTGCAGCCGGGCAAGCTGGCCGACCTGGTGCTGTGGGAGCCGGCGTTCTTCGGCGTCCGGCCGCACCTCGTGCTCAAGGCCGGGGTGATCGCCTGGGCCACCATGGGCGACGCGAACGCCTCCATCCCGACCCCGCAGCCGCAGCTCCCCCGGCCGATGTTCGGGGCGTTCGGTGCGATGCCCGCCCGGATCGGGCGGCATTTCGTGTCGCCCGCCGCGCTGGAGGCGGGCCTGGCCAAACGCTGGGCGAGCGAGCGGCCCCTGGTCCCGACCAAGGACGTCTCGGGCCTGTCCAAGGCCAGCCTGCCGGAGAACGACGCCCTGCCCGCCATCGACGTCGACCCCGAGACGTTCGCTGTGCGCATCGACGGCGAGCTCATCGAGCCGCAGCCCGCCGCCGAGCTGCCGATGGCCCAGCGTTACTTCCTGTTCTGAGCCATGAACGCGCTCCTGCTGCTCCTGCTGGACTCGCGGGCCCCGGCCGGCGCGCACCACCACTCCGGCGGGATGGAGGCCGCGGTCGGCACGGGCCTGGTGACCGGCCTGCCCGACCTGGAGGGCTTCTGCCGGGCGAAGCTCCGGACTTCGGCGCGGGTCTCAGCCGCCTTCGCCGCCGCGGCATGCCGCCTTCAATCCGATGATCCCGAACGACCCGTGGTGCGTCCGCCGGGCCGCCTGCGAGCCGACGAATGGGCCCCGCTTGAATGGGCACAGCTTGACGCCGAGTACGAGGCCCGCACCCCGTCCGAGGCGATGCGCGCCGCGTCCCGCCAGCTCGGCGGCGGCCTGCTGCGGCTGCTCCGGTCGCTGCTGCCGGACGCGGACTTGGTGACCCCCTGGGAACGGTGCGCAGCTCCCGCGCCGCACCATCCGCTGGTCCTCGGCGCCGGCATCGCCCTGGCGGGCGGCGCCCCCGAGCTGGCCGCGCGGGCGGCGGCCCTGTCGGCGTGCGCCGGCCCGGCCAGCGCGGCGGTGCGCCTGCTCGGCCTGGACCCGTTCGCGGTCCAGGCCATGCTGGCCCGGCTGGCACCCGGCATCGACGACTGCGCCAGGCGCGCCGCGACGTACGCCCGCCGGCCGCCATCCTCGTTGCCCTGTGACGGGGCCCCGGCCCTGGACCTGCTCGCCGACTTTCATCTCAGCGCGGAGGTGCGTCTTTTTGCTTCCTGACGCGCGGCACGACCATCACGGCGGCGAACATGCTCACGGCCGCGGCGATCACGCGCCGGCCAGCGGGCCGCCCGGTGCCCGCGTGCCCAGGATCGGCATCGGCGGTCCCGTCGGCAGCGGCAAGACCGCGCTGGTCGCCGCGCTGTGCCGGGCCCTGTCGGGCGAGCTGATGATCGGCGTGGTCACCAACGACATCTACACCACCGAGGACGCCGACTTCCTGCGCCGGGCCGGGGTGCTGCCGGACGCCCGCATCCGCGCCGTGCAGACCGGCGCCTGCCCGCACACCGCGATCCGCGACGACATCAGCGCGAACCTCGACGCCGTGGAGCAGCTCGAGGCCGACCACCCCGGCCTTGAGCTCGTCCTGGTCGAGAGCGGCGGCGACAACCTGACCGCCACGTTCTCCTACGGCCTGGTCCACCGCCAGATCTTCGTGATCGACGTGGCGGGCGGAGACAAGGTGCCGCGCAAGGGCGGCCCCGGCATCACCCGCTCCGACCTGCTCGTCATCAACAAGACCGACCTGGCCCCGCTCGTCGGGGCGGACCTGGCGGTGATGGCCCGGGACGCCGAGGCGGTCCGCGGCGGGCGGCCCACGCTGTTCACGTCCCTGACCGCCGACCCGGCGGCGACCGAGGTCGCAGCCTGGGTACGCGAGGCTTGTTCCGCGGTAGCACCCTCGTGAGAAGCGTGACCGCGGGGATCCCGTCGTGATCGCGCGGACGGCGCCGTGATCGCGCGGGCCGCCGCGGTCATCGAGCCTGGCGGCGTCCTCGGCGAGCTGGCCTGCGCGCCGCCGCGGGGAGGCCGGTGACCGCTGCGAGCTCTGCCTGGTCGGCACCGCGGCCGGCCCGCTGCCCGGCGACGACCTGTCGATCTCGCTGCGGCTGCGGGCGCGCGCCCGTGCCACCCTGCGTGCGGCCGGCGCCAGCCTGGCGCAGGGCCGGAGCCACGCGGACGACCGGGCGCACGAGGACTATCCCGGCTACGCGGATCCTCAGGATTACCGGGATCATGACGGCGTGGCGGCGCTGTCGATCCGCGCGGACCTCGCCGACGGAGCCGACCTGATCGCCGACCCGGGAGCGCTGATCGTCTGCCAGGGCAGCCGGGTAAACGTCCGCCTCGAGCTGGCGCTCGGCGCGGGCGCCGCGGTCCGGTGGCGCGAGCTGATCGTCCTCGGCCGTACCGCAGAACAGCCCGGGCAGGCCACCCTGCGCTGGGACGTGACCCGGCTCGGCCGCCCCGTGTTCCGCCAGTTCGTCGACCTCGCCGACCCGGCGCTGATGGCCTGGGCGGGGCTGACGGCCCGCCGCCGCGTGCTCGCCTGCGCGCTGATCGCCGACCCGGCCAGCACGCCCCGGACCGTCGCCGCCTCCCCGACGGCCGTCGCCCAGCGAGTCGATGATCACACCCTGCTCGTCACCGTCCTCGACGACGACGCCGCCCGCGCGGCGCTCTGTCTCGAGGACCTTTGCGCCCGTGCCAGCGGCGGGCCCCTGACCCCATCCGTCTAGGCTCAGGCGCCGTGACGAGTATCGAGCCGGAGCTGTGGATCGACCGCGCCGCTGCGGCGGTCGCGTTCTACCGGACCGCGTTCGGTGCAACGGTCCAGCACCAAGTGGGTGAGGGCGACGATATCGTTGCCCAGCTGGCCATCGGCGACGCCGCGTTCTGGGTCTCCTCAGGCGGAGCGGACGGGCCGCGGTTCAGCCCGCGGGCGATCGGCGGCGCGACCGGCCGCATCCTGCTTGTGGTGGACGATCCCGACGCGATGTTCGGCCAGGCGGTGACAGCGGGGGCCAGTCCGGCCGCGGCGATGGCCGACGAGCACGGCTGGCGGCTGGGCCGGATCGTCGATCCGTTCGGCCACGAGTGGGAGATCGGCCGACCGCTAGGTCCCTGGCCGCCTGCCTGACAGCTGCTCACCTGCCCGGGAATACCCACCCGGCTGGTAGCCTTGCAGTGTCGGGGGCGATTTTCGCCGCCGCTCACGCGGGCGAGCAGCCCGCAGGTCGCTTTATGAGCAGTCCGGCTGCATCGGCCGGCCGCCGTTACCGATGACGTCTGTCGAGCATGCGACCTCCGAATCACCGATGGAGTTTTTGCATGCCCCACAGTTCCAGCTATCCACGCGCGTCTGCGGGCCGCCGCCGCCAAGTCGGCGGCCGGGCCGCGCCGCGCCGCGGCCCGGCCGCGGCCAAGCACCCCCGGGCGCCCCGGCCGCGGCCCGCCGAGCCGCATTCGGCGCTCGAGGCCGCCCTAGACGCCGCCGCCGCTGCGCCGCAGCCGACTGCGGCCACCTTTGCCGAGCTAGGCCTGGACGCCCGGCTCGTCGCCGCCCTCGCGGCGCGTGACATCCGCGAGCCGTTCGCGATCCAGGCCCGGGCGCTGCCCGACGCGCTGGCCGGCCGCGACGTGCTCGGCCGTGCCCAGACCGGGTCCGGCAAGACGCTCGCGTTCGGCCTTCCGCTGCTGACCCGGCTCGCGGCCACGACGGGCCAGCGGCGCGAGAAGGCACCCCGCGGCCTCGTCCTCGTACCCACTCGCGAGCTCGCCCAGCAGGTCGCCGACGTGCTCGAGCCGCTGGGCCGCTGCATCGGCGTGAGCATCACGACCGTCTACGGGGGCGTGTCGATCGGCAGGCAGATCACCAGGGTGCGCGATGCCGACGTCGTGGTGGCGACGCCAGGCCGGCTCATCGACCTTCTGGACCGGCGTGCCTGCACGCTGTCCGGCATCCAGGTCACCGTGCTCGACGAGGCCGACCACATGGCCGACCTGGGCTTCATGCCCGCGGTCACCCGCATCCTGGACGAGACGCCGGCCGGCGGCCAGCGGATGTTCTTCTCCGCGACCCTGGACCGCGAGGTCGGCCGGCTGGTGACCGCGTACATCGGCGATCCCGCGCTGCACGCGGTGACGTCCTCGTCGGACTCCGGGCCCGCCGAACACCAGTTGCTGGTCCTTGACTCGCAAGACAAGGTGCAGGTCGCGGCGGAGATCGCCGGCCGGCCGGGGCGAACGCTCTTCTTCGTCCGCACCAAGCATGGCGCGGACCGGCTCGTGAAGCAGCTGTCCAGGGCCGGAGTCGACGCGGCGGCCATCCACGGCGACCGCAACCAGAACCAGCGGCAGCGGGCCCTGGACGCCTTCGCCGCGGGTCATCCCCGTGTCCTGGTCGCCACCGACGTCGCGGCCCGCGGCATCCACGTGGACGACGTCGACCTGGTCGTCCAGTTCGACCCGCCGAACGACCACAAGGACTACCTGCACCGCTCGGGCAGGACCGCCAGGGCCGGCGCGGCCGGCCTGGTCGTCGCGCTGGCCGAGCCCGGCCAGGTCCGCGAGATTCAGCGAATGCACGAGGCGGCGGGGGTGACCGCGGCCAGGCACGAGGTGGCGACCGGGCATGACGTGGTCCGGCAGATCGCCGCGTCGGGCACGCCCGTCCCGCCGGCGCCGCCGGCTTCCCGCCCGGCCGGGGTCACCTTGCAAGGCAGGGCCGCCGCTCGCCGCTCCGGGACCGGCCGCAGGCCGGCCCGCCAGGCCGGGACCGTCCGCAGGCCGGTTCGCCAGGCCGCGGGAGGCCGGGACGGGTTCGCGGACGGCGCAGCGAAGCCATCCGGCCAGCCCCGCAGGACCCAGCGACCACGTAACGCGAAGCGGGCCGCCTGACGAAGGGGCGGGCCGCCTGACGAAGGGGCGGGCCGGCCTGACGAAGGGGCGGGCCGCCTGAGGAAGCGGACCCAGGTCCTGACGTCAGGCCGTGACGACCTGGAAGGTGGCCAGGGTCGGGTCGGCGGCGTAGGCGATCCGGCCGCCGTCGGCGGCCACCTCGTGCAGTGCCGCGAGCGTCTCGGCGGTGATCAGCTCACCCGGGGCGAGCACCGGGATCCCCGGCGGGTAGGGAGCGACCAGTTCCGCGCTGACCCGGCCGATGGCAGCCTGGGCGGTGACGGTTTCGTTCGCGGCGAAGAACGCCTCCCGCGGGCTCAGCACGGTCTGCGGCCGTACCGTCCACGCGGCCGTGGCCGCGGGCCGGCGCGGCGCGGCGCGATGCCGCTCGACCGAGGCGATCAGCGCCTCGGTGAACGCGGCCAGCCGCGCCTCGTCGTCGGCGATCGTCGCGATCGGGATCAGCGTGTCCCTGTCGCCCATTTCTACCGGCATGCCCGCCGCGATCAGGTCGGCCTCCACCAGGACGCCGTGCGCCCCGGTACCGGCCAGCAGCACCACCAGCTTGGCCGGGTCCACGCCCGGCCCGTCGAGCACGTCCAGGCCCGGCACCTGGCGCAGCCGCTCGCGGGTCGCGGCCAGGCCGCGGAGCAGCCGGTCGCAGAGCCGGTGCCCGTCCCTTGCCAGCAGTGCCCGCGCGGCGTCGATGCTGGCCACGATCGACCCAGCCGGGCTGGTGGTATGAGTGGCGTCGAACGCCCGCTCCAGCCGGGCCGCGTCCAGGCGCCCGGTCCTGGCGAGCACCAGCGCGCCCTGGGTGTAGGCGGGCAGCGTCTTGTGCGCGCTTGTCACCATCCCGTCGGCCCCGGCGGCCAGCGCGTGCCGCGGCAGGTCCGGGTGGAAGCCCAGGTACGCGGCCCAGGCCGCGTCGACGATCAGCGGCACGCCCGCCTCGTGCGCGGCCCGGGCGTGGCCCGCCAGGTCGCCGGTGGTGCCGACGTAGGACGGGTCGCCGAGGATCACGCCGCAGGCGCCGGGATGCGCGGCGAGCGCCTCGCGGACGGTGCCGACCGCGACGGCGGCGGGCAGGCCGGATCGCGGGTCGATCTCCGGCCGCACCCATACCGGCCGCAGGCCCGCGAGCACCAGGCCGAGCAGCAGCGACCTGTGCAGCGTCCTTGTTATGATCACCTCCTGGCCGGGCTGCCCGATGGCCAGGCAGAACGCCTGGTTGCCGTGGGTGGAGCCGGCCACAGAGAACCGGCACCAGTCGGCGCCCCACAGCGCCGCCGCGCGGGCCTCCGCGTCGGCCCGCAGCACGCCGGCGTGCTTGATCGAGTCAACCCCGCCGTACAGCGGCGCGTCGTCCCTGACCACCGCGCCGACCAGGTCCTGGCGCTGCTTGTGGCCCGGCGTGGACATCGGCGTCAGCTGGCCGGCCGCGGCCCGGCCGGTCCAGTCCAGCCAGCCGGCCAGCAGCGGGGCATCGCCGGCCAGCCCGAGCGGGTCCCGCGGATCGCACCGGTCCTCGGCGGGGTTCAGCGCGTCCTGCGCCGAGGACAGCATGCTGCTCCCGGGCGCCTGGGGCTGGGCGAAGTCCATGGTCATCACGTTAATCCTGATGATCGGTACGCGGTCACGCAGCCTTGAGGCCGCGGCGGAGAAGCACGGTCCTGGATTACGGCGGTTCAGGGGTGGCGGGGGCTGAAGAAGATCACCGCGACGCCCAGCGCGACGACGGCGGCGCCGAGCCAGTCGTAGCGGTCTGGCCGGTGCCCGTCCACCGTCCATCCCCACAGCAGGCTCATGACCACGAACACCCCGCCGTAGGCGGCGTACACCCGGCCGAAATCGGCGCTGGGCTGGAACGTCGGGATGACTCCGTAGACCACGAGGATGATCGCGCCGGCCACGCCGACCGGCCAGGGCGCTCCCTCGCGCAGCCACCGCCAGACCAGGTAGCCGCCGCCGATCTCGGCCAGCCCGGCGGCGGCGAACAGCCCGATGCTCCGCATGACGTTCATCGCCCGACCTTAGCGCCAGGGCGGATCCGGGCCTGGCGAGCTGGGCACGCACCGGAAGGGTACCGGTGCCCAGGACCACCAGCCTGGCCGTATTTGCCACCGCCGGAGTCATTGGGGCCCCACGGCATCTGTACCAATCCGGGGGAAGGCGCAATAATTGACGCACGTAGTCCCTACGTGGAGGTCGCACCTCTTGGCGAGCATGGCCCACCGCGTCTCAAAGGGCCTCGTCGGGGGCTGTGCGCTTCTCCTCGGGGTCGCTGTCGTCAGCGCTTGCGGGGCGCCACAGTTTACCTACGTTGCGAATTCAAGCGCGAATACGTACTTCAAGGTGCCCTACGCCTGGCACAAGATCACCGCCACGTCGCTGACCAACGGGGAGAAGGCCGACGGCGCGGGCGCGGGAGCGTGGCAGGTCGCCTACCAGGCGGGGGCCAAGCCCTCTGGCGACAACTTCCTTTCCTTCAACCTCAGCCAGCCGTTCGTGTTCGCCGAGATCGGCGGCCTGAGCTCCACCGAGCAGGAGGCGATCTCCTACGACGCGCTGAAGGACGCCTTCCTGCCGGTCAGCTCGGACGCGCAGGAGGAAGTGCAGGAGGAGTACGCCGAGGCGAAGAGGACCGACCCGTGGGTCGACTTCAAGCAGATCAGCGACCAGACCCTCACGCTGCCAGGGGGCGTGCACGGGGTCAGGGAGATCTTCGACTACACCTGGGGACCGGACAACATCACCGACACCTTCGACGAGGTCGCGCTGACGAACGCCGACCAGACCGATATCTACCTCCTCGTGCTGCACTGCACGGCCAGCTGTTACAGCAGCGAGAAGACCCAGATCAACGACGTGATGTCGTCGTTTACCATCAGGAGCTCGTAATGAGTAAGGCACAGGCTTCCGTGGTCACCTCGGAGGGCCTGACGCCGCCCGGGGGGCGGCCGAAGGACGACGAAAGGCAGACCCGCAAGCCACTGCCGTTCTGGGATCGGATCAAGTTCCTGATCCTGTTCACCGCGCTCTGGTTCGTCCTGGTCTGGTCCGTGATGGCTAGCGATCCGATCGTCGGGTTCACCGACGCGATGCGGATCGAAGTGCGGATGGGCTTCTGGGTGTTCATCCTGGGTGGCCTGGAGTTCATCCGCCAGGTCCACTACCTGGTCAGCGAGCACTGGCGGGCCTATCACAGGTTCTGGACCGTGCGTGTCTTCGGCGGCTTCGAGCGGGTGACGCACCGCAAGTTCTCGGACTGGACCAGGTTCCGTGTCTGGCGGGTCGCGCTCTGGGTGCTCTGGATCTTCGTCATCTCGTGGATAGTCGGGAAGTTCATCCACACCTCCCCGCTCGGCGCGCTGATCCGCGGGCCGGAGCTCATCTGGCGCGCCGTTCCGCTCGTGATCGAAATCGTCTTCATCCTCGCCCTCGTGGTCGGGCAGTTCGCCGCGATCTTCTGGTTCCTGTCCCGCGGCGGGGTGGACGTGTACTACCCGGACGACATCAAGACGAGGTTCGCCGACGTCTGGGGTCAGGATCACGTGCTCGAGCGGGTCAAGGAGAACATCATCTTCCTCGAGCACCCGGAGCTGGTCGAGGACCGGGGCGGTTTCGTGCCCGGCGGCATCCTGCTGTGGGGCCCCCCGGGGACCGGTAAGACGCTGATGGCCGAGGCGGTGGCCGGGGAAACCGGCCGGCCGTATGTGTTCGTCGACCCGGGCGCGTTCATCAACATGTTCATGGGCGTCGGCGTCCTCAAGGTGAAGTCACTGTTCCGCAAGCTGCGCAGGCTCGCGCTGCGGTACGGCGGGGTGATCGTCTTCTTCGACGAGGCCGACTCGCTCGGCAACCGCGGCCAGATGCAGCCAGGCGGAGTCGGCGGCGGGCGGGGCACGGCCGTGGCCGCGCCGTTCCGGCACGCGGGCTGCAACGGGTTCTCCTACCTGTCCTCGGACACGCAGTGGCGGCTGACCCGGCAGGCCATGGCGTCCGACCTCGGCGACGAGCCGGACACCCGGCGCAGCAGGCAGATTATCGGCGGGATGATGGGCGGCATGAACGGCGGCGGCATGGGCACGCTGCAGGCGCTGCTCACCGAGCTGTCCGGGCTGAAGAAGCCGCGCGGGCTGGTCAACCGCTACGCGCGGCGGCTGATCGGGATGCGGCCGAAGCCGCCGCCCAAGTACCGGATCCTGGTCATGATGGCCACCAACATGCCGTCGGCGCTCGACGAGGCGCTGCTGCGGCCCGGCCGGATCGA
>Ga0335074_10007589_pt1 | contig 15041 bp, 9 predicted proteins | sample Lox_Sample_23_FD_206715 | JGI IMG/M metagenome (GOLD analysis project Ga0335074, IMG submission 206715) | Soil microbial communities from Loxahatchee National Wildlife Refuge, Florida, United States - Lox_Sample_2.3 | ecosystem: Environmental > Terrestrial > Soil > Wetlands | place: USA: Florida...
TGAATAGGAGCGAAGACGCATGGAGGAGGAGCAACAAAAAACAAGGCCTACAACATTCAAAGAATACATACGTACCTGTCATATATTCCTCTCAAAACCGCTCTGCGTTCAGACAGATAAGAGCTTTAGTACGTAAGGCTCTATTACTAGTCTGAAGAACAGGCCGTGTCCAACCCTTTTAAAACCTTAAAGAGACTTTCTAATACGACAACAATAGCTCTTTAAAAGAATTTACGAGTACATCCTTTAAGATGCAGAGAGTTTCAGCTCTATTTAATATCTCAAAGAGCTTGGCTAAGATCTTTGCCACCAGCCACTTGCTAGCAAGAAGGATCTTAAGGCATATTAACGCTTAGCTGTCAAGCGGCCATCCACCAACATCATCTCTCATCTTTAAGGGATAGAGGAGAAGGCTTGGAATGCATTAAACCTTAATAATAGCATAATGTTTGAGAATCATCCTAATACCCTCTCAGACACAAACGAAGAGGTCCAGCAAAGCCTTTAAAACCTTCGCGTTTCAAGTAGACAGCAAGCCCCTAGCTCTAAAGCAAAAGGCTCTAACTAGATTTGCGTCTATAAGGACACAGATGGTAAACGCAGCATTTGCATGGTCATCGAATACAAGCTATTACAACTGTTAGTCTTCAATCTACAGGCAGGGTTGTTACGAGCTGATTCTGGATGTATAAATCTACTAGAGGACGTTATCAATCGACTTATAATACCTACAGATTTAGAGGAGAAGTTCGTGTACCGCTCGGAGTGGCTGGTTGGAGTAGCACTTATACAAACATACAGCTACATAGTTGAAAACGGCTTTGAATACGGCTGTCTCACTATAGGAGAAGCATACGTTTTCCTCTAAATCAAGGAAGATGAGCCGCACACGCTATATTATCACCTTATAGAACCTAACACTAAGGCTGAGGCGCAAGACGAAATTGATATCTTGCTATGTCGTACTGCGGTAAGCTAGGCGTTAACGTTCTATCTATTTGCATTAGACTTAAAGCCTTGCAGCTAAAAGTAGCAAAATTACACGCTTAAGACTGCCTGCCGGGCTGTGATCGACTACGAAACAATCCTACAACAGATACCGCCTGAAGAAAAAGCCCTAACCCTACTGCCCTTAGTATTTCAGGCTCGAATTCATCCTGTTAAGCAGTCTCCAATTATGTTGAGGCCTAGAAAGTCATAGAAGGCGAGGAGCAGCTGTAGTTCTATAGATATAGTCCTTAGATATTGAGACACCAATCAAACTAAGGGCTTTTGCAGCGCAGTCTGGAAATAGGCAATCTCAAGCTATTAATACATCCTAAGATACAAAGAGCGATCTACAGTAATAGTAGTACTGCACACAAGCCTGCTTGTTAGGGCTTGCACCTTAAATGAAGCCTGCCCAAATTTCTTCTTGCATTGTAGTCCTAGGGCTAGTAGCTATTATGTGTTAGACTAGAAGACCCTAGCGCAACTTATGTTTTGTCAACTTAGCTTCGACCCTACTAATAGATGCAAACCACTTAGGAAGTAAGGCTCTTATAGTGCTCTATTCAGATTGACACTTAAGTCGTATGGATATATATTTGTTGTAAAGGGAACTGTAAGAGCATTTAAAGCGAAGTTGAAGCATGAAGGTTTAGTTTACTAGCATTTAAATGAAGTTTAAGGGCAGCTTGTACCCGTCTACTTTGAGAACAACATCTCTCTCGCTTGTCCTTACTTTCTTGATGTTGGAGTTAGGATAGTGCATATGTTGCTTATGTTATATGCAGGCGAGTAGGCATAGAAGGATTTGATGGCAAGCATCGGACTGGATATGGACTTAGAGACAGCCTGTGCAGTTACAAAGCTATAGTGCTATAGCGTGAACTACTACGATGTGCAGCCGCTAAATGTGCTGTGGAATTCTAAAAGTAGACGTATAATGCTAGTAGATCTTGAGCGGTTAGAGATTTTGACGTGTGCGTTAGCTCTCTAAGAGATATCGCCCAATTTGAAGCAGAGGCGTCTCCATTCTAAGAATGCCTTCGCACAGGCCCTTCGTTTACAATCAGCGACTACGCCTAGAAGGCGGGCTTGTCGCCTAGCAAGTGTTTTAATAGAACAATGTCTATCTTTCTATAGTTTTCCAGCTGATTTATGCATACTTATAAGCTATAATATATTTGCTTAGATGAGGGTGCACGCACTATTGCTTACTGTTGCTGCAGCTATAGTTAGATGCAGTAAAGTAACATGTTTTTATGTATAAGTCATTAACCCTTACTAGTTCCTATAGGGAAAACTGGAACAGCCCGAGCTAAGGCTAGTTACAAGCTTGCTGAGGCTGCAGCTTTGCTTGGGGCTTCAGATTATATATATGTGACTCAGCTACACATCTTCTCTAGCAGAAAATTTAACTCAGCTTGGCGCTTCCTAGGCTGGGTATGAATAGTTTCTTAACAGCTCCACAAAAAAAACCACTTATATGTAAGTAAAACATTGATTTTAACCTTACATGCTAATACTTTATAGAACAAGACCACTCTCTATTCCCTCAGCCTCACAAAGACATGTGCAATAAATATAAAACTCATACAATATAGTTAGGTGGGGGTTGCAAGATCGGCGAATGTGATAAAATAGACTACACTGCAGACCTATACAGCAAAAAACCTGCAAGCGGTATTAGACATTGTTACAGGTACAAGCTCATCTAGTCGGCATCAAATAGAAAGAAGGGGCCTCGCCTAAGACATAATCACTTTAGTGCTACTAGTAGTACTTCGGGTTAGACAGGTAAATTCTTCGAACACCTATTGCTTATCAGAAAACATTGACACGATCGCTATAGGCCTATGCAAATCATCATATTTCTTTAACACAATCTAATAGTAGATTGGGCTAGTTCAACACAGTCTTATTAAGGGTTTTAAGCTTGTAAGGTAGCAGTAAAAAGTTGTATTTTATAAACGATACTTTGAAGTGTTTTGTCTAGAGATAACGCTTGCACTATTACATGCTATAAGCATATTCGTTATAACGTGCAAGCACCTCCTCCACCAAACGCCACTCCCTCTTCTAGCAGCCCATAATGACATTGCCGCAGAGAAATTCATTGACTGCAAGGAAGTTCTCCTCTTTGTATAAAGTTTCAATCTCCTTATCCGACTTGCTATGATACAGAGTTTCACCAGCTATTACTTCGTACAGTATAGAACTTAGGGCAAATAGGTCGGACTCAACCGTGTTTGGTAGGTCGGGATCCCTTAGCAAGTAATAGCTTGCACACTTCATACTTAGTGCACACTGTCCTAGATATCTTGAAGCTGCAAAGTCGCTGAGCTAGGCGTTGTCATTTGTGTCAAGCAGAAACTGGTGTAATACAAGATCTAAATGCACAATGCACTTTCTGTGAATCTCTACAACTGCTTTAATAACCTAGCGGGCTACCCTCATCTAGAAAGCTGACGTGATAGTTCCCTTGTTTCTCTCCAAATAAGCCTTAAGATTGCTATGAGGGTAATATTCGAGGTCAACGTAGTTCACATTTTAGCTAGCAGACAAACAATTTGCGATACGTGCGTTGTTGCCGAGAAGGCTATATATAGTAGCTTCATTGCGGATTGCTTGGACGTTATCTCTGTTGTTATCTTTTAGTACTTTTCGAATGAATAAGTTGTCGATAAGGTAGACTTTAAAGAAGATACTAACAGAGATGAGCTTATATTAGCTTTGCTGCATGTTTAGCGACGACATAAGATTTAGCCAAAATTTGTCACATAATATGTCTCGTCAAATTACGGACATACAGGCTTAAGACGTGTTAAACCCGATTTCAGTTTGGAGATGTATAATTGACAGCTTATTATTGTTAGGGCAACATGTACGAGTGTAAGGCAACTTTTTGGCCTAATAAAATGTGAGGTGTGATTAGGCTTGTATATAGCTAGGACGGTAACTTCCATATACCTTTCAGCTATTTCGTTGGGAACTTCCTAATAAGGAGGTGGCACAACGGAACGGGAAGTATAAGCATAAAGCTAGTAAAGGCAAAATTCGCTATATCCCTATTAGCAACAGACAATCTTACTGTTAGAAACAGTAGCTATAGCAATATCCTTAAAGCACTAGCAATGCCAATTAGTAGGAATCTTGTTAACAACTTTGTCAACTTCAAGTTGGACCAAGTAGAAGTAGTTGCTAATAGATAATGTAAAATTGTACCAATATAGGTGACTCGAGCATTAAGAGGTTAGAAAGAGAAAATAGTTCGAACAGCTCTATTATATTGTTCTTATTTGGTATAGAGGAGTAGTAATAGTAGGAAGTGCCAATTTAGGCTCTCTAAAAGGAACCTCCTATTTAGTCTTTAAGGTGCTTTTTAAGGTATTTGCAAGAACCTGATTTCAGTTTGGCGAAATCCACATATATATTCCTCTATATTCTAACAGATTGTGGCTTTAATATTATAGATGGACGAGAAACGCCAGCGTAAAGCTGCCTAACAAGATGAAAGTATACATTATAAACGGAATAAGTAGTACCTTAGTACAGCACGGATTGACCTTTCCTGTTTAGAGCCTGTTATTGCTAATGACATTCGAGCAAAACAGTTCTACTATGAGGATCTAAAGGTGAAAAGGCTTATTAGAATCTTTGCATTAAAAGGATGTCGTCGTCTTAAACTTGAACATTACATGTTAGCTCTAATCTCTCAGACCGAACTAAATGAGGCTCTTAAGCTATCATGTAAGACGCTAGATGATCTCCGTTCAAATGGGTTCCCTCTAAAACTTGATTTTCGACCTTTACAGCGTTTAAAATGTCTAAATGGGCGCTACAGGCTGCAAGCCGCCAAAAAATTGTTTAAAGGATCTAAAGGATTTAAAGGAGAAGACTGGTGGGTTGTTGACTTGTATTCGAACGGTTAGCAGCTCGTCCGTATATATCCTGCGTTGCATACTAATAACCTAAATATAGAATTAAGCATCGAGCTCCAAGTTTATTTGCGAGAATATTACTCCAACGCGACCAACTTCTATGATGGAGAAATACTGCGCTACATCTTTCTATACTAGAAAGAAAATGACAGATTGAACGAGCTAAAGTGGTAGGCACGCCTCTCAAGCGGGAAAGCGAGTAGTTTTAGGTGTATGCTCAAAAAAGATGGATTCCGTGAAGTCTACAAGGACTTAATGGCAGTAATAGGCCTCTAGCCCCTATTTCTTATTGGAACTATGCGGTGAGACTGGATCCTTAAGAGTGACAAGGTATATTGCACACCTTTTAGTAATACTTGCTAGCTAAATCTAGTAGGAGCTGCTAAACTGCTTGCGCGAGGTTTACATTGTTTGGTTAGATTTTGCTGGTAGCAAAAAGGACATTATGGAGTTAACAGATTCTGCAACAGTTAAGGCACTACAGCTCCAAGCTCCTTCAGCATCAACTAAAGACGCAGCATTTATTAATAATAGCATGACGTCCTAAAAACTATAGCCTTTTATAACTGACTTAGCAGTACGAGAGAAGATCAGACTCAACGTCCTCTCTACACAGGGTTTGATACTGACACTTTAGTTGTACTGCGAGGATACTAAATATCTAGAGCCTTACGTAAACGCCATGAAGCTTTTAGTGGATGTTAGGCCTACAGAAACTCTTTGGAAGGCTTTCTTTAGAATATATACTAATAAAAACATTAAGAGGGGTTTATACCTCTAGCAGGACGACGAGCACAAGGTTGTTAAAGTCATTAACGACTAAGCGGATCGATTCCAATTTTATTACATCTAGCTCTTCTTGTATTACACGCGCCATTTCCTGCAGATAGTCAATGTGGCTTGTAGGAAGGATGTGGACGAACATAAGCCAATTATAAGAGAACTAAGCGCTAAGATCATTTATAGATTTGCAGTCTTAGCTTGAAATTTTAGCTTTGACTCGCCTCAAATTTAGCAGTTGATGTCAAATGATCCTACAACTCAAGTGGTCTTTGACTCCCTTGTCCGCCTCGAATCGGATGAAGATGACTTTAATGAGAAGAGCTTGCGTGATAAGGCACATTAGATCGTTAAGTTCAAATAGAAGCAACAAAGAAAACAACCTCATGCTACTAGAAAGAAACCTTGTCTTACTAGCAACACAGTTGATTAGAGCCTTACAGAAAGATGTAGCCGTGCATTTAATAAGGCATAAAAGGATGATAAGAAATTTCTGTTCTTGCGCTAGGTGAGCGCGGATCTTGATTTGCAGGGACGATATATCACTTCTTTCTATGTGAAAAGGTCCATCCTCTTATTATTTTTAAGTGGGAAATATACTTTTAAGTCCTTAGAGGAATCAGTTTTAGCAGATTTCATTGATGAACTAGGTGGAGCGGGGTTTTCTACTCAAGAAGACGGACGGTGCGAAGAGCAAATATTGCGAAGACCTTTACTGCTTCTAGAACACCAATCTGCACAGGAGACCTCAAAGTAGGCCTTGCAGCAAGATGCCATTATGTTTGATAGGGCATTAATTCCTATGAGTTATACTAGCATATTATAAAATTGCTATTAATAATGCATAATAGACGGAGTCATCTGAAATTGAGTATTAGTTGACGAAGCAGACTAAGGAGCAGATATCCCGCGAAGTCGTTGACATGTCAAGTGGAACATTAGCATTTGTAGGTTACAATTTAAACAATATAGCATTCTTACTAATAAATGATTATAAGTGATGCCCGCACTAACACGCGAAAAAGTTCTTTTTTATGATTCTACAAATGAATTTTAGTAGGAGGTAGACTATAATGAATGGGCTGTGCTCGACTTTGCCTGGTATGCATCAAAAAAATATTCTCTCCTAATCAAATACCTGAAAAAGCAAAAATATGTCACCCCTAAGAATTGTTATAGAACTTTGAAAAGCTTGAAAGTTAGGGAGGTTTTGCTCGTTCGAATATTAGAGCCAAATGATAAAGGAGCTCGATTTGACTAGGTTGTAGGAGATTTGTACAAACGTTAAAAGGTTAACAATTCGCGTGTTGCAGCTATAGATTTAAGGGAAGCTGAGGACATAAGGGCATCTGAGAACTCAAACTTAAAGGAATCTGAAGACCCAAGTGAACCTAAAGACCCAAATAAATCTAAAAATCTAAGAAAAATAATTTTTCCTATAGGAAAATGGAACAAATATGTTATTCTAGTGTATGACGAGGAGATTTAGCTTAATATGTCGTTTAGATCTATTTTTAAGGCTATATTCTAAGCCTATTAAATTGCAAGTATTACAAGGGCTAAATTTGACCTCTTCGTAAAGCCTATATAAGCGTGAAATCCCTAAACACCAAAATAAGCGCAATAGTGCGAATATATAGAGTATAAATTACTAGAACCCTATCTGATGTAAATATCAATCTTGTGTCTTTTAGGATCTACAATGTATACTGCTCTTTCTAAGAATGCGAAAAAGAGGAGGACGGTGTTCCTTCTAGTAGAAGTAGAGCTGTTTGACGATGGAGGACCTACTGCATCATCCCCTCCTTAAAAGTACCTAATAACTGAAAAGCTATTATCAGCAATAACCGCACCGCGAAAGAAGGTTTAGAACCAGAAACATCCTATCAAGCTCAATCTACGCTTTAAGCGTTAGAAACCAGACAAATCAGCTAGAAGACCCGTCATACATGATGATCCATGGAAGTCATATTAAGGGCTAGTGTATTTGAACGAGAGCTGTAATGCTATTAGCGCCTACAGTCTTTACGAACTAGAAACTCTAAAAATGGTAATAAAGATCTTTCTAGCGCTTGACTTAGATTGGCTTAAGACTATTCTCGGAATAAACTATAAACACATTGTCCTAGTACACGAAGCTTTTATTTACTAGGATGACAGCTTCTTAGTGTATGAGATGATGTGCGTATCGCTTAAATAGGTGTTGACTAGTAATATGCCGCTTAATGAGTTACAAGTTGCTAAAATATGCTAAGAAGTTAGTTCCTGTCCTAGCAAATAATTGCTAAAATGCTAATCTGCTAAGGTATTAGACGCAATCCACCACCTGTCTCTAATAGGTTTATGCTATAAGAACATAAATTCCTCAACTATTCTTTTTAGTGTTAATCCTTACCCTAAAGGTAGGGCGAAGCTTGGTATCTAATTCCAACTCTCTTGTAGATTATTAACGCTGACTGAAAGTGCAAACTAGCGTACATCCATAATGCTTCTCGAATGGGACTAGGAGAATCTTATAATGTTTAGTCTTTAAGACGTCTCATGCTTGAAATGATAGAGAAAGAATCTACCATCTTTCCAAAATTTTCTAGGGGCAACACGTTGAGCTTCTCCGAACCAAATTGTTAGTCTCTTAAAGCTAAAGACTTCCTCTAAAACACCTTAACAGTATCTGCGAAAGATCTTGTAGCTGTAAGTGTCCTTACCGCTCTAAGTTGAACTAAGTTAATATTAGTGGGTTTAGCATGGGTTTCTAAGGAAGTCATACGTTCTAGAAAGCAGCCTGGGAGTCTACTTGTAGCATGCTGCACTTACTGTAAGGCCGGATTAGGAGCCTGTAATCTAATAGATAGATACTAGTAAAATCAGATGTTATTTTACACTAAGAAATAAGTTAAGTTTGATGCATTTAATGACTGTTGCAAAATCCTATTAGTATATATGACTTAGGGTTGCATAGCTAAGTGTGATGTTAAGCGATTACCACCTTAAGGCTTAAGGGCGTGCGAGTATGGCCTAGGCTTATATGCGTTCAAGTGGTATACAACCTGCTAATATATGGTACCTAGGGACAGGTGGATAGGGTTACATGCAGCCTAGGGACACATAAATGCGTATGAATGACTTAGGGTTCCATGCAACCTAGGAACTTATAAATGTGTATGACTTAGGATTACCTGCAGCTTAAGGCCGTATAAGTGTGTATGACTTAGGGTGGCTGCATGGCCTAGGCGTGGCTAAGTGTGTATGACCTGGGTAACGCGTGCAACTTGGGGTACACGTATGACTTAGGGTTTGTGTGTGACTTAGGGTCTAAAGGCTTATGTCAGCCCAGGCCACGAAGATGGCCTAAGCCCGGATAGGCCGCTTAACCCAGGCTATAGCCCATTAAAGTCTTCCGACTTAGGGTCCTACGGAATCGGATGGATCTAGCAGTGGCTTAGGGTAGTATGGAGCGGAATCTTCATAGTAGATGGCTTAGGGTGTAGCAGAATCAGAGAATCCGCCTGTCGCTTGGGGTCGTATAGGAGCAGAATCTTCCTGGTGAATTCGTATGTCTCTTAGGGAGGGCAAAATGAGGCAAGCGCCATTTTAGGCGTTTAAATGCGGCTAATTTGATTGAGCTTATTTAAGCACCATTCTAATTAAATTGGAATTTTAAGCGCTCAAACGTGACCAATTTGATAAGAGCCTATTAAAGCACTATTGCTTATAACTAGCTCCAATTTTGGTTTAACAATTTAAGTGCTAACAATTCAAGTACAAATATACCCGCCTGCCCACCTTGTATCTTAGCATTCTTCCTCATTTATTTCATTAAAAGTCATATAAGCAGCTATAACTCGGCCACCTTCACTAATACCCTTTTAACTCTAAAACGCTCCTAGCCCAAGTGCCAAAAAGGCCAGCCGTCTTCTTGGAGAGCTAGAGGCTGTAATTTATGAGTCACCAAATGAAGAATCTATTGAAGAAAGCCCGCCGTTTTCTACTAATTACATGAATATGCTCTTAAGATTAGACAAAATACTTATACTTCACAACATCCTTGCAGGTGCGTTCACGTGGCTCTTACTTGCCGGTTTTGTTGTGATACTAGGCGCTTTTACTTCTATTGTTAATTCTCGCGTCCTTCAAACAGGTGCTAGGAAGGCTGGGAAGACAGTTGTAAGAACTGCGCAGAACCTGCCCCTACTAGGGGTTGCCGCTGCGAGTTGCAGAATTAGTGCGATTGGAATGAGCTGCCTTTAGTGGATATATTGGACTGAATATATATGGCTGATTAACCGCTTATTCCTATAAGTCATATTCTAAAAGTCCACTAAGGACAGGTTACTAACTTTGCTGGCATGTAGACCCAGTCTACTCAACTTATTAGTTGGCATTATAACCACCCTAGTCGGTGTTTATACTGCTCGCAACAGCTTCTAGTCTGTTACTGCGATTATCACTGCAGCTGTTACAGGGATTAGCACGAGTTTTATGCTAGTCCTTTACGTGATATACGACTTGTAGCAATTGGGCGAAGTTAAAAAACAACATAGATTGGTAGTAGAAGCAGAGAGAGCGATTGAACTTTAAAAAGAAAGCGTGACAGATTGGAGATTAAGGGATGAAGTTTGACTTGAAGGAGCATGAGATTGTTAAATATTTGCGCAGTTAGAACGAGCTTGTAACTCAGCAAGGAGATTTTGCTGCTTAGTAGAGATAAGCAATTAGGCAAATTATTAACAGACACAAGGTATCTACAGCGAGCACTGCCCCTTTATATGTCTATAAGGCTGCCCTCTACCTTGGCACTAGCATGCTTGGGAACGAGTATAAGACCGCCAGCTTTTCTGCATCTTTTCCTTCAAACTCTCTGCTACTTCGTTCACTTTTTATGGACATCCATTAAACTCTAACAGCATACTACCAGCTATAAGGACTCCCCAATCCAAAAAGGAGAATCCGGCTAGCATTAGCGCTAAAGCTAAAACGGTTTCAGCTGAAAATTTAGAAGATAGGACAGGAACTGCTTGCTATAAGCATCTAATAAGAGGAGAGGTAATTCCCCGATTTCAGTCATCTTAAGTGCAATAATTAACAATCATATAGAAAGATATCCTCTACTAGAAGTACAAGCTACAAAAGGGCTTCCTAATTGAAGGCTAGCAACCTAGGAAAGAGGATATGGAACTAATGTCTAACTGCCTTTACAAACTTGAAAAGCTGCCCCATCTAGAAAAGAAAACCATACGTGCAACCAAGATCAACAAGGTGCTTAAATTGATTTTGAGACTTAATAAAATCCCTAGAGAAGACGAATTCAAGTTTAAGAGTTAATTAAAAGACCTGCTTGAACGGTGGAATGCGATATTAGAGGGTGGGAAACCGGTGAAAGATGCTATGGTTGAAGCATCTAACGCAGCTAACAATAGCGGTAAGAGCCAATTAGAGGTGATAGATGAAGATGAAGACAAGTTGTTTTTAAAGCCAAAGACGTCTGAAATAAGTAAGTAACACCTATATATTTTTACTCTAACTCTAACATTAAATAGAGAACGGCAACACTAGAAATCAGGATATCCTAGATAAGGAAATAATAGAGGCTGCTGAAGAGAGTGATTTCCCCTTATTCAGCAACAATAAAGATGATATAACATGGGCGACCAAATTGGCTATTAAGAGAAGTAAGTAACTATAGACTTGTTCACTCTAAATCTGACATTTGAACAGAGCAAAATAAGGCTGCCCTGTATGGTAATATGGTTGAAGCATCTAGTAACAGCAGCTAGCACCAAATAGAAGTGATAGACTTGTTAAGTGGCAACAAAGATATAACGTTACCAAAGCAAGCTTTACAGTTGCAGGCTTTAAAGATGAGTGAGTAGCAGTTACTCGATTCAAGCCAAATCTGACTTCAAACAGAGCTCAAAAAGGCTAGAAACCAGGCTGTAATTCAAGATAATTCAATTGAAACGGCAGAAACTACACCAACCACCCTCAAACGACGTCGCTCTTACAACGCCAATCATAGAAGCCCAAGTACAAGTGCATTAGCAACTCGTATACGAAAAAGCCGCCGCATTAATCCCTCAGTTCAAGAAAACGAAAACGAAAGTTTAGCGATAACTAGCGCACTTACAGTTCACAGGGAAATGAGAAAGCTTTTTAAGGAAAGTGCTACTACATTAGAGAAACTTGCAACCAGCTTAGAGAAAGTCGCCGCCAAATTGAAAATCCTAGCCGGTGATATTGATAAGCAGGAGATCACTAAGCAATATAAGAGATCAAGTTAGCTCGACGCGGATTTAGATATTCGCCATCCTTTACATGCAAACTGTGTTGAAATTAGATATTCCTTAATCTCTTATTTGTCTTCTTATATGTCCTAAATGCCTTATGCTTAATGCGAATATTAACCATTCTGGTAAAGCTCTTATGTAATCTATGCTACTTGGAAATATCTTTATAAGCCCTTTTTATCTCTATATACAATTTAATACATAGTTGTATGCTTTGACCGATTAACTCGCCCTCAATTTCGACAAGTTATAGCAGCAATCGTACTACTCTACCTGCTCTAACTGCATGACAACACCGTTAACATACACAGGATCAAAATAATTGTCACCTTGCACTTGTAAAATTATCACCCAACTCTCTTTCTCCCCTTATATAGCTGGCAAACATAGCTGGCAAACAATAGATACACTCTTATAAGTCTTATCTACTCCAATTCCAATTATTCTCTTTGATTCAATCGTGTTAAAAGTCCGCTTGAGGTTTCCCCTACCTATATAACACGATTTGTCCATCTCAAACTCGATCATTTTCCATTCAAACGCCCTGAAAGTCTGCTCAGCGTCCTCCTAGAGAATATAAGCAGACTCTACTAGCATAATATTGCAGTTGAAGAGCTAAGGTAGGAATGATACTTTAACAATTAGACTTCTTATGTCACCATCTCCGACCCTAAGATCATGTATATTGAGAATAATCGTAGGACTTCCTAAGATTGTAATTGTATCTTCGTTCTTCGCATACAGCTGTAGACATTCTAAAAGTAATATATAGTTGTTAGGATCAAGTCCGTTATTTTTGCAATATGGAGGTGGTGCGACTGTTATTAGAAGGTAGCATGTAACATCCTTTTTAAGTCCATCCTCGCCGTTTTCGTAGTAGTAGAGTTTATAGAGGTCGTAACTAATTACTGCAGTAGTATAACCCTTACTAGCAAGTCTTTAAAGCCATATGTCCTTATGGAAGATTGAGTGCCAGACATTTTCGTATTTTACTTCTTCGACCTACCAGTTAGTAAGACTAAAGCCAAACACTTTTAATGCGTTCTATACAGACATTAGTAGCAAATATATTGCAATCTTAGTCTAAACCTCTTAAGGTATTTTTGAAGCTATAGTGTAATCAGTTTAAGAGGACGATTGGCTTGGGATTAAAACATCTAAGATTATTTCAGTTACTTAAGCAGAAATAAGATATACATGAGATTTTAAATTCCTTATAAGATTTAAATACCTAATTAAGTGTAAGTTGAGTTCCTAATTAAGCGGAAGCTGACAGATTAAACCCCTAATTAAGTGCAAGTTGAATTCTTAATTAAGCATTCGCGTTCTCCTCTATAAATCGGGTGTGCTTACTCTAAAACGACAGGGCACTTAATCCATTCTTCTCAGCAGCAATTAGATACTAGGACATCTAACTTTCTACTCTATAGCTCCGTATGAGATGATATACTAATAGGCAGATTATTAGAGTTGAGAGCCTTTTAGAGGGTGGAGGCTGATACTATGTACAGTTTGAACATGGTTTTTGAAGTGGTTGATATTGTTGAGAACTACCTTATTAGCCTTACATATTAGATGGCGACAGGATACTAGCTGACCAGCTAGCTCTTTGCTTAGATGATCTTCAATGTGATCCTACATGTACAAGGTACAGCAGAAGGAGCGTATCCGATCTTGAAGTGGCAATCGTTTGTTCCTAATACAATATATACATTGAGTCTTCTTGCAGATAAGAGGGAAGCAATTAGCATCTAGGAAAGGTTGAGAGTCTAAAGATTCCTCTTTTACAAGGTCTTTAGGAGTTATTGATCGTTCCTTACAGGGTTGAACCTCCTAACAAGCGCTAAGTGCAATTATAAGGTTGATAGTGCGGATTCAGCGTTTCACGATGTCCTTCATACTTAAGCCTGTATGGAAGTCACATATGACCTCTTATAGCTGCGTCCGTTCTAGTAGCTGATGCTGAATGACAGGTGCGACGTACTTTCCTACTTCAATCCCATTTAATTGCCTCTCCATCTCTTTGTTGTAACTATAATATAAGAACTGTTTTCAGTATTCCTTGCTGAGGCTGTCGACACGTTCTTTCTTCTTATTGCGGATCTTTATGCTAAGTTCATTGTATTCTTTGACAATACCAATATCTAGCGCTCAACTGATAAACTTATACCGATCTTGAATTATGTGCTTTAACTTGCTATGCCGCCTTTTAAGTTCAATAATCTCTAGATCTAAAGGGAGCGCATCAATAACTGTTTTAGGTATTCTTGCAGGAGCATTTTCATTACAAGTAATGCTTATATGTGTGAAAATGCGAGTAAGCCCATCATCTAATAGGTCCTCCTCTAAGAATGCATCTTGAACATTAAACCTGACCTGGTAGTTGAGATATGCCCCATTAAAGACACCTATAAACGGATCGTGTCTTATAACTTGATCCCAGACAGCATTTGGAGCAACACCTAAGACGACGTATTAGTTTATATGTAAGTAAAGGAGAAACACACGCACCGTCTATAGCATTTGCAGTGCCTTAGCGGAAACAATAAGTAGTAAGTCTATCCTTAAAGCTAGTCTGTTCCTTAAGGCGTTTAAGATACTTAGTATAAGTCTGGTAGTACATAGCCTCTATCTCTAACCTCTACCAACTATTAGTGGTCCGTATAGCCTTTTAGAAGATTAGAATTTTAAGCATTAATAGCTTCTAATGCACTTTTACCGCTTTAATAGGGTCTTAGAGGTTCGTTGAGAAGAATCGCTTAGGCGTTGTATAGCCATTAATAAGGATCGCGTCATCCCAGATTACGCGGGCTAAGATATAAGTAATTGGACAGAGAATTAGGCGAGATTGCTTCTAAAACAAGAAGGTTGTGCTTTAGTATTAGTTAGCTTGAATTTAGAAGGTATAGGAGTAGCAACATACAGTTTCAGCTTCTTGTCTACTCCTTTATAGTGCTAGAGATAGACTTCTAAAGCAAGGATGTCCCGTTCTCCATGCTTAGGGTTCTTAACCACCTAGAAGCAAATATCCTTGTAACAAAGCGATTTGTAC
>Ga0335074_10007590_pt1 | contig 15039 bp, 11 predicted proteins | sample Lox_Sample_23_FD_206715 | JGI IMG/M metagenome (GOLD analysis project Ga0335074, IMG submission 206715) | Soil microbial communities from Loxahatchee National Wildlife Refuge, Florida, United States - Lox_Sample_2.3 | ecosystem: Environmental > Terrestrial > Soil > Wetlands | place: USA...
ACAATCAGGCATCACCATCGCGTGACGTTCAGGCTCCGTCACCACCGTCGCAACAGACATACCCGCATCGTCTACCCAGCCCAGCCCGCCCCACAGCCGACGCGCCGGGCAGGACCTGAATGCTTACCCTGAACGTAGACCACGACCATTCGTGCTGTGGAGCTACCCATGGCTGTAAGAAGTGCATCCGAGGTTTGCTCTGCTCGCACTGCAACCGGTTCCTGATGGCATACGTTGAGCCAAAGCCGCTACTCGCGGCGCGGTTCGCCGACTACCTGGCGCGGCGGCCATTCATTAGCACTTACAATCCGGCCGCCGGCACCTCGCTATGAGGTCCGCGACAGCTTCGAGCGCAGGCGGCTGTACCTGTCTGGGGACAAGCTGCGGGCCGTGGTGCGCGACTACATCGAGTCGTTCTCGCCGATCATCATGCGGCCGACCGGCGGGGCGTACTTCGTCGGGGCCCAGCACGCGCGGATCCTCGGCGCGCTGCGGGAGATGGTGGGGCGGTTCGGGCGCGGCGGCAACCTGAACTGTGTGCCGATCGCCGACCAGGACGAGATGCGAGAGATGGTGATCGCCGCGTTCATCGCCCGCGCCGGCACCGAGCTGCAGAAACTCGCCAACGAGATCGCCACGGCACAGCAAGGCGGCGCCACCGCCGCTGTGGCCAAGGCGCTGTGGGAGCGGTTCAGCGAGCTACAGAAGGCCGCCGCCGAGCACGAGGCAGTGCTGTCGGGCGCGGTCGGTGACACCGAGGCAAGCATGCGGATGGTCGAACTGCAGCTGACCGACCTGCTCATGGGTGCAGGGACAGGTGGGGAGGGCCAGTTACGACGACGGTGCAATTCAGGGCGGCAGTCCAGCGGCTACCGGATCGGCTCGCCGAGGTCGCGCTTAACGCGGCGCGGCCATACAGGGATAGCGGTCGCGCCCACCAGCAACTGGCCGATCTGAGCTGCCAGGGCGGCGCGGGCGGCGGCCTCGTCGGCCCAGCCTGTTCTGAAGTCCGCGCGAGAAACGTACAGGTAGTTATCTTGGGCTGTGATCTGCCTGACCAGCTTTATGTACCCGTCCACCGCCTGACCGAAGGCTGCGGCCGCCACGGAGACCTCGCGTGGCCGGAACATGGCCGCCCGGGTTGATGTCTTGTGCAAGTCGATGCGAACCAGATTCCAAAGGGCTAATGATGCCTGCCAGGCCCGGTCGTTCGACTTCTGCTCCTTCGGGCCCATCAGGGGTATGGAGGCCGGGAGAGGTTCGCCGGTGACGATACTCACGGGGTTCTCGACTTCGTGATAGGCGGAGCCGTACTCCTTATCCCAGGTATGCAGCCGGACGGCGCCTTGCCGGTCGCACGCCGCTGCTGCAGCGTCCTCGATCTGAATCGTCAGCAGACCGTCCAGGTCGATCAGGGTGGCTTCCCAGCGTTCGGCCCGGCGCCTGCGAGCCTCAGTGGCCGGCACGAGCCAGAGCTGAACTAGGATCTGGGCTGCCAGCGCGAGACAAGCCCCAATAAGCACGTCGACGGTATCCATGAATAAGCCTCCGGGACAGTGCTGACCGCGGAGTGCAGGCTACCGGAGGATGCGCCGATCCTGCGGTGGTCGGCCGGAGATCCTGGGCGGGGTTGCTGGTCCGACGCCGGTTTGGCGAGCAAGGAGTCAACCGGGATGCTGCCATTGCACCTTGCTCGGTCTGGGATGTCGCACCTAAGCCGTACATTCAGATCAGCACAGTCATAGATCTTTGGCAGAGGCGGCCATGACGAGTCCGACTACGGTACGCCGGGCCAGTGCACCCGACGGCAGCCTGGATGACCTGCATCCGGGCTTGTCCAGCCTGCTTGAGCGCCGTGTGCTCCGCCGTATCGCCCGCGATGGGATTTCTCGCGGCATAGCAAGCGCCGTGCGGTCTTTGCGGGTGCTGCCATCGGGTCTGGACGTCGAGCTCAGCCGGGCCGTCGATGTCGCGGCAGGCAAGCACCGTCCGCTGGTTGCGGTGCTGCCGTTGCTGTTGCCTGCCGCCCCGGTTGCTATGGCAGCCGCCGCCACCATTAGCACGATCGTCGCCGCCAAGCGGGTACGGGCTCGCACTGCCGTGGTCAGTCCCCGGCTGGCAGGTCGGCAGATGTACGACGAATTGCTGGTCGACAGGGAGCGGCTGTCGGATCAGGTCCCGCGAACCACCGCGGGAGATGCCTTCGGGGACAACACGGTCGTGACCGCTCACGATGGCGCGCAGCTTTTGGCGCTCGAGTCGCTGGACACCCTCACCGGCGTGGTGCTGGACCTCACTGCAGTCGATCCTGACGACCTCGCCAAGGTGCTTAGGCACGCGCAACACCGGTCAACACGCCGACCACTGCTGCTACTGGCCATCGCGTCCTCCCCGCTGGATCCGGCCGTCGCGGTGATCCGGCAAGCAGGCGGGCTTGTCTACGCGGTGAACCAGCTTGCCCTGGCCAGCCAGGCGGCCTTCACGCCCGCACCGGGTCCAGGAGACGGTGGATCGCTGGTGTGCGGCGCGCAGGAGCTGACGCGGGCCGGCGCCACATCACTGGAGGTGCTCGATTGTGCCGATGCCGCGCTGGACGCTGCCGTAGCGGCGATGTGGGCAGCTACCGCAGCCCTTGGCAAGGGAGTTTCCGTCACCGGGATTGGGCCACAGGCGGCGACCCTGCGCTGGGCGCTGGCGGTTACGTCCTCATTCTCCCAGCTGGCCACGTCGGCGGCGCGTGCTGACCACAACGCTCAGTGCGGTCCATGGGGCCCGCCCGCATTGGCGGCGGCGCCCCAGCGTGCCCGCGACTTGGCGGTGAGAGAGAACCGGTCGCTGTGGCTGCGCTGGGCCGAGGCTGCGGACGCTGCCGTGACCGCCAGTGACCGAGAGCGCAAGGCAGCGGCCGTGGCGCGGATCGCGGCTGAACGCGCCGACACCCCAGGCCAGCCAGTAGTCGTGCTGACCCGGAACCGGGCTGCCGCCGCGGCTCTGAGGTTCGCGCTGCTGGAGGATCCTCGCGCGCCCACCGATGTGGCGGTAGCGAGCATGCGTGACTTCGCGGCGAGCCGACTGCGCGTCAGCGACAACGCGCTGGTGGTGATACCGGGACCGCTGCCCCGCCGGTACGCCGGCTGGCTGTGTGTCCCGCCGGCCGGCGGCCTGCTGCTGCTCACGGCGGGTCCTTGGCAGACACTCCGCGCGGCCAGGCAGGTGATTGACGCGCGCGCCGCCCTTTCGCAAGCACGCTACACCGCCGGCGTCGACGGGCTCGTCCCCGACCTGACAGAGGAGCCGCTGCGGGCTGGCCGGGTACCAGTTCAGGCCACGGCGGCCGCACCGCTGGCAACAGTGACCGCAGGCGGGGCGCGCATGCCTTTCGAGGCCAGCCATGGGCAGTGGGACGATCATGTCCACCGTCAGCTCGATTCACGCAGTCGGCAGGCCGACCGGGGGGACCCGCCAGGCGGCGGCGATGAGGATGGGCTATGGAACCCGCTCCAGGCCAACGCGCTGGCCGTTCTGGAACGGTGCGCCGGGCGGGCATCCGGGACAGCAGACCAAATGCTCGAAAGTGATGTCGAAGGCGGAGCCGAAACCGCTGGCGGTGCGGCGGTCATGTCGTCCGGCCCGCAGATCGTGGTTCTGCCCATCACGCTCCGGCCGCTCGGCGGTGGAAGCGAGCGCGTTCTGCTGCATCCGCCGGACGAAACGGTGACCCGGCGAGACGGCCTGCAGGTCAAGTCTGTCGCAGCGCGTGCGCTGCGGGCGAACGACTTGGTCGCTCTCGTCGATGGCCAGGCTCGGCAAGACCTCTTTGGGCATCTGGTAGAGACCTTGGAGGAAAGCCCAGAATGGGAACTTTTTGTAGATCTGGCCCGGAAATGGCAACGATGCGTTCGCCGCATCCATGACAGTGAGATGAGTTACGAGGAAATCCGCCAGCGCTCCGGGATCAGCGTGCAGGCGAAGACGATCGGGACCTGGGCACGAGGTCAGGCCGAGTGCCCACTCAATCCTGAGGATGTGCGGCGGCTTGCACAGACGCTGAAGGATGTCGATGTGCTGTCCCGGGCGGATGCGGTCGCGCTCGCGCTACGGGCGCTGTGGCGAATGCACATGGATGTAGGAAAATGGCTGTCAGACAGGCTCGCAGAGGCCAGTCGGGTTGAGCTCGGCGACGACGCCATCCGCGGACGAGTCCAGGACGTAGTCGTCGACTCGAGGCTCGGGCTACGGGCATCCGACTTGCTCCGCAGCGTTCGCCTTTACCAGGTGGTCGCTGTAGGGGAGGTGTGCTCTGCGCCGTCCGGCGCCACGGGCAGCCCGCTTCTGCCAGCCGACGCCCATGCCCTCTGCACACCGTTCCTTGGTGCGGACACAGCGGCGGGTGGGCACGCGACCTGCTCGCAGGATGCAAACGCAGGCCGCCGACAACCGCCAGCGCCCCGAACGGCGTAATGGACGGGCTGACCCGAGCACCGTTCGGGGACGAAAAGACGCTGGCCAGGCTTGGCCTTTCCGAGGCTCATACCGAGGTCGCCGCGCGTGCTGCCCCGGAATTGTCGCCGCGTGGTGCTACTGTGCGATCAATCACAAGAAGCTAGCTCTCCAAGACCACATACATCCTGCGGGCAGGCGAGGCTCTCCGGACCTGCTCACGGCCCCCGGGTCCAGACACCTTCAAGATCGGAGCACTCCTGTGACAATGATGGCTAGACCGCGTCTTGACGACGCCGCAAAGGCCCCCATCCTTGATAGCCTCCTCGGCACTCTTGCTAACCGCATCCTGCGAGAAGCCTCGGGCGAGAACATAGCCCCCGGGATCCACCTCCCAGCTCAGCCTCAGAAAAACCTGTGGCTCGGGATGCTCGCGAGCGAGCACGAAATCGCTAACCTGCCCGCTTTCGTTGGGGAGAAGCGGGTGCCTGCAGCGCACGGCTTTACCTTCCGGGTCGCCGCCCTGCCTGTGCACCTAGACGTCACTGTGGCCGCCGCGCTGTATCTTCCGGTGCTTCCCACCGCCGCGCAACAACTGGAGGCTTCGAGCGATCCTCTCGATCGGCCCGGCACCAGCGGGAACGGCCGCTCGACCACCGGAGCCGGCCAGGCCGGGACAGCGGCGAACATCCCGCTGGCCGAGCGCACGATCAAGGTCTCGGTAGGTCCAGTTACCGCTGGCGTGACGGTGCAAGAGGGTCTGCGCCGGCACGGACAGCCGCAGATCGGGGAGGCACTGCAGCGCGCGGTGCGCCACGCCCACCGGACCGCGTCGCTGGGCCTGTTCCGGCCGCAAAAACGCCGGAACGCGCCCCGTCCGGACACCAGCGACATGGCCAGCGACGGCGCATGGCGGCACTACCTGGATACCAATCTCGTCAGCCGTGCTGATTACGCCCCGCCAGAGTACTCAGCGGCGATCGAGATCGAGGCGCGCCAGCACCCCGGATACGCTGAGGTAACCGTCACCCTAGTCAACACCACCCCGGCCACCTTGCAGCAGCACGCCGACACCGCGCGGACCGTGCAGTGGCCAGGCAACCGCCTAGACACGCACATCTATGAAGCGCAGCTCGCCGCTGAAACCGACGCGTACGTACAGCCGGTCGATCTGGAGCAGGTCCGCGAGTCCTACCGGTACGACCGTGACGTCCCGCTGTTCGGGGAGGCCACTGCTGCCGAGATCGAGCAGCCTGCCTCGCCCGGCGCCCGGACCCGAATGTGGACCTGTTACGGAGCCGACGCGCGGACAAGCCGCGTTTTCCCACGCGCCACATCCCTCACGGGCAATCTGCTGGATACGTCGTTTACCAAGCTCATCAGCGAGCCGCTGCAAGTGCTGACGGACCTGGCGGACGCCGCCCAGGAGTGGGTCGAGGCGAACTGGTCCGCGCGCAATCTCGACCGCCTCGGACGGGAAAGGAACTGGACGGCCAACGCGCGGTCGCAAGCCGACGCCGATGCCGTCGCGGCCTGGCAGGAAGTCGACTGGGTGCGCGCCGGGGTAAACGAGCTCGCGGCCGACGAGGAACTCCTGGAAGCCTTCCGGCAAGCCATACGCACCCTGCAGGTCATCGGTGCCCGGAAGAACTACAGCGCATTGCACTTGTTCCAGGCTGCGTGGATCGTCGGCTGCCTGCCTGCCGTTAAGGACCCGGAGTCCGACCCGCACGTGGACATTCTGTGGTTCACCACTGGTGCCGGCAAGAGCGAGGCCTACCTCGGGCTCATGCTCGTCACGCTGTTCTATGCACGCCGAACAGGGACCACCGCCGGTACTCTCGTGTGGGCGAGGTTCCCGCTCCGGCTGCTATCCCTGCAGCAGACCGAGCGATTCGCGCAGGTGCTAGCCGTGGCCGAGCAGATCCGGCTCGCCGACCCGGTCACTGCGGCCGGGGAGCCGTTCGCCGTCGGATATTTCGTCGGCAGCGGCAACACGCCCAACAAGTTCGCGGGTCCCAACAGTCCCTGGGCGACCGCCGACCCGACCGCGCCGTCGGAGCAGGAACAGTGCCGTGTCCTGGACTATTGCCCGAGCTGCGGCGGCCTGGGGGCGGCAGGAGCCCGGGACCTGCAAATCGGCGTCGGCGCAGCCCGCACCGGGGACCTGGCAACGTTCGACATGCTGCAACATGCCCAGCCCCGGCGGGACGGCATTGCTCGTCAGCAGCTGGTCATGAGCTTTGACGAGCCAAGCTGGACGATGCAGCACGTCTGCACGTCCGAGGGATGCCCGGCGTCCGGGGCTCTTGATGTGTATGTCATCGACGACGACATCTACCGGCACACGCCGAGTGTCCTTGTCGGGACCGTGGACAAGCTCGCCCAGCTCGCGATGCAGAAGCAGTTCGCCACCCTGCTCGGCAGGGCCGCCTCCCGGTGCCCGCGGCACGGCTTCACCGCCGACACCCAGTGGTGCGCCGTATTCGGCTGCCAGACCCGGCCCGCGGACCGCCTCCCGGCCAAGGCCGGCCTGGGCGGGCTGCGGCTGGAGATCGCCGACGAGATGCACCTGCTGGATGAGGAGCTCGGCGCGCTCGACGGCCTGTACGAGACACTCCTCGGCGCCATCAACGACGCGATGAAGAACCCGCCGCTGCGCATCGTTGGCGCGACCGCGACCCTGGAGGGCTACCGCGAACAGGCGCAGCACCTGTACCAGCGGCCGGGCCGCCGGTTTCCGGTCAACGGGCCGACCGTCGGGGAGAACTTCTGGGCTTACACCGACCCGGCGCGGCCGTTGCGGCGCTACCTCGGCCTGCGGCCCCGCCGGATCGCCTACACGACCGCTACCATCGAGACCGCCCTCACCCACCACAGATGGCTCGAGGACTTGGCCGAGCGTCCTCAGCTGTTGCTGGCCGAGGCGGGGCTTGCTGCCGACGACACTCACCTGGCCGTTGCCCGGGAGGCAGCCGAGGACCTGTACGAGGTATTCCTCGCCTACGCGCTCCGCAACGATGATCTCGGCCAGTTCATCCGCGAGGAGCGGCTGCGTGACTTCCACGCACTGGGGAACATGGCCCAGGTCAACGGTGACATGGACCCGGCCAGAATGCGAGCCGACAGCAGGCGTCTGGTCGACCCGGGCAGTTACCCGCCCGATCAGCAGATCAAGACGATCGTCGCGACCAAGGCGATCGGGCATGGCTTCGACGTGCCTCGCCTCGGCGTGATCGTCATGATGGGCACCCCGACCCAGGCCAGCGAGGTGATCCAGGCCTCCGCCCGCATTGGCCGCCAGCACCCCGGCCTGGTGGTCAACATCGCTAACCCGACACGCGATCGGGACGTCTCGACCCACCGGTACTACAAATACTGGATCGCTTACCTCGACCGGCTCATCCACAAGGTCCCGATCAACCGCGAATCGCTGCCGGCCCTGCGGAGGGTCCTTTCCGGCGGGCTGATGGCGTGGCTCCTGCAGTTCTATGACCGCAGCTGGGTGACCGGCGGCGCCAGGCGGCGCAGTCTGGCCGACAGCGACATGCTCCGCGACGCGCTCAACGGCGGGTACATGACCCCCTTGGCGCTGACCGAAGCACTGCAGACTGGATTCGGTCTAGACCCCAGCAGCGTCTATCACGAGCTGCACCGGCAGGCGGTGCGGCAGTGGGTCGACGAGACAACGCGCCTGGTGGCCGCCCAGGGCAGCAGCAAGCGCAAGACCGCCGACATGCTCGACCCGCGCGTCCCGCGGTCACTGCGCGACGTCGAGGAACCCATCGCCATCTACTACGAGTCCTGAGCGCGACGGGCAATCAAGGAGGACGACATGACCACCGACCGGCTCCAGCGCTCCCCGAACCAGGCACTATTCCGCCACATGCCGGAGCAGCCGTATTCGTGGGCCACTTCCCGCTACCGCGGCGGCGTGATGGGCGTTAACCCGAACGCCACCACCGGCCTCGACGTCGCCGAGGAATGGCTCAAGCCAGCCTTGTCACGGCTCGTCGAGCCGTTCGCAGCTAACGGCCTGCCAACCTCGGCGGCCATCCGGGACCTGATCGACAAGGAGCAGTACCGGCTCGTCACCCCGCTGGATCTGAGGGCCGCCCGCTTCCCGAACACCTTCCACTGCAGCAGATGTGACTACTTCCGGCGCGTCGACGCCAGCCAAGCACCCGGGTTGTGCCCGAAATGCAAGATCGGGCTCGAGCAGTTCAACTGGGTATACGCCCACTACTGCGGGGAGATCGCCGAGATCACCGCGCCGGTGAACCCGTGTCCGAGGGGACACCGAGGCGGGTGGAGGCTGACAGACTGGCAGCAACGCGGGTCACGATGGGTCTGGCGCTGTATGTGTGGTCTGGCCGACCCGCGCAGCGTCGCGACCATGTGGTGCCGGTCATGCAGTGGCGGGCAGATGACCCTGCGGAGATCCAACTCCCAGGACCTTCACTACGCCCAGCAGATCACCGTGCTGAACCCGCCGACCCGGGCCGAGCACGCCAGCCTGGCGTCCGAGCATCTCCCCAAGGCCGCAGTCGCCCAGGTCCTGGGCCTTCTCGACCCCGGCAAGGACGGCCTGCGCAAGGCAGGCATCATCGCCGACAGCGACAGCGAGGACTTGATCCAGCAGCTCGCCGCCCGGCTAGGGCTGCCACCTGACGATCCCATGCTGGTGCCGCTGGTCGCCAAAGCACAGGGCGCAAAAGACACATCGGCCCCATGGCTCGCCCAGGTGGACGCCCTCGGACTGCAAGGCGATCGGCTGGAGCACGTCGGCGAGGAATGCCTCCAGCTCGCGCTCGCCCTCGACGCCGACCCTCTCGACCTGACCGGACTGAAAGACACCGAGCCAGTCGACCGGCATCCCGACATCGACCGCGTTGCCGCGCGGCTGTCCCAGCAGTTCGGGATCGCGGAAGTAACCTTGCTGCGCAAGCTCCCGGTCGCGTCGGTCGCTGCCGGCTACACGCGGATGGGTGCGCGCGCGATCGTAGACACCAGGCGCGGACCGCAGCCGGTCGGCTTCCGGTTCTTCCCCACCCTGAAGGAAACCCGCATCCCCATGTACGGGATCCGGACGGAGACTGAGGGCCTGCTGTTCCAGCTCGATCCGCTCCTCGTTGCCGGCTGGCTCGCCCGCAACGGCCTCATCGCAGATCCTGGCCTGGCGACGGTGCGCGATGCGCAGGAGTGGCTGCTCCAGACCCTCGACCCGGTCACGGACATCTTCGAGCCACCGGCCGACCAGGTCACCCGAGCGGCCTTGACCCTGGTCCACTCTGCCTCTCACCGCATGATGAAATCGCTGTCGGCACGGTGCGGGCTGAATATCGACAGCCTCGCCGAGCACCTGTTCCCGCAGACCGGATCGTTCCTCGTTTACGCGAACAAGCGGAGCCAGTTCACCCTAGGCGGGCTGGAATACGTCTTCCGGCGCGATCTGGCCGACGCGCTCACCGAACTCACCGCTGAAACACGCTGCCTGTTTGACCCGGTCTGCCGCGACCGGGAGACGGCATGCACCGCCTGCCTATTCGTATCGGAGATCAGCTGTGCCCGCTTCAACAGCGCGTTGTCCCGCAAGGCGCTATTCGGCGGGCCGGCCAGCCTGGTGCCCGCAGTAGCCGGGACGTTCGGAGGCAGAGCGTGGACAGGCTTCTGGACGCCCTGACCCCGCTCGCGTCCCTCCTAGCACGAAACCGCGACCCGTCCACGGTGTCCGCCAGCGTGGCCTGCGCGCTCAGCTCAGGCAACCCCGGCCAGGTAGATGAGACTCTTCGGCGGTATTTCGGGGCTGACGCGCCGTGCGCCACGGCGGCGCTCGCCACGGCCGGGATAACTGAGGCGAACGACATAGACCGGCGGATCAGATTGGCCCAGGCCGAAGTGCTCGCGCTGGAGATTCAGCAAACCCGGCGGCTGGCTCCGTGCCTAGTCATGACCGTGCCAGATTTCCTGCGCCAGGCATGGACCGAGCACCTGCGGGAACTCCCAGCCGCTGACTGGCCGAGGGAAACATTGCCGGCGATGCTCGACATCGCCGCCCAAGCCGAGAAGGAGTTGCTGCTCGCCGCGCCATTCTTCGACGTCGAGCACGCTCGGGCGCTCGCCTCCCGCGTCGCCCGGCTGACCGCCGCCGGGGGTCAGGTCCTAGTGGTCACGCAGGGCACCAGCATGCAGCCGAACGCGGCATCGCTGCGGCTGCTACGAGACGGGGCGCGCGACCCAGTGCGGGTCCAGGTATGGTCATGGCCCGGTCCCACTCTCGGGGTCCATTTCAAGGCCGTCGTGGCGGACCGACAGTACGGGTACCTGGGAAGCGCCAACCTCACCTCACATGGTGCCCTGCACCATGCTGAGGCCGGCGTGATCGTGCACGGATCGCTAGCTCTCCAACTAGACCGCTGGATCCGGAAGGTCGCGGCACAACCCATCGACCATCAAACCCTGGCGTGAACAGGCTGTGCAGATCTGAACGAGCCAGACCAGACACTCGGCGCCACACGCTGACAGCTATGCCGGGATGCGCAGTCCCTCCGCAGCCCCCCACTTGGTCACCTGCCTGACGAACCGCAAGGTAAGCCGCAGCCAAACGGCCGACACCGGCCGAATGTGATCTACTAGCCACCCCTGATCCGGAAAGATGATCCCGTGACACTGCCCCTTTCCACCCTGGACGCGTATGCCGGGGCAGGCGGCCTATCCCTGGGTCTGCAGGCGGTCGGCCTGCCCGTGATCGTCGCGGCTGACAGCAACCCAGACGCACTCCAGACGTACCGCCGTCATCATGGCACCACCGAACTACTCGACGGCGACATCGCCGAGCACATCGCCAGGCACCGGTTCACGCAGTACAAGGGGCACGTGGCCATCGTCGCCGGCGGCCCTCCCTGCCAGCCGTGGTCCTCTGGCGGGAAGCGACTCGGCCAGGCAGACGGCCGAGACGGGCTCGGGCACTTCGTGCAGATCGTCGATCAGGTACGCCCCCTAGCTTTCCTGATGGAAAATGTGCCTGGGCTGGCTGCGCCGGGGAATCTGGAATACCTGCGCGCGCTTATCGACGATCTAGAAGCACTCGGGTACAAGACTGACTACCGAATCCTGGACGCAACTGCGTACGGCGTACCGCAACGACGACGTCGGCTGTTTGTCGTCGGGATCTCAGGCGACCGAGAGTTCATCTGGCCAGCCGCGACTCATGGGCTGGGCACCTCACGCCCCGTTCGTGTCGCAGGCGACGTGGTATTGCGCGAGGTCGCGGTCGGGGAAATGAACCCGTCGAAGGTTACGTACGCCAAGAACCCAGTAATCCGACCCTGCCCTTTCGCGGGGCTGCTGTTCAACGGCGGAGGTCGCCCGCTGAATCTGGCCGCACCCGCTCCGACGGTACTGGCATCAGCGGGATGGAACCGAACTCCGTGGATCGACACCGCAGATGTGCTGCCCGAGTACCACGCTCACCTGCGCGCAGGTGGCGTGCCTCGGTCGGGCGTGGTGCCGGGGGCCCGGCGGCTGACGGTAGCCGAGGCGGCGCTATTGCAGACTTTCCCCCGATCCCTGAACTTTGCAGGATCCCGTAGCTCACAGTATGTGCAGGTAGGAAATGCGATACCGCCCGATCTGGCTGCCGCGGTCGCCCGGGCGCTGGTGCAGGCGCTTGGGACCGAGCCGGTCCTCTCCGCTGCTTAGCTGTGAACTGAGCGCGATCTGGCCTCTGTCCGCGAGTGTGGCGGCGTTCTTGACAGTCGGCGGCCTGACTACGGTTGCTCTGTATTTGGTGAGGTCCACGCGTCGGGAACTGTCGTTCCAGCCTCCTGAAACCGCAAATATACTTCCTCACCTAGCTCGGTTGGTGAGCAGACAGGCACACTCGGTCTCCATTGCAAATTAGCTGGCGATCTCTGGCCCCTTGACTGACCTGCTATTCGCTGCTGAGTGTCAGAACGCAATGCCCTTGCTAGGGTGTCCAAGGTCTCGTTGATATTTGAGTCCCATTCAATGAGACCATGCCGTTCTAGAGTTCCGAAAAGGCTTCGCAGGACCGGTGTCAGCCGGGGACGCCACCGACCTATAGCATACTCGGACCATTTCCGTCCTCGCACCTGCCAACTGCCCTGACCGTATGGGCTTTCGTGCGAATAGGTTCGTACGTCTTCAATTATCGTCGGCTCTCTGTCCGCAACGGTTATCGTTGGATCGTAGGCGACCAATAGTTCAAGCAGAGCTAAAGTCGGTTCATCTATATCCGCGATAGCTGCCGAAATCATCCCCGCCATGTCGATAACCGTCTCATCTGATGCAACCAAGCCTTGCACCATCGCGCGCCCGAGTGTTCTAACCTTGTGATCCCATGCCGTGTTAGTAGCAGCGTCCAGCGCTTTCATGAAGAGTATTCGAGTCTTAGGCGACTCGGACGCGAGCGTAAACACCTCTTCTGCCGTTCTATTAGCCGCTTCTGCTGCCGCGTCTATGAACGCACGCCCGTTACGCTGCCGGTCCCTTGACCACTCTTGGCGTATCCTGGAAACTGCTGGTGTGACCATAACAGTCGCAAGGCCTGCGAATACTTCACGGAGTTCGCCGGTCGGCACAATCAGCGAGAAGTAATCACCTAAGCCAACAGCTACCATCTGCTCATACAGAGCGGTTATCTTGATGCGCTTCTCAAGTCCGCTGCCAGTGGCGCTCGGCTCCGGCTCCGCTTCGGCCTGCTCGGTCTCGTCACTCATCAGCGCCCCTCACGACTGCATCATCTCATAAGCGACTGTAATATCCCGTATCCCAGTTTTCCGGACTTCTTCTGGCTGACGTTCGGTCTCCCGCGTCATAACTTGTTAGCAAGTAATTCGCGCGAGTTCTCCGGCTTGATCGAGATCTCGTGTCGCCATCGCTAGGGCAATGAACCTTGCCGCGGTCTTTGCTAGGCGCGATCCCCTATGCAGGCTGGCTTCTGCTTTAAGCGCCGGAATCTCCGGCGATTTGGCCCAGGTCCGCTAGAGCAGGCCTTTCAGCGAAGATGCTAACTGGTATTCGCCGTCTCGTCCTCACGCTTACCACAACAGCAAATGTTATCAGTACAACGAAAGCCAGAGCCAAGAACGCAAATCCCAAGAACTGAAACTCGCTATGTACGTAGTAGGGTGTTCTGCCAACGCTAGTAGCAAATGCGACCTGGCCGTTGATGGTATTTAGATTGTACTGCTTGGTGTCAATCAGTATTCCTCGCGGATTCGAAGAGCCCAGGAATGCGCCGAATAGGGCCAAGGGTATGATGGCCAGGAGTAGCAGGGAAAAATTGCGCAGTCCAATAGCCGCAAGGAATTGACGACGCTTACTGGAACGTGATATTTCCGTCAACCTAGATATTGAATCGGGCCCAAGATTGGCACTGCCTTTCGAACTGCTTTTAGCTCCGCGAATTGTGCCAACTAGTACCGGCTTCTCGGTGCCTTGATGGATTACTTCTACAACACCGCCGTCACCAGCATCCAGGAAGTCAAAATTTATAAGAGCGCAGGATTCAAATTCTGAATCGAGTGTAGTTTCCAAGCTGATTTGTGTACGGCTCATGGTTATAACGCGCGCTTGCAGTGGCTGGTCTTTGCTTGAGAACTGAAGCCTTAAAGGGTCAGATTCCAGGACGTCGGCACTTCGTACGGTGTCACCACGCTGATTCCAAAATGCAAGCCGAGTCCTGCTGAGGCTATCGATCTTCTGCGGGCCGAGTGTCATATAGAGACCTTCATCGAAAAGCTGGTCTGTGGGTCGCAAAAGCACGTCGAAATCGACAAGATATCTCAGATCGGGCCGTTGACGAGATCTTCTTGCTACAATAAAAGTAACCGGAATGCCTATAATGGTTAGCAAGATCCCGATTATGCCAATTAGGGCGCCTGAGTCCATTTGATTTAGTCCGTTTGTGTTAAATCCTCATGTGCCAGAGGCAGCATCATAGCTTGAGACAACCGGTGTGGCAGGCAAATGGACCGGGGCGCGGCTTGAGACCCTATTAGCCCGGCGTCGAGAGAATCGGTACTTGTGTTGTTGCCCCCCGGTCCGGCGAGAGAGAAGAAACTGACCATCTGCAGCCGCACGACCGAGGATGATCGCAGGCCGGTGCACGGCAGTCTGAGGACTGGGTCCGCGGACTAGCGCGAGGCGTGGGCGCCAAGGCGGGCATCACCAAGCGGGTGCACCTGCACAGCTGGCAGCAGGCGTTCGCGGTCGAGCTCGAGGCACCGGGCACGCCCGTGACCACGATCTCCAAGCTTCTCGAGCACTCCAGCGTGGCCGTCACCGCCCAGTACCTCACTCATCGCATCCTCGGGCAGGCGGTGGCTACGGGCCAGAACGTCTGCAAACACCGGTCAATAACCAAGGCCGCGGCTGCGAGCAGCTGGGCGGTGGTGCGATGCTTCCCTCGCGGAATGCTGACACGATGTCTTTATGCGCTTGCTAGTCGTAGCGAGTGACCTCATACCGCCAAGGCTCGCGGCTTCGCCGCGATTTGGGTGATCGATAGCTGAGCTGGCAGCGAGGAGGTTCCCGCGTTCACGGGTGGCCTCCTCGCTGTGCCGGTTCTAGCCT
>Ga0335074_10007591_pt1 | contig 15039 bp, 11 predicted proteins | sample Lox_Sample_23_FD_206715 | JGI IMG/M metagenome (GOLD analysis project Ga0335074, IMG submission 206715) | Soil microbial communities from Loxahatchee National Wildlife Refuge, Florida, United States - Lox_Sample_2.3 | ecosystem: Environmental > Terrestrial > Soil > Wetlands | place: USA...
GCCGTTCTGCCGCACATAGAAATAGCCGCCGGCCAAATCGTTGTTGAATTGCGAATTGTCCACCATGAAATCATTCGCATTGAAATTGGCAATGCCGCCTGTCGCACCGGCAATGGGCCAGTCGTAGTTGGTGGTGTAGCTGAAGTTGGCCGCCGGACCAATCGGCGTCTGGACGCTCACGATAAATGGATTATCGCTGGTGGCCTGGATGTTGATGCCCTGATTCACCTGTAGGAAGCTCCACCCCGAAACCGGTCCCGCCGCCGCATCCAGCACCGACGCCACATAGCTGCCGCCCGCTCCCAGCGTCATCGTTCCATTATTTATTATCCCGCCCGCATCATTGTTCCCCGGCGAAATTGTCCCGTTGACCGTCAATCCGGGCGAGGTGATGGTAGTGTCGCCGGAGAGCGTTCCGTTGGCCGCAATGACAATGGCATTGGACACCGTAACGGTCGCCGCGTTGGCCAACTCCGCCGAATCGTCCACGCCGTTGGCGCCCACGTTCAGCGTCGAAACATTCACTATCTGTCCCGGAAACGGATTGGCGGATTGCATGTCCAGCGTACCGCTGTTCAAATTGATGGTCGAAATCCCGCCCCCGCCCATGATGTTCGTCGCCTCCACCGTTCCGCCGTTGACGTTCAATGTTCCCTGTGCATAGGCATTGGTCGCGTTGACCGTTGTTCCATAATAAAAATTGGTCAACAGCGTCACTCCGACATTGGTTGGATTTCCTCCCACATAACAAGAGGCCACACCCGCCGCCAAAACCAGTTGGCTGTTGACGATCAAAGTGCCGTTCCCGTTCACGTTCACCGTCCCAATGGCCGTGTCCGAACTAAGGGTGCCCATGTTAGGAACCTGACAGCCGTTGGTCAGCGTGTTCGCTTGAATGGTGCCATTATTGAACGTCAGCGTTGCCACCACCACCCGGTTGGAACTGATGCCGGCAGTTCCCGGCGCTGCTCCGGGCGGCGAAGACATTTGGCTGGAGGTCTTCCCAACGGTCAAGGCATCGACCAGCAAGTCCACCGTCCCGCCGCTGAAATCGTTCGTGGCTTGCGGACATTCGGCATTGGCCCCCGAAGACGAAGTGAGCAAATCGCCGATGTTCCAATAGGTCACGGGACTGAAGCCGTCAGCAGCGCGGACCAGCAATGTCGGGTTTTGGTTGGTGAAGGCCGGGTTAAATGCCAGCGTGCCATACAATCCTTTGCAGGCGCCGATAATGGCGGTGTTGACATAAATGGCATTGGCCAGCCCCAGATACATGAAACTCGGGTCCCCAGCATTTGAATTGTTGAAACCAATGTCCAGACCCTGGCCGGCGGCGGTGGTGTAAGTGCTGGCGGACAGGTTCAGGGTGAGGTTGTTGGTTTTGGCCAGATAGAGTGTGCCGGCCGAACCGTTGTTCATGCAGCCGATTTGGAGCTGGGCGACATTGGCCGAGAACGTTCCCAGACCCGACATATCCAGAACAGCCCACGTGCTGGCGGAGGGAGGATGATTGCCAGAGCTGTTGAACTGGGCCACGGCCACTATGCCGGTGGAATTATTGATGTTCAGCGTCCCGCCGTCGCCGGTGATGACGGCGGATACGGTGGAACCGCCGGCATTGGCGGAAGTATTGGTGCCCACTAGCAGGCTGTAGTTGCCGGTAACAAAACTTGAGCCGGTGATGTTGGTGGTGCCACTGACAGTCAAAGTCACGCCCGGATTAATCCGGGTGAACTGAGTAATGGTGCCGCCGCTGGCCGGGAGCAGTTGATACCACAAAGAATTGATGGTGTCGTTGAAGTTGATGACGTTGGTGGGGCCGGCGCCGAGGTTGCCGACGATGACATTGTTGTTGACGCCAGGCGGACCATTGCCGGGGACAGAAACATTCGTCCAGTTCAATGAAGTAGACCAGTTCGCGTCCAGGCCGCTGGCGCCGTTCCAAACCAAAGTGCCGGGACTGGAGGTGAGCCCGTTCACGACCAGCGTCACGGCAGCTGTGGCGACGTTGGCGCCATTAGTTCCCGACAACGTAATCGGGTAAGTTCCGCCTAGAGTATTCGTGGTCGTGGTGATCGTCAGCGTCGAACTGCCGGATTGCGCGAGCGTGGCCGGATTGAAACTGGCGCTCGCGCCTGACGGCAATCCCGAAACCCCCAGCGTCACGCTCCCGCTGAAACCTGAATTCGTTGCCACATTCACCGTAAAGTTGGTGTTGTTGCCGGCAATGACACTTTGCAACGGCGGACTGACTGACAAGGTGAAGCTGCCGACGGTCAGCGTGAGCGGCGTGGAGAACCAATTTGTGGTCAGGGACGCGTTGTTGGTGGTCCAGGCGTTCAATGAGTAGGTGCCCAGCGGTGTGTTGTTGGAAGTGGTCAAGGTCAACGTGGATGAACCCGCGCCGGACAAAGTCAGCGAGCTGAAGCTATAACCCGTATTGGCCGGCAATCCGCTTAAACCGAATAAAATGTTTCCACTAAAACCGTTGCTGGTTGTGACGTTCAGCGAGTAACTGGTGGAAGCATCAAGCCCTACGACCTGTGAGGCGGGCGATGGGTTGACGGAATATGTCTCCGGCCAATAGGGGGTGTCGGCGTCTGTAAAATCATCCGTGATCCGGTAATTGTCCCCATATAATTCTATGAAAGAAGGATTCGGCGCCGCATTGGTCACTCCATACCATCCGGTGACATACGCGCCGGTGGACCATCGCACTTCGGTGCTGCCGGCATTCGTCGGACTGAAATTGCCCGTCAGGTTCAACCTTTGGATGCCGTTGACCCAGACTTGAAATAATCCGTTGCTGCTGGAAGTGTTGAGGTGGGTGACAATGCGCGTCCATTGGCCGAGCGGCATGGTTTGCAGCGTCTGAATGCCGGTGATGTGCGGCAGCATCACCAGATCGTTGCCGCGGATTTCCATGATCAACCACGGCCCGCTCCCGGCCCATTGCTGGATGCAAACGTTGCTGTTCGTATAAATCCAATTGGTGGGCAAAAAAAGCGTTATGCGATAATACCGGTCGTCGCCGACGCCCTGCGTGTTTTGGTAATCCACTTCCGAGTGATAGCGCCCGGTGTAGTTTGTCAGCCAAGTCTGGGTGAACTGGATCGCGGTCGTTCCCTGATAGACTGGGTTGGCCACATCATTGATCGTGCCGTCGGCCTCCGGCGTTTGCGGATAATTTGGCCAGCCTTCCTTGTTGCCGTCGTTTTGAAAATAAATAATTTGGGCGCGGCTGTTCTGGCAAATGGGAAACAACAACCATGCGGCCAGACAAAACACCCGCCACGACTTGCGCGTATTGGACGCAACTGGGTTCATCAATGTGAGTTTATAGACGTTTCCGCCGCAGAACAAATTCATTTCTGCAAATAAACCGGAACCCGCCGCTTCGCATTTCGAAATTAATGTCCCGCCACGGAATCCTCCGGCCAGTGCGCCGCGTCCGCCTCCTCGAAAGTGGAGGCCATCCGGAAATTATCCTGAAACAATTCGCGATAGCCCGGGTTCGGTGCCGTCCGCGGTTTCGGAAACCACCGCGTCACGTATTCGCCCGCCGACCACCGGATTTTTCCGCTCTTGGAATTCGGAACAAAATTTCCCTTCAACGTCAGCCGCTTCACGCCGTTCACCCACACTTCCAGCAGTCCCGAATTTGTGGCGACCAGATGCGTCACGATGCGCACCCATTGGCCGCGCGGCATCGGCGCCAGCGTCTGGATGCCCTCGGCATGCGGCAGGATGACCAGATTCGTGCCCCGCACTTCCATGATGATCCACGGCCCGTCGCCCGCCCATTGCTGGACGCAGACGGCATCCTCCGCATAAACCCAGTTCGTCGGCAGAAAAACCGTCGTGCGATAAAAGCGGCTCTCGCCCATGTTCTGGCAGTTGTAATTCACCACCTCGGAATGGTAGCGCCCGTTGTGGGTCGGGTCGAACGTCTGCGTGAACTGGATCGCGCTCGTTCCCTGAAACACCGGATTGGTGACATCGCTGACCGTGCCGTGCGCCTGCGGTGTTTGCGGATAATTGGGCCAGCCTTTTTTCGTGCCGTCATTCTGGAAATAAATTTCAGCGCGGGCAAACGTAGCGGCTGATAGCAGCAGGCAGCAGGCGAACCATAATTTGGGGAATGTCATGGCTGTTATGGACGCGCGAACACCCGCAATGGTTTCGCCCATCCGCTGAAACAACCGCGCCGTGACTATGACTATTTCTCCACCGTGCCGGGTGAAATCTCCAGGCAAATCGGATACGCTATCGCGTTCGGGCCGTTGCGCGGCACGTGCGCCACGCGGACGCCGTTCGTCTCGTCAATCAGGATGGGCGTCTGGTCCGGGTCGCCGACAATGTAAGCCTTGGTGATTTCATTTTTGAAATTCGGCAAATCCACCATGCCGTCGCGCGGAATGTTGAACAGCGTAAAATAAAGTTTTCCCGGCTTGGTCGTGCAGCGCCAGTCGCTGCGCGTGAGAAAAACCGGGTTGCCATTGTGGTCCTTCGTCGTCGCGCTGAATTCACCAAACTCCTCGCCAAAGGGCGACGGCCCCGCGCCATACACCACGTCGCCGTAGGCCTTCAGCCAGCGTCCAACCGTGAGCAAATTGCTCTGGCACTCCGCCGGAATCACCCCGAGCGAAGTCGGGCCGACGTTGAGCAGATAGTTCCCGCCCTTGCTCGTAATGTCCACCAGCTTGAAAATGATGTCGCCGGGCGATTTCCAATCCGTGTCGTCCGTGCGATAACCCCACGTGTGATTGATGGTCGCGGGCGTTTCCCAATAATTCGTGCTGATGCCTTCGTTCGGAATCGCGTTGTCGCCGGTGGAAACATAATCGCCCGCCACGCCGAGCCGCCCGTCAATCAAACACGCCGGTTGATATTTGTGGACCAAATCAATGAACGCCTGGCCGCGGCCGTTCACGCTCATGTCGCGCGCCGTGTCGAACCAAATCAGGCAGATCGGCCCGTAATTTTGCAGCAACTCGGCCACCTGCGGCTCCGCCTTGGTCTTCAGGTAATGGTCGTAAGCGCCGCTCTCGTCCTTCACCGAGTCCGGGCCGAAATCGTTTGTGTTGCCCATACCGCCCGGCTCGTGCCAGTCCTGCGATTGCGAATAATAAAAACCGAACTTCATGTGATGCCGCGCGCACGCCTGCGCCAGTTCGCGGATGGGGTCGCGGTGAAATGGCGTTGCGTCGTAAATGTTGTAGGGGCTGACCAGCGAATGATACATCGCAAAGCCGTCGTGGTGCTTGGCCGTGATGACAATGTATTTCATGCCGGCGGCCTGCGCCATCGTCACCCATTGCTCCGCGTTGAAATCCACCGGGTCAAATTGCTTCGCCAACTGTTCGTATTGTGTCACCGGAATTGGTGCGTTGTGCATAATCCATTCGCCGATGCCCGGAACACGCTTGCCGTCCCAATCGCCGGCGGGAATCGAATAAAGCCCCCAATGGATGAACAAACCATATTTCGCCTGTTTGAACCACGCCAACTTTGCTTCTTCTGACGCCGGCGCGGGCAACGGCGGCGGCAGCTTGGTCATCGCGGGCGGAGGAGGAACATGATGAACATGCTTCAGGCAACAACAACCGTAAGTCAAAATCGCGACGAGCAACAAAGAAAGGAAAAGGGCAAAGGGTTGTCTGGCTTTCATGCCAGACAGTTTGCGAAAAAAATTTAACGACGCAAGTTAAACAAAAAACCCACGGTTTTCACCGTGGGTTTTCCAGTATTAAATCAGCTTACATATAAAGCGGGCCGAAGTTCGCGCAGGCACGATAGTCGGCGCTTTCCAGGCATTGCGTGCCGAAGGCCGCCCATGTGCTTGGACGGAAAATCCGGTCGTTCGGCACGTTGTGCATATAAACCGGAATGCGCAGCATCGCCGCGAGTGAAATCAGGTCCGCGCCGATGTGGCCGTAGCTGATGGCGCCGTGGTTCGCACCCCAGTTGTTCATCACTGAATAAACATCGCGGAACGCGCCGTGGCCGGTAATGGTCGGAGCGAACCAAGTCGTCGGCCAAGTCGGATTCGTGCGCTGGTCGAGCACGTCATGGACTTTTTCCGGCAGATCAACCGTGTAGCCTTCGGCGATTTGCAGCGCCGGCCCAAGTCCCTTGATGAGGTTCAACCGGCACATGGTCACAGGCATTCCGCCTTTGGTGAGGAAACGCGTTGACCAGCCGCCGCCGGGGAAATATTCGGTGATGCTCGGATGCCATGTCACGGCATCAAGGCATTTCTGCGCCTCTTCCTTCGTGATTTCCCAAAACGGTTTCATCACCGGCTGGCCGTCGCGCAATTGCTGGCCGGTGCCGTCAATCGTGGCCGGCCCGGAATTGATGAGATGCAAAATGCCGCCCGCCGCCGCACCGGTGAGTTTGTGTCCGGAGACGCGCTTGACGGCGTCGGGGCTCCAGTAAGTGCGCACGTCGGCAAAAATCTGCGCGGTGCTCGTGAGCAGGTAGCCGAACAGCATCGAAGCGCCATTGAGGGAATCATTTTCTGTCGCGACAACGTAAGGCGCACGGATGCCATTCCAGTCGAACGAGGTGTTGAGAATCGCCTCCATGAAATCGCCGTTGGGCTGGCCGTCCGTCCACTGACGCTGGCCCTGAAAACCGGCGGCGATGGCGTTGTGTCCATGCGCTTCTTCGCCGAAGCCCATTTCGGCGAGCTTGGGATTGCCGACCATGAGGTCGCGCGCGATGAGTGACATTTTCACGGACCTTTCCCATTCACTATCCAGTTGCGCGCGGGAGCGCGTCGTCTGGGGAGAATTGTAATCCTTGCCTTCCTTGCAATTTTCCTTCGTCCACTTGAGCGCCTTTTTGTATTCGGACTGGTCGAAAATACCCTTGTCCATCCGACGCAGAAATTCCGACATGTCAATCGTCTCGACTCTCATGCCGAGGTAACTCTCGAAGAACGGCTGGTCCACAATCGAACCGGCAATGCCCATGGAAACGCCGCCCATGCCGAGATACGATTTGCCGCGCATCATCGCCACGGCGAGACCGGCGCGGACAAATCGCAAAATTTTCGCCTGCACGTCGGCGGGAATTGTTTTATCCGTGCCGTCCTGCACGTCGCGCCCATAAATGCTAAACGCGGGCAGACCTTTTTGCGAATGGCCGGCGAGCACCGCGGCAAGATAAACCGCGCCGGGCCGTTCGGTGCCGTTGAACCCCCAGACGGCTTTCGGCACGAGCGGATTCATGTCCATGGTTTCGCTGCCGTAACACCAGCAGGGCGTGACGGTGAGCGAAAGGCCGACGCCTTCGCGCGCAAATTTCTCCGCGCAAGCTGCGGCTTCCGCGACGCCGCCGATGCAGGTGTCGGCGATGACGCATTCGACGCGTTTGCCGTTTGGATAACGCAGGCTGGCGGAAATCAGTTTCGCGGCGGCTTTGGCCTGATCCATGGTTTGTTTTTCGAGCGATTCGCGGACGCCGCCAAGGCGGCCGTCAATGGTGGGGCGAATGCCAACTTTGGGAAGTGAACCGATGGGTGCGGATGAAGTTTTCATTTCGATAGAATAGGTTAACTAAAAAAGCAAGGACGTTTAAGAGGCCTTGCGGTTACGGTCACGCATTTTTGCAGAAACCCGGCAAAAATGCAATCGGAACAATTTTACTTCCGGCTAAACGTAAAGCGCCTGTTCCAAATCGCGCACGAGCACGCTCATGAACGGATAGCGCCGGTCAGGCTCGCGCTGCAAACATTTGAGGATGACATTTTCGAGCGCGGGCGGAATGTCGGGGTTGTGTTCGCGGACGGGGATCGGACCGGCGGCAGCCAGTTGCGCGGCGAGAATTTCCCCGGGCGAATCTCCGGGAAACGGCTTGTGGTTCGTCACCAGTTCGTAGGCCGAAACACCGAACGCAAAAATGTCCGCGCGCGAGTCAATCGGTTCGCGCTTCAACTGCTCCGGCGCCATGTAGCCGGGCGTGCCGGGATTTTTCGACAACTTCACCGGCCTTTCGGGAATCGGCTGCGCGAGGTCAAAATCAATCAGTCGCACGTTGCCATTGCGCGTGACCAAAACATTTTCCGGCTTGAAATCCAGATGCATGAAACCGCTTTCGTGGACGTGCTCAAGGCCGATGGCCATGTCAATCAGAATTTGCGCGACGTTTTCCGTCAGCAAGGGATCATGCCGCGCGAACAGCTCCTTCAAATTCGACGCCTCGACGTAATCCATGAGCATGTAATAAGTGCCGTCCGCCTTGCCGTGCTCGACGTAGCCGATGATGTATTCGCTTTCATTCAACTTGGAAAGCACCTCGCAGCCGCGCAAAAAGCGGCGGCGCGCCAGCAAATTGAATCGCAATTCTCTTTTCAATTTCCTCAACGCGAAAGGCTTGCCGCGCGAGTCGGTGACGAGCCAGATTTCCGCCATGCCGCCGCTGTTGATGAGTTCGTGCGGGTAAAATCTTCCGGCGAACCGTTCCTGTTTCAAATCGGCCTCGGTTGTGTTTCGCGCTTGCGCCATTTTGATTATTAAATAACACGCGACGGCGGCGGGCGCGAACAAAACTTTTTTTACGGCGAAATAATCAGTTTGCATTTGGCGTCAAAAAATTTATCGTCGTCCCATGCGTCCGCTTTTGGCGCTGGTCATTTACTTCATCGTGGTGTTTGTCGGCGGCGCCTTGCTCGCGCCGTGGCTTTACTGGCTCGCGCAACACACGGCATTCGATTTTCCAAAAATTGCCGACGCGCAGTTCCGTCGGTTCGTTGACCGCTCGTTTCTGATTCTCGCGCTCGCCGGAGCCTGGCCGCTGCTGCGCGTGTTCGGCGCGCGCTCGGCGCAAGACATGGGAATCACGCTGTCTTACGGCCAGTCCAGAAAATTCTTTGGCGGGCTGCTGCTCGGTTTTTTTTCGCTGGCCTTCGTCGCGGGAATTGCCATCGCCTTCGGCGGGCGCGTTTTCGCGCGAAACCTGACGGCACACACAATCGTCGCGACCATTTTCAGCGCCATGGTGACGGCGGCAATTGTCGCCATAATTGAGGAGATTCTTTTTCGCGGCGCAATTTTTGGCGGGTTGCGCCGGGTGATTTACTGGCCGTTTGCACTGCTCATCAGCAGCGTGATTTTTGCGCTCGTCCATTTTTTGCAAAGCGCGGATATCTCCGGCGCGGTCGCTTGGAATTCCGGCCTCGTTTTGCTGCCGCGGATACTGGCCGGCTTCACGGATTTTCACGCGCTCGTGCCGGGATTTTTCAATCTCACGCTCGTGGGCATCATCCTTGGCCTCGCATATCAGCGCACGGGCAATTTGTATTTTTCCATCGGCCTGCACGCCGGCTGGGTTTTCTGGCTGAAAACCTACGGCGCGTTCACCCGCCACGCGCCAAACGCAGCCGCCTGGTTTTGGGGCACGGGCCAAATGCGCGACGGCTGGCTCGCGTTTCTGGCGCTCTTGCTCACGCTGGTCATTTTCAAATTTCTGCCGCTGGAAAAACGCTCGCCGTTCACAATTCCGTCATGAGTGCCATCGCGCCATTTCAAGCGTCGCTGGAAGTCGCGCTCGGATTTTTTTATCCCGAAGTCTGCGCGCTTTGCGGCGACGAGCGAGCGGATGCCACAAGCGGCTACGTCGGCGCGAAATGCTGGCAGCAGGTCCGCTTCATCCGCCCGCCGTTCTGTGAACGTTGCGGCCTGCCGTTCGAGGGCGAACTAACGACAAGTTTTGAATGCACGAATTGCCGCGAAATGGATCTGCATTTTTCCTCCGCACGTTCGGCGGTCATCGCCAAAACCACCGTCCTCGAAATCATCCACCGCTTCAAATATCAGCGGCAGCTTTGGTTCGAGGCATTCCTCGCCGATTTGCTGCTGCGCGAAGCACTGCCGGTTTTGCGCAAACAGAAATGGGATTTCATCGCGCCGGTCCCGCTGCATCCGGTCCGTCACCGCGAACGCGAATTCAATCAGGCCGAATTGCTGGCGCGGCATTTGAGCGCCGCCGCAAAAATTCCGATGAACATAAAGCTGCTCCGGCGTGTCTCACCCACTGCGACCCAGACCCTGTTGACGCGCGAGGAGCGCGCGAAAAATATGCGCGGCGCGTTCGCCGTCCGCGGAGGCGTGGAATTGAACGGCGAAAAAATCATTTTGGTGGACGACGTTTTCACTACCGGTGCGACGACCAGCGCGTGTGCGAAGGCGTTGCGCATGGCGGGCGCGGGCGATGTTTGCGTCTGGACAGTTGCGCGCGGACTTTAGTAATATATTTTATCAATCAAATGGACACCACTTCGTTCACGAAAAAGTCAATCGGCGTTGCCACATTGGAACCGCCGATTGCGTCCGGACAGACGACTTTTGCCAAAAAGCCCAAACTCGGCGCGGAAAAGGCCAAATCCAAAAAGCGCGACATCCCCGAAGGGCTTTGGGTGAAATGTCCGTCATGCGAAACGATGATTTTCGACAAGGAACTGGACGAGAATCTCAAGGTCTGCCCGAAATGCCTCCACCATTTTCCCATCGGCGCGCGCGAGCGGATTCATTCGCTCGTCGAGACCTGCACGTTCGAGGAAATGGACGCCAGCATGACCAGCGTGGACGTGCTCGGTTTCAAGGGCGTCGCCACCTACAAATCCAAGCTCGAAGCCTACCAGAAAAACACCCTGCTCAAGGACGCCGTCATCACCGGCCTTTGCAAAATCGGCGATCACCGCGCCGCGCTCGGCGTCATGGATTTCGATTTTCTCGGCGGCTCGATGGGTTCGGTCGTCGGCGAAAAACTGACGCGGCTCATCGAACGCGGAACGGAAAAGGGCTGGCCGGTCATCATCATTTCCACCAGCGGCGGCGCGCGGATGTATGAAGGCATGTTCAGCCTGATGCAAATGGCGAAAACTTCCGCCGCGCTCGCGCTGCACGCGCAAAAAAAACTGCCTTACATCAGCGTGCTGACGCATCCGACGACGGCGGGCGTGATGGCCAGTTACGCGAGCCTCGGCGATTTGATCCTCGCCGAGCCGGGCGCGATGATTGGCTTCGCAGGCCCGCGCGTCATCAAGGAAACCACGCAGGCAGAACTGCCGCCGGGATTTCAAACTGCCGAATTTCTCCTCGACCACGGCTTGATTGACGCGATTGTGCCGCGCAAAACCATGAAAGCGCAGCTTATCGCCTATCTGAATTATTTCACCGCCGGAAAAAAAGCCGCGGCGGCGGCCTGACCGCGCGGGCGAACTCATGGCACAAATCAGCCAGGTTCCCTTTGGCAAAACCTCCGATGGAACGCCGGTCGCAATTTACACGCTGCGCAACCGTCGCGGATCGGAGGCGCGCATCACGAATTACGGCGGTATCGTTGTCTCGCTTAAGACGCCGGATAAAAACGGCCGGTTCGACGACATCGTCCTCGGCTGCGACACGCTCGATGGCTATCTTAAAAACACCGCCTATCTTGGCGCGTTGGTCGGACGTTACTGCAACCGCATTGCCGGTGGAAAATTCACCCTCGACGGCAAAACTTACACGCTGGCCACGAACAACGGCCCGAACCATCTGCACGGCGGCCTCACGGGTTTTGACCGCGCCGTTTGGAAAGCTGAAGTGGACGGCGCGAAACTCAAGTTGAGTTATTTGAGCAAGGACGGCGAAGAAGGCTATCCCGGCAATTTGTCCGTCGCGGCGACTTACACTTTGACCGGGGATAACACGCTGCAACTCGAATTCACCGCCGTCACCGACAAGCCCACGCTTTGCAATCTCACGGGTCATTCCTATTTTAATTTACGCGGCAGCGGTGACATTCTCGGCCACGCCATCGAAATCAACGCCGAAAAATTCACGCCCGTGGACGGCAATCTCATCCCGACCGGTGAATTGCGGCCGGTTGCCGGCACGCCGTTCGATTTCCGCCGTCCGACTCCCATCGGCGCGCGGATCAGCAGCCCCGACGAACAAATCAAACTCGGCAACGGCTACGACCACAACTGGGTGCTCGACAAACCGGCGGGGAAACTTGGATTGGCGGCGCGCGTTCACGAGCCGGCGACCGGTCGCATCTTGGAACTTTCCACCACCGCGCCGGGAATGCAATTTTACACCGGCAATTTCCTCGACGGCTCAATCATTGGCAAAGGCGGCCGGCCCTGCCAATTTCGCGAAGCCTTTTGTCTGGAACCGCAACATTTCCCCGACTCGCCGAACCATCCGGAATTTCCTTCCGCCGAATTGAAGCCTGGTGAAACTTACCGCCACACGATCATCTACAAATTTTCAGCGGAGTAACAGCCAAATAAATCGTGCTCAAAACGAGCGCGAGGCAGAGGAGGAGTTTGGGTTTCATGGTTTCTTATCGGTTGGCGACGATTGCTGGCGCAAATTCTGACTGGACTGATCTCCACTAAATGGCACGTCATGGTATGGGATTCCTTGCTTGTAAAGTTCAAGGCGCTTTTGCATATCCTCACGCGAAGCTTCCGGCCAGCCCGGCATCGCCAGGGCTTGCTGCTGAAATTTGACCGCCTGTTTGAAATCGCCCGACTCGGCATACGCCGCGGCGAGAGAGGCGATGTAAGGCGGCATCTGCCACGCGGACAGTTCACAGGCTTTTCTGGCGGCCACAACCGCTTCCTTTCCGTCGCGAACCGAGGCCGCCGGGCAGGTGGCGAGCATTTGGGCGAGGTCGTTCCAGTAGTCGCTATTGCCGGGATTGAGATGGACGAACATCTTGCAATCGGCAACCCCGTTTTGGTAGTCCCCTTTGAGCCAGTATGCGGCCATGCGATTTGCGTAAGCTTCACTATTTGTTGAATCAAATTTGAGCAAGGCGGTGAAATCGCTGATGGCGGGATCAAAGTCGTGTTTGGACAAATAAAGCATCCCGCGCATCCGATAAGCCTCCACCGCTTTGGGATCAAGCCGGATGACTTCGCTGAAGTCAGCGATGGCGGCATCCGCATCGCCTTTCTTCAGGAAGAGAACGGCGCGGTTTTGGCGTGCCTGCTCATTTTTAGGATCAAGCCGGATGGCTTTATTCAAATCATTCATCGCCTTGTCCATGTCACCCGTTTTGCTATACACGACCGCCCGCGTTGAATAGGCGTCGGACAGATCGGGATTGAGTTGGATGGCTTTGTCGCAGTCATTCATCGCCTGGTCGAATTTACCCAACTGTGCATAGCCCGCCCCGCGGCGAGCATAGTAATCGGCCACTTTGGGATTGAGTTTGATTGCCTGGTTGCAGTCGCTGACTTCCCCTTGCAAATCGCCCTTGAACACATCAAGACCCGCACGGTCAGCGTAGTATCCGGCATCATCAGGCTTGAGCCGGATGGCTGTGTTGATGTCAGTGAGTGCCTGGTCGTATTTTCCTTCGAGCGCCAAAGTAAGCGCGCGATGCTCGTATGCGTCAGCATCCTGGGGATTAAGTTTAATGGCTTCGGTCAAATCAGCGACGGACTTGTCCAGTTCACCGTTTTTGCCTTCCGTAGCGGCACGGTTGTCGTAGAACCCGGCGTTTGTGGTGTTCAATTTTTCCGGCTGCCGGGCAATGGAGATTTTGAAACTCACATGCTCCAACAGCCAGACAGCGAAAACTCCGCTCAAAACGAGCGCGAGGCAGAGGAGAAGTTTGAGTTTCATGCTCTTTGTTATTACTGTGCGGGTGAATTCAGAGGTTCGCTCGTTTCCCAGGAAAATGTATGAAACATTTGGACGAAGTCCTGAAGCGGAACTTCGAAAACACCGTGGCGGGTCACATAACCGTTAACTGGTCCTGGAGGCCCGGTCGGCGTGAATGTTTCACCGTGCGGGTTGAAGAGGCTCACAATTTGATGCGCATGGTCGTAGTCTAACACGGCAAAAAGATGGTCCTCCTTGCCGGCGGCAATTAGCCGTCGTTCGCTCGTTAGCTTGGTCAATAACGGATCCAACGTTTCCATTGCTCTTTTGGTGTCGTTGCCGAATTCACGCTGGAAAACCATTCGTTGTGCTTTATCTGGCTGGATGAGCACCCGAACAACCCGCCGCTCAAAACCAGCGCGAGGCAGAGGATGAGTTTGGGTTTCATATATTCATTCAATGGTTTGTTTCAAAGTTCGCCGCCAAAGAACCTTGTAATTTTTGCCGTAAGGTTCCCAATCGTGTTGCGGCGGAATGTCCGTCTCGAAAGCGGCCAAATCTATTTCCACAACATATTTTTTCCCCGGCAGTGGAATTCCATCTTGTTTGGTATGCCAATAATCAACACCTAAATTAAAATCCAAGCCGCTGGACAAGCTATCCCCACCATTTGCAGGCCGTGATTCTCCTTCGGGATAAACATAAATTTTACCTTCAACTCCTGTCACCATGTTCGTGCCAACCATGAGATTTGTGGATTCAAATGAATTTGTGTCAATTGTTTCAGAAAGCGTGTCGGACGTCCGTTCGATTTTTAATTTAGTCGGAACGCGAACTGAAACCGGGCAACGAATGGAAGGATCGGCATTCGTAATTGGCGGAATGATTTGAAACGGTTGCCATTTATCGGCTTTTGCAGAACTTTGGACGGCGGCAAAATTCCCAGACAACCCGCCGCTCAAAACGAGCGCGAGGCAGAGGAGGAGTTTTGGGTTCATCGCTTTGGGCACAAATAAACTCTCGTCGGCTTTGAAGCGACCGAAACCTCCTTCCCCGCTGCTGCATCATAATAACGAAAAGTGGCGGTCACGGTGGCAAGCTCAGGCTCCGATGGAGCTGCTGGCAATCCCGCCCAGTAGCCGCTTGTGAAATCTACTGGAATGACACGCATCCCACCGCCAGAAAATACCCATGTCTCTTGGATATTGGCTGTCCATGCGATCTGGGGCCGATAAACGAAATAAGTCTTGTTAGAACTGGTTGTGATTGTGAATTGCACGCAAACCCACCATTCAGATGCGCCCATTGTCATTTCGTCCGTCACCTTTTGCACATTTTGCACGACCACGGAAAAGCAATGTTCCGATGGCTTGTCCATGACCCAGCCCACCCCTTCATTTTCATTGGTCGCGGGCCGGCCACAATAGAC
>Ga0335074_10007592_pt1 | contig 15039 bp, 17 predicted proteins | sample Lox_Sample_23_FD_206715 | JGI IMG/M metagenome (GOLD analysis project Ga0335074, IMG submission 206715) | Soil microbial communities from Loxahatchee National Wildlife Refuge, Florida, United States - Lox_Sample_2.3 | ecosystem: Environmental > Terrestrial > Soil > Wetlands | place: USA...
CACCGCGTCACCGAGATGTGGGAGGACGAGCAGGTCCAGGACGTGGCCCGGCCGGTCGCGGCACGGTACGGCGACCAGCCCGGCGGCACGCACCGCCGCGCCCACCGTCGCTACGGCGGCCGGCGACGACTCGATCGTCGCCACGACTTCGAGGACGCCCGGCCGCGGGGTCCGTGCGGCGTGCAGCCCGACGACATCGGCGGCTCGACCCGTGCCGGCCGCGATCGTGCCGACCGGTGCCTCGTCCGTGGTGGCGACGGCAAGCACCGCTCCCGCCCGTGTGACGCGGGCGACCCGGGCGGCGAGCTCGGCCGTGCCCGACCGCGTGCCGCCGTCGATCACGACGACGTCGACGTCCGCGACGTCCTCGATCGGCACTGCTGGCACGTCGGCGAGCGCGGCCGTCACGCGCGACTTGCCGCTCCCGACTACGGCGACCACGCGGTCGAAGGGCCTCGGGGCAGCCGCGGCGAACTCCGGTACGGCGAGGGCGGGCTCAACCTCCGGGCCGTCGTACCGGTAGTAGCCGCGACCCGACTTGCGGCCGAGCTGGCCGGCCATGACCAGGCGCCGGAGCAGCGGCGCCGCGGCGTAGCGCTGGTCGCGGGTTTCGTCGTACAGCGTCTCGAGGACGTCGAGCGACACGTCGAGGCCGATCAGGTCGAGCAGGGTCAGCGGTCCCATCGGAAGGCCGCAGCCGGCCACGATGCCCGCATCGATGTCGGCAACCGCAGCCTGTCCGGTCTCGGCGGCGCGCGCTGCGGCGTTGAGGTACCCGAACAGCAAGGCGTTGGCGACGAAGCCGGCGCGGTCGCCGACGACCACCGGGGTCTTGCCGCACGTGGTCGCGAGCTCACGTACCGCCTCGACGACCTCGGCGTCGGTCAGGACGGTGTGCACGACCTCGACCAGCCGCATGACCGGAGCCGGGTTGAAGAAGTGCATGCCGACGACGCGGTCCGGCCGGCCCGTCGTCGCTGCAATCCGCGTGACCGGCAACGACGACGTGTTGGTCGCGAGAATGGTCGAGGGCGGGCAGATCTGATCCAGATCCGCGAACAGCTCCGCCTTCAGGTCGAGCCGCTCCGGAATCGCCTCGACGACCAGATCAGTGGCGGCGAGCTCGCTGCGATGCGTGGTGAAGCGGACCCGTCCGAGCTGGGCGTCCCGGTCCTCGGCGCTGAGCCGGCCGCGGTCGACCTGACGGTTCAATGACCTCTCGAGCCGAGCGGTGCCGGCGGCGAGCAGCGCATCGTTCACTTCCAGTGCGACGACCTCGAGGCCTGACCGCGCGAACACCTCGACGATGCCCGCGCCCATCGTGCCCAGGCCGACGACCCCGGCGGTGCGGATCTCCACGCGTCAAGTCTCGCGTATCGCGGCGTCGGTCAGAACAGCCGCGGCACCACGGGGTCGATCCCGCGCAGCTCGTCGTAGTCGATGACGACGCACTCGATCCCGCGAGAGCTTGCAAGCACGCGGGCCTGTGGCTTGATCTCCTGGGCGGCGAGGACGCCTCGGACCGGCCGCAACATCGGGTCCCGGTCGAGCCGTTCGACGTACCGGGTCAGCTGCTCGACCCCGTCGATCTCGCCACGTCGCTTGATCTCGACTGCGACGGTTCGGCCGGACTCGTCTCTGCACAGCAGGTCGACCGGCCCGATATCGGTCGGGAACTCGCGCTGCACGAGCCGCAAGCCGGCGCCGATCGACTCGCAGTGCTCGGCGAGCAGCACCTGCAGGTGCGCCTCGACGCCGTCCTTGACCAGACCCGGCTCGATGCCGAGGTCGGCGTACGCGTCGGAGACGATCTCGTCGATGGTGATCACCAGCTGCTCGCCCGTCTTGTTGGTGACCGTCCAGCGCTCCGCCTCCTCACGCAATGTGCACGGCGGGCTCATCCAGTTGAGCGCCTTGCTCCCGACGTCGGCGTGGATGAGGACGGTGCCGTCGGTCTTCACCATGAGCAGCCGGGTGGCCAACGGAAGATGCGCATCGAGCCGACCTGAGTAGTCGACCGAGCACCGCGCCACCACCAACCGCACGTCGTCAACCTAACGGCGCCCGCGAACTTCGAACGTATCCGGCGTTCCCGCACGATCGCCCGCCCCCGTTTCTGCACACAACCGCTTGCGACTCGCCGCGCATCGACCGCAGGACACCAGTCTCAGCGGCGTGTTGGGCCAGGTTGTGTGCTGAAACGGGAACGACCGAAGTGCCGTTCGCGAGCGTGCCACATTGGACGTTGTCGATGAGGACGATGGCGACGGTCAGAGGGTCCGCTTCATGTGGATCGTCGCGACGAAAGTCAGCACGGATTCAGTGCCGCAGGCGACCGTGTGAGAACGTGAGCCCATGACCGCCGAAGTCGCATCCATCGTGTTGTTCGCCTCAGATGCACCTAGGTGCGCCGAGTTCTACCGATCGGCCGGCATTGCCCTTGTCGACGAGCGACACGATGACGGCCCGACGCATTACGCGGCGGAGCTCGGCCCGGTGCACTTTGCCATCTATCAAGCGACCGGTCCAACCGCCTCACTCGAGCACCGCCGACCGGGAGAGGTCTTCGTCGGCTTCTACGTCGATTCGCTGGATCGGGTCGTCGCCGCTCTCACAGCGCTTGGAATGGAGGCCTCGGGGACGCACGAGCAGATGTCCTGGGGATGTCGTCAGCTGTTCCACGACCCTGACGGGCGCACGGTGGAGATCAATGATCGGAACCACTGCCCAAGCGTTGGATAGGTGCCCACCGCGCCACCACCAACCGCACGTCGTCAACCTAACGGCGGCCGAGAAGTCCGAACGCATCCCGCCTTCTCGCTACGCAGGCATTGGACGATCACGGGCGCATTGCCTTTGAGAGACTTATTCTGGTGACGGGTCATCTGATCGTCTTAGGCAGCTGCGGGGCTTGGCCGGAGCCCGGTCGAGCCTGCAGCGGTTTCGTGGTGGAGAGTGACGGCTTCCGGGTTGTGGTCGATCTGGGATACGGCACCCTGAGTAGGCTCCTCGCCTACGTTGGCACGACCAACGCCGCGGGCATCGACGCTGTATTGGTCACTCACCGGCATGCCGACCACGCCGCCGATTTGCACGGCCTGTTTCGTGCTCGCTGGTTCGGAGCTCGGCGCGCAGGGCCGATTCCCCTTTACTCACCTGCCGGGGTGATCGAGATGCTGGTGTCGATGGAAGAAGATCCCGAGCAAAGCCGATCCAACCTTGAACAAGTCTTCGACTGGCATCCGCTGCCCCACAGCGACTACGACGTTGGTCCGTTGCGGCTTCGATCGTTTGCGCTCCCGCATTGGGTGCCCAACGCGGGGATCAGGCTGGAATGCGAGCAGTTCACCGTCGCCTTTACGGGTGACTGCGGACCGGACCCGGCGCTTGCCGAGTTAGGCCGGGACGCGGACCTTTACGTCGTGGAGGCGACCGATCGAGAGTTCGGCGATGAGCAGGCTCAGGGAACGGCCGACCGACAACCGAAGTTCCATCTCAACGCCCGAGAGGCGGGACAAGCCGCGCGAGAGGCTCGCGCACGCCGGTTGCTGCTGACTCACTTCTGGCCGGGCAACGACCGAGAAAAGTCTCTCGCAGCTGCGGCTACTGTGTTCCACGGTCCAATCGCGCTCGCTGAGGAAGGCCAGATCCACCGCCTTCCGTGACTCCTGGATCGTGTTGGCGCGATTAACAGTCGGCTACGACGCCATCAGGGCCCTCGCGTAGGACTTTCGCAGCGATTCCTCGCGCACTGCTTGGCAAGTGATGCCATAACGGAGCGGGTGCCACCTCCGCTCGGTGGGGTTCTCCGAGAAATCTCACCGCAATGGTGGATCGGGCCGGGGCACTCGCACCGTGGACTGGCTGCGCCGGGCTGAGTCGGGCGGACAGCTGCGACAGAGACCAGCCCCACCAATGGGCCATGCGTGGGACTCCAGCCCCACCAATGGGCCATGCGATCTCGTGGTTGCCTGTCGGATGTGTCGACGTGGAGGATCAAGCTGTTGCGGGAGGTGGTGCGCAGTGGTGCCTGTCACGCGGTATGCGCACACTCCCGATGGGTTCTCCATTGCTTATCAAACTTTTGGTGACGGTCCACATGACGTCGTGTTCCTGCGCAAACACGAGGCCAACATCGAGCACGACTGGGAGGACCGAGTCCTCGCTCACGTCTTCGAGCGGATCGGTGGGTTCGGCAGGTTGATCCTCTTCGACCGGCGGGGTACCGGCCTGTCCGACCCGATCGGTGAAGTCCTGCCCACCCTCGACGCGCGCTCCGACGATCTCACCGCTGTGCTCGACGCGGTCGGCTCGACCCAGGTCGTCCTGCTCTCCCTCGGCATGGCCGCGTCGAGCCTCGTCTGCTTCTACGCTGCCACCCACCCGGCCCGGGTCTCCGCACTGGTGATCTACAACGGCCAGGTCTGCGGCCACGCTGCCCCTGACTACCCGTGGGGGTTGACGCCCGAGGAGGTCACCGAGGGCCGCGCCGAGATCCTCGAGGCGTGGGGTGACTCGGAGTATGTCGCGACAACGATGCCGAGCACCGCGACGAGCCGAGCCACGGACCCGACCTGGGTGCAATGGTGGGCCGCGTCCGAACGGCGGAGTGCGTCCCCCCAGGCCGCGCTCGCGCTCTACGACATGGAGGTCGCGACCGATGTCCGGGCAGTGCTGTCCACCATCGCCAGCCGAACCCTTGTCATCCGCCGTGGCCCCTTGGTGCCGGTCGAGGAGGCGGAGTGGATTGCCGGCCAGATTTCGGGCGCCCGGTTACTCGACATCGCCGGGCCGGACCACATGCTGCTTTCCGGTGACACCGACGCCGTGCTGAACGAGATCGAACAGTTCATCACCGGATCGGTTCGCACCCAGCCGATGTTCGACCGGATGCTGACCACGATGTTGTTTACCGACATCGGCGATTCCACGGTGCAGCTCGCGGCGATGGGCGACCGTGCCTGGGCGGCCCTCATCCAGGTCCACCACGCGACCGTCCGAGCGCTGCTCGGGACCCATCGCGGTCGGGAGCTCGACACTGCGGGCGACGGCTTCTTCGCCGTATTCGATGGGCCGGCGCGCGCCGTACGTTGCGCGCAGGAGATCGTCGCCGCGGTGTCACGCATCGGGCTGAACGTCCGGGCCGGTGTCCACACCGGCGAGTGCGAACACGTCGACGGCAAGGTCGCCGGGTTGGCGGTCGTGGTGGCTTCCCGCGTGATGGGGCAGGCCGACCCTGGCACGGTGCTCGTCACCCAAGCGGTAAAGGACCTCGTCGCGGGTGCCGGGATCGATCTGACAGAGGTCGGCCCACGTCAGCTCAAGGGTGTTCCCGGCGACTGGACGCTGTTCGCGGCTAGCCCGATGACTCCCGCGGCAAGCTGACGGCCAGCGCTCGAGAACCGTCGCCTTCGCGACGTCCAACTCCGAGCAGGGCTCTGCAGCTGTGTCACCCATTGCCCGAAGATGCCGGTGTACCCCGGCGATTCTGGGTCGTCTGTAGGCTGCGCCGGCATGGCGGTTCAACGGATGGACAACGTCGGCATCGTTGTCGAGGACCTCGAAGCCGCGATCGAGTTCTTCCGCACCCTCGGGCTGGAGCTCGAAGGACAGGCCGTGACCGAAGGAGAGTGGGCCGGCCGCGTTACCGGCCTCGGCGAGCAACGGGTCGAAGTGGCCATGATGCGCACCCCTGATGGCCACGGCCGTCTTGAGCTCTCACGCTTTCTGACGCCATCGGTCATCGCCGATCACCGGACGGCTCCCGTCAACGCCCTCGGCTACCTGCGGGTGATGTTCGCCGTGGACGACCTCGATGACACGCTTGCTCGGCTCGAAGCACAGGGGGCGCGACTCGTCAGCACTGAAGTCGTGCAGTACGAGGACATGTACCGGCTCTGTTACATCCGCGGCCCCGAAGGACTTCTGATCGGGCTCGCGCAAGAACTTCGTTGATCTGTGAACGGCTACGTACCGCGGGCGGTATCCACCCGTGCACGGACCGAGATGCTCCACGGCCTCGCAGCGCGGATCGCGTCCGTCGCCGTCGGGCATCCGACGCGTGTCGCCGTAGACGGGCGCCCGGCGGCCGGGAAGACCACGCTTGCGGATGAGCTCGCCGCCATCCTGCGCGAGCAGGGTCGCTTCGTGATCCGAGCCTCAATCGAGGGATTCCTGCTGCCGCGGTCGCAGCGCTACCGCCGCGGCGAACTGTCCGCGGAAGCCAACTACTACGACAACTTCGAGTACGACGCGCTCCGAGGAGTCCTGCTCGACCCGCTCGGCCCGGGGGGCAACCGCGCGTTCCGGCACGCGGTCTACGACAACCGCACGGATGCAGCGCGGTCGGAGCCGGTCACGACCGCGCCGGTCGATGCTGTGCTGCTGTTCGAGGGCGTCTTCCTGCTGCGCCCGGAGCTGATCGACCGGTGGGACCTGACGATCTTCGTATCCGCCGGATTCGAGGAGACCGTCGAACGCGCGCGCACTCGCGACGCGGCGTTGTACGGAACCGGCGTCGAGGTCGAGCGACGCTTCCGGGCTCGCTACGGCCCGTCGCAACAGCTCTACTCCGACGCGGTTCAGCCGGCTGATCGCGCCGACATCGTCGTGTACAACGACGAACCGCAGGCGCCGTCCTGGGATATCCGCTCGTGATCGTGAACAGCGCTCTGCGACGATGCTGAGGACGGACACGGAGAGGCACCAGCGATGACGAGCGCGCAGCTCTACGACACCATCGGCACGACCTACACCACGACCCGACGGACCGATCCGCGAATCGCTGCGCAGATCTGGGCTGCCCTCGGCGACGCACGGACCGTGGTGAACGTCGGCGCCGGCAGCGGATCGTACGAGCCGACCGACCGCGTCGTTCTCGCAGTGGAGCCGTCGGAGGTCATGCGCTCGCAACGCCCACGCGAGGCCGCACCCTCGCTTGCCGCCGCCGCGGAGCACCTGCCGTTCGAGACCGGTACGTTCGACGCGGCGATGGCGGTCTCGACCGTCCACCACTGGCAGGATCCGATCGCCGGGCTGCGCGAGATGAAACGCGTGGCCGGTCGCGCGGTCGTGTTCACGTTCGACTTGAGCAACCTCAACCGGTTCTGGCTGACCCGCGACTACCTACCCGAGCTGACAGGGACGCTCGTCGGGCGCCCGTCCCTGTCCGAACAGGCGCAGGCAATCGGCGCGCGCATCGAGCCGGTGCTCATCCCGTGGGACTGCGAGGACGGCTTCTTCGAGGCCTACTGGCGACGCCCCGAGGCCTACCTGGACGAGCACGTACGCCGTGGCATCTCGATCTGGGCCAAGCTCGGCCCTGACATCGAGCAGCGAGCCGTCCGCAACCTCCGAGACGACCTCGCTTCCGGCCGCTGGGCCGAACGCAACCGTGACCTCGGCGGCCTCGACGCCGCGGATCTCGGGCTTCGACTCCTCATCGCCTGAACGGCAGGCCTCGTGGCTGAGGCATCCTGGGCAGGTGAGCAATCGCGCACATCGCCGCAAGCCGGTAGACCTGATCGCGGTCGACTCCCCGCCGGCGGGATTCTGGAAGCGAGTACGCGTCTTCCTCGCGTGGTTCTTCGCACCGCGCGTGTTCCCCAAGGCCTGGCAGCGCAAGCCCTACCTGCGCAACCCGAACCGCCGGCCGGGCAAGTTCAGCCGCTGAGCAGATGACACAAGCGGGCGACGTCGCCGCCACCACGTTCGTTCAAGGCGAAGCGGCTGCGGTGGGAACGGTGACGGGCGCCGCAACCTGGTTCACCGGCACCGCGGTGCTCACGCGAGACTGGGTGGGTGCGCCCAACCACCCGGATGGAATGGATCACCGAGCCTGCTTCGCTGAGCGACGACCGGCTGGCGGACCTGGTCGGATGCTGGACCCGAGTGTCCAACGCCGGCGGCGCGGTCGGGTTCCCGTTCCTTCCGGTCGACGAGTCGACGGTACGAGCTGCTGCCGAGGACATGCGTTCCGCGCTCGGCGCCGAGCACCGACTGCTGGTCATGCTGGACGGCGAGGACCTGATCGGCTGGTTGATCCTGCAGTTGAACACCTCGCCGCTGACCGCGCACTGGGCCGTCGTCGCGCGCGTGCAGACGGACCTGCGGTACCGAGGCCTCGGTTACGCGCGCGAACTCCTTGCGGAGACCGCACGAACGGCGAGATCGCTGGGGTTGGAACAGCTGCACATCGCGGTGAGGGGCGGGCAGGGCATCGAGGGCTTCTATCTCAACCTGGGCTGGCAGATCGTCGGTCGATGGCCGGCGGCGTTGCGGCTGGGACCCGAGGACGATCGCGACGACATCATGATGATGCTCACGCTGGCCGCCTGACGAGTACGACGAGCAACCTCGCGACATCAACGCGGCGTCGCGAATCCTCATCAGTTCTCACCTCTGCCTGACATCCTGGACCGGTGAGCAACCATGCTCGCCGGCGACGTCCGGCGGGTCTTGCCGAGCTCGACCGGCAGATCGGTTTCTGCCGCCAGGTCCGGCGGTATGCGGCGTGGATCTTGGCGCCGGCAGCTCGATGCCATCGGCCTGGGCGATCCGGCCCTACCTGCGGCTGAGCCGCCGCGGCGGCCGCCGCCGGGTGCACTGACCACAACAGGAGAACCAGACGATCCCGGAGGACGTCCAAGAACTATGCGGCTGTCGCTGCGGGCGAGCGCGCTGATTGCGGCTGCGGTCGGCGTGACCGCCGGCTGCACAGCCGGCGCGCCCAGCCACGCTCTGCACCCGGGAGCAGCGCCATCGGGATCGGCGACATACGTCCAGGCGACCCAGGAGCGCACCAGACAGGCACATGCCTACGCCCGCTGGCTCGCCGGCACCGTGGCGCGGATCGCCGGCGAGCAACCGCTCGCACACCCACCCGCCCGGCTGTCGAAGCCGGGCGAGGTCATCGGCGTCGGCGACCTCATCGTCGAACGCCGCTACTGGAGCGCGCCGGGCACGCCGCTTGCGGTGTACGACGCGCTCAAGAACGCGCCGTCGCGATACCGCCTGACCGGGTACGGCGCTCCGGGCGCCGGCTCGGATCCGGCCGACTTCGCGTTTCTCACCTATGCCGAGATACCGGCGCCGCCGTACATCGAGGACTCGGAGGTCTACGTCGAGATCGAGCGGATCAGCGCCACCCGCAGCGCCATCGCATCCTTCGCAGAGGTCGACACGCACCCGGTCCGTACGGCGACCGAGGCCATCGACGAATCAGGCGTCAGCACCAGCTCCGGCACCTACACCTGGCCGCGCCTGGACGCGCTCGCGCACCTCGGCCATGTCACCGGTTACGTCACCGCGACGCTGGACGCGAACCAGCGGCAGTCGCTGATCCGGGACTTCGACCAGTCGCCGGTCGCGAACTCGCCCTCGACCTGCTTCGGCGGGATCCAGATCAGCGGCGACGTCCTGACCGTACGTCTGCGCTCCGGCGGCCACTCCTGGAAGCTGGTCTACCCCGGCACGTCGTGCGTCGACGTCGCGGTCTGGCGGGACGGCGTGTCGCTCCCGGCCATCGGCCCGACCGGCGCGTTCCGCCGGCTGCTCGAGGTGCTCGAGCACTCCCCCGGCACCGTCGTGGGCCACCTGATCGCGGTCGGCGGCCCGGCGGGCGTGCCACCCACGCCCGAGCCCGGTGTCGTCACGCTGAGCGCACACGGTCACGTCGTGGCAGTCGTCCATCCCCGTAGCAGCGGCGCCTTCGCCCTCGACGCCCAACCAGGCCGGTACGACGTGTCCGGCAGCTCACCCGCGTTCATGATCGATGGCCGTCGTGGACAATGCACCGCCACGCACGTGGTGACCGTCGTAGCCACCCGGTCCGTGCGGGTCGACGTCCTGTGCCAGCGCAGATAGCGGCGGCGGCCGCGTCGTTCAGGCGCTGAGCCGCTCGAGCAGCACCACCGTGACCGTGTCGCCCGCTTGCTTGCCGATCGCGTCCCGGAGCTTCCCCTTGACCGGCAGCTTGTGCCGGCCGTCGCCGAGAGCCATGAACGAGCTCTCGAACGCCTCGCCATCGACCGTCCCGCGCACCTTCACCCGGCCGCGCGTGCCGAAGAACGCCGCCGAGTCCGGCATCACGACATAGGTCCAGCCACCGGGCGCTTCGCTCTTCTCGAGGGCCGCCGTGAACTTCTTCCGCACCGAACCCTCCCTTCCGGCAGAACAGTCCTCGCTTCCGGCAGAACAGTAGAACAGCGCCCGGCCGACGCAGCAGGCTTCGATCCCGACCCACTTCGACCGCCGAGACATGATCAGCGGAGCGCTTTTCGGGGTAGAGCCGGAAGTGTCCCTCGTGCTCTCCCAGCTGGGTTCGGCTGCCCGCCGGCACGCGGCGACCGTCCGCCGGCTGCGCCGGCCGGACCGGCTCGCGATCGGGCTCGCGCGGCTGGGGCTCGCCGCCCGCACCGGCTTCTACCTGCTGCTGGTCTACCTGATCGCACGGCTCGCGCTCGCATCACGCAACGATCAGCAGCCGAACGCGCACGGAGCGCTCGCCATCGTCGCCGACGCGCCGCTCGGCATCGCCGTACTGATCGTCACCGCGGCCGGGTTCGCCGGCTTCGGCGTGACCCGCCTGCGGGCCGCGTGGAAGGACAACGAGTCCTCGGTGTGGACCCGGCTGCGCACGGTCCTCCAAGGCCTGTTCTACCTCGTGCTCGCGTGGATCCCGCTGTCCTACGCGCTCGGCAACCACTCGACCGGCAAGGAGCAACAGCAGCATCAGACCGTGGCCGACCTGCTGCATCTGCCCGGCGGGCCGGTCATCGTGTTCGCGCTCGGGATCGTCGTCTGCATCGTTGCGGCGTACCAGGTGTGGACCGGCGTCGACCGCGACTACGTCGATGGCATGGCGATCGACGACGCACCACGCTGGGTACGCCGCCTCGTGCTCGCCTCCGGTGCGATCGGGATCCCGGCCCGCGCCCTGGTCTTCCTGCCGATCGGCGTCTTCTTCATGATCGCCGCCGTACAGGGAGACCCGAGGCACGCCGACGGGCTGGACCGCGAGCTGACCGCGCTCGCCAGCCACAGCTGGGGAGACGCGGTGCTCGCGCTCTGCGCGGTCGGCCTGCTGGTCTTCGTCGTCTACTCCTCGTTGGAGACGAGGTACCGAGAGGTGGCGCGCAACTAGCCGGTACGCCGGCCGGGCTCAGGCGCTCGCCAGCTCCGTGAGCTCGGAACGCAGGTCTTCACGGATCAGCTCGCGAAGCTCGCCGAGCTGCCGGGCCACCTCCGTGCGCACGTAGTCGCGGGTCGCAACCTCGCCCTGGTTGAGCCGTACGGCGACGATCTCGCGGCTGATGTAGTCGGTCGACTCACGCTGCAGCACCGTCTGCGCCCGGTCGGACTCGATCTGGACCCGGTCCCGGTTCGCCTGCCGGTTCTGTGCCAGCAGGATGAACGGCGCCGCGTAGGCGGCCTGCGTCGAGAACGCAAGGTTCAGCAGGATGAACGGGTACGGGTCCCACCGGATCACGTGCAGCATGGGCAGCAGGTTGAGGATGATCCAGACGATCACGACGCAGGTCTGGATGGCCAGGTAACGAGCGGTCCCGAAGAACCTTGCCATGCTTTCGGACCAGGCGCCGAACTCCTCGCCGGTGATGGTCGGCAGGCGCAGGCCGCGGTTATCTGTCGGCACGTCGAGTCGTCGGGCGGTGCGGGTCGTGGCCATGTCGCCTCCTTCAGCTCAGCGCGACCGGCCGGCCGCGCACGGTAGGTGATGCGGTGACGGACCTGGCCCGCAGCAACGGCTGCGGCGACCGTCGAGTCAGGTGTGGATCAGGTTCTGGGGCGTGGGCGCACGGCGCCGGCTACGCGACTTCATCGAAGGTGCAGCGGCTCAATGGCTGCGCTGATGCACGAGAGCGGGCGGGCGCGAACTATGACAGGGACTCACCCGGACCACCTCCTCTCGCGATCTTCTCGGTCAATGGTGACACAGTGTCGGCGGCGGCGCCTCGATGCGAGCAGGATTGCGATGCAGCACGCCTGCGTGGGCCGCGGATACTGACGGCTGTGCAGGTGCGCAGTGCAGATGTCGACGACGTCCCTCAGCTTGCCGCGCTGCGCGCGCAATGGCGTGAGCAGGAGAGCTCGGCACAGTTCGTGGCCGCATACCGCGACTGGTTCGTCCGCGAGGCTGCGGTCCGTTGGTGGTGGCTTGCCGTCGACGGCCCGGCGGCGATCGGGATGGTCAACCTGAAGATGTTCGACCGCATGCCGTCGCCGGGGCGGCCGCCGAGCCGTTGGGGCTACCTCGCCAATCTGTACGTCGTACCCGAGCACCGCGACGCAGGTGTCGGCACCGCACTGCTCACGGCGCTGGTCGATCGCGCCCGCGCCGAGGGTCTGGTTCGCATCGTGCTGTCGCCCTCGGAGCAGGCCGCACCGCTCTACGCGAGGTTCGGCTTCCGGCCCGCGACCGATCTGATGTTGCTGCCGCTCGAAAACGGCTGAGCCGCACGGCGGCTCGGCGGCACACACCACACCGCCATACGCTGCGACTGTGGCGATGACTCCGAAAGAGTTCTACGAACATGCGATTGCCGTGGCCGACGGCGAGCAGCGACTGCCGCTGGCCCGGATGACCGGATGGGACATCAGCCCGTTCGAGGTCGACGGCCTGCGCGTGTCGCGGTTGCGGCCGCCGGTCGTCCCCGAGCCGGCCCGGCGCGACGAGGACCCGGCCGACTGCGCGACGTGCCGCGCGCGGGACGACGGCATCTGGTTCGACCCGCACTGGCGGATGAAGCGGATCGGCGGCGTCGGTGTCCCGCTCGTTCTGATGCTCTACCCGCGGGATCACCACGACTTCGCCGACCTCCCGGACGAGCGCGCCGCCGAGCTCGGCGTGCTGGCCGTGCACATCGCCCGCCACATCGAGGCGCGGCCCAACATCTCGCGCTCGCACGTCTACCGCATCGGGGACGGCGGCGCGCATCTGCACGTCTGGTTCTTCGCCCGCCCCGAAGGCCAAGCCCAGCTGTACGGATCGTGGCTGCCGGTGTGGGACGACCTGCTGCCCGAGTATCCGGCCGAGCCGGCCGACGCAGACGCCGCGGCAGTCGCCGACGCGCTCGTGGCGTCGTACGGCGGCTCGCGCGACCCCGGCTGAGCGGTCGACGATCCGTAGTCTCGGCGCGGTGGGTGTCGACGTGCGGCTGGCGACGAGCGACCAGTTCGAGCCGGCGCTGACCGTCTGGCTCGCTGCGAACATCGCGCACGAGCTGCCGCCGACCGCGCAGCGAATCGACCGAATCCGCGAGAAGCTATCCGCCGCCGACGCGGTAGTCCTCGTCGCCGTGGCGAGCGACGGTCGCGATGTCGTCGGCATGGCGCAAGCCGAGCCCTGGCGCGGCGCCGACGGGTCGGTCGCCCGAGATCACGCGCACATCAGCATGGTGTTCGTCCATCCGGACCGGCGGCGTCAAGGCATCGGCGCCGCGCTCATGACCGGTCTGGCCGAGCAGGCCGCCGCGCGAGGCTGGTCGCGGCTCTCGCTGTGGACCCGGCGCACCAACGAGCCGGCCCGCGCGCTATACGCCGGGGAGGGCTATGCCCTCACCGGTGAGACCGGGACGCTCGACGACGGCGACCCGATCGACTGCTGGGCGCGCACCGTCGGCTGATCGCTGCGGGCAAGCGGTTTGCACCCGCGTCTTATCGTGCAACTGTGACCGAAACCTCCCCCTCCCGCTGGTCGAAATCCCCCGAGCACCCCAACTCCTGGGTGGCGCCGGCGGACGACCCGCGCTACTCGGGCACCGACCTCACCGACGAGCGGTCGACCCTGCTCGACTACCTCGACGCCTACCGGCTGACCCTCGAGATGAAGTGCGCCGACCTCGACGCCGAGCAGCTGGCCCGGCGTTCGGTGCCGCCGTCGACGCTGTCGCTTCTCGGGCTGGTCCGGCACATGGCCGATGTCGAGCGCGGCTGGTTTCGCCGCACGATGGCCGGCGAGGACGTGCCGCGGCGCTGGGTGCGCGAAGGCGGCCGCGACGACGCGTTCGACCAGGCGACCGGCGATCCCGCCCAGGTCGCGGAGGCGTGGGAGGCCTGGAACAACGAGGTCGCCTTCGCCCGCGACTACGTCGCGAACGCCGATCTCGAGGTCCGCGGCACCATGCGGGACGGCACGCAGCTGCAGTTGCGCGAGGTGATCGTCCACATGATCGAGGAGTACGCCCGGCACTGCGGGCACGCCGACCTGATCCGGGAGCGGATCGACGGGCGGGTTGGCGGCTGACCCGGACGCCCGAGGCGATGACGTAGAGAGCGGGCGAGGATAGGGTCCGGCCAGGTCATATCGAACGGGTGGGGAGTCTTCATGCTTGCGCACAAGATCGTCGGTACGGCGAACCAGATGACCATCGTCCAGCTCGAGCCGGGGCAGACCGTCTACGGCGACCGCGGCACGTTCCGCTGGAAGACCGCGAACGTCGCGATGGAGACCCGGCTGTCCCAGCCGCAGAACAACCAGGCCGGTGCGCCGGCCGCGGGCGGCGGGTTCCTTGCCAAGGCAATGGACGTCGGCAAGCGCGTGCTCGCCGGTGAAGGCCTGGCATTCCAGTACTACCACGCCGAGGGCGGCAACGGGCTGGTCACGCTGGCCGGCACGATCCCGGGTGAGCTGCGCGCGATCGAGATGGACGGCTCGGTGGGCTGGTTCGCCGAGCGCGGGGCGATGATCGGCGCCGAGTCGACGATCAACTTCGACATCGCCTTCACCGGCCTGCGGATGGGCCTGCGCGGCCACGAGGGCTTCGTCCTGCAGAAGTTCACCGGGGCCGGCACGCTGTTCGTCGCCGCGGCGGGCAACTTCATCGAGCTCAACCCGGCCAAGTACGGCGGCACGATCCAGGCCGAGACCGGCAACGTCGTGGCGTTCACCGACAGCGTGCAGTACACGATCGAGCGGATCGGTGGGCTCAACGCCCAGACCGCCATGACCGCGATGTTCGGCGGCGAGGGCATCAACCTCGCGACCTTCCGCGGCGACGGCACGGTGATCCTGCAGTCGAC
>Ga0335074_10007593_pt1 | contig 15038 bp, 15 predicted proteins | sample Lox_Sample_23_FD_206715 | JGI IMG/M metagenome (GOLD analysis project Ga0335074, IMG submission 206715) | Soil microbial communities from Loxahatchee National Wildlife Refuge, Florida, United States - Lox_Sample_2.3 | ecosystem: Environmental > Terrestrial > Soil > Wetlands | place: USA...
ACGGCGGTTGCTGCTGCGCACCAGCGTGCTGGACCGGGTCAACGGGGAGCTCGCCGACCTGCTGACCGGGGAGAGCGGCGGGGAGCGGGTGCTGCAGGACCTGGAGGATGCGAACGCGTTCGTAGTGTCACTGGACGCGGCGCGGTCCTGGTTCCGCTACCACCACCTGTTCGGCGATTTGCTGCAACTGGAATTGCGCCGTACTCAGCCTGCAGAGGTCACCACCCTGCATGAGCACGCGGCCACGTGGCTGGCCGGGCACGGTTACCCGGTAGAGGCCGTCCGGCAGGCGCAGACTGCACGGGACTGGGGGCTGGCCGTCCGGCTGCTGGCCGACCACTGGCTGGCGCTCTATCTGAGCGGGCACGCCGCGACCGTGCACGCGCTGCTTGCCAGCTTCCCCGCTGGGGCGGCCGCGGCCGATGCCGAGCTGGCGGGGCTGGCGGCGGCCGATGAGCAGGCGCGGGGCTCGCTGGAGGCGGCGGAACGCTATCTGCGGCTGGCCGAGCGAGGGCTGGCGTCGGCGCCGGATAGTCGGCGCGCGCAAGCGGAAGTGCTGCTCACTGTGGTGCGGCTGCAGCTGGCCTGGTACCGAGGCGACCACTCGGCGGGACCCGAGCAGGCGCGGCGGCTGCAGGCCCTCGCCGAAGCCTCCGGTGCGGCGGCGCAGCCAGGCCTCGGCGACGAGCTGCGCGCGTTCGCGCTGATCGGCCTCGGCAACGCGGAGACCTGGACAGGCCCGCTCGACCGGGTCGAGTCGCTCCTGAAACAGGGAATCGCGTTGGCGCGCCGGGCGAACCGGCCGTTCCTCGAGCTCCGCGGCTTGATCTACCGGGCGGATATCGAGCTCTCCCGGTGGTTTCCGCGGGCGGAGGACTACAGCAGGCAGGCGATCGGGCTAGCCGAACGGCACGGCTGGACCGACGATCCGGTCGTCGGCCACGCCTACATGGGACTCGGATCCGCGCTGGCGTGGCAGGGACGAGTCGATGAAGCAGCTACCTGGTTGCAGCGCGCCGAGCGGACGGTCAGACCGGAAACCTATCCCGCGGTGGCGATGGGAATCCAGTACGCCCGCGGCCAGCTCGAGCTGGGCCGTGGCCACCCCGCCGACGCGCTCGCCGCGTTCCGTGCCGCAGAGCGGCTGGCCGGTCCGCATCCGCTCGCCAGGCCGCTGCGCGCCTGGCTCGTGCACGCGCTGGCTCGCCTCGGCGATATCGAGCGTGCCGAGGAGGTTCTCGCCGGCCTGAGCGAACGTGCCCGCGACCGCGGGGAGATGCGTATCGCTGCGGCGGTGCTGCGGCTCGCCACGGATGGGCCGCGCGCGGCGAGCGTGACGCTCGCGCCGGTTCTTGACGGGTCCGCCCGGGTCGGCTGGCCATCCTGGCTGGCGGAGGCGTTCCTGCTCGAGGCCTCCGTCCGCGACGCGCTGGGCGATACGGCCGCCGCGGGGCGCGCCCTCGAGCGCGCCCTCGATCAAGCCGAGTCCGACGGCGCGCTCTTGTGGTTCCTGATACACCCGGCACCGGGCCTGCTCGAGCGCCAGGCCAGGCAGCGGACCGCGCACGCCGCCCTGATCACGCGGATCCTCCATTTGCTGGCAGGAAGCCAGCCCGCGCCGTCGCCAGCCGCCGAGCCGCGGCCGCCGCTTGAGCCCCTCACCGGCAGCGAGATCCGCGTGCTGCGCTACCTGCCGACCCACCTGTCGGCGCCGGAGATCGCCAGCGCTTTGTCCGTCTCGACCAGCACCGTCAAGACGCACATGCGCAACCTGTACGCCAAGCTCAGCGCGCACAGCCGGGCCGAAGCCGTCGAGCGCGGCCGCGCGCTCGGCATGCTCGCCCCCTCCGCGCACCAGCGCTGAGCCGATCTCGGCGCACGGCGCCTGACTGGTCACGAATCATCTCATTCGTGGGTTGGCCTCTCATCCTGGCGGCGGACAGGCTCGCGATGAGAGCTCGCTGACGGGAGGAGATTGACGTGGCCAGCGCGCACGGCGGGTCGCAGAGGCGGCAGTACGAGATCTGGGTGCGCGGCCACCTGGGCGAGACCATGCGTTCCGCATTCCCCACCCTGCGGGCTGAGCGGCGCGGAAATGACACCGTGCTGGCGGGCGCGCTCCCCGACCAGGCAGCACTGCACGGTGTGCTCGCCGAGATTGAGGCCCTTGGCCTTGAGCTCCTCGAAGTCCGCCGCCTGGCCCCGCCGTGACCCATCGGGCTGACCGGATGAGGCGGCCTCATACGGTTCGGACGATCCGGGTCGCTCCCGGCACGTCAGACGTCATCAAAGCCCGGCCGCCACCGCCCGCCACCCGGGACGAGCGAAGGACATAACCAGGCCAACCGGGCGGGCGGACCCGGCGCGAATCCTCCGGATCGTGCGAAGCGGATTCATCCGACCGGCAATGAGGCTTGACGCATGATTTCGGTGAGGGGCACCCGGAGAGGAGAGAATCAGATGCCTTCCCTGAAGGACAAGACCGTGCTGATCATCGGTCGCGGGAGCGGAATCGCCCGCGCCATCGCGATGGCCGTCAGCGAGGACGGCGGCCGGGTTATCGTCGCCGGGCGGCATCCGGATGATCTGTCCGCCGCATATCACGGCCTGGACATGGGCGTCGAGCAGGTCGATGTCAGCGACGAGTCCTCGATAGCCGCGCTGGCGGGCCGGATCGCGGCGGTGGACCACGTGGTCTGCACGGCGTCAGCCCGCGCCCGCGGCGCCTACCGGGACTTGACCGCGAGCACGGTGAATGCCTCGTTCGGCACCAAGGTGACCGGACCCCTGTTGCTAGCCAAGCATTTCGCGGGGAGCGTCGCACCGGGCGGGTCGTTCCTGTTCATGTCGGGCGCCACCGCGCTGAAGCCGGCCCCGGGCATGCTCGCCGTCGCCGCCACCAACGCCGCCGTCGACGCCATCACCGCCGGCCTCGCGGTCGAGCTGGCCCCGGTCAGGGTCAATGCCATCGCCCCGGGAACCATTGACACCGGCGCCTACGACGCCCTCGGAGACGAGCGGAAAGCCGCGCTGTTCAAGACCAGGTCCGAGACCGCTCCCGCCCGCCGCATCGGCACCGCCGGCGACATCGCGGCGGTGGCGCTGGCGGTCCTGGCCAACGGATACCTGACCGGGGCATCCATCCCGGTCGACGGCGGCGAGCACCTCGTCTAAGCGAAGGGGCAGGCACCCATGACCGCGATGACCAGTGACTCCGCCACGGACGTACGCCGCGCCATGATGCCGCGGCAGCGATCCGCCGGCCGGGAGGTCCTGCTCGGACGCGACGCCGAGCAGGAGACCATCCGTGACCTGCTGCGGCGCGCCCAGCGGGGGATGGGCGGCGTGATCCTCGTGGATGGTGAACCAGGCATCGGCAAGTCCTGGCTGCTCCGCGACGCCACCGACGAGGCAGCCGAGCTGGGCTTTTCCCTCGCCACGGGAGCGGCGGATCAGCTGGCCCAGGCGATCCCGTTCTGCCCGTTGCGCACGGCCCTGCGTGAGCCATTCGCCGGGCTCGCTGCCGATCATCACGACTCGACGGCGTGGTGGATCGCCGAGATACGAGCGCACCTGGAACAGCGGGCCGCCATCGCGCCGGTCCTGCTATGCCTCGATGACCTGCACTGGGCCAGCCCGGCCACGCTGGCCGTGCTGCGAGCGCTGCCGCGGGACCTGAACCGGCAGCCAGTGGCCTGGCTCCTCGCCAGGTCCACCATGCCCCAGGGCCCGGCGGACTACCTGTTCGATCGGCTAGAGCAGGACGGCGCCGCCCGGGTCACCCTGGCCCCACTGGACCAGGACGCGGTGACGGCTATGCTCGCCGCCGCGTTCGGCGCGCCGCCCGACGAGGCCCTGGCCCGCCTGGCCAGCGGCGCTGCCGGGAACCCCGCGCTGCTGGCCGAGTTGATCGGCGGCCTCCGCGACGATCACGGCGTGCGCGTCGTCGGCGGACGTGCCCTGCTGGCATCGGCGCGTCTGTCGCAGCGGATTCACCGCCTCGCCCAGGAGCGGCTCGATGGCCTCAGCAAAGAGGCACGGCACCTGCTGGTGACGGCCGCGGTGCTGGAGCCCGAGTTCCGGCTGGAAGACGCGGCTGAGATGCTCGGCGAGACCCCGGCCACGCTGCTCCCCGCGGTCGAGGAAGCGATGGACGCCGCGCTCATCACCGCCGCGGAGCACACGTTCGCGTTCCGCCAGCCGCTGCTGCGCCGCGCCGTCGGTGAGATAATCCCGCGGCCTGGCCGCAAGGCACTGCACCGCCAGTACGGCGAGATGCTGCTCACCCGCGGCGAACCGGCGGCCAGGGCCGCCGCTCACCTGCTGCAGGCAGCGCATTCCGGTGACTCCGCGTCGCTGGCCGGGCTGGACCGGGCGGCGACGCAGACGTTGCGTTCGGCGCCGCAGACCGCGGCTGACCTGGTGGTGCGTGCGCTTGAGCTGACGTCGTCTGACGATGCGGGGGCGCTGGCCCGCGGGGTGGCCGCCGCCGAAGCCCTGGCCGCCGCCGGCCGGCTTGACCAGGCCGCCCGGATCACCGCGGACATGCTTTCCAAGCCGCTGCCGTCGGCGGCCGAGAACCGGCTGCGCTGCGCGCTTTCTTCGGTCCTTTGCGCGGCCGGCGATCCTCAGGATGCCGCCGGCCAGGCCCAGCTGGTCCTTGCCCGGCAGGACCTGCCCGGTGACCTGCGGGATCAGGCGCTGACCGCGCGGCTGCAGGCGCTGACCGGGCTGTGCGACAAGCTCGCCGGCCCGGCGGCCGACGCCGTGCTGGCCGCCTCCGGCCGTCACGGCAGTCCCGTCACGGCAGCGGCCCTGGTCGCCCGCGCAGTTGTCGCCCGGGACGATGGACAGGTCAGCGACGCCCTGGACCTGCTCCGCGATGCCGCGCGCCGCGACGGCGGGATCTCCGCCGATGCCCGTGACACACAGCCGCTGCTCGCGCTCGCCGCCGCCCTGATCGACCTGCGCGAGCTCGAGGAAGCCGGCAGCATCCTGCGCGCCGCCGACCAGCCGGCGTTGCAGGGCATCCCGGCCCAGGCGGCACTGGCCATCTTGCGCGCCCGCGTCCACCTGGCCGCCGGACGGCTGGCCGACGCCGCCGCCGACGGCCACGCCGCGCTGGACATCGCCGTGGGCGCCGGCGCGCACGGGTACGTCACGACCGCCCACAGCGTGCTGAGCATGATCGAGTTGCGCCGTGGCGACATCGTGGCGGCGGCGCAGCATCTCGCCCGCCGGCCGGCGGCGGGTCCGCAATTCACCGACCTCTACGCCCGCCCGGAAACCACGCTGGCGGAGGCAAAGATCATCGAAGCGCGCGACGGGGCGGCCGCCGCGCTCGGCCACATCTCGCGGCTGTGCGCGGACCTCAGGGCCCGGCCGGGGCTCCTGATCGGCGACCCTGCGCTAGCGGCCTGGCTGGTTCGCACCGCGAAGACGGCGGGCGACAGACAGCTGGCCGCCGACGTTAGCCGCTCTGCCGAGTCCCTCGCCGCCGGCAATCCCGGATTCCCGGCCCTGGCCGCGGCGGCGGCGCACAGCCGCGGCCTGGCCAGTCATGACCCGGCCCGGATCGCCGAGGCCGCCGCGCGGCATCCCGACCCGTGGGCCAGGGCATCGGCAGCGGAAGACCTGGCCGTCTTGTACGACCGGCAAGGCGACCGGGAGCAGGCGATCTGCCGCCTAAAGGAGGCTCTCGCCGGATACCGCCAGGTCGGCGCCGACCGCGACCAGGCCAGGATCCGGCGGCGGCTGCGCCGGCTCGGCATCCGCCGCCGCCACTGGGCCACCCAAGCCGGCCGGCCCGTCACCGGGTGGGGCAGCCTGACCGACACCGAGCAGGCCGTCGCCGGCCTTGTCGCCGAGGGCCTGAACAATGGACAGGTAGCCGCCCGCATGTACATCAGTACCCACACCGTGGCGCACCATCTGCGCCAGGCCTTCCGCAAGCTCAGCATCGCCTCACGCGTCGAACTCACCCGCATCGTCATCGAGCAGGCGACCCGCGGCGCGGGAACTCAGTCCCAGGCCTGACACGAGAGGAGCATTGCTGCCATGAGCCCACCTGTCTCTCGCGGCTTCCGGCACTTCCGTCGCCCCGCGGCAGGCGAGCAGGACCGGGTGCCGCCGGGTCAGTACGTGGCCCGGGGTTTCCCTGTGCTGTCCGCGGGCCCGACGCCGCACACGCCCTTGCCGGAATGGACGTTCTCGATCCGGCGGGCCGGCGAGACGCTCAAGTCCTGGACGTGGGACGAGTTTCAGGCGCTGCCCGCCCAGGACGTCACCGTCGACATCCACTGCGTGACGCGCTGGACCAAGCTGGACACCATGTGGCGCGGCGTCCCGGTAGACACGCTGCTCGGCCAGGTGGAGCATGACGCTCCCTACGTGATGGCGTTCAGCGACGGCGGCTACACCACGAACCTGCCCGTCCAGGACGTAGCCAGTAGCCAGGCCTGGGTGGCGTTCGGCTACGACGGCCAGCCGCTCGCCGCCGAGCACGGCGGCCCGGCTCGCCTGCTGGTGCCGCACCTGTACTTCTGGAAGAGTGCGAAGTGGGTGCGGGGTCTGGAATTGCTCGATCACAACCAGCCGGGCTTCTGGGAGAGCCACGGCTACCACATCTACGGAGACCCATGGCGACAGCAGCGGTACGCGGGCGACTGACCTGGCAGACCGCCACCGTGACCTCAGTGACGAGGGAAACGGACGCGGTCCGCACGATCGAGCTCGAGGTGCCCGACTGGCCGGGACACCAGGCGGGGCAGCATCTGGACGTCCGGCTGACCGCCGAGGACGGCTACACCGCGGAACGCTCCTACTCCATCGCCACGGCGGACGACGAGCCTGTCGCGATCACGGTGGAACGGCTCGACGACGGCGAGGTCTCGCCCTACCTGACCGAGGAACTGCGCGCGGGCGATCAACTCGAGCTGCGCGGCCCTATCGGCGGCTGGTTCGTCTGGGACACCAGCGACGGGGGACCGCTGCTGCTGGTCGCCGGCGGATCCGGCGTCGTGCCGCTGCGGGCGATCTTGCGGCACCGCGAGCGTGTCGGCAGCGATGTCCCGGCCCGGCTGCTCTACTCGTCCCGCACGCTGGCGGAGGTCATCTATCGCGGCGAGCTCGACCAGTACCGGGACGGCGTAGAGGTCAGCTACACACTGACCAGGAGCCGGCCGCCGGGCTGGACCGGTTACTCGGGCCGGGTGGACGCCGCGCTGCTCGCCAAGATCGCCTGGCCGGCCAGCGAGCATCCGCTCACGTTCGTCTGCGGGCCCACCAGCTTCGTCGAGGCAGTTGCCGGAAGCCTGGTCGCGCTGGGCTATCCCGCGGGCCGGGTCAAGACGGAACGATTCGGAGGCACCTAATGGTCGCACTAGATGGCAATTCGATCGGCGGCCTGCTGTTCGAGGTGTTCGGCACGGAAATGACCGCTGCCCAGACGATCTGCGCGACGTGCGGCAGCGCGGCCCCGGTCGCGGAGACGGTCGTCTACCTGCGCGCGCCAGGGACGGTTGTGCGCTGCCGCACCTGCGGCAGCGTGCTCATGGTCATCGCGCAGATCCGGGGCGTGCACTGCGTTGACCTCGGCGGCATGGCCGCGCTCGACACCGGCCAGGGCGGCTGACCGGGACCGCTAGCCGGTCTGACGATGTGCGGCGGGACCGCCGCGGCGAGGCTGGACGCTGAACAAGCAGCAGGCTGGCCGCCTGCGCATCCAGCCGAAAGGAACGTTCGCATGAGCATGAACTGGCTCGAGGGCATGAGCATGGACCACGACACGATGGAGCAGCCCGGCCAGCCGATGGCCATGCCCGTCTTCGCGGGGCAGAAACTGGTGGTCGTCGGCGGCAGCAGCGGGATGGGTCGGCAGACCGCGGCTGACGTGGTGGCCGCGGGCGGCAGCGCCGTCATCATCGGCGATGGCCAGGACAAGGTGGACGAGGCGGTCAAGGCCCTGGCCAAGGACGGCACGGCGTGGGGGATCACCGCCGACCTCACCGACCGGATGCAGGTGGAGCGGGTGCGGCAGCGACTCGCCGACGAGCACGCCGACGCCACCCTGCTCGTCAACGCCGCTGGGCTCTTCCTTCCCAAGCCCTTCCTCGACTACGAGGGCGCCGACTACGACCCGTACCTCGAACTGGACCGGGCCATCTTCTTCATCACCCAGACGGTGGCCCGCGGCATGGTCGCGCAGGGCCGCGGCGGGTCCATCGTGAACATCGGCAGCATGTGGGCCCACCAAGCCATCGGCGCCACCCCGTCGTCGGCGTACTCGACGGGCAAGGGCGGCATCCACGCGCTGACCAAGAACCTGGCCCTGGAACTGGCCCCGTTCCAGATCCGGGTCAACGCGGTCGCCCCGGCCGTCGTCGCCACCCCGATCTACGAGCGGTTCGTACCCAAAGACAAGCTGGAGGAGACGCTGCACAGCTTCGACGCGTTCCACCCGCTCGGCAGGACCGGCACCGTCCGCGACATGGCTAACACCATCACGTTCCTGCTCTCCCCAGCCACCAGCTGGGTCACCGGCGCCATCTGGGACGTCGACGGGGGCGTCATGGCCGGACGCAACTGATGGCAGTGGTATGGGAGCCCGTGACCGCGGATCACGTGGTGCGCGCCCTTCAGGAGTACGACCAGCTCGGGCCGGAAAAGTTCTTCGCGGCGCACGGCTTCGCCCCGACCACGACGTATGACCTGGTCTGGAACGGACGCCGCTACCCGCCGAAGGCGATCCTGGGCACCGCCTACGAATTCGCCACCGGCCAGCGGCTGGCTTCCGGTGACTTCGAGGGCGGGAAGTCCGGCGCCGTCAAGGTGCTCGGACAGCTGGGATTCACGGTGCTGCCGAGATAACCACCTTACGTTCGGCATAAGAACGCGACCCTTCGCCTATGAAAGAAAGGTTTCCCATGTCCGAGCGACCGATCATCGTCTTCGACGTCAACGAGACCCTGCTCGACCTCGACTCGATCCGCCCGGTCTTTGCCCGGATCTTCGGCGACCCGGCCGCGATGCGGCTGTGGTTCGCCAACCTGATCACCTACTCGGAGGCGCTCACGCTGGCCGGCGTATACGTCCCGTTCACCGACATCGGCGCGGCGGTGCTGCGGATGCTCGCCGCCACCCGCGACGTGGCGATCAGCGACGCCGACGCGGCCGAGCTGACCGACCGGTTCGCGACCATGCCGCCGCATCCGGAGGTGCCCGGGGCGCTGCGCCGGCTGCGCGACCACGGCTTCCGGCTGTTCACGCTGACCGACAACACGCTGGCGATCTCCGGGCGCCAGCTCGAGCGCGGCGGCGTGATCGATCTGTTCGAAAGCCGGTTCAGCGTCGACGAGACCGTCAAGCGCCACAAGCCGGCACAGGAGGCGTACGAGTCGGTGGGCGCCGCGCTGGGGCTCAAGCCGGGGAACATCTGCCTGATCGCGAGCCACGTGTGGGACACGATCGGGGCCGGGGCGGCCGGCTGGCAGACCGCGCTGATCTTGCGCGAGGGCAACGCGCCGCTGGACGTCGGCCCGCAGCCGGACTACATCGGCAAGGACCTCGACGCGATCGCCGACCAGCTGATCGAGCGGTACCCCGCCACGTCCTGACCGGTTGCCACCGGTGCGGCGCGGCGGAGTCACCGGCTCGCTGGCCGCTGCTCTTCGCGGCGCGCGCCAGCGGGTGACCGAGGCCGGCTGGAGCGTCGTGCTGACGCCGGTGGCGGCCGGGCTGGCCTGGTACATCGCGCATACGCTGCTCGGCCACCACCAGCCGTTCTTCGCGCCCACCGCGGCCGCCGTGTCGCTGTCGAAGAACAGGGTGCTGCGCGGCCAGCGCGCGCTGCAGCTGATGGCCGGCGTGGTACTCGGGATCGTCATCGGCACCGCCGTCAAGGCGGTGGCCGGCCCGGTTCCTGGCGGTTCCGGCGCGGTCGCCATCGGCGTGGCCGCCGCGGTCGCGCTCGGTGCGGCGCTGGTGCTCGGCGGCGGATTCTTCGAGCAGGGCGTCCTGTTCGTCAACCAGTCCGTGACCTCGGCGATCTTGATGATCGCCGTGGCGGGGGCGGCGACCGGCTCTGAGCGGCTGTCCGACGCGCTGATCGGCGGCGGGGTCACGCTGATGATCACCGTGATCCTGTTTCCCGCCGCCCCGCTGCCGCTGATCGAGGATGCGGTCCGCGAGGTGTTCGGCGCGCTGCGCGACACGCTCGCCCGCCTCGCTGAGCTCGCCGGGGCGGGCGCGATGCCCGGGCCGGAATGGGCGATGGCTGCCGGGCAGCGTATTCAGGGCCAGCTCACCGGGCTGGAACAGGCTCGGTCCAGCGCACTCCAGGTGGTGAGCCTCGCGCCGCGCCGTTGGCCGCAGCGATCTCGGGTCCGCGTGGCCGGCGAGCAGACCGCGCCGCTGGAGCTGCTCGCCGCGACCGTGCTGAGCCTCGCGCATGTCGGCGCCGCCGGCTCGGCCAGGGTAAGCGGGCCCGCCCCCTCCCGGGGGCTGGCGTCCGTCCCGCTGCGCGCGGCCCTCGGCGAGCTCGCGTCGGCGTTCGCGGCGCTGGCCGACGGCGGCCCGACCGCCGGCGCCCAGGCGGCCGCCCGGCACGCGGCCAGGGCCCGCGGCCTGGTGACCGGCGCGGCGCTCCCGCCAGGCCCGCACGCGCAGCTCATCGCCAGGCTGGCCGAGACCTGCGCCGACGACACACTGCGCCTGGTGGCACGGCGGGTTACGCTGGCATCGTGAGGCCGGACGAACTCGCTAAGCTCGCGCGACTGCGCCGCGCCCGCGACTTGATGGACCGCGAGTACGCGACCCCGCTCGACATCGCCTCGATCGCCCGTGTCGCGTGGATGTCGCCCGCGCACTTCCAGCGGCAGTTCCGCGCGGCGTACGGGGAGACGCCCTACGGGTACCTGATGACCCGGCGCATCGAGCGGGCGAAGGCGCTGCTGCGCCGCGGCGACCTGTCGGTCACCGACGTCTGCATGGCGGTCGGGTGTACGTCGCTCGGCTCGTTCAGCGCGCGCTTCACTCAGCTGGTGGGCGAGACCCCGACGGCCTACCGGTCTCGTGACCACGGCACGCTCGCCGGCGTACCGGGCTGCGTCGCTAAGGACATCACCCGCCCGAGCCACGGCCCGAGCAAGATGGGATGAGCGCGCCAGCGCGGGGGCGGCTAGTGTTGCCAGCATGGATGTCACTCTTGCCCGTTGCTTCGTGCTAGTCCATGACCCGGATCTCGCACTGGCGTTCTATCGCGACACGCTCGGCCTCGAGCTGCGCATGGACGTCACCAACGAAGGCTTCCGCTGGCTGACCGTCGGCGCGGCCGCCCAGCCCGATGTGGCGATCGTCCTCACGAACTACCTGAACGGCACCCCCGCCGACGCCGATGCGCTCGCCGCCCTCATCGCCAAGGGCGGGCTGAACGGCGTGCACTTCCGTACCGACGACCTCGACGCCACCTTCGAGAAGGTGCGCGCCTCGGGCGCCGACATCGTGCAGGAGCCGACCGATCAGCCGTGGGGCCCGCGGGACTGCGCCGTGCGTGACCCGTCAGGCAACCTGGTGCGCATCGACCAGAAGTAACCCCCGGAACCCGCGCCCCGGCGGCCTCACTGGTCGGCGAAGACGGTTCCCCAGTCGTCCTTGACGCTGACGACCGTCCAGCCGTCCGCCTTGGTCGTGCAGCACCAGCAGCCGCAACGCGCCTCGCTGGCGTGTCGTTCCACGACCCGAGCAAGTTTTCCGCGGCCCTGCGAAGGCCTCCCCTCTGGTCCTTCGCCAGTATCAAGTCAGCCGCGTCGCCGCCGCCTCATCCGCATGGAGTGAAGAAGAGGCGAGGCGGGCACTCAGGTCAAGGGCGATGTCCGTGAGCAGGTCTTCCTGGCCGCCGACTAGCTCTCGCCGGCCGGCCTCGAGCAGCAGGGTGCGCACGTCGACGCCGTACCTTGCGGCGGCGGCTTCCGCATGGCGCAGGAAGCTGGAGTAGACCCCGGCGAACCCGAGGGTCAGCGTCTCCCTGTCGACGCGGACTGGCCGGTCCTGGAGCGGGCGCACCAGGTCGTCGGCGGCGTCCTGCAAGGCGAACAGATCGCAGCCGTGCTCCCACCCGTCCAGCGTGGCGGCCGCGGCGAACGCTTCCAGCGGGCAGTTCCCCGCGCCGGCGCCGTGGCCGGCCAGCGAGGCGTCCACCCGGGCAGCGCCCGCCTCGACCGCGGCCAGCGAGTTGGCCACCGCGAGGGAGAGGTTGTCGTGGGCGTGGACGCCGATCTCGGTGGCCGGATCGAGCGCTTCGCGGTAAGCGAGGACGCGGTCCCGGACGCCGCGCGGGGTCAGGTGACCGCCCGAGTCGGTGACGTACACGCACTGGGCGCCGTAGGACTCCATGCGCACGGCCTGGGCGGCGAGTGCGGCCGGCTCGGCCATGTGGCTCATCATGAGGAACCCGGCGACGTCCATGCCCAGGTCCCGCGCGGTGGCGATGTGCTGGGCGGCGATGTCCGCCTCCGTGCAGTGGGTGGCGACCCGCACCGAACGCACGCCGAGCGCGTGGGCCCGCTTCAGGTCGCCGATCGTTCCGATGCCGGGAAGCAGCAAGGTGGTGAGCCGGGCCCGGGTGACGGCGGCGGCGACCGCCGTGATCCAGTCAGCATCCGTGTGGCTGCCTGGGCCGTAGGTGACGCTCGCGCCGGCCAGTCCGTCCCCGTGCGCCACCTCAATCGCGTCGACCCCTGCCGCGTCCAGCGCGGCGGCGATCGCCGCCGCCCGCACCGGCTCGAGCCGGTGCCTGGTGGCGTGCATTCCGTCGCGCAGCGTGACGTCCTGGACGTACAGTCTCATCGCACGGCCAGCCTTTCAGCGGCCCTGATCGCGGCCGAGGTCATGATGTCCAGGTTCCCCGCGTACGCGGGCAGGTAGTGCCCGGCCCCCTCGACCTCGAGCAGGACGGTGATCTTGTGCGTCACGTCCGCGGCCAGGGTTCCGACGTCACCGTCGATCTCCGTGACCTGAACCGGCTGCTTGAGGCGGTAGCCGGGCACGTAGCCGGCCACGTCGGCGACCATCCGGGTTACCGCCGCGGCAATGGCCGCACGAGTCGCCGGCTCCGGCGCGGCGACCAGGCAGTGCACGGTGTCGCGCATGATGAGCGGCGGCTCCGCCGGGTTGAGGATGATGACCGCCTTGCCGCGATGCGCGCCGCCCACGGTCTCGATGGCGCGGGCCGTGGTCTCGGTGAATTCGTCGATGTTGGCCCGTGTCCCCGGGCCGGCCGACCGGGAGGAGATCGACGCGACGATCTCCGCGTACGCGACCGGGGTTACCGATGCGACCGCAGCCACGATCGGAATCGTGGCCTGGCCACCGCAGGTCACCATGTTGACCTCGCGCGCGTCGCGGTGTGCGTCGAGGTTGACCGCCGGCACGACGAACGGTCCGAGCGCGGCCGGGGTCAGGTCCACAACCCGGACCTCGTATGGTGCCAGTGCCGCGGCGTTGGCGGCATGCGCCACCGCTGAGGTCGCGTCGAAGACCACCCCGATATCGCCGAAGCCAGGCAGGTCGAGCAGCCCTTTGACGCCGCCCGCCGTGGTCGCGACGCCGAAGCGGGCCGCCCGCCGCAGCCCGTCCGAGTCGGGGTCGATGCCGGCCAGCGCGCGGATCCGCAGCGGCCCGGTGCCACGCAGCAGCTTGATCATCAGATCTGTGCCGATGTTGCCTGAGCCGATGACCGCAGCCCCTGTCATAGCGGGTCTCCTGCGAACACGGCGGTCACCCGGCCCAGGCCGCCGATCTCCGCCGTGAAGCGGTCACCCGCCTTGACCGCGACCATGGGCCCGAGCGCGCCAGACAGCACGATCTCCCCGGCGCGGAGCGGCTGGCCGTACGACCTGGCGGTGGCGGCGAGCCACGCGACCGCCACGGCTGGATGGCCGAGGCACGCGGCACCGGATCCGGTAGATACCTCCTGTCCGTCGCGCCACAGCCGCATCGGACACGCCGCCAGGTCCAGGCCAGCAGGCGGACGGCGCTCGGGCCCCAGCGTGAACAGCCCCGATGAAGCGTTGTCGGCGACGGTATCGACGATGGAGATGTCCCAGTCCGCGATCCGGCTGTCCACGATCTCCAGCGCCGCGACAACCGAGGCGGTCGCGGCGAGCACGTCGTCCGGGCCGATGTCCGGAGCGTCCAGGTCGCGGGCAAGCACGAACGCGACTTCCGCCTCTATCTTCGGCTGGAGCAGCCGGCCAGGGCCGATCGGCTCGCCCGGCGGGCAGTCCATGGTGGACAGCAGCGCGCCGAAGTCGGGCTGGTCGACGCCGAGCTGAGCTTGCACCGCCGGGTTGGTGAGGCCGATCTTGCGGCCGACGACGCGATCTCCGGCCGCGACCTGGCTGGCGATCCACGCCGCCTGCACGGCGTAGGCGGTGCCGATGCCGCCGGGCGGGAGCAGGGTGCGAACGGGCGGGCAGGGACGACCCGCGGCACGGGCCGCGAAGAGCCGTTTGAGCGCTTCGCCAGCCCGCGCGTCGAGCGACGGGGACGGTACTGCGATTGACATCAGGCCACCTCGAACGTCGTTCCGATACCCATGCCGGTGATCCATTCCGGAACCGGTTCGTAGCTTGTCCACGCCAGCGGCCGCCCGGCCGCGGCGAAGCCCGCGAGCCAGGTGCGGATCTCGTGACCGCCGTTGCCGGCCCGATCCTCGAGCCCTTCGTCGCCCAGGCTGGTCACCGCGTCGACGTCGGCGGTGATCAGCTGCTTGAGGAACCATGTATCCCAGGCGGTGTTGACCTGCGCGTCCGGGTTGCCGGCCAGGGCGCGGACGCCCGGCTCACGGGCGGCCGCGAAGGCCCGCACATCGCGCCGCCCGTGGATCATCGCCGCGCGGCGCTCCGCGGGGACCAACGCGTCCCGTGGGTCATTGGGCGGCAGCCAGTGCGACAGGCCGCCGCTGGCGACGATCAGCACCCGCCCGGCGTCCGCGGCCCGGATCGCCGCGCCCAGGGACCGGCCGAGCGCCACGCAGCGGG
>Ga0335074_10007594_pt1 | contig 15036 bp, 15 predicted proteins | sample Lox_Sample_23_FD_206715 | JGI IMG/M metagenome (GOLD analysis project Ga0335074, IMG submission 206715) | Soil microbial communities from Loxahatchee National Wildlife Refuge, Florida, United States - Lox_Sample_2.3 | ecosystem: Environmental > Terrestrial > Soil > Wetlands | place: USA...
AGCTCCATGCTGCCGCCGTAGCGTCGTGCGCCGAGTCCGGTCAGCAACGAGACGGACGCGACGTTCGTGTCGTCGACCTCGCCTGCGACGCTGGTGTCCCCCCGGGCGGTGAGCACGGCGAACGCCTGGCCGAGCAGCGCCCTGGCGACTCCGCGCCGCCGGTACTGGGCGAGCGTCGCGATCAGGCCGAGGCGCGGGCCAGCGCGGTTCCGCCAGATTCGCACGGCCGCATCCGGGATACCGCCAACGCCGCTGCAACCATGCCCTGCGAAGCTAGCAGCGGCGCGAGCCGCGCGCGAGCGATTATGCCCGGTGGCCGCGGTCGGAGCGACCGGCGGCGGACGGGGGCGCGTAGTCGCGGAATCCGTACTCACAGATTCTCGGACATCGGTTACCGCGCTGGCGCGCACGTCACCCGGTTCGGGCCGGCCAGCCGGGATCGGACGTGCGCCATAATCCGTGATCCCATCGATTCGCGACAGCCAACCCCGGGCTGACAGACTTGAGCGATGACAGGTGCTATCCCGCTGGCCGTTGAGCTGAAGGACGTCAGCAAGCATTTCGGGCAGGTGCAGGCGGTCAGGGATGTCGACGTGAGCATCGCGTCGGGAGAAATCGTGGCGATGCTCGGGCCCAACGGCGCCGGCAAGACATCCACCATCGACATCATCCTGGGCTTGTCCCGGCAGACGTCCGGGCAGGCGCTCGTTTTCGGCATGCACCCCCGGCAGGCAGTCACCCGCGGCCTGGTCTCGGCGGTGATGCAGACGGGCGGGCTGCTGAAGGACCTGACCGTCAAGGAGACCGTGCAGTACACCGCCAGCCTGTTCGCACAGCGCAAGCCGACCGCCGAAGTGCTGGAGCGGGCGGGAATCACCCAGATCGCGGACCGCCGGGTGGGAAAGTGCTCAGGCGGCGAGCAGCAGCGGCTCAGGTTCGCCATGGCACTGGTCTCCGACCCCGAACTGCTTGTCCTGGACGAGCCGACCACCGGGATGGACGTCGAGGGGCGGCGCAGCTTCTGGGCGTCGATCCGCAAGGACGCCGCGCAGGGCAGGACGATACTGTTCGCCACGCACTACCTGGAGGAAGCCGACGCGTATGCGAGCCGGATTATCCTGCTGCGGCACGGACAGAAGATCGCCGACGGCACCGCGTCCGAGATCAAGGCGATGTCGGCGGGCCGCACCGTGCGGGCCACCATGGCCGGGGCCAGCGAGGCCGACCTCCGCGCCATTCCCGGCGCGGACAGCGTGGAGATCCGCGGCGAGACCGTCCTGATCCATGCGAACGACAGCGACGCGGTGGCCAGGTACCTGCTGACGCGCACCTCAGCCAGGGACCTTGAAATCACCGCTCGCGGCATCGAGGACGCGTTCCTCGCACTGACCGGCGACGACGCCGAGGCAGGCACCGTTAACACTGGAGCTGTCAGATGACCACGACGTCTGTGCCAGACCTGAGCGGCCGGCGGGCCCCGCTCCTCGGCGGCTTCAACCTGACCGCGCTGAATCTGGAGATCCGCCGGCTGCGGCGGAACCCGCGCGCCGTCATCATCACGGTCATCGTCCCGGTCATCTTCTTCTTTGCCTTCGGGCTGAACAGAGTTAACACCGCAGGCAACTACGGCCACGGCAACTACGCGGCATGGGTGCTGGTCAGCCTCTCGCTTTATGGCGCCATATTCTCGACCACCTACACGGGCGCGGGGGTGTCTGTCGAGCGCGCCCAGGGCTGGAGCAGGCAGCTCCGGCTGACGCCGCTATCGCCTGCCGCCTACATCGGCATAAAGGTGGTGACCGCGCTGGTTCTCGGGCTCGTGCCGATTGCTGTCGTGAACGTGGTCGGCGGCCTCCTGACCCACAAGGCCTCGATGCCCGTCTACCTGTGGATCGTCAGCGCCCTGTGCGTCTGGATCGGCTCGCTGCTTTTCGCCGCGTTCGGGCTGTTCATCGGTTTCGTTGTGCCCGCCGATGCCGTCCCGCAGCTTCTTGGCCTGATCATGTCGCTGTTCGCCTTCGTGGGCGGCCTGTTCATCCCGATCAGCCTGCTCCCGCAGGCGATACAGGACATCGCCAAATGGTCTCCCGAGTACGGGCTTAACGAGCTGGTGCACGCGCCGCTGCTCGGCGGCGGCGTGGACTGGACCTGGATTGCCAACGTCATCGCGTGGCTGGCGATCTTCGCCGTGGGCGCGGTCTGGCGATTCAGCAAGGACACCGCGCGAGTCTGAGCCAGGTCAGCGGATCCGCGGCGCCAGTTCCGGTAATGCTGCCTCCGGTGAGCGAGGTGCCGGTGTCAGCTGTAGTGGCGCAGCTGTGGCCATATCTGGGCCCACGGCTGGAGAGGGCCGGTGCAGATATAGACCTGGCCGCCCCGTTCCTGGTCGTGGAGGCCGTACGGATTCGACAGCGTGGCCACCACCCGGACGCTGGTTCGTCAGCCGAAGCCCCGAGCTAGGCGCCATCTTCGCCAACGCCCTGCCCGTCGAGGCGCTCGACCCGCGCGACGTCAGTAACGCGGTGCCGTGGCTCGCCTCTGAGGAGGCACGCTACGTCACCGGCGCGGCCCTGACGGTAGACGCCGGTAACACCATCCGCTGACCACCCCTTTGCGCCGACCAGCGCGTCAGACGGACACGGGATGAATCTGATCGGCAGGCGCGTTTATCAAAAGGACACGACATATCGTGTTAGTTGGGTCGGCGCGGGTCCGTGACGGGCCGCGGGCCTTGAGAGGTGAACGAGATGACCGGTTGGTACGTGGAGCGGACGCCTGGCAGGTCGGCCAGGGCCGTGATCGCCATGACGGTGCTGGCGCTAGTGCTGGTGGCGGCTGTGCCGTTGGCCCTGCTGGCCGCACTGGTCGTGATGATGCTGGGACACGTCGTCGGCGGGCTCGCGCTGTTCGGCGGCTCGGTCCTGGCTGCCGCCGTAGCCATCGCGCTCGCGGGCATGAGCGGGATGCGGCACCTGCGCAAGCTGCTCTCCGGGGGCAGCTTCAGTGTCGTGCGACTGGACCGCAGCCAGTACACCGACGCCGCAGAGCCGCCGGGCAGCGGTTACGCCAACGTCCTAGAGCTGGACCGCAGCCAGTACACCGAAGTTCGCTGACCCGGCTACCCGCCGGGCCGTAACGCACCAGGGCAAATGCCCGCCGCGGCGTGCTGTCGTGCCGTTGTCCGTGCGCAGGCTGTCCGGGTCCGGGGCGAGGCGGAGGTGGTGCGTCCGTCCGGGCCGGTCTACGATCTTGTGAACCGCAGTGGTCCAGCCCTTGCGCTGCCAACGCCGGCAGGAGCCGGCGGGCGTCACGAGGACTGGCGGGTGATCTGGTCGCCTGTTCCCGCACCGGGGGTAATCGCGATGGCGCTTTACATGTACCAGGCCTCCTATACCGCAAAGTCGATGGCGGCTCAGCTCACCGAGCCGCGGGACCCCGTCGAGGCGATCAAGCCGACACTGGAGGACCTGGGAGCCAAGCTCGTGGTGGCTGGCTTTCCGTTCGGCGAGTATGACGTGCTCGTGGTGTATGAGGCACCCGATGACATGACCGCGGCTAGCGTCGCGATGGCAGTGGCCGCCGCGGGCGAGGTCAAGTCGGCTAAGACCACGCGAGTGCTCAGCGGGCAGGAATGGGTGGAGTCCTTGCGTAAACGGCGGATTGTCACCAACCGGAAAGCCCGCTAGCGGTCAGGCCATGCCTGACGGGGAAACCCGATCCATCCAGCCAACGCCGAAACGCGTTACGGCGTCCTAGGGGCATGAACGTCATGCGCATTGCCGCCACGGGCGCCGCGCTCCTGGCCCTGGCCGTCGTGACGGCCTGTGGTACCTCGAGCCAGTCGGCGCCATCCAGCTCCACGCCGACCCCGACCACGGCGTCCGCCGCCGCCTCGCCCTCGCCGACCGCGGCGCCCGCCAGCAGCCCGCCGGCTTCGGTCCGTCCGGGCTTCGCGGCGAGCGACGTGACCTTCGTGTCGACGCAGCTCGGCTGGGTCCTCGGCTCCGGACAGCTGCTCACGACCGACGACGGGGCGGTGAGCTGGACGGCGCTTCCGGCGCCTCCGGCCGGGGTGACCCACTTGCGTTTCGCCAACTCCTCGGACGGCTACGCGTGGAGCACCAACGGCGCGTTGTGGGTCACCACGGACGGTGGGACGAGCTGGCAGTCCGGCCGGCTCGGCCAGGTGCTCTCGCTGGAGACCGCGTCCGGCTTGGTATGGGCCATCGCCGGGCCGCAGCCCTACCCGGACGTCTGGCGCGCCCCGGTCGGCAGCACCGACTGGAAGAACCTCGGCTTCACCCCGGACCGCAGCGCCACCCTGCTCGTCCACGGGCCGACCGCCTATGTGGTCGGCCAGGAGGGCGCCGGACCCATTGCACCCTCGGTCGAGGTGTACACCGGGACCCAGGCCGGCCGGCACCAGGCCCTGCCGTGTCCCGCCGCGCAGCCGGTACCGTACGCCGAGCTGGGCGCCTCGACCGACGGCAGCCTCGTGCTCGTCTGCGACATCCAGGGCCAGTCCCAGTCCGACCTGGCATACGTCTCCACCGACGAAGGTGCGAGCTGGACGGCCATCACCGCACCGCCGGTCTGGTCGAACGGCGTTACGGCGATTGCCGGCAAGCGCTTCTCGTGGAACGGCAACCTCCTGGTCTCGTCCGGGGGAGCCTGGACGGTCGCCCTGGCGGGGCCGTCGGGCGGGTTCTCGCTCGTCGGGTTCGAAACCGATCAGCAGGGCATAGCACTGGCCGCCGACGGCGCTTTGTGGATCACAAAGGACGGGGGGTCTACCTGGAGCCAGGTGCCGTTCGCCGGGTAGCGCCCCAGATGTGCTGTGCCAGCTCTGGCAGGGCAGCGAGATTGGCGAAGCGGAAGTAGCTCGACAACGCCGAGTACTGACTGATCGGCGCCATGGAGGGTAGCGGCGGCCCGGTGTTCATCAACCGCCGCCGCAACGGAGCCGCACACGACCTTCGAGGCTGCAACGACTACTCTTTGATTACACTTGACTACACGCTTGGCTTGCTCAGGAAGGCCACCATGTCGCTTCGGAGGGGCGGGAAGGCCCGCACACTGCTGCTCGTCATCACGGCGCTGCTCGCCGCGGCCGGGATCGCCGTGCCGGTGGCCCTCGGATCGGCTGCCGGCGCCGCGACCACCACGCTGTGCAGCTCGCAGACGGCCTCGGTGGGCGGCGGGAGTTACATCGTCCAGAACAACGAGTGGAACTCTGGCGCCTCGGAGTGCGTCACCACGGACGGTAGTGCGGACTTCACCGTGGCAACGTCCTCCATCTCGAACGCCACCGACGGGGCCCCGGGCGGGTATCCGTCGATCTACCAAGGATGTCACTGGGGCGATTGCAGCTCGGGCGGCCTGAGTACCGCCCCGGTACAGGCGTCCGACCTCAGCACCGGCAAGGTCACGACCAGCTGGAGCACGACCCAGCCCGGCAGCGGCGCCTATGACGTGGCCTACGACATCTGGTTCAACCGGACCCGCACGACCACCGGGCAACCCGACTGCATGGAGCTGATGGTCTGGCTCAACCACAACGGCAGTGTCCAGCCGTTCGGTTCGGAAGTGGCCTCGGACGTCACCATCGGAGGTCGCTCGTACGACGTCTGGGAGGGGTCCCAGAGCACGTGGGACACCGTCTCGTACTCGATGACCACCGGCACCACGTCGGTAAGCAAACTGGATATCGGGCAGCTGGCCCAGAATGCGATCAGCCGCGGGTACCTGTCGAGCTCCTGTTACCTCATCGACGTCGAGGCCGGATTCGAGCTGTGGCGGGGGGGCGCCGGCCTGGCGACCAAGTCGTTCTCCGTGAACCTCAACGGCAGCGGCGGCAATACGGTCGCGGTCACCAGCCCCGGCAGCCAGGCCGGCACCGTCGGTACGGCGGCCAGCGTTCAGGTCCGCGCATCCGGCTCCGCCTCCGGCCAGGCCCTGTCGTACAGCGCCGCCGGCCTGCCGCCCGGCCTGTCGATCAACTCCTCGACGGGGCTGATCTCCGGCACGCCGACCACGGCGGGGACGTACAGCCCGACCGTGACCGCACGAGACGGCACCGGGCCGTCCGGATCCGCGGCCTTCACCTGGACGATCAGCTTCATCGGAAGCGCGGGCGGCAGTTGCAAGCTCACCTACGCGGCCGTCAACAGCTGGCCGGGCGGATTCGAGGGACAGTTCACGGTGACCGCGGGAGCCTCCGCGCTCAACGGCTGGAGCGCCGGCTGGACCTTCCCCGGCAACCAGAAGGTCACCGACATGTGGGATGCCTCGTACGCGCAGTCCGGTGAGGGCGTGGCGGCAACCAGCGCATCCTGGGATGGCTCGCTGGCCGCGGGAACGTCAGCGTCGTTCGGATTCATCGCTAGCTACACCGGCACCAACGGCGCGCCGGCCGGCCTCTCGTGCACCTGACGGCTGTGCCGGTATCGTGCGCTGGCATGACAGGTTGGCCGCCCGATGAGGCTGTTTCGCTGGTGATCGGCCTTGAGCTGAAGCTGCTTCAGCCTCAGGTCCGCGCCTCAGCCGGGAAACTGGAGGAGCTGCTGCACCCCGACTTCTATGAATTCGGGGCGTCAGGCCGCAGGTGGGCCAGGCCCGAGATCATCCAGGCCCTGGCCGGCGAGCGGCCGCAGGCCGGGGAGGCAAACGCAACGGCCGAGGACATCACCGGCGTCCGGCTGGCCGATGACGTCGTGCACGTGACGTACCTGAGCCGGCGGGATCAGCGCGCTGCCCGCCGCAGCTCTATCTGGCTACGGACCGACACCGGATGGCGCATTTACTTCCATCAGGGAACGCTGGCCGAGACCGCCTAGCCGAACGCCGCGGGGAGGGAGAGCGCGGTGGCCGCGGGGAGGGAAAGCGCGGTGCCAGCCCGAACCAAACGCGCCGACGCGCTGCGCAACGAGCAGGCGCTGCTGGCCGCCGCCGCCGCGGTATTCGTCACCTCGGGTGTTGACGCGCCGATCCGTGAGATCGCGGCCAGCGCCGGCGTCGGGATCGGGACGGTCTACCGCCACTTCCCGGCCCGGGCGGACCCCGTCGTCGCCGTCTGCCGCCACCAGGTCGAGGCCCGCGCCGGGGCCGACCCGGCCCTGCTGGCCAGCGCCGCCTCTCCCTTCGAAGCCCCCGCCAGCGGGCGGACCTGTTCGTTGACTTCCTGGTCACCAAACACGGACTCGCTCGCGTGCTGCAATCTGGCACTGTCATGTCGCGATGAAGGTGAAGAGCCGGCCGGCAGGCGGTTCCTCCGCCGGGGTGTGGCCGACGCGGTGGACGCCCACGCTGGTCAAGACGTCGGTATCGAGGGCGTCGAAGGCGATCTCCGCCAGGCCGGCCTCGGCGAACCAGGCCCGGATCCGCGGTGTCAGGTCGGGCGGGCGGCGGTGCCTGGTCCAGATCACGGTCGCACCAGGCCGGCACAGCGCAGGTGAAGCCTGGACGGCGTGCCTGATGTCGGCGTCGCTGACGTTGCCGAAGATCCCGCACAGCAACAGCACGTCGGCGGGCAGCACGTCGGTGAAGCTGGCCACCAGGCCCGCATCAGCCTGACGGACCTCGACCCCGGACAGGCCGTGGTGCGCTGCCGCCCGGCGGGCCCGGCCGGCGTTTCGCGCGTCGTATTCGACCAGCACGGCGCGGACGTCATCGCGGCGAGGGTGATCCGGCAGGACCCCGATGACGTCATGCCCCTGCCCAGCGCACAGGCTGAGCAGCCGGATCGGGCCGGCCGGGGCCTGCTCGATCGCGTCGGACAGGTGCGACCGGACCCATCGCAGCCGCACGCTCAGCGCCGAAGACGGGTCGTCGTAGGCCTCGTGCCAGGCCACCCAGTCCTTCACCCCAACATCGTGGCATTAGTGCCAGCCGGGGCGGTAATAAAATGCGCTGATGCCCAGCCGAGCCGAGATCGTGTCGTTCGACGACTCTCCGCCGCCTCCCGGAGCCGACCCGTGGGTGCCCGGCTACCGCCCGGCCACCGGCATCGAGGTCACCGATCCCGACCCCGCCTGGCCGCGGCAGTTCGACGTCCTGGCCGACCGGATCCGGGAGGCCCTCGGCTGGCGGGTGCTGCAGCTTGAGCACGTGGGCTCGACCGCGGTCCCGGGGCTGGCGGCGAAGCCCATCATCGACATCGACCTGACGGTGGCCGACCCCGGGCGCGAGGAGGACTACGTACCGGCGCTGGAGGCGATCGGGTTCCGGCTGCAGATCCGCGAGCCCTGGTGGTACGGCCACCGGGCGTTGCGTTCGGATGACCCGCTCTGCAACCTGCATGTGTTCGGGCTCGACAGTCCCGAGGCGGTGAGGCACCGGATCTTCCGCGACTGGCTCCGGGGCAACCCCGAGGAGCGCGGCCGCTACGCCGCCGCCAAGCGCCAAGCCGCGGCCGAGGCCAACGTGGCCGGAGAGCACGTCATGCAGTACAACGCCAGGAAGCAGCAGGTCATCCGCGAGATCTACCATCGCGCGTTCGCGGCCGCGGGCCTGCTCGAAGGGGATTAGGTCCCGGAATCACCTGGTTTGCGTGACGACCGCTCTCCTTCTGCGGCGCGATGCTAGCTCGCGGATAGTCCCTAAGCGACCAGGCCGCGGACCCGCGGCTCGGCGAGTTCGCCGCGCGGCATGCCCGCTGGCCGGACGCCCCCCGAGCACAGCCCGCACGGCTTCGTCCTGCACTGGCGCGCGGACGTGACGCCGCGATGACCCTAGCGGGCGAGCGGCGGCCGTGCACCGCGTACCTGATGGGCAGCCAGGCTCTCGCCGAGCGGGTCTGCCCGCGGGGCGGGATCCTGGCGGCCACGTCGGATAACGACACGGACGGCACCTACGTGACTTGTGTGTGGGACATGACGGGCAAGCTCCTGGCCACCTTTCAGGACCCCGGCAGTCTGGGCGTCACCAGGATCGCGTTCAGCCCGGACGGCAGCATCCTCGCCGTCGGCGACGAGAACGCCAACACCTGGATCCGGACCATGAACTGGCAGAACTCGTGAACTGAGGCCTAGCCGTACGTGATGCGCCACAGGTAGGCATTGCCGTTACGGTCGCCGGTGGCGAGGGTGTCGTCGGGTCCGAACGCAACCGAGAAGACGCCTTTGCTCGCGGGATCGGTAAGCGTGGCGGTGAGCTTGCCGGTGGTGGTGTTCCACAGGTAGGTGTCGCCATTGGCGTCGCCGGCGGCGAGGATGCCGTCCGGCCCGAACGCGACCGAGACGATGCCTTTGCTCCGGGGATCGGTCAGCGTGGCGGTGATCTGGCGGGCCGAGGTGATCCACAGGTAGGTGCGGCCGTTGCCGTCGCCCGCCGCGAGGATGCCGTCCGGCCCGAACGCGACCGAGTCGACGCCTTTGCTCCCGGGATCGGTCAGGGTGGCGGTGATCTTGCTGGTGGTGGTGTTCCACAGGTAGGTGCTGCCGTCGTAGTCACCGGTGGCGACGGAGCCGTCCGGCCCGAACGCGACCGAGCTGGCGTGGACATTTGTGTGGTTGTTCTCGCCGCTTCCGGGGTCGGTCAGGGTGGCGGTGATCTTGCCCGTGGTGGTGTTCCACAGGTAGGTGCTGCTGTTGTAGTCGGCGGTGGCGAGGACGCCGCCGGGCCCGAACGCGACCTGTTCGACATAGGAGAGGGAGAAGCCCCGGGGGTTCGGGTTAGTTAGCGTGGCGGTGAGCTTGCCGGTGCCGGTGTTCCACACGTAGGTGCGGCCGTTGTAGTCCCCGGTGGCGAGGAGGCCGTCCGGCCCGAACGCGACCGAGTCGGCCTCGTAGCCGGCGTTTCCGGGTGGGGCGTTTGTGGCGATGAGGTTGCCGGTGGTGGTGCTCCACAGGTACGTTCGGCCGTTTTCGTTCCCGGTGGCGATGATGCCGTCCGGCCCGAACGCGACCGAGAAGACGATGTCGGCGGCGTTTGCGTGGGTGGTGAGTGTTTCTGTGAGCCTCCCCGTTGCCGTCAGGGCGCTTGCCGGATGGTTGACGAGCGCGAGGATGCCGGCCGTGGCCAGGCCGACGACGGCAACGGTGCCCGCCGCGATCACACCCGTCCGGCGCCGGGACCTCCGGCGCTTAGGCTTGCCGGCCGCCGCTGCCCGCGGCTCTGCCGGTGCCGCCCGTGGCTCTGCCGGTGCTGCCCGTAGCTCTGCCGGTGCCGTCGGCAGGTCAGTGCGACCCGGGGAAAGGACGAAAGGACTTACGTCTACGGTGCTCGCAAAGGATGGCTCCTGCGCGGCGCCGGCTGGTCCGCCCGCCTCGGCCGGCCGGGATGCGGGGGACGGAACCGCCGCGGGAACCGGCTCTGGTGCGGGAACCGGCGCCGGTGCGGCGGTCACGGTCGGGTCGTGGGTTCCGCGGCCGCTGAAGCGCGCGAGGAGGTCGCCCAGGCTCGGCCGGTCGCCGGGATCTTTGGCCAGGCATTCGGCAATGACGCCGCGCAGGTCGCCGGTGAGCGGCTCAAGATCAGGCGGGCCGGTGAGGATACGGGTGATGACGGCCGGCATGGTCGGCCCCTGGAACGCGTCGTGCCCGGTCGCCGCGTAGGCCAGGACCGTTCCCAGGGCGAAGACGTCGCTTTGCGAGGTCAGCTCCTCGCCGTGCAGCTGCTCCGGGGACATGTAGCGGAGCGTGCCGATGACTGCGTTGGACCCGGTAAGGGCGGTGGCGTCGGCGCCTTTGGCGATGCCGAAGTCGATGATGCGCGGCCCGTCATCGGCCAGGATGACGTTGCCGGGCTTAAGGTCGCGGTGGATCAGGCCGCACTCGTGGATCGCGGCCAGGCCCTCGGCCAGCGCCGCCCCGAGCCGGCGCACCCCTGCGTCATCCAGCGGGCCGCCCGCGGCGACGGCCTCGGCCAGCGACGGCCCCGGGATGTAGGCGGTGGCCATCCACGGCGGGTCCGCGCCGGGGTCCGCGCCCACCACGCCGGCGGTGTGGAAGCCGCCGACCTGGCGGGCGGAGGCCACCTCGCGCGCGAACCGGCGGCGGAACTCCGGGTCGCTCGCGTAAAGGGGGTGCACCACCTTGATCGCGACCTTGCGCCCGCCGGGCGACTCGCCCAGGAACACCCGGCCCATGCCGCCCTCGCCCAGGCGGCCGAGCAGCCGGAACGGGCCGATCTGACTCGGGTCACCGGCCTGCAGCCGATCCACCCGCCCCACCCCCAGGAAGCCCTCAAGACTCAGCAAGATTACTTCAGGTCGGCGGCTCTGTCCTATATCTGGCGCTTGTGGAACTGGGCTGCCTTGACGATGGCCATCAGGTGGTCCGGATGCTGGAGCACGGCGATGTCGGCCAGCAGATCGGCGTTGACGACGAGGAGGTCAGCCCGTTTTCCTGGTTCGATGGTTCCCGTCTCGGCGGCGATGCCGATGAGCTCGGGGTTGGTCCCGGTGGTGGCGATCAAGGTTTCGTGCGCTCCGAGCACTGACGCCTTGATGGCAAGCTCGCGGGCCTTGTACCGGGCCAGCGGCCCGAGCAGGTCAGAGCCGCATCCGATCCGCACGCCGGCGTCGCGAGCCCGGCCCAGCGCGTCGAGGCCACTGCCGGGCACCAGGTCGAGCTTGGTCAGCTGAGCGGTCGCCAGGCCGCGTTCGCGGCCTTCCTCGTGCAGCTTCTCGTACGTGACGAACGTCGGCACGAGGAAGGTCCCTTTGGCGGCCATGAGCGCCGCTGTTGGCTCATCGAGGAACTTGCCGTGCTCGATTGACCGCACGCCCGCCTCGACGGCGTTGCGAATGGCCACGGGAGTGTAGGCGTGCGCGAGCACGTAGGTTCCTGCCGCTTCAGCCTCGGCGACGGCAGCGCTCAGCTCGTCGGGCTGGTACTGCGGGGATTCAAGCCGGTCGGTCGGTGAGGCGACGCCGCCGCCCGCCAGCGCAGCAGGTGGCACCTGTTCGGGCCCCGATCCGCCCCCCGCAGGCTGCCGCCCCGCCCGTACCAGTCGTAAACGGGAACGCGCCCGATGTCCCCGCCAGCGATGTCCCCGCCGAACGGTGAGCGTCGTCAGGAAGGTGAACATCCGGATATTCCCCCGCCCCGCCCCCGTCCTGGACTGCGGCTACCAACTGCTACTGTAAGTGAGCGTTTGATAAATGGATTGCAGCGCGGCGGCTGCCTGGCCTGTTTCGCCCGCGCTTTCTGGGTTCCTCGTCCGTCCCGCTATCCTCGTCCGTCCCTATGCGATCAGAGGTACGGGGAGGGCCTGGGATCTTGCGGGAGGATCCGATCGGCATCGTCGTCGTGATGGGCGCGATCCTGGCGCTCCTGGGGATGGCCGGTCACGCGATCGGCGGACGCAGGCACTACGGTATTTGCTGCGGCTGCCGCCGGGGCCACGGTGGCCACCGTCGGCCTGGCGGCCGGCACGGCGAGTGCCGGCACGGTCAGCGGCAGCACGCATCACGGCTATCAGCAGCTGGGCTTGCGGGCGGCCTGCAGCCGACCGACGCTCACTCACGCGCGGGGCAGCCGGAGACTCATGATGCATGAGCAGCTCCCGGCGGCTAAGCCAGGAATGGGTTGCGGACCTGCACGCTCTCGTAGTCCTGGCCGGGGTTGAGATCCTCTGAATGCAGGATGCCGCAGCCGAGTTCCTTCGCGCTGCGAAGGATCATCGCGTCCCAGAACGATGCTCCGGTTCGCTGGTGGATATCGACGGCGGCGAGGACGTCGCCAGCGGCCGGAGCGTGCACGTGCCAGTGCGCTAGGTCGGCGATGATCCGCGCGGCCGCCGGGACGTCAAGCGGCTTGGGGATCTTCCGCGTCGTGGTGACGAAGAACTCTTGCAGCACCTGAACGCTCAGGCAGCCCTCCCGTGTCTCCCACAGTTCCGTGAGCAGGGTGCGGGCCCGGGTGTGCTTATCCCCCGCTGTCACGTCGTGAGCGTAGACGAGGACATTGGTATCGACGAACTGGCGGTTACCGCTCATGCAGGTCATCCCGGGACCAGGTGACGCGGCCACCCGTGCCGAGATCCGCGCCCTCGCGCAGCAGCGCCAGGCTGCGCTCCCTGGCGGCGTCATACCCCGTCTCCCGCTCCACGGTTTCCCGGAGCACGCCGGCGAGAAGCTGCGACACCGAGGTACCGCGCCGCGCGGCCAGTATCCGCGCATCCCGCAGGTCCTCTTCGGGAAGGGACAGGGTGATGTTCTGATTAGCCATCACGACCTCCCCACGATTCATCGTGCTTCACGTAATAAAGTGTAGCACGTAAAATGGTGAAACGCCGGTCAGATGCGCTCCTGGACCACGGCCGCGCTGGCCTGCGGATACGGCGGGTAGCGGCACTACCGTCCGGGCATCAGCGCGCAGGTGCTCGCCGGCTGGCGCCCAGGCCTGCACGGACGCCCGAAAATGCGGGCCGCGCGCCGCCCGCTGTCAGCGGCAGAATGATCCGCGCTGACTTCGGGACTTCGGGACTTCGGGACGTGTGGTAGGTAAGAATTCTGGGCAAAGGACATTTGGATTCCGAACGGACTGTGGTGACAGTCCTGCGCAAGGGAGTCACCACGGCCCGTTCGGGATCATGATCCCTTTTACCCACCGGGCTGCGGTGCCTGGCACGTGACTTCCGGAGTCACGCGGCAAGCAGAGATGGCCAGGCCAGGCCTTCGCCGCCCTGACAGCCACCCCAGGGCCCGCGCCTGCTACGACCACTAGCGAACCCGCAGGGGTAGGTAACCGATGAGCCCGGGCAGGCCGTCTACCTGGCTCCCGCGATAGGACTTGAACCCGTTAACGTGCTGGTTAACAGGCGGGAGATGAGCTCGGTCACGATGTCTGCCGCCGACTGCGGCTGCTTGGCGAGCGCGACGCCCTGGCCGGCCCACATCGAGAGCGCTTCGATGTCTCCGGTCGTCCCGACCATAGGGGGCGCTGGCTCGTAACGCACGATTGCTTCGCCTGAGGCGAAGTGCGCGATCACGTCGCCTGCTCCCGGCCGCTGCGCGAGCGGGGGGCGGCCCGCGGCTTCCCACGCCCTGGCGGTTGAGTTGCGGAGCACACGGTGGGGAGAGTCGGGCCAGCCGACCTCGTACAGGTTGGGGTACATCTGCGGATCGGTCTCGGCGGCAGCTATAAGCCGGCGTCTGTAGTCCTCGTGGATCGGCATCTCCTCGGCCATCAGGAACCGCGTGCCCAGCCACGCGGCCTGGGCGCCCAGGGCGAGCACCGCGGCTACGCCGCGGGCATCGCCGATCCCGCCCGCCGCGATCACCGGCACCGGCGCCACCGCATCCACCACGGCGGGCACCAGCGGCAGGGTCGCGACGGTACTCCACACGTGCCCGCCGGCCTCCCAGCCCTGCGCGACGATCACGTCCACGCCGGACGCGACCGCCCGCCGCGCCTCCTCGGCACTGCCGACCGTGAGCAAGACAATCCCCCCGGCGTCGTGCACCGGCTTGATGTAGCCGCCGGGATCCCCCCACATGAACGAGACGATCCGCAGCCCGGCCTCCAAGGCCTGGTCAAGGCGGCGGTGGTGATCTTCGGTGAGAACGAGGTTCCCGCCGAATGGCCGCGCGGTCAGCGCCGCCGTCTCACGAACGACAGCTCCGGCGTCTTCAGACCACGTAAGCGTCAGCATGCCGAGCGCGCCGGCGTTCGAGACCGCCGCGGCCAGTTGGGGAATGGCAGCCATGGGCGCCTGGACGATCGGCTGTTCAATCCCGAGCATCTCGCATACCGGCGTGCGCACGGCCTACGCCTCCTTCGTGATTGTCGGCTTTGTCACGTATACGATGTCGGCACCGACCCGGACCGCCGGTCCCAGCCGTGGAAGTTCGAGTAGTCCCCCGCGTCCCAGGCTTCGCGGAGCCCCGGGGTGCTCAGATCCCAGTCCGGGCGGATCTCGGCGGTGGCGACGCGCAGGTCACGCCACAGGTCGTAGAACGACGGGCGGCCCCAGAACCAGTAGCCGTTATAGACGCTGTGCACGACCAGCCCCGGCTTGAGCACCAGCGTGTGCGGGATCATGGGGTTGTGCTCGGGGTCGGTGTACTCGGCGATGTCGAGGTCCTGCTGG
>Ga0335074_10007595_pt1 | contig 15035 bp, 13 predicted proteins | sample Lox_Sample_23_FD_206715 | JGI IMG/M metagenome (GOLD analysis project Ga0335074, IMG submission 206715) | Soil microbial communities from Loxahatchee National Wildlife Refuge, Florida, United States - Lox_Sample_2.3 | ecosystem: Environmental > Terrestrial > Soil > Wetlands | place: USA...
TCGAGGCGCGCGAGCGCGAAGGCCGCCCCGGCCCCGGCTGCCCAGCCGAGCGCGACGCCCGACGCGCTCGCCCAGACAACATCGACCATCACCCAGCGCAGCGCACCCGGCCCGAGGTCGTGATCGCCACAGAGGCCGAGTGCGAACAGCACGGCGGGCAGCGCGAGACTCGAGGTGAGCGCCCCCTCGGCCACGAGCACTTGCCGCGAGGCGCCGTCGGGCATCACCGGCAGCGATCCGGCAAGCACAGCGTCGGTAGGGGCGAGTATGGCCCCGAGCAACATGCCCTCGTTGAACGGCAACCCGAGGAATACGTTCGCAACTCCGGCGATGAGCGCGATCGTGGTCGGCATCGCGATGAGCGCGAGACGCAGCGACCCGTCATGGATCGAGCGCTCCAGGCCCTCGGCGAGGGTGACCCCCGCACAGGAGAGACAGATGACGAGTGCGCACTCGCTCAGCACCTCGAGTGTGTGCGCGTGCTCGAGTGCGCTCAGCCCGAGGCGCGCGACTGCGGCGCCGATCAGCAGACCGGTGCCAAGACACGCGAGCGCCGCGGCGAGCGACGTGCGAGCGTTGGAGCTAGCGGGGGAGGACGGCATCGGTGCCGCGGGAAATCGGTGACCGTCGCATCATCTTGCCCGCGGACCAGGCGCAAATCTACTCGCCATCCCGGAAAGCGAGCCTGCACGGGCGCGCACGTTTCCCGCCCCGCTCGAGCTTGGACCGACGCCCGCGTGCTGTAAGAGTTACAGCGCCCTAGAGCGCGGGAGAATGAATTTCAAGCTGAACGCGCAGAGTCCCGATCTGGTCGCATCGATCCATGACGCGATCCGCCTGCAGACCGATCGTCCGGCGGATGCGTTCCGGGAGATAGCCACCGAGCGCCTCCGCATAGCAGCGCAGCGCGCGCTGCTGCGCGCGCTGCCACGCATCCATCAGCGGGGCGTCATTTCGGCCGCTCAGCATCACGCGCAGCGCAAGCCGCATGCGTCGCGTTCGAGCCGCAAAGCTCGCCGAGGTGACCGGCTCGCCCCCGAGCAGCAGAACAAGGGCTTGCAGCTCATCGCCGAGCCGCCCCCACTCCTCGCTGCGGTGGAGCAACAGCGCGCGTAGCGCGGCGCTCGATGCGCGCACGCCGCCGCAGCCGCACAGCTCTTCGCCGTCGCGACAGACACGAATGAGTCCATTCAGTTTGTCGATCGTCTCCTCGGTTCGCATGGCCATCTTGTCGCCTCACGCCCGCAGGCTCAGAGCATCGAGCAGGATCCATGCCCATGTTCCCAGGTAGTTGCGCCGCAGCGCAGGACGGCCTGGCACAGCGATTGCAGCTTTGGAGACAAGGGACGTCGATCGCGTGCGCGCCCAGGCTTTCTCGACTCCCGCTGCCGACTCCGGCTGCGGAGGAGTTCAACCGGTGACCCCCCGTTTGGCGGGCTGTGGTGCGACCAGCCCGCTATTTTTTTCCTTGACTCCGCTGCGGCGCAGCGTCGGCAGTTGCGTGCGCTCGCGATTGGAGTTGAAATGAATGACATGAACGGGGAGCACCTGGAAGCCATACACCAGGCCTTGACCGCGGTTCAGCAGGCCGTCCTCACGATGACCTTCCCGAGCTGCGATCAAGAGGATGTCGTAGAGCTGATCGACCGAGTGGAGGCGGAGCTGCGCGCCTCGCACCCGAACGTCCCGGTAATGTGCACCTTCCTCAATTCCATCGCGCGGAGTTTGCGCGCGCAGCCCGAGGCGCGTGAGGCCTGCCTCACGATCGAGAGCGCGATCAGCACGGCCGGGATGCCGAGCACCTGGCAGTCGGGAATCTGACCCGACGCGCCTGCCGGGGCAGCGCGCCTGGCACGGCTGTTGCTTGATTCCGCCGGCGGGCTGCCCGCGAAGCTCCCGAGGACCCCGTCGTAGAATGAGCAACGCCGTACTGGGGCTGCGCCTCCGGCAGCAGCTCACGCTCACGCCCCGGCTGCAGCAATCGGTGAAGCTGCTGCAGCTCTCGGCCCCGGAATGCGTGCAGGAGCTGCAGCGCGCCCTCACCCAGAACCCGTTTCTCGAGGAGATCCCCGAAAGCGCCGATGGCCGCGCGCGCGAGGAGACGCCTGCCGAGACGGCGGCGCGCGAGGACCTCGACTTCGGCTTGGCAGGCTCTGACCCCCCGGGAGGGGCGCTGCCCGACTGGACCGAGTGGACCGCAGCGCCGACCACGCTTCGCGGTCAGCTGCGCGACCAGCTGCTCGTGCTCGGGCTCACGGAGCGCGAGCACGAGCTCGCCAACCTCATCGTCGATGCGCTCGACGAGGATGGATTCCTGCGCGATCCGCTCACCGAGCTGGCCCCGCTCGTCGAGAGCCCGGCCGCGGGTGAGCTCGAGGCGGCGCTCAGGACCGTGCAGGAACTCGAGCCGACCGGTGTTGCGGCGCGCAATCTCGCGGAGTGTCTGCGCCTGCAGCTCGCAGCGCTGCCGGAGCAGACGCCCGGGCGTGCGCTTGCGATCGAGATTGCGAGCGGCCTTCTGGAGCTGCTCGCGGCGCGCGACCATGGGCGTCTGTGCCAGGCGCTCGGCTGCGCAGAGCCCGAGCTCGCCCCGGCGCTCGAGCTCATTCGCAGCCTCGATCCACGCCCGGGTTCGCGGCTCGGCACGTTCGAGCCGCGCATGATCGTTCCCGACGTGATCGTGCGCAGGGAGAAGAAGCGCTGGGCGGTCGCGATCAACGCCGCGATCTACCCGCGGATCCGAGTCAATCAGCGCTACGCCGAGGAGCTGCGCCGCGTCCGCAACGGGGAGACGGTGCGCTTGAACCAGCATCTCGAGGAGGCGCGCTGGCTCGTGCGCAACCTCGAGCAGCGCTTCCTCACGATCCGGCGCGTGACCGAAGCGCTGGTCGCCCGCCAGCGAAACTTCTTCGAGTACGGCGATCTCGCGATGCGTCCGCTCACCCTGCGCGAGATCGGTGCCGAGTTGGGCCTGCACGAGTCGACGGTCTCGCGCGCCACCCAGCACAAGTACATGGCCACCCCGCGCGGCGTCGTCGCATTCAAGCGCTTCTTCTCGCGCGAGCTCGCGACCCTGAGCGGTGGGTCGTGTTCCGCGACGGCGATCCGCGCGCTGCTCCGCGACCTCATCGCTGCCGAGGACCGGCGCCATCCGCTCTCCGACGTGCAGCTCGCGGGACTGCTCGCGGACCGCGGAGTCAAGGTCGCGCGGCGCACGGTCACGAAGTATCGCCGCTCGATGCAGCTGCCCGCCGTGGATCTGCGCCGCAACTAGCTCACGGCGAGCGCGCGAGCGCCGCGATCCCTGCGCGCGAGAGCCGATAGGTGGTCCACTCCTCGTTCGGCGCGGCGCCGAGACTCACGTAGAAGCGAATCGCGGGCTCGTTCCAATCGAGCACGGCCCACTCCATGCGCGCGCATCCGCGCTCCAACGCGATCTGCGCGAGATGGGCGAGGAGCCGCCGACCGATGCCCCGACCGCGCGCGGCTTGGCGCACGTACAGGTCCTCGAGATAGAGCCCAGGCCGTCCTGCGAAGGTAGAGTAGTTGTAGAAGTACACCGCGAATCCGAGCGGCACGCCGGCCTCGCAGGCGATGAGCGCATGCGCGTACGGCTGCGGGCCGAAGAGCGTACTGTGCAGGTCCGCTTCGGTCGCCACCACGGCGTGCGCGAGCTGCTCGTACTCGGCAAGCTCGCGGATGAAGGCAAGGATCTGCGCCGCATCCTCGGGCGTCGCCGGCCGGATCTCGATCTGCGGCTGCCCGCTCATCCGGTGCTCTGCAGGCCCTGCGCGATGCCGCTCACGCTCGCGAGCAGCGCATCGAACAGGTCACGGTCCTGCCGGCCGGTCGCGCGCCAGCGCTTGAGCAGATCGATCTGCATGAGGTTCATTGGATCGACGTACGGATTGCGCAGCGCGATCGCTCGCTGCAGCGTCGCGTCCCCGTCGAGCAGCTCGCGCGTGCCCTTGATCTCGAGCAGCCGCTCGCGTGCGAGCGCGTACTCGCGGCAGATGTCCTCGAAGAACGGCTGCAACGCCCGCGGCGCGAGCGCATCGTACGCCCGGGCGATCTCGAGATCCGTCCGCGCGAGCGTCGCCTCCACGTCGTCGATGAGATTGCGCAGAAAGAACCAGCTGTCGTAAGCCTCCCTGAGGACTGCGAGTCCGTGGCGCTCGAGCGTCTCGCTGAAGCCGCTTCCGGCTCCGTACCAGGCCGGCAGCAGAAAGCGCGACTGCGTCCAGGCGAATGCCCACGGCACCGGACGGAGCAACTGAAGACTCTCGCCCTCGCCGCGGTATGCGGGCCGCGAGCCGATCTGCATGCGCTCGAGCACGTCGATCGGCGTGACGAGGCGGAAATACTCGTGGAACCTCGCATCGCCATAGACGAGCTGCCGGTACGCGGCGCGGCTCGAGGCTGCGAGTGTCGCCGCGCAGGCCGCATGCGCCTGCGGGACTGCGCGCGGTGCGCCTGCCGTGCGCACCGCCGCCGTGCGCACCGCGAGCGCGTTGAACGCGCGCTCGAGCGTGCGCATCGCGATCGGCAGCAACCCGTAGCTTTGGTTCACCACCTCGCCCTGCTCCGTGAGCCGCAGCACGCCGTTCACGGCGGCATCCGGGGCGGCGCGCGCGGGCGTGTCGATGCGACCGCCGCCGAGCGCGACGCTGCCGCCGCGCGCATGACAGAGGACGTGGCTCACGCGGCCCTCCGTGAATGCGCGCGCGAGCTCGGCCTGCGCAACCTGGATCGCAAACCGCGCCGCGCACAGACCGCCTTCTTTGTCGGCGTCGGCATAGCCGAGCACGACGCACTGGCGGTGACGGCGGGTATCCAGGTGGCGCCGGTACAGCGGGTCGCTCAGGAGGCGGCGCATGATCTCGCCGCTTCCCTCGAGCGCATCGAGCGACTCGAACATCGGGGCGATGTCGAGCGCCACCTCCCCGGTGCGCTTGTCGCACACGTCCGCCCAGCGCGCGAGCAGCAGCGCCGCAAGCACGTCGTCCACGTCCTGGGCGCCGCTCACGATGTAATAGCCGACGGCCGCCGCGCCGTAGCGGTGCCGTCCGGCTACGATCGATTCGAATACACCGCGCGTGCGACGGCCGAGCGGATCGAGATCGACGAGTGGTCCGCCATCCCGCTCGATCGCCTGCGCGATGAGCCGATGCCGCTCCGCGCTCGGGCGTGCGCGCCACTCCGGATCATCGAGCGCCCGCGCGAGAACGTCGTGGTGCACGCTCGCATGCTGGCGAACGTCGAGCGTGGCGAGGTGCAGCCCGAAGGTGTCGATCCGGCGCAGCAGCCGCTGCACCGAGTGGTGGCCCGCGTTCCAGCCCCGGTGCGCGCGCAAACTGTCGGCGATGAGCTGAACATCGGCGCGCAGCTCCGCCGCCCGCTCGTAGCCGTTCGCGCGGCCCTCGAACGTATTGATCAGGCGTGCGCCGATCTGCGCGAGGAATACCCGATACGGCATGCGGTCGTGGCGCGCCGGGGTGACCGCGCGCGCGCCCGGTAGCAGCGTCGCGTACTCATCGATGCGCTTGGAGAGCGCTGCCGATACGTCGATGCGGCTCGCGCTCTGCGACAGGCGCTGCGCGAGCGACTGACACTCCTCGTAATAGGCGTGCACGATCACCTGCTGCTGGCGCGCGAGTGTCTCGCGGATCGTCTTCCCGTGCACGTCGGGATTGCCGTCCATGTCCCCGCCGACCCAGGTGCCGAAGCTCACGATCGCGGGAAGCTCGAGCGCCTCGGGCTTCACGTCGTAGAGCCCTGCGAGCGCATCGGCAATCTCCTCGTAGAACGTCGGCACCGCGCGGTAGAGCACCTCGCTCAGGTAGTACAGGACGTGCTCACGCTCATCGGACACCGTGAGTTTCTCGCGCGGATGATCCTCGGTCTGCCAGCCCGCGGTGAGCTCCTGGCGCACGCGCCGCCAGAGGCTGCGCGAGTCACGCGGCGTGAGCGTCGGATCGAGCCGCCCGAGCAAGAGCTCAGCGATGCGCTGCTGGCTGCGCAGGATCGTGCGGCGCAGGGACTCGGTCGGGTGCGCGGCGAATACCGGCTCGATGCGCAGGCTCCCGATGAGCGCGAGCACCTCCTCGAGCGCGAGACCGCGCTCCTTCAGGCTCGCGAGCGCATCCTCGACGCCTCCCGGCTGCGGTCGGGCGCTCTCCTTGAGAAAATAGTGGCGGCGGCGGCGAATGCGGTGGACCTTCTCCGCCAAGTTGACGGCCTGAAACCAGGTGGAGAACGCGCGCACGAGGTCGCGCGCTTCGGCCGGCGGGCGCCCCCGTACCCGCAGCGCGAGCTCGGCCGCCGCACCACTGTCGCCTTCGCGGCGCCGGATCGCGAGCACACGGTCCTGCTCGACCGTCTCGAGCAGCTGCGGCCCGCCCTGCTCGCGCAGCAGCTCGCCGAGCAGCTCGCCCAAGGCGTGCACGTCCTCGCGCAGTGCCTCGTGCTTCGGCGGAAAGTGGATCTCGGTGCGTTTCATGGTCTCATCGGCCTCGAGTTCATCCGGCGAGCAGCACGCCCTCGGCGTGCTCGAGCGCTTCGGGAAGCCCGTAGATCACGACGATATCGCCCTCGCGCAGGCGTGTATCTCCCTGCGGCTCGCGGCCGAGTATGCCGTGGCGGCGGATTCCGGTGATTGCAACTTCGGCGCCGCGCGCGCGCAGATCGCTCACCGTGCGCCCGACCGCCCAGGCGCCCGGGGGAATGACGATGGACTTGAGCTCCTCCCGGTAAGGATGCGTCTCATCGACCGGGCGGGCGTCCGCGCGGCGATGGATGTTGCGCAGGACCTCGTAGCGGCTGTTGCGGATCGCGCCGATCGTATGCACCACGCGGCTCACCGGGACATCGAGCAGCATCAGCACCTGGGAGACGAGCATCAGGCTCGCCTCGAAGGTCTCCGGCACGACCTCGGTCGCACCGGCATCCTTGAGCTCCTGCAGCCGGGCGTCATCGGCCGTGCGTACCAGCACCGGCACCTCCGCGCGCAGCCCGCGGACGCTGCGAATGATGTCGAGCGCGACCGCGGGATTCGAGAAGCTCACGACCAACGCGCTCGCCCGATCGATGCCCGCCTTCACGAGCATCTCCTCGTCGGCCGAATCCCCGTAGAGCACGGGCTCGCCCGCCTGACGGGCGGCACGGATCCGCGCCGGATCGATGTCGAGCGCGATGAACTCGAAGCCCTGCGCTTCGAGCACCCGCGCGACGTTCTGCCCGACGCGTCCGTAGCCGCATAGGATCACGTGCTCGCGGCGCGCGATGGCGCGCGTCGCCTCTTGCTCGGGCTCGAGCGGCGCAACGCTCGGACCCTGCTCGCGCAGCACCGCCCGCGCGATGCTGCGATTGTGATGCAGTACGAGCGGGCTCAAGACCATGGAAAGCACCACCGCGACCAGCAGCGGCTGCGCCAGGCGGCCCGAGACCGCACCGCTTTCGAGCACGATGGTGAGCAGGGCGACTCCGAACTCCCCGCCGATCGCGATCACGATTCCCGCGCGCGCAGCCTTGAAGGTGGAATCGACGAACAGCCGCGCGGCCAGTGCGCCGATCACCGCCTTGAGCGCGATGAGCCCCACGAGGATGGCGGAGACGAGCGGGAACTGCATGATCACGAGGCGCACGTCGAGCAGCATCCCGACGGAGATGAAGAAGAGACCCAGCAAGATGTCCCGGAAGGGTCGGATGACCGCATCGATCTGGTGACGATATTCGGTCTCCGCGAGCATCATTCCGGCGAGAAAGGCCCCGAGGGCAAGCGACAGCCCGGCGACGTACGAGATCCACGCCGAGGCGAGCACGACCAGGAGCGCCGTCATCGTGAACAGCTCCCGCAGGCGACTGTGCGCGATCTCGTGCAGCAGCGGCCGCAGCAGCCAGCGTCCCGCGGCGAGCACCACGATCACCGCGAGTACGCCCGCGCCGACCGCCTCCATCGCCGCTTGGAGCGAGTAGGCCGCCGGCCGCTCGAGCCCGGAGGCGAGCGCGAGCAGCGGCACGAATGCGAGGTCCTGGAACAGGAGCATGCTGAAGGCGAGCCGGCCGTGCGTGCGGTTCAATTCGCCGCGAGTCGCGAGCTCGTTCACGATGATGGCGGTCGAGCTCATCGCGACCGCCCCGCCCATCAACGCCGCGATGAGCCACGTTGCCCCGGTCGCATGCGCGATGACGGCGCATGCAGCGACGGTGGCGCACACCTGCAGCGCGCCGAGTCCGAACACCTCGCGGCGCATCGCGAGCATGCGCGGGAGGGAGAACTCGAGGCCCAGGGTGAAGAGGAGAAACACGACCCCGAGCTCCGGAAGCACGCGCGTGATGGAGCTCTCGGAGATGAGCCCGATCGCATGCGGCCCGAGGGCCATGCCGACGATGAGATAGCCCAGGATCGGCGGCCAGCCGAGCCGGCGGGCGAGCGTCACGATGAACACGGACGCCGCCAGCAGTATCAGCACTTCGGTGAGCGGCTGCTCGATCATCGCGCGTGGTCGACGTCTCCCCGACCGCCACTGTACTGATGAGCACCTGAGGCGCGCAACGCCGGTCACCGGGCGCGGCGCCGCGCCCGGTGACCGGCGTTGCGCGCCTCAGGTGCTCATCAGTACAGTGGTATCGAAGCTCTCGAAGCCCTGGATCGCGCGGCGGTAGGCATTCATGACCAGCCGCTCGGCGGTCTTGTCGGCGCGCGGGGAAAGCAGCATGCGCAGCAGCACATCGTCGGCCGGACGCGCCGCATCCTCGGCCATCAGCTGCTCGATCACGCGTGTGAGTCTGTGCACGAGCTCGTTCGTGAAGCGCAGGTGTCCCGCATCGTGCACCTGCTCGTTGCCCGGACCGTACGTGCCGCGCGCCTCCTCGGCGAGCTCGTGCAGGAACAGATTGAGCAGGCGCGCCTTGTCGATGAGCCTGAGCTCGGTGAAATAGTCGATCTCCGACTGCAGGTTCATGGCGCGCCTCGTCAGGCGGGGAAGAAATCGATCGGTTTGGTGGTGGTGATCGGCGCCACGTCCTTCGGCTCGAAGCGGAACAGCCGCACGCGCGAGATGATCTTCTCCTCGAGCTCCGGATCGTTGAGATCGCTCGAGACCACGCGGCACATGGTCACGTCTCCCGATGGAGCGATCGTGAACTCGAGGACGAGTTTCCCCTGCAGCTCGGGCCGCTCGCGCAGCGCGCGGCTGTAGAGGGCGTAGATCGCACCCTTGTTGCGGTCGAATACGAGCTCGATTTCCTCGCGACTGCGTGCGGCCTTGCCGCCGGGTCCGCTGCGCGCGGCGGGGCGACTGTCGAGACCCGAGCGGGCAATCATCGAGCTCACCGTCGTGGTCTCGTGGCCCTCGAGCGCTCCGGCCCCCGTGCCGAATCCGCGGCTCATGTTCGCCGAAGTGATCCCGCCGCTCCCCGCACCGATCTTCGCCGTGATGAGCGAGCGCTCGGCGTGCGAGTCCGCGCCGACCGTCCCCGTGAGATTGCGGGTCTGGCCCTCATCGAGATTCGTCGCTTCGCGCAGGTCGGCGAGCTCGTCCTGAAATTTGAGCAGCCCGGATTTCTCCGCCTTGCGCCGCGCCTGAGCGGTGCGGTTGAACTGCGGAATGGGGATCGCCTTCGGAATGGGACGCGGCTTCTCCTGCACCTTCGGCACCGGCGGTGGCGGCGGCTTCACCTTCTGCTGCTCGATCATCACGCGCGCGAGCCGCTCGGGCACCTGGACCTCGTTGCGTTTCACCTGCGGAGTCGGCACCAGCATGAACAGGAGCGTAAGCAGGGCGAGCGCAATGAGTCCCACCCGCAGGATCCCGCGGAAGCGGTTCTGCTCCTCGGGATCGACCTCCCAGGGCAGCTCGAAGTCACGGTAGTACGGCGCGAGCATGGCGGTGAGGGCTAGGCGGCGTGGAACCGGCCCGGGGGCACGGGCAGGTCCTTCTGCATCACGGCGAGGGAAATCCGCCCGTAGTCGGCGTCGGTGCAGGTGGTCATCACCTTCTTCAGCACTTCGTACGGCAGCGACTTGTCGGCCATGATCGTGATCTCGCGATCGGCGAGATCCTGCTCGCTCACCTCCCGGCCGACGAGCAGCGGGCGCTTCAACGCATCGCGCAGCGGGGCGATGATCGCGCCCGGCTCGCCGCGCAGCTCGCTCACCGATGCGATCCGCTCGCCCTGCACGAAGAGGTCGGTCTTCGTGATCATGATCACCACGGAGCGGTGCGGCGCGGTCTCGGAGATCGACTGCGGAATCTCGATCCCCTTGCTGTTCTGGATGATCTCCACCTCACTCGAGTAGACGAGCAGAAACGAGACCATCACCGAGAGAATGTCGATGAGCGGAATCAGGTTGAGCTCGGCGTTCGCCTTGTGCCGCATATGGTGCTCGGCCATGCGGCGCGCGCGACTCGACATCATGTCGGAGCATCTCCGATCGAGATGTCGGGGAAGAGCTCGGCCTGACTCGTGCCGAACCCGGTGGGCACTTCGAACACCCGCACGTGATCCATGACCTGCACCAGCGTGTCGTAGGAGATATTCGGCTCGAGCAGCACGGTCGCGTCCGTCTTGTCGGGAAACTTGGCCTTCACGCGCTTCAGGTACGCGGTCAGCGCGTCGAAGTCGTAGCCCTGCGCCGTGTTCGGCATGGTCGCGAGCGGACCGCTGTTGCGGTCGGCCACCTGGATCAGGTCCTTGCGGACCACCACCTCGAGCTGCAGCCCCGGAGGCGGCTCGCGGAACTGCGTTTCGCTCGCCGGGAGATTGAGCTGCAGCACGACCGTGCGCGAGAACACCGCCGTCATGAGGAGGAACGTGACGAGCACGGTGAAGATGTCGATCATCGGCACGAGCAGCAGCTCCGCCGGCCGCCGTCGACGGCGCGCGAGCTTCTTTATTTCGTACGAGCGGCGCATCGCTCAGCCTTCGGCAGCGGGGAACTTCAGGCCGCTGCCGGAGCCGGCGCCTGCGGCCGCCGCTCGGTGATCGCGTTCAGAAACTTCACGGAGGCCATCTCCAGGCTATCGATGAGCTCGGTCGTCTTTGTCTGCAGCCAGGCGTGGGTGAACAGAATCGGCACCGCGGTCATCAGGCCGAAGGCGGTGCAGTTCATCGCGACCGAGATGCTCGCCGAGAGCAGGTTCGCCTTCTCGGCCGGATTGACCGTGGCGACGGCGGCGAATGCGTTGATGAGTCCGATGACGGTGCCGAGAAGCCCGAGGAGCGTCGCGAGATTCGCAAACGTCGCGAGATAGTGGGTGCGCTTCTCGAGCCGCGGGACCACCTCCATCAGGCTCTCCTCCATCGCCTTCTCGATGTCGTCGCGGCGCTGCGCGCCTTGGATGCGCGCGAGCCCGTAGTTGAGGATGTGCCCGATCGCCGAGGGCGACTTCGAGGTGACCTGCACGACCTGGCGAAAGTTGCCCTGCGAGAGCATCGGAACGATCTCGTTCCAGAGCTTGCGATTGCGCACGGCGACCAGCTGCAGATACAGGTAGCGCTCGATCGCGATGCACAGCCCCAGCACGAACACGATGGCGATCGGAAACATCATGATTCCGCCGCCCTGGAAGAACCTGACGATCATGTGCCAGAAATTCATCGACCACTCTCCTCACATGGCCCGAGGCCACTTTCGATGGCTCGCAGCCGCATACCGCCGCAGCCTCTGCGCGGCCCCGTTCCAACCGATACCCAAGATTGCGACCCGACGAGGAAAACTGAATGACATATGGCCAAAAAGCCAGGATCTATCTCTCATCCCGAGCGGCGGGAGCCTGGCCGCCGCCGGCGCCGTGCGCGCTGCTGTGCGCCGCAGCGGAGGGCGCCGCGGTGGGCGGCGCGCCGTCTGCGCCCGCCACGGCGCCGTAGTAACGGTTTTCGCGCTTGAATACGTCGCGGTCGACCGGTTGGAGCGCTTCATCGACCAGGCTGTTGAGCGGCTTGCCCGTGAGATCGCCCAGGTCGGAATGCTTCCAGGGCACGATGTACATGACCTTGGGCAGCTCGCGGTTGCCCGTGATATCCGTCGTGTCGAGCTCGATCGTATCGCTCGGCTTGCCCCCCTTGGCCTGCGGATGCGCTCCAGCTCTCGGTGGCGCGGTCGCCTCATCGTGCGCCGCCGGCGCGGGGGGCGTGGCGGATGCGGGCGCCGCCGCGGCCGAGGGCGCCGCCGTAGCTGAGAGCGCCACCGCGGGCGGCGCGGCCCCGGTGGGGGGGACGGGCGCTGCGGTCTCCTGCGCCGCAAGCGCGCACGAAAGGCCGAGCGAGGCAGCGAGGAGCCCCGCAGAAACGATCGCCGTGTTCATACTGCGCATGATCAGCCTCCCCGCGCGGCTTCCGGCGCCGCGGCCTTTGCCGCGCGGTGGCGCAGCTCCGCAATCCAGCCGCTCACCGGGCGATCCTCGCCCGAGAGCTGTTTGTAGCGCTCGAGTGCCGCGAGCGCATCCGGAGCGTCTCCGAGATAGAGATCGAGCAGCACACCCAGGTTGCGGTACGCCGCGGCAAAGTTTGCATCCGCGGCAATCGCCTTGCGGTATGCATCGGCCGAGTCGTGAAATCGTCCTTGCATCCGCAGCGTCACTCCGAGCTCGTTCCATGCGACGGCACTTGCGGCATTGCGCTGCACCGCATCCCGGAGGGCCTTCTCCGCCAGATCGAGCTGTCCGCTCTTGCGGTAGAGGATCCCGAGGTTGATGTCCGGGCCCGCGAACCGCGGATACTCGAGCGCGAGCTGCTGAAACTCGAGCTCCGCTTCGCTCTCGTTGCCACCGCGCATCACGGCGACGGCGCGACCAAAGTCGGCGACCGCCTGCGGAGGTGGCGGAGGCGGCGGAGTCGGGGAAGCCGCCGGGACGCCGGCGCCCTGCGATGGTGCAGCGGGGCTCGCGGCCGCGGCGACCGGCGCGGCTTGCTCTGGCGGATGGCTCGGACGGTGCGGCGTGCTCGCGCAGGCCGCGAGCAGCAGCACTGCGAGCGCGAGCGAACCTCGCCCTTGCGGCGCCACCGGGCTAGTTGAGCGTCGTGACCACATCGAGCGTCTGCTCCGTTTTGCCGTAGCGCCCGGGATTGAGCTCGGCGAGCGCCGCGTAGCTCTTCTTCACCCAATCGTCGTACAGCCCATCTCGGGCACGGGCTGCATTCTCCTGATGCAGGGCGATCGCCTCCTCCTCGAACGGATACGCCTGATCCTCGAGCAGGGTCTCGTACTGCTCGAGCTCATCCTTGGAGAGCCCCTTGGGTCGCTCGGAGGCGAGCACGTCCTTGCCGAGCGTTCGATAGAGCTCGGCCATCTGATACGTCGCCGCCGTCGTCACGTTGGCCACGTGGTAGGCGAGCGCGGCCTTGTAGGCGGCGAGCGCGGCCTCGAGCGCCTTTTTCTTCGCACTCAGGCTGCGCTTGAGCGGACGAACGAGCTTGATACTGCGGAACGTTGCATCCGCCGGCGCTGCGAGCGCGAGCTCGGCATTCGCGGCGAGAAAGCGCGTGCGATCGGTCCGCGCCGGGCCCGCCTGCGCATCCGCCCTGACGATCTCGCGGAACCAGCGCAGAGCCGCACTCTCGTCGTGATCGCGCTCGGCTGCGGTGGCGAGGCGCTCGCGCGCCTCCATCGCATCCCCAAGCGGATCGGGATACGCGGTCACGTAGCGCTCGAGTGCGGCGGTCATCTTACCCGGCTCGCTCGCCTTGCCATACAGATTCGCCGCCTGCAGGAGCGCCTCGCGGCGCACCTCGCGGAGCTCGGTCTCGGTTGCGGCAATGCGCTCGAACTCGACCGCCGCGGCGGCCGGATGATCGGCCTCCGAGTAGGCGACGGCGAGCTTGCGCGTTACCTCCGCCGAGCGCGCATCGTGCGGAAAGTCGCGCCGATAGCCCTCGAGAACGGCGATCGCGCGGTCCCACTGCTTGAGCGTGATGAGCTGCGCGGCGGCGTCGTACTGCGCCGTCGCGCGGATATCGGAGTCGGGCGCGACTTTCGCCACGCGCAGGAAGTCATCGACCGCTCCGCTCGAGTCGCCGGATTTCTCCTTCGCCTCGCCTTGCTTGTACACGGCAGCGGCAATGCGGTTGGTGAGGTCGGTGCGCATCTTCGGATCCACCGCCGTGGCGCGCGCCGCCGTGTACGCCTGCTCCGCGTCCGTATAGTCGCCGCGATCGAAGCTCGCCTGCCCGATGATCGTCCAGGCGATACGCGCCTTCGGGGTATCGACGGGCGGGCGGTGCGCGAGCACCAGCCGCGCGACCTGCGCCGCGCGGGGCAGATCGTGCGCGGCAAAGATGTCCTCGGCCGCCCGGGTGAGCACGCCGCCGCTGTCGGGATGCTCGGGGAAGGTCTGCGCGAAGCGCACGCCCGAATCGATCGCGCGCGCGTGCAGCGCCGTCTTGGCCGCTCCGGAGAGCCCGCTCTCGGCTTTCTGATACGCAACCAGCGCGGCGTAGCCCGCCGTGGCGGACCGGGCGCTGCGCGGGTAGCCGTAGGCGGCGTGCTCGTACTCGCTCGCCGCGGCCGCGTAGTCGTGGCTCTCGAAGAGCGTATCGGCGAGCAGGTAGTCGGTCGCCGCAGCGTCGGGATCGTCGGGGAAGGACTCGAGGTACAGCCGATACCAGTGCGCGGCCTGCTGATCGTCCTCGATGTGCTTGGAGCTTTGCGCGGTCGCGTGGTAGTAGGTCGCGAGATCCTTCAGATTCGTCTTGAGCTCCGTGACGACCGTGGGATAGTCGGCGCGGCTGCGCCCGTTCCAGAACGCGGTGCCGAAGCTGTAGCGCTCCACGTACTCGCGCTTGCCCTGCAGCACGAGATCGGTGAAGCCACCCTTGCGGTACGCCTCGATCGCCTGCATCGCGAGGTTCGGCGCATGATCGCTCGCCGGATCGCGCACGACGAACGCGCGGTAGGCGGCCGCGGCGTCCTGGTAGCGCTGCTTATCGACGTACAGATCCCCGAGCCGCGAGTAAAGGAGATAGGCGTATGCGCGCTCGCCGTCGCTCTTCAGGAACGCATCGACCGTGGCGGCCCCGTCGAGGTAGGAGAAGGT
>Ga0335074_10007596_pt1 | contig 15034 bp, 12 predicted proteins | sample Lox_Sample_23_FD_206715 | JGI IMG/M metagenome (GOLD analysis project Ga0335074, IMG submission 206715) | Soil microbial communities from Loxahatchee National Wildlife Refuge, Florida, United States - Lox_Sample_2.3 | ecosystem: Environmental > Terrestrial > Soil > Wetlands | place: USA...
CACGTCATCTCCGCCCCCGTTGAGGTTCCGGTCGAGCAGCTGAGCGCGCGCCCGTCTGCGGGGCCGGCTCCCGCCGCGAGTGACGCGGACGCTGCCGCGAGCTGGGAGACAGCGGGTGAACTCAAGACGTCGGACGCCGCGGTCGCGGTGGCGCTCGCTCCGCGGATTCCCGTGTCCGCCGACTCCAGGCCCCCAGGGAGAAAACTGACCAATTCGAGAACTACAACGAAGATCGCTAGCGCAGTGGTCGCGATGGCAACTTCTCTCGGTCTGAGTCGGGTTCTATTGACTGGAACTTTTTCGAGCATGCGTGCTCTCGGCTAGCACCTGCACGAGTTTCGCCTACTTCAATCAAGTCGTATAACACTCGGGGCCCGCGAGGAGCAGTGTTGATTGCAACCGGCTGGCGCCCAAGGGCCAAGGAACCTGCGTACTGGGCGCTGCGCGATGTTAGCGGAGTGTGCCAACGCTAAGGCGGCCAGGCAGTCCCGCAATGCGGACAGAACGCTGCCGCTCCTTGACGGACTGACCCGCACTTCAAGCACACCTGTACCCTCGAGGAGTTCTGGGCGGCCTGCGAGGAGAGATACGGATTGGACACCGAGCCAGGCGCACCAGGCATGTTCGCTTGGAAAGAGCGGACCTCACCGATCGCGTCACCGAGCTTGACGTATGCGATCAGATACAAAATTCCCGGAATCAAGCTCAGCGTCAGGAGCGACAACACGGCAAAAACAATCGTGGGTGTGCGCGCCCCTTCGTAATCACCGTCACTTGTTGGTCGGTAGCTGAAGATGTAAATCAGAAGCAGCCAGATCAACCCGAAAACGGCGGCTATCAGGAAGAGCAATCCGACAAATACAATGAGAAGAAGGAAGCCAACGCCGAAGGCTACGAGGACAAGTAGCGCCTGAAGGATGAGACCCACCAGGATGAGCGTCTTGGCGGTTCTTCCAGACGGGGAGTCCCGAATTCGTCCGCCTTGCATCGGATTCAAAGTCGGCTAAGCGGATGCCGGTATTTAGTTCGTCGCGCGCGCAAAGGATTCGATCGGATCTTTTGACCGGCCGAGGGGACTTCGGAGGAACCGGTCTGGGAGACCCTCTAACTCCCTCTAGGTTGGACCGTCTGAACAAACCTGACTGCTGAGGTGCTCGATCCCTCACCTCCGTCCCTCAAACATGCATCACCTCTTCGTGGGTCACCGACGAAGTCAGGGAGGAAAATCCCGACCCGCTCAGCGTCAATTGCCAGCTCAACTAACGCGAAGCACATCTCTTGAGGGATCCGGAGTCGTACTCGACTCTGCTTGGGCGACTTAGCTTTTCCAAGAACTCCACGGCGTCGGATTCGGCTAGGACAGTACGCCGCCCGTGTCGATCCTAGTGAACGTCTCCATCACGTCCAGAGCCGAATCTGACCCGAGCCCCGCCCGGAACATGTCTGGTTGCAAGTCTCATTTCACCCACTTAGGCGACCGAGCCGAATTCAAGAGTTCATGCGAACTCAGTTTTTCCGAGCTGAGGTTGGCAGTCATCCTTCCTCCGATTATGGCGGTGTGGGCACGCTCTCGGCCTGCCGGTGCCGTCAGAACGAGACTGTGACTCCTTTGCTTCGATGAGCCCCGGTAAGGTCATCGTAGGTGACGGTTACATCCATTTGAGTAGGTCTTCGAGAAAATAGTGAGCCGTTGAGCTCGAACTCGAATTTCCCCCCAGCCACGAGAACAGCGACGTACGGCTTGGAGGTGGCGGACCATCGCTCAGAGGTGCTCCTGAAATCCAATGAGAGCGAGACGTTCTCGGCCGGGCCCAACCCCTGATTCCTGACCCCAGCCCAATGCCTATCAGCGTGGAATGTGTGGGGTTCAAATCGATAGTAGGGATCCATAGCTGGGGCGATCTTCGCACGCTCCGTGCTCGATCTTTCTGCCTCGGCGGCGCGACGGGCCGAGTCGCGCTCAGACTCGAGCACGCGAGCACGGTCTACAGTCGCCGCCAGCTCGACCTTGAGCTGGTCGCGTTCAGTGGATAGCGTCTTCCTGAGCTCGGATACTCGGGCCTCCATTGCATCCGCCAACTCCTTCCTAACCGTTTCCTGAAAGTCGGCTCTAGATTTTGTCGCCTCAGCGCCCCTCCGCAACTCGAGAGTCAGATAGTAAGTCGCGAGCGCGATCATTGCGAGTAGGACTCCGAAAACAACCGCGTAGGCCGCGTTGACTCCAAACGAGTCAAGTAGGTAGGCAACTAGGGCGGCGACTCCTAGAATCGTCACGATCGTCGCAAGGTAGCCAAGTGGCCTTTCGGACTCGCCTACGAGGGCTGCGAACTCCCTGCGCATATCGAGCCCCGTTACTCGTGATAATCGCCGGCGATGACGCGTCTGTGGCTGTTCATTGACTCACCAGCTCCGCCGAAGTGACCCGACGGTCCTCCGGAGCCCTGCGGGCGACGCGATTGCGACGCAAACCAAGGGAATCCCGACGATAAGGCCGAGCTGAACGAACAGCGAGAATACGGGTGACAGTCCCGACCCAGAAGAATATGCGAAGAAGCCGTTATAGACCGCCGGGACGATGAAATACGTAACTAGTACAAACCCAACAATCGCGAGCACAATTGCTCCAAGATACAGCGCCGCGTTGGTCGCGAATCGCCCAGTCAAGGGATTGACCGCCCTGCGCGCTTCGGGATTCCAGATTGCTGAGTAGTAGGCAGCTACCGGTACCGCAATGCTCGCCATGTAGCTATCCCAGATGGCTGAGAACATCGAAAGCCCAATCGCCGGGCCGGTTGCGAGCACGGGATCTAGGAGCAGTGCCCCGCAGAGAAGGAGGATCACGAGAGAGGCAACAACGTCGCCCATAATCTTCGGCGAATCCCAAATCCTGCGCCTAGACACTGGTCTCCTTATCGAACTACCCTCTACTTCACACCTCGGGCAAATCCCATTCCAAGCTCTCGAAGGCCCGTGCACCGGTTGCCATATCACGAGCCGTCCCGGTGATCCGACCCGACTGGGAGACGAGGACCGTAACGAGAAGTTGTCGGCAACCTAGGCCGAGGGATGGTCAACCCAGAATTCGGCGAGCAACCTTCGCGGCGTGAGCGAGGGCAGTGGCATCGAGCTCGAGTGAGTGCAATGTCGAGTTATGTGGGTTCCGCCCGCGGAAGGGGAGGGTCCCCTGATCTCGTCCGCTTACATCCGCGGTTCAAACATCGAGTGGTCCCGCCGCCCTGAGTTATTCGCGTTCTAGGACGCAGAAAGACGATTCGCGGTCGGGGACCCCAGAGCCGCACGCCGCAAAGATTGCGACGCGGTCGTCTCGTGACGCCGCACGCATTGCATCGCGGTCGACGGCCCTGGAGCGTCCATTCGGAAGGGTTCCTTCCGTTTCAACATTGCGTGAATGATCTTCAGAAGTTTGTGGGCGGCTGCGATGGAGCCCTTGCCCTTTCCTCCTCGACGACCCACTCTCCTCGCGATCCTCGCCACCGCGCCACTGCGGCAGCGCTGGCGATGGGTCCATGACGCCTCGACCAAGAGCGTTCGCAGTAGACCGTTGCTGTTGCGCGTCAGATGCCCATGATAGACGTGTTCGCCCGACTGGTAGGTGCTCGGCACCAACCCGACGTACGACCCGACGTCTTCCTCGGACCCGAACCGCTCGATCGGACAGAGGAAGGCCACTAGGGCGACCGCAGTGAGTTTGCCCACCCCGGGGATGGTCGAGAGCAGTTGCGCGTCGGAGGACGCCTCCCAGGCCTCCTCGATCGCCCGGTCGAGCAGTTTGGTCGTGTCTTCCATCGCTCGAATCGCATCGAGTCCCCGGTCAACGAGAGGCAATCCTAGCGCACGAAGGACCTCGCGCTTCCTCCGATGGACGAGGAGGCGGTCCTCGTAGTCGATCCCCCTCGCGATCAGCTCGTGGTAAATCCGCATCATCATCGAGGTGGTCTTCCGCCGATAGAAGATCCTCTCGCGCACGATGCTTCTCAGTGCTCGGAGCTCCGGGGGTGGAGCGAACACCGACGGCAGGGAGTCCAGGCGCAGCAGCGTGGCGAGCGCCTCGGAGTCGACTTTGTCGGTCTTCCGCTTGGTCTTCGCGATGAGCTTTGTTCTGAGTGGGTCGGACAGCACCACTTCGGCGCCCGCGGACTGAGCCGCGTCGAAGTAGTGCTGCCACATCGAACAGGCCTCGATCGCCACCTTCCGGCGGCCCGGCAGTTGGTCCAGGAACTCGATGAGCTCCCGATCGGTGGGGCCGAACCTCGCCTGCCGGACCACCTCCCCGCCCTCGTCGAGGACGGTCGCCACTACGCTCTTTCGGTGGACGTCGAGGCCGACATACCGCACTCCCGCTAGCGCTCCTTCCGACGACGCCATGGTGAAGGACATGGGTCGCGACCGATGGGTCTTCCGCCGCGGCACGGGCGGAACCCATCATGTCAAGATTACACCTATTGGTCAATTAACCCGCGGACGGTCGTGACCAGACCTTCTGTTAACCAGCTTGGCACCGAATCGTAAGGAAGTCCCGCTGCTGCCCGATGCGGAGCAACAGCCCTTTACGGGAGGCGTGGGTCAGGTTGACATGCTTACGGATGAGCAGCTTCGCGACATTTACCGTAGAACAAGTTCTACACCGAAGTACCTGGAATGGCGCAAGGACCGAGTCACCCGGCTGGCTCGATTCCAGAAGTGGCTTCTGAACGTGGCAGGTAGTGGCACCGATACCGATCTCCGAAGTGGTTACCTTGAGCACTTCGGCGACCCATTCCAGTCACTCAACGCCATCTACCGGGAACGAGTTGTGAAGGACCCCGGCAAGTTCCGCAAGGCAGTCCGGGGTCTCCTAGATGAGTCGATTCCGATCGTGTCGCGGCTAGATCGGTTGCTCGATGGAAGTGAACACATTGAGGGGATGGGTAGAGGTCTTTCCACGGAGTACCTCATGATCGCTCACCCGGACAAGTACTGTTTGTGGAACAGTAAAACCGAGAACGGATTGACCGCGCTCGAGCGCATGCCGACATTCACTTCGAGCCAGTCGTCCGGCGAACGCTACGGAATGATCCTCCAGGCTGTGACGGATCTCCGGGACATCATCGGTTCGACGGACTACCCAGACACAGACCAGTTCCTCCACTTCGTCGGCGCTCCGGAGGACGAAGGAAGAGAGGCGCTGGCGGCGGTCTCGAATCCGAGATTGGACTCCGCTCTCAACGTTTCGCCCGCCTCGATGGCACCCACCCCAGTGGTTCCTGACCAGACCTCGTATGTGCTCACACCGGGCCTCGAAAGTCGCTTGGAGGAGTTTATCGAGTCGAATCTTGAAAGAATCGGTCGGGAGAAACTGGGACTCAACCTGGCACTCTTCCAGGACGAGGAGGGAAATGGCAGACAATACACCACCCCTGTAGGCAGAATCGACTTGCTCACTCGAGACAAAGACGGCAAGACTTGGGTTGTGTTCGAGCTCAAGCGGGACATTGCTCGAGACGATGCCGTAGGTCAAATCCTAAGGTACGTCGAGTGGGTAAAGGCTAACAGGGCTGCGGCAGACGAAAGCGTACGCGGCATGATAATTGCGGCGGGTCAGGACAAGGGCCTTGAGTACTCGTTACGGGCGCTTCCCAATGTCCACCTCTATACTTACGCGATCAGTTTCGACCTGAAGCCCTCGGAATTCGCCAAATCTGGCACGTAGCACCGTCTTACCTGCACGCCCGACGGTCTACTACCGAAGCGGGAGTCTTCCGAGTTGGCAGGACTGAGCAGGTGCGAGAACTACTGCACCCATGCCCGAGAGGACAACGTGCAAACAGCTTTGTGGCTACACCGAGGGTCGTGAATGTAGACCGCGCCACGGCGAAGTTAGACTCGAAGAGACTGGATGCTGGTACGACGTGGGCCGTCGACTCGAAGGCGGTCCGCGGGTTGGTGGACTCGAGTTGAACTGGTAGGCCACACGGTCCAAACTCAGGCGAGTTGTCGCCGCCCAGAGATCAGACATTCATTCGAGACGAGCTATCCCCAAAGCAAGCCGTCCCCTTCGGCCGCCCGGTAGAGGTGATAGTCTACGCCAGAGCTGAGCTTGAACGTAATCTCCGCAGCAGACTTCATCTTCGTGCTAGATGTGATTCCGACGTCAACGCCTTGAATCGGGATGCCTATTCGAATGGTGGAAGCGGATTCCTGGACGTAGCGATACACGTACGTGGCCGTGCTGTCACTAGTGTCCTTAGCGAGGGGGTATGTCTCGAGATGGTCTCCAGTTCGGGGCTTGGCCTCAGAGTCGAGCAGGATTGCGCCGGGGACGGGGCGTCGGTCTCTGAGTCCCGTCAAGTCGATTCTGTGACTACGGACCGGCGAGCCTCGTTGAGTGACCACCAGCGTTTCCACGACTATTCTGATTGGAAGGAAAATCAGTTTGCGCTGACCTGCACCTGCCTCAAATGACGCTGAAGCGGTGACCGTCCCGACCCCCTCGTTACTAATCCCTACTCCGCCGATCCTAACGGACCAGCCGGACGTGTTCGACTGTTCGTCGCTCGTGGTGAATGTCGCAGTACAACCGGCTCTTGAAGGTGCTGAGAGTAGAAACAGAGGGAGAGACAGCTCCACTGGTTGTCTGGCTTCAACCGTGATGACCCGCCCCGTAAGCCAGTTGCGAACACGCTCTAGGGCGCGGCGTCGCGCCAAGTCGTAGACCAGTTGCGCCTCTCTCATGACTTCAGGCGGAGTTTCCCAATATCGAACCGGATGATGCTTCCAGAAATCCCTGACGTCTGCTTCGACTTCCTCTGTTGCCGCAGCTCGAATTTCAAGTCCGTCCTGGACTACGGAGAGCGGAAGGCCTAGCGACTCCAGATCGTGGACGAAACGCGCCTGATCGTCTAGGGCCACATCTTCCCAAGACCGGACATCCATCGTCGCGCTTCCGACAAACGGGACGGCCGTACCGCGCACCCACGAGAGTCCTGGGTCGTGAATCAGGTGATCTCCCCCCGCTTCGTGCGAGGGTCATACCACCGGTTGGTTTCAGCGTAACACCCTAGAACTCCGCGCATGGTCTCGCGCCGGTTCACGGCGCGTGAACGTTACCTAGCGCGAGTTAGCCGGGCGCAACACAGAGTAGTTCCGTGCTGCTCATGGACGATTCAGTCGGGTGTTGTCGGTTCCGGTGGCGATGAGTAAGTACTATTGCGCTCACCATCGCTCGACAACCAGTCAAACGGGACTCGACAACACCGGTGCCTGGCCTAACGACGGAGGAGTTACGTACGATGCGCGGCAACTACACAGGCTTAGCCTTCTAAGGGAGTCGGGAGAGAATAGCGGCAGGAAAGGGGAAGATAGCCGGGTACCATACAGGGCGTGTCCACCGAGGGTCCAGTGTCGGAGAACGTGCTGTACTACGGCGACAACCTGGACATCCTCCGCAGGTACGTCCGGGACGCGACCGTCGACCTGGTCTACTTAGATCCCCCGTTCAACTCAAACACTAGCTACAATGTCCTGTTTGCAGAACGAGACGGAACCCAGTCGTCTGCCCAGTTTAGGGCATTCTCTGACACTTGGCAGTGGGACCAATCAGCCGCACGAACTTTTGAAGAAACGGTAGAAGCTGGAGGTCCAGTCGCCGGCGCGCTTCGCGCGCTCCGTGAGATCGTGGGTCAGAATGACCTTCTTGCATATCTCACGATGATGGCGCCGAGGCTGGTGGAATTGAGACGCGTCCTGCGTCCAACCGGCTCGATATACCTTCACTGCGACACGACCGCGAGTCATTACCTCAAAGTTCTGATGGATGCCGCGTTTCGTCCAAGGAATTATCGGACCGAAATCAGCTGGAAGAGACAAAGTGCACACAACGACGCCAAACAGGGAAGGCGAATGTATGGCCGGATTCGCGATGTGATCCTATTCTACACAGTTTCGGACGACTACACATGGAATCCGGTTTTCACGCCGTACGACGATCGGCAAGTCGACAGCGGCTATCGGTGGGTTGAGAGTCCGGATGGCAAGGTCCGCCATTTAAGGAAGGGAGAAGAGCCGCCCGAGGGGTGGCGTCGTTTCTCTTTGGGGGACTTGACGGGCCCCGGAGGAGCGGCGCGAGGCAGTCCTGTTTACGATTTGATGGGTGTCACTCGCGCATGGCGCTTCTCCCGAGAGAAGATGGATGAAATGGTACGGCAGGGGAGCGTGGTTCAGACAAAACCTGGAAACGTACCGGTGCAAAAACGGTACCTGGACGAGATGCCGGGGGTGGTGGCCCAAGATTTGTGGACAGACCTGAAGCCGATCGGGGCCATGGCCGCGGAGCGACTGGGCTACCCTACACAGAAACCGGTCGCGCTTCTTGAGAGGATCATTGCTGCCAGTAGCAATCCAGGCGACACCGTTCTGGATCCGTTCTGCGGGTGCGGAACAACCGTGGTCGCCGCTCAAAAGCTTGGTCGAAAGTGGATCGGAATCGACATCACTCACCTCGCAATCACACTTGTCCGAAGCAGGTTACGGGATTCATTTGGAAGCGATGTCGAATTCTCTGTATCAGGGGAGCCAGTCGACCTGGCTGGCGCAAGAGCTCTAGCTGAGCTTGACCGGTTTCAGTTCCAATGGTGGGCCCTTGGAAAGGTGGGAGCGCGCCCGAGCCCATCTGAGCAAACTAAAGGTGCTGACCAAGGAATCGATGGACGAGCTTACTTTCACGAGAAGGAGGGCGGCGCGACAAAGTCGATAATTGTCTCAGTCAAGTCTGGTCACGTATCAGCGCGAGACGTTCGGGATCTTCGTGGAGTGATCGAACGCGAGAGGGCTCAACTCGGTGCTTTGCTCACGCTCGAGCACGCCACGGATCCCATGCGTGAGGAGGCCGCATCGGCGGGTTTCTATCGCCCAGAGTATCCACTGAGTCCTGAGGAACGTTACCCCCGTATTCAAATCCTTACCATCGAAGACCTACTTTCAGGTAAGAACATCGAGGCTCCAAGATTCAGGAATGTGACTTTCAAACAGGCGCCTTTGATGATACCAATAAAGCCGACACGTAGGGGCAGAACCAAGAGACTCACAGGCGAGCCTGACATCGACTCTCCAGGAGCATGGGAGCATACCTCCGACGAGAAGAATCCAGGTGCATGAAGAGACAAAGAGGGATAGAAATTCTCCTCCACCAAATCGTCAGCGAAAACCGTTGAACCCACGATAGGATGGGTGAGTGCAAAGGCGTTGCAACCAGCCTCTCTACCGGATGAGCCCGACATCGTAGGAAGGGCCTTTACGCCGCAATACTAACCGGCACCGCTCAGTTATGCCGGAATCCTTGGAACTTCAGACCGCCGAGGCCTTTCAGCAAGACATCGGCCTCGGGACCGCCCGCTTGGACGTCCAAAGCCGCAAGACCCTCAGGGTGGGGCTAGGGGACATTGTCGAGATTCGGGGTCGAAAGTCGACCCCGGGGATCGTGTCAAGGGCTCACACCGATGATGAAGGCAAGGGCTTGGTTCGAATTGAGGCCGTCGTTCGACGCAACGCCGGGGTAAGCATCGGAGACAAGGTTACAGTACAGAAGCTGGAACCCCCCACAGCCAAGTCTCTCACCATTGCTCCGATCTACCCGGGTTCGGCTCGAATGGATCTGGGGCCGGGCCTTGACTCCTTTGTAGCGAAAGCACTCGCAAGGAGGCCATTCATCAAGGGGGACGTCTTCGTGATTCCGGGGGTGTTTCTTCAGGGTAATTCACTCCCATTTCTTGTCTCGGCGACCGTGCCTGACGGTGTTGTTCAAGTCGGCCCGGAAACAAACATCGAGATCCGACAGGACACCGTTCGTGAGGACGAGCTCGAACAACCGGCCCACCGAATCTCCTACGAAGATGTGGGTGGTGCAAAGGAGGTACTTCGTCAGGTTCGAGAAATCGTCGAGATGCCACTAGCGCATCCAGAGGTTTTCGAATACCTAGGGACACGTCCGCCGGGAGGCATCCTCCTTTTCGGACCTCCGGGCACTGGGAAGACACTGATTGCCCGTGCCATAGCCGGCGAGACTGGTGCGCGATTCATATCCATACCTGGACCGGAACTCGTTTCAGGGAAAATCACTGAGGGCGAACTTAGCAGCAGATTCAAGGAAGCCCGTGACAATGCGCCATCGGTAATCTTCATTGACGAGGTGGACACAATTGCTCCACGCCGCGATATGCCTACCGCTGGTGAGCATGAAAGGCGGATTGTCGCGCTACTCTTGACTCTGCTCGACGGAACGTCCGGTCGGGGAAACGTGATAGTCATTGGGGCAACAAACCGGATTGACACCATAGATCCCGCACTTCGCCGGCCGGGGCGATTCGACAGGGAGATTCTAGTGCCTTCGCCTTCGCTCACGGACAGAGAAGAGGTCCTGACCATCCATCTAAGGGGCGTCAGATTCGAGGGAGGTGACACAGAAAAGTCCGACCTGATTCGATTCGTCTCAAACTATACTGAGGGATTTTCGGCCGCAGATCTCACTGCCGTCGTTCAGGAGGCATCGGTTCGCGCGGTCAACAGATTTGCCAGTGAACACGCTGAGGATCTGGAAAAGGGGACCCTCGCCCCAGCGGTAATGGAGGGTTTGATTGTGCGGCGGCAGGACTTCATCGAGGCACTCTTGGGGTTCGTCCCGAGCAGCCGTCGGGGTCCTCGCTTCTAGGAAGCGCCCTCCCGCTAGCCCAACGAAGGTGAAGCCGCGACGTTTCGCGCTCCCCGTGGAGTCTTGCCCCTCCGCTCGCTGAGCGCATTCCACTCTTCACGAACTCGGTGAGTCTTCCCTAGATGCCGCTCTCGGTCGCTACGACGGGGGTGACCTACCCCGGACTCGGCTCGAGTCGCGGTTTGTAATTCGCTCGATGAAGGTGTGCGACGCGTTGCAGCGTCCAGAAGGGATCGGTAGTCGGGGAACTTGCAACATGCCCACCCTAGAACAGCGCCACGTAGAACGATGAAGCGTCGAACGGCAATACTGTCGAGGCGACGATTCTCTATCCGGGGTAGCGGACCAATAAGTTTAGATCAAGATACCGCAACTGCGGGTCCCGTGGCAGCAGACGATGGGGAACTTACAGCGGCAGATCTGGCGAGGGAGTTTCTGCCCCGTTTGAAAGACGAGCTCAATCGCATCCGACGCACAGAGAGCTATCAGAGAAATACTGAAGCACTTTTACATTGGGCGATCCGACAGATTTCACCCAAACTCGACGAGGGTGGAATCCGACTTGCCCTGAAAGCGGGGGGTAAAGACGACAAGGGTGTAGATGCCGCTTGGTGGGATGCAAATTCTCGGGAAGGAGAGGGTCGGACCGGTGCGTTTTTCATCGCTCAGAGCAAGTGTCCAGATTCGCTAGTTGATCTTCAGACGTACTCACTTCGGGTTGCTAACGAGGTGTTCTCCGGATTCTCTTGGCTGACCTCGCCAGGCGCCAAGCTCAAGCCTGCGCTCGAGAGGGTGAGAGAGCAGTTCGACCTCCACTTCACCGGAGGCGAACGCGTTCGCCTTGCGGTGATCGTAGGAGGGCTCGCGACCAACTCTCTCTGGGACCAGGCAGAGGTTCTTGAGGAGAAGCTGAACCACCTCTACCCGAACGGACGAATCTCAGTCGAAATCTTCGACATCCCAAAGCTTGACAGCATGTACCGTGATCGACTCGAGCAGGGCGACCTGCCCCCTGTAGGCGAAGCCAGATTCCGGATTCGAACAGAATACCACCAGCGCACGTATGGCCCCAAGAAAGCACTCATTGGGCAGATTCCACTGAAGGAGATCTGGAAGCTTGTCGAAGATCACCACCTCTCGCTGTTCGCCAAGAATCTCCGAGTTCCGATATCTCACTCAAACTACAACGAGGGCTTCGTAGAGTCTCTTCGCAGTAATGCCGACCGCAAGAATGTGTGGTATTACAACAACGGAATCACCGCCGTTTGCGACAATTATCGGTTTGACGAGAGTGAGGACACGGAGGAGAAGTTTTCGACCATCGTCACCAACGGTTTGACCATCGTCAACGGTTGCCAAACGTGCGCCACCGTGCACGGTGTCGTCGGTAAATGGATGGAAGACAACACCACGGTGGCGGAACTCGAGGACATCGACCTGCTGATCAGGCTTATCTCAACTGCTGAAAACGGATCCGGCGAGACCGATGGTTTCGGGTCCTTGGTCGCCCGCTACACCAACAGCCAGAATCCAATACACCCAAGAGATCTTCGCGCGAACGATCCCGAGCAGGTCAGGCTTCGAGAGGAACTCAGAAGTCGGGGATACTTCTTTGAGATAAAGGACGGCGAGTGGGATTTGAGACTCGAGGAGGATCCGAACTACCGATTAAATTTCCCGCGTAAGAGGCCGCTGATTGACAATGAGCGCGCGGCACAGTACTATCTCTCGTTCTGGTTGGGAAACCCGGTTCAGGCGAAAATGAACAAGAGTTCCATTTTCGAAGACAACGAGGTTTACCAGTCCGTTTTCGGTTTCGGCAACAAGTCCGAGGCAGTTCTCCTGCCTTGGCTCGCCGCGACTTGGATGGATGTTTGGCGTAAGTCACGCGGCTATGGAAAGCGCGCGCCCACGGGTCGTCGCCGAAACAAACTTTCTCGCCCAATGGTTTACACCCACGGAAACCTGATTCTCCTGGCGATGGTCGGATGGGGCCTCGAGAGGAATGCCGGCACGCAGGTTAGAAGTGATGCCGTCCGGCTAGGTCGAGCTGACGATGTCCTGACTCAAGTCCTGGAGGGTTCGAATGTCGGCGCGATCAACGCTGACGCAGCAAGACGGACGTTTGACAAGTCACTCGATCGGCTGATGGATGTGCTGTTCAGCTTCGTCAAGACAGAGATGGATAAGGATCACGAGCTCTCAGTTCGGAATTTGCTTGTCGGGAAGAGAGTATGGCAAGCAATTCTAAAGAGTCATAAGAATCGAATCATCACGGCCACCAAACAACTGAAGCCGATGCTCGTCGGGTAGGAGACTTTTCCTGAACATGACGTGGGAATCTGACCTGCTCGAACTGGTCCAAGGAAATTGGCGCAAGGGAGGGACATTCACACTGAGGGAAGTGTATAATCTGTCCAAACACCTCCAAAAGCGGCATCCACGCAATACCGCACCGGATGCGAGAATTAGACGAACGCTGCAAATACTCAGGGACAAGAGAATTGTGGAGTTTGTCGACAATCGTGGGACATACCGTCGCCTAAGATAGGGCGGTCGCGCTCCAGATCGACTGGAAGCTGGGATCGAAGGTTATCGGCTGAGTTGATCAACGGTCAAGCAGCATGACTTGTCTCTCCTTGGATCCGGGAGTCAATTGCAATCGCTGTTCCACACCGGCCGTGGCCGCGCGCGACGGCCCCTAGAACCGTCGCACTCGAGCACACTGCGGGGGGCCCGTGAACTTGACCCTGGGGAAGCGTGGAGCGCGGGATCCTGCGCAATCGAAATGGCCGAGCTGGAGCAGCCGGACGTCGGAGCTTGGGCCTCTTGCCGTCGGAACTCGCCTGGCCTACCACACTCCCGCGCCCATCGCACGTTCCTCGGCGTGACGCTGCGAGAATTTTCTGAGCACTGACGCGTCGCCGCGCCTGAGTCCCAGAAACTCGATTAGAAGGAGGTCGTCGAGCTCATCAGTAACGTCAAAGGACCTATTCGCGCGAATTTGAGTGTCAACCTCGGCGACAGCCTTCGCGAGTACTCTGACCGTCTCATCGTTGGGCGGAAGTATCAACTCGACCCTCTCGGCCTCCGAAGGTTCGAGCTTGCGGAGTCCGCCCCCCATTATGCGACCTTCGATGATCATGCTGACCCGAGAGAACGAGGACTGCCAAGAGCTGACTAGCGCCCTGAGGACACTGGACCCAACCCCTGGTCGTCTCGACACAAGATGCAGATTGTTTGATGCTACCACGCGCGCAGCATTCAGCAGAAGACGAGGCGATCCGGATGCGACAGGGGTGAGGATGGCGTCAGCGCTCCGGACGGCCCTTACCGAGTACCACGGTTGTCTTGCCCTGCATTGATATCGCTTGTCTACCCCGCGCCTTACGCCCTCTCTAAGGTACGCGCGGAGTGGACCCAACTCTTCCTCCGGCGTATTGGGGTCGATGCGAAGCAAGTAACAAGCAGCTGACTTCTCGCGCAACCGATCCCAATCCGACTTTCGATATTCACAACCGCGCAGGTTTCTTCCGCTTCGTAACGCTGGCACCAGAAATCGATCTGGAATCGACCGCCGCTGTGCCCCAGCCTCCGTTAGGTGAAAGAAGTCATGGTCCCCTGTTACGTAGCCGATATCGACTGAGACGAATCGTCCTAGGTTGTGCACGGCTGCGGACTTCCGAACTTCTCGATAGACCTCGCGGACCGGGGGAGGCAAGAAGTACTCGGGAACTCGGGTTGGACTAACCCGTTCGCTTCCCGCTACGGGCTTGCGCTCCTTCGTGACCACCCAGTTGCCCAGCCCGCCGGGATTGCGGACTCTTAAGATCCGAAAGTCCTCACACGAATGGCCGGCTCCCTCGCAAAACAGGACGACTGCTTCCACCGACAGCGCAGGGAAAAGTCGATTTTGGAACGTGTGGATTCGAACGCGCTCGAAAGTCGACAGTACATGCTTCATTACCGGAGCGGCGTAATCGGCGAAGAGGAGCTCCGAAGGAAGGACGAACGCGAGTCGTCCTCCGTCGCAGAGAAAACTCGTGGCATGGACGAGAAATGGCGCCCATGCGTTGCTGCGTTCGCTGAGCACAACTCCCGCGTCCAGGGCCCTTTCAAGTGCCCGTGCCCGGGTCTCGCCTGAGAACGACTGATATCGCACAAAAGGAGGATTGCCCACCACCGCGGAGGATGCTCCTACCTCCTCAGGGAGGACAGAAAAGAAGTCACGATTGAGTACTCGGACGGAGGACGAGGAGCCGGCTACCTCCATCACTCGCCGAGTTTCCTGGCAGGCAGAGAGATCGAGGTCGATCCCAGTGATCGATCCGC
>Ga0335074_10007597_pt1 | contig 15032 bp, 12 predicted proteins | sample Lox_Sample_23_FD_206715 | JGI IMG/M metagenome (GOLD analysis project Ga0335074, IMG submission 206715) | Soil microbial communities from Loxahatchee National Wildlife Refuge, Florida, United States - Lox_Sample_2.3 | ecosystem: Environmental > Terrestrial > Soil > Wetlands | place: USA...
CGTCGGGCCGGTGCCGGCCGAGGACGACCAGGTCGGCCCGGGCGGACAGACCGACCAGGGCGCGGCCGGGGTGCCCGTAGACGAGGTCGTGGCTGGCCTCGACGTCGGGGTACCGGGCCCGCCCGTCGGCCAGCAGGGCCTGTAGTCGCCCGGCCACGTGTTCTTCGATGGCCCGCGAGCCCGGTGCCGCCATCGCCCGGACGGCCCGGCTGACGTCGCCGCCCGAGTCCCAGGCGTGCACCGCGACCAGGCTGGCCTTGCGCAGCGAGGCCTCCTCGAACGCGAAGTCGAGCGCGGCCGACGCCTCGGCCGGGTCGCCGATGCCGACGGCGACCTGCGGGCGCGCGGCGGTCGTCTGCTCGCGGACGACGACGACCGGGCAGGCCGCGTGGGCGGCCGCGTAGCGGCTGACCGAGCCGAGGATCAGCGCGGTGAACGCGCCCATGCCGCGGGAGCCGACGACCAGCATCGAGGCGCCGGAGCCGGCTTCGGTGATCGCCTGCGCGGGTGATCCGCCCAGTCCGTCAGCGTCGACCAGGATGTCGGGGGCGGCCGCGGTGGCGCGCTGGGTGGCGGTGGCGAGGGCGCGGTCCCGGTTGCCGACCACAGTATCGGCCACCGTGGGAACGCCGGACGCAGTCTGGTGCTCGGCCATCCGCGGCGGCAGTGCGGCCGCGGAGACGATCCGCAGCGGCAGGCCGTGGAGCTCGGCCTCCCGCGCGGCCCAGTCGACCGCCCGCAGTGATTCCTCCGAGCCGTCGGTTGCGGCGACGATCGGGCCTGCTGTCATGGTGAACCTCCATGCCGAACCCGGCCGCGCCGGGGTGAATCGCGAAGTTCCGTGCCCCTAGGGTTCCCTCCGGCTGGCCGGGACGAACCGGGTACCCGGCCCACGCCGCGATCATGGACGTCGGCTCTTGCGGCCGTCAAGAGGCGGCCGGGGCGGGCTGGGCGACGGCGGGCTCGGCCGTGACCGCCTGCCGGTACAGCGCGAGGATGGCGGGCCCGAACCGGACGCTGTAGGAGAGCGACGGCGTATCGCCGCTCTCCTGATAGCCGCCGATCACCCCCACGATCGTGCCCGTGTGCGACCCGGCGATGAACTTCGTCACCCACGGGCTGCCGCTGGTGCCGCCGGTGTAGCCGGCGCACCGGAACTTCAGCTGGGTGTCGCTGAACCGCGACGTCCAGTTGACGCACGTGATCGGGACGTTCTCGCTGTCCGGGTAGCCGGTGACGTGGACGGGGTACTGATAGCCCTGGTCGGCGCCCAGCCGGCTGGCGCCCAGTACCTGCTGGATGTTCTTGCCGTCATGCGGCTCGAGCACCACGAACCCGACGTCGAAGTCCGGATCGGACGAGCTCGCCCATTGCGGCGCCACGATCAGTTTCGTCGGCGTCCACACCCCGAACGGCTCCCGGCCGTCGCGGTAGTCCGGGATGAACACGATGTCGCTGTCGTAACCGCTGCTTCCCTTGCCGCCGTTAATGCAGTGCGCCGCGGCAGGTTCAGATCGTGAGCAGGAACGGCAGGGCGTCGAGCAGCCGGGCACCACCAGCAACGTGCCCGCGACGGCGGCCGCGCAGAGCCGGCTCAGGCCGAGCCTGAAACGCAAGGTCACCGTCCCGCCACCCCTCCGCCGACAGCAAGACATGGGCTAACCGCACCACGAATTTACTGTCGGTGAGATTCCGGCTACATCTTGGGGTCGGCGGGCCCGTCGAGCGGTAGCTTGAGCAGGGCGTTCTCGACAACCTCGGTCAGCGCCGGGTGAATCCAGTACTGGCCGCGGGCCATGCTGGCGACGCTCTGCCCGGACGACATGGCCTGGATCAGCGGCTGGATCAGCAGGGAGGCCTGGTAGCCCATGATGTGGGCGCCGAGCAGCCTGCCGGTCGCGGGATCGGCGTACAGCCGGCAGAATCCGCTGGTGTCCTGCAGGGCCCATCCGTAGGCGGTGTCGTGGTACGGCTGGGTGGCCTGCACAAAGGGCCTTTTGCCGGCCAGATCCTGCAGGCGGGCGCCGACCGTCGCGATCTCCGGGTCGGTGAACACGGCGGCGGGCACCCAGTCATGCTGGAACCGGCGCAGGTCGCGCGGATGCGCCAGGTTGTGCGCGACCGTCCTGGCCTCGGAGTTGGCGACGTGCTTGAGCTCGAACGGCGAGCTGGCGTCGCCGATGGACCAGATCCCGTCGGCGGTCGTCCGGCCGTGCTCGTCCACCTGCACGCGCCCGTCGTCCCTGAGCTTGACTCCGGCCAGTTCCAGGCCCAGGTCATCGGTGTTGGGCTGGCGCCCCGCGGCCACCAGCAGCAGGTCGCCCGCCACCGTGGTGCCGTCGTCGAGGACGACGGCCGCCCCGCCCGCGCCATGCCGGTGCACGGCGGCGATCTTCGCGCCCAGGCGGACGTCCCAGCGCTGGCTGGCAAGCGCGGTGAAACGGTCCGAGAGGTCGGCATCGAGCGTGTCGAGCAACGCGTCGGCCTTGTTGACAACGTGAATGCCGACCCCGAGGCCGGAGAATATGTGGGCGAACTCGGCCGCGACGGAGCCGCCGCCGACGATGACCATGCTGGCGGGGAGCTGATCGATCCGCATGATCGTGTCCGAGGTCCAGAAGTCGACGCCGGCGTCGGCTATCGCCGGGGGGATCGTCGGCCGCGACCCGGTCGCGACCACGATGCGGTCGGCGGTGATGGCGGTCGTGCCGTCGATGACCAGCTCATGCGGGCCGGCGAAGCGAGCCCGGCCCTCGAACAGCGTCACGTGGCCCGCCTCCGCCCGGTGACGGCGGCCGGCGGCCGAGATCCGGTCGATCTTGGAGAACGTCCGGTCCCGAATCGACGGCCAGTCCACCCCCGTCACGTCGGCGTCGACGCCGAACGCGGCCGCGGTGCGGGCCCGGTCCGCCACGTCAGCCGTGCGCACCAGGATCTTGCTCGGTATGCAGCCCCGGTTAAGGCAGGTCCCGCCGAAGACGCCGGCCTCGATGAGCGCGACCCGACCCTGGGCGTCGTCGTCCGGCACGATGTTGTTACCGGAACCGGACCCGATGATGGCCAGTGAAAAATGCTGCACCTTCGCATCGTAGGCGCTGGTGACGGCGGCTACGGCTTTCTGCCGATGCCGCAGTAGCAGCTCAGGCCGGATCCGTCGGCGGTCGGCGCGGTCGGCGAACCCCGCCACTGGGCGAGCGGTTGCAGGCCGGCGCCGGTCATCTCCGTCCCGTCGAACAACCGGGCCACCGTCGCCCCGTCCCGAGGCGGGATCGTGAGCGATGAGGTGGCGTTGTAGCTGCGCGCCATCGCCGCCGCCGTCTCGGGCTCGATGTCGCTGGCGGCATGCGCGATGACGAGGTAGCTGCCGGGGGCGAGATCGGCCACGATCCGGGAGATCAGCCGGTGCGGGTGCTCCGCGTCGAGCAGGAAGTGCACCACCGCGATCAGCACGACCGCGATCGGCTGGCTGAAATCGAGGGTCCGCCGCGCGCCGGCCGAGATCGTCACCCAGTCCCGCAGGTCGGCCTGGATGTGCGTGTTGTCGGCGGTGGGCAGCCCGGTTCCGATGTCAAGGAACTGGCGGACGCCCGCGGCCGACAGCTCGCACGCTCCTTCAGCACTGCGCTGCCCGCGCTGTACCCGGATGTTTCGGGCAAAGACTATCTTGCCGTCAGCTGGTGATGAAGGCCGGTTTTCCCTGCGGGAGCCGGGGTGGCAGCGGTCCAGTCACCCCGGCTCGCTCTGGTCGGCTAGGGGATAAGCGCGTGCAGGCCGTGCAGGATGACGAGCAAGGCGTCGACGAGCAGAAACATGAAGCCGATGATGAGCCCGGCGATGGTGATCTTGAGGATCGCCCGCCAGAAGAAGGCCACGACGACCGCGGCGATGATTATCAGGACGAGCGTTGGATCCGGCCCTTGTGGGGCCGAGGCGAGTGCCAGCATGTTGGCTCCCGTGGCGAACGACGCATGATGCAGCTACTGACGTGTAAGCGTCGGCTTGCTAGCATCGATGCATCACGATCAATGAGACTCGTGGACTTTGATCCGTGATCCGCCGGGCCGATGTCGCTACACGTCGGCCCGGTTTCATTTCCCCTGGGCAAGGGCGAGCGATGCCGCATGCGGGGGGCCCCTGCAGTCCGGCAGAGCGAATAGGAGCCGGGCGCCGCGCCCTTCCCTCCGGTTGTTATTGCGCATCCGCTAGGCCACCCCCTAAGCTGATGCCTTAGTTCTGCTCTAATGGGCTCTACTAAAATCTACTGAACTCTAGTAGAGTTGTGAGAACTTCAGTGAAGCGCTGTGTAATTAGGGTAATTACCGCAATCTCGCATCGTCAACCGTTACCAAGCCGACTTATTTCCGTGCCCCTGGAGGTGAGTAGTCGTGCACCCCGCTCCGCCTGCGCTTCTCGGACTGGCGCATCGTCTGCGTTACCTCCGGACAGACCGCTGGCCGGACGGCAAGCTGACTCAGTCCGCGCTCGCCAAGGCCCTCGGGAAAGAAGTACGGCTGTCCCCCGCGACCGTCGCGTCGTGGGAAAGCAAGACCGCCCCAAAGCTGCCGCCTCGCGAGAGGGTGGAGGCATACGCCCAGTTCTTCGCCACCCGCCGGTCGCTGGAGCCCGAACCGGCGCTGCTGCCCCTCGACAGCTTCACCCCGCAGGAGCACGCGGACTACCTCATATTGCAGGCCGAACTGCTCCGGCTTCATGACGCCGCGCGCGGGGGCGGGGCCCCGGAAGCGCCGTTCCTGGCCAGGCAGTCATGGCATTTCACCGACAGCGGGCCGCTGACGCTCGTCTGCGCCCAGCTTCCCAGGCAGGAGGTATCGTCCCTCGCCGAACTTGGCAACCCGAACTACACGCAACTGCTGGGTTTCGGCGACCTGGACGCGATGGTAGAACTGCATGGTCACGTCCGTGCGGAGAACCCGAGTATGGAAGTCTTCTACAAGGCCGCTCCGGAGGTGAAGGCCGATGACCTCTCCGGGCATGTGGTGATCATCGGCGGTATCGGCTGGAACGACGTCACGCGACGGCTTATCGACCTGAGCCGGCTGCCGGTCCGGCAGGAAGAGGACCCTGATGTGACGACGGGTGAGATCTTCCTGACCGAGGCTGATGGCGGGCGGCCAACGAGATACTTGCCGCAGTGGTCGCCCGAGACGAAAAAGCTTATGGAGGACGTTGGCCTGCTCGTCAGGTTGCCCAATCCGCTGAACTCCGGCCGCACGATCACTATGTGCAACGGAATTCACAGCCGTGGCGTGCTTGGTGCCGTGCGCACGCTAACCGATGCACGGTTGCGCGAAAAGAACGAACAGTACATATCCCAGAATTTCCCGGAAAATCAATTCGGCATCCTCATGCGGGTGCAGGTCATCGGGGGAGAAACGTTGACACCTGATTTCAATACTGAAGGAACGGTGCTCTACCAGTGGCCGGTTAAGGCCTAAGCGTGCCCGATCTAGGAGGCGAAGGCGTCCTCCAATATCCCACCCACGCCGAGCTGATCGAATCTAGTTGCCCGTCCGCGCCGTCCGCGCCGTCCGCGCCGCCGGCCCGCGCCGGCCTCGACGCGATCATCGTGCCGGCGTCCAGGCCAGCGGAAAACCTCGAAACCGCGGTCAAGCTGGCCACGGAAACAGACGCCCGGCTAATTGTCTTGTGCAGCTTCCGTACGCACGCGGACGACGTCCGGGCCCTGCTGGCGAAGCACAGGCTGCGGGATCCGGCCGTCGTGGAGATGCCGGAAGAATGCAACGGCTGGATCCTCAGAGACTTCAAGACCACGGAATGGGTCCACCACGGCCCGGGTAAAGGCGTCTGCGGCGCCCGCAACAGCGACCTGAGCATGAAGCGAAATTCCGGGCTGCTTCTCGCGCGCCTACTCGGCTGGGAGCGCATCTTCTTCATAGACGACGACATCAGGGCGGTCTCGGCCGACACGGTGCTCAGCACGGTATCCTTGCTGGGCTCCGGTGGCCACAGCTACCGAACGGCGGGAATGTCGGTCCAAAAGTACCCTGACAATTCGGTCGTGTGTCATGCGCGGCGGGCAGTCGGCGCATTTCAGGGTGTCTTCGTCAGCGGGTCGGCGCTCGCAGTGGACTGCCGGGTGCCGTTCGATTTCTTCCCCGATCTCTACAACGAGGATTGGTTGTTCTTCTACCGCGATGCCGCCGAGGAGAGCCTGGCGACCGGCGGATCGCTAGCCGAGCAGCTCGCATACGATCCGTTCGCAGACCCCCAGCGGGCCGCGGGCCAGGAGTTCGGCGACGTAATCGCCGAAGGGCTCTACGCCCTGCTGCATTGCGGTCTCGGCCGTGACTCCGCCGACGAGGAGTACTGGAACCGGTTCCTCGAACAGCGCGGCTGCGTGCTCGACGGCGTTAGCAAGCTGCTGCCGAATGCGCGACCCGAACTGCGGGGGGAGATAAGCAAGGCGATCGGCGCCGCTCGTCAGGTGCTCCGGGAGATAACCGCCACGATGTGCGTGGACTACCTGGCTGCCTGGCAAGAGGACCTGGAACGGTGGGGCAAGCTGCTCGCGGACCTTCCGCCCGCGTCATCGATCGAGGAGGCGCTGAGCATCATCGGGATCAGTTAGTCCGCCTCCCCGCCTGGATCACCGGACACATCGGACATAGGCTCTTGTCGAAGGAACGCAGGGTCAGGGAGCAAGGGGCTGTTCCGCTGACCGGACGTGGCTGCTGAGACGGAGCGCGGATGGCGGGGAACCGGTCGCAGGTTCCCTCGATGCTCCCCTTGCTCGCCTTTGTGTGCGCCCTGGTCCTGGTGGACACGGTCTTCTTCTCTGCCCTCACCCCGCTGCTTCCGCACTACACGCAGACGGCCGGGCTGACCAAGGCCGGAGCAGGCGTGCTGGTCGCCTGCTATCCGGCCGGGACGCTCGTCGGGTCGCTGCCGGGCGGGATGCTGGTTGCCCGTTTCGGCGAGCGTCGGGTCGCGCTGCTGGGACTTGGCCTGATGAGCGCGGCGACGCTGGCCTTCGGCTGGACGCACAGCGCCTCGGTCCTTGACGCCGCCCGGTTCGTTCAGGGGCTCGGCGGCGCCTGCACGTGGGCGGCGGGCCTGGCCTGGCTCTCCGCCAGCGCCCCGGACGAGAGGCGCGGCGAGCTGCTCGGCACGGCGATGGGCGCCGCGGTCGTGGGAGCGCTGTTCGGCCCGGTCGTCGGCTGGGCGGCCATCCAGCTCGGCACCGGGCCCGCGTTCTCCGCCGCCTCCGTCGCCGGGGCGGCGCTGATGCTGGCCGCATTCGCGGTTCCGTCGCCGAGGCCAGACGGATCCCAGGCACTGCGCGAGGTGCTGCCCGCACTCCGCGATCCCCGGCTGGCCAATGGCATGTGGCTGATGGCGCTGGCAGGCATCGCCTTCGGCGTGGTGGACGTGCTGGCTCCGCTGCGGCTGTCCCGGCTGGGCGCAGGCAGCACGATCATCGCGGCCACGTTCCTGTGCGGGGCGGTCATCGAGTCGTGCGTGTCACCGATCGCAGGGAGGTTCAGCGACCGCTTCGGGGCTCGGCGGCCGGTGCTGATCGGCCTCGGGGCGGGGACGCTGTTCGGCCTCCTGGTATGGCTGCCCGACAGCGTGCCCTGGCTTGTCGCGGTGCTGGTGTTCGGGATGCCGTTCTTCGGCTCGCTCTATACCCCCGCGGCCGCCATGGTCAGCGAGAGCGCGCAGGACCAGAAGCTCAATCACGGCATCGCGTTCGCGCTGACGAACCTCACCTGGGCCGCCGGGCAGGCCATCGCGGCGTCGGCGAGCGGTGCGCTGGCCGAGGCCACCTCCGATGTGGTCCCGTACCTGCTGCTTGGCGCGGCCTGTCTGGCGACGCTGTGCGGCATGCTCAGGACCCGGCCCGCCGAGCTACCCGATTTCTCGCCCGAGGCCGACTGACGCGCGCTCGGCGCTAGCCGTTCACCGGCCCGACCGAGCTGCAGACCGGCCCGCACCATCTCGACCTTGTGCACTACGGGGCGACCTTCGACGGCCGCGACCTCGAGCTCACCTCGCGCGAGTTCGAGTTCCTCGCCTACCTGGCCAGGAACGCGGGCAAGGTCTGCACCCGGCGGATGATCCTGGAGAACGTCTGCGGCCCGGGCTACGCCGGCGAGCTGGACTACCTCAAGGTCTACGCCTACCGGATCAGGCGCAAGCTCGGCGGCGAGGACGGGCGGTTCCTGCAGAGCGACCCGTCGATCGGCTACCGGCTGGCCTGGCGCGACTGGGGCCACCAGATCGACGGCAACCGGCTCTGGTTCGGCAACCTGACCGTGACCGGGTTCAACTCGGGCAGCTACATCCCCGCGCACCCGCAGGAGATCCGGCCGGGCGCCGAGGCCGCCCTGGCGGCCGTAGCGGCCGGACTGGGGGAGACCGAGATCGACGCGCTCCCGTTCTCGGGGGCGGTGACCGCCCACCAGCGGATGGAGAGCCGCGAGCTCAACGGCCGAATTGTCCTTACGCCTAACGCACGGCCATAACTGATCTCACGCCTTCGGGGCGGTTGTGCTGCCTATCAGGCGCCGTCGGCCTGGAGCTGGGAACGGTACCAGCCGATCTTCTCCTGCAGGTGCGCGTGCTCCGCCTTTAGCGCGGCGATGCGCTGCCTGACCTCCTCGTCGTGCTCGACCAGAAGGGCCAGCCGGTCGGCCATGGTGGGCTCGCCGCAGCGGGCGAGCTCGGCGTAGCGACGCATCTGCGCGATCGGCATCCCGGTGTCGCGCAGGCAGCGCAGCACGCCCAGCCACTCCAGGTCCTCGTCGCGGAAGCGGCGGTGGCCGCTGGGCGCGCGGCCGATGTCGTCGAGCAGGCCGATCCGCTCGTAGTAGCGCAGCGTGTCGAGGCTGAAGCCGGACTGCTCGGCGGCCTGGCTGGGGGAGATGCTGCCGGTCATAGGTCCCGATCATGACATCTGGAGTGCGCTCCAGGTCAAGGGAATGAAACGGACCGGGGCTCAGTGGAGTCGTCCACAGGCGCCCCGGTCCGTTCCAGATCATGGTTGGGACTTGGACTTTCTTACGGCGCTGAGCCCTTCGCTCAGCTGTAGCTGGTCAGATCGGCCACCGTGCTGCTGGAGTTGACGGTGCCGCCGGTGCCGTTGATGATGTGCTCGATCGTTCCGGTGCCGCCGAGCGAGACCGTGACCATGTCGTTCCACTGCACCCCGGACGAGGTCGGCGAGGTGAGCGCGTTCGCGCTGACCACGCTCGGGGTCACGTCGAAGTAGCAGTACACGCCCAGGCCGTAGGCCTTGAAGCTGGTCACGCCGCTGGCGACGGCGATCGAGGGATAGCCGTCGGAGGATCCGTCCATCCAGGCCGACTGGCTGGGCGGGTCGTAGGGCATCTCGCTCTGGTAGAAGTAGTCGGCGCCGCCGTTGCCGTTCCACTGGGTCTGCACGGCCTGGTAGTGCTCGACCGCGAGCCCGTAGAAGGTGACGTTGGCGCCGTTGACGACCAGGCCGTTGGCGGCGGTGTTGGTCGTCCAGCCGACCGTGCCGCTGTTGCCGTGGTCCGCCCGCCACAGCCACAGGTCGTCGCCGATGACGTTGGCGCTGTTGACCTGGAGCGTCTCGGTGGCCTTGCCGACCGTCGCCCCGCCGATGCGGGCGAAGACGTCGGACAGCACGGTCGGGTCGGACGCGTGGCTGGCGCTGGAGCCGGACGGGCCGACCTGGACCAGGACCGAGCTGTTGGTGGTGCCGGCGTCGAAGATCAGCCCGCCGATGCGGATGCCGTTGACGTCGGCGGTCTGCAGGATCGTGTCGCCGGCGTTCGACACCAGCGTGGCCAGGCCGAGGCCGAGCACGACGGTGTCGGGGTTGTTGACTTGAATGGTGCCGTTGACCTGGTAGACGCCGGGAGTGAACAGGAGGTCCTGCCCGCTCGACAGCGCCGCGTTGATCTGGGCGACGGTGCTGCTCGGGGTGGCGATGTAGAAATCGCTGATCGGCAGCGAGGTGCCCGGGGTGTTCCCGTTCGCCCACGAGACGCCTTGCGAGTTCGTCCGGTTCGACGGCACGAACACGTCCCAGTTGCCTGACGAGTCGATGTACAGGTACGGCTTCTCGTCGCTGGTCGGGGTCTGGCCGACGGTCGTGTACGGCGGGCTGGGGAAGCTCTGGGCGGGCACGCCGGTGTCGCCGACGAACACCATGTTCCAGTTGGAGCCGGTCCAGCTGCCGAGCTGGTCGTTGCGCATGATGAACTGCTGCTGGGTGCCGGAGTTGACCTGGCCGGTGACGATCGAGTCGCTGATATAGCCGCCGGACGACCATTGGTTGGCGGGGTTGACGGTGGTGTCGTCGTCGAGCACGAGGTTGCCGTCGATCTGCACCCGGCGCATCGGGTCGGCTTGCGAGACCGCCCACTCGGTGCTGCCGGAGGACGGGTCGATGGTGATGTTCTCCACCCCGCGCCAGAAGTTCTCGGTCGCGTTGCCGTCGTTCCAGGCGGCGTTGGCGTAGATCCCGCCACCGGTGATCACCGTCTGGGTCGGGCTCTGTCCGAGGCCGACGACCTCGGTGTAGAAGCCGACCGGGACGCTGACGTCGTAGGTGCCGGGCTCGAACATCAGCTCATAGCGCTGGGTGCCGAACTGGTTCGACTGCTGGGTGTTGTAGACCGCGTTGATGTCGCTCTGGATCGTGGACGTGGACATCGACGGGGTGAACACGTACACGTTCGGGCCGAAGTTCGGCGTGTTGCCCGGGGGCGTCGTCGCGCTCGGCAGCGTCCACTGCTGGTTGGAGGTGTCCGCGCAGGCCCAGATCTGCACCTGGGTGCCGGAGCCGCCGTAGCCGGTGTCGTCGAGGCACTTGCCCGAGTTGGGGTTGACCAGCTCGCCGTTGGACTGCGGCTCCCACACCTGGGCGGCGGTGCCGTTGCAGGTGTAGAGGTCGACGAGGGTGCCGTTGGCGGTGCCCGCGGCGTCGACGTCCAGGCACATGCCGAGCACCTGCAGGGTGTTGCCCGAACCGACCGTCCAGTCCTGCGCGTTGGTGCCGTTGCAGGTGTAGACCTGGATCGGGTTGTAGTCGGCGGTGCTGGCGGACCGGTCGTCCAGGCACAGCCCTTCATAGCCGGTAATCGGCCCGGTCGCCCCGACGGTCGCGGCCGTCGCGGGCTGCGCGCGGGAGGCGGCCACGGCTGTGCCGAGGCCGAAGACCAGGGCCGCCGCCGCGATGATGGCGAGCAGTCGTCGTCTCACGGGAGGTTCCACTGCTGGTTGGAGGTGTCGTCGCAGGTCCAGATCTGCACCTGGGTGCCGGAGCCGCCGTAACCGGTGTCGTCGAGGCACTTGCCCGAGTTCGTGTTCACGAGCTCGCCGTTGGACTCGTGCACCCAGGACTGGGCGCCGGTTCCGTTGCAGGGGTAGAGGTCGACGGTGGTGCCGTTGGTGGTGCCCGCGGCGTCGACGTCGAGGCAGTCGCCGAGGACGGTCAGGGTGCCGTTGCTGTTCACGGTCCAGTCCTGCGCGTTGGTGCCGTTGCAGGTGTAGACCTGGATCGGGTTGAAGTCGGCGGTGCTCGCGCTGCGGTCGTCCAGGCACAGGCCCTCGTACCCGGTGATCTGACCGGACGGGCTGCTGCCGGTGCCGCCGCCGCTGCTGCCGGTGATCTGGTTGAAGATCGACGAGTACTGGTAGCCGGTCGGCTTGTCGTAGCCGTCGACCTCCCAGAACGACAGTTCCTGGACGCCGTTAGAGGCGGCGAAGCTCTCCAGCGACTGGGCGTTCCCGGTCGAGAAGACGGTGCCGTCGTCGTTGGTGCCGGCGATCGGCGTCAGGCCCATCATCGCGTAGGCGGCCGAGGTCGAGATCCCGTACAGGCCCGCGAGCTGGCTGGCGGTCCCCTGCGCGGCGGACTCGGCGTCGGCGAGGTCGTTCGACCCGGCCCCGAAGTCCATCGTCATGATGTTGACGACCGAGACCTTGACCCCGTCCGCCTTGGCGTTCTGCAGCAGCGCGTACTCGGAGCCGGTGCCGGTGGGCAGGCCCGACGGGGAGACCGCGAGGGTGAAGTCGACCTGCACGGCCGGGTCCTCGGCCTGCAGCGCGGCCAGCGCCTGGTCGCGGATGGAGGTGGCGGCGGTGTCCGACAGCACGCTGCCCTCGATGTCGAAGTCCAGCCGGGTGACGCCGTAGGTGTTCACGATGTTCTGGTAGGCGGCGGTCAGCTGCGAGACGTTGGTGCAGGTCTGCGCCAGCTCGTTGGGGTTGTTGCCGTCGGGCTCGCCGCCGAACGAGATGATGACGTTGCCGCCCGCGTTCTGAATGGCGCTGATCTGCGAGGCGAAGGAGCCGACGGTGTTGCCCCCGTCTTCCCACTGGGCCGTGCAGCCGGACGACGGGGTGAGGAAGGCCAGTGTGTAGTACTTCGTGCCGGTCGCGGCCATGTCGGCGGCCATGTCGCCCGCGTCCGACGAGTCGATTTGCAGGTACGGCGCGGCGTAATGGGCCGGGAAGGCGGAGCCGGCCGCGGCGGCCGGTCCGGCGGCGGCGACCGCGAGGCCGGCCGACCCGAGCGCGGTCACGGCGGCCGCGATAAGCGCGGCTGACCACGGTTTCCTGGTGATTCTTGGCATTCGCATGGTGATCCGGCGTTCCCTTCGGCCGAGCGTTCCGGCGGGAGGGGGGAGCCGCCGGGATAAATCGGTGAGGACTTGTTTCTGAAACAGTAAAGAAACTATCCTGTTTACGAGGATTGGAGCATTTGCCTACGGGCGCGTCAATATGTATCGCCGATATTGAGAGTTTGTTAATTTCTGCCTAAGGGACTCTTATGGTGAAACAATGAAACAGGAATCTGTTTCAGATTCTGTTTCAGGAACCGGCCGGGTAACCGTGCGGGCGATCGCGGCCGAAACCGGGCTGTCGATCGCCACCGTTTCCCGGGTGCTCAACGGCGGCGGCAATGTGGCCGCGCAGACCCGCCAGCGGGTGTCCGAGGTGGTCGAGCGGCTGGGCGACCGGGCGCCTGAGCCGCGTCGGCGGGCGCCGTCCCGGGCCACCCGCCCGCCCGTCTTCGTGCGCTGCCCCTACCTGCTGACCGACTACTTCGGGCACATTGTCACGTCGGTCGCCGAGACGCTCGCGCTGCACGAGCAGAGCATGCTCCTCGACGCGGGCGACGCGGTGGTCAGGTCCACCGTGCTGCGCGAGCTGCCGCGCCGCCGCGGGGTGCACGGGGCGGTGCTGATCCTCCCGCCGGAGCCCCGGGCCGACCTCGAGGCGCTCCTCGCCCGGGGGTATCCCCTGGTGGTGGTGGACCCGCGGACCGACGTGCCGCAGGGCATGGTGTCGGTCTCAGCCGCGCACTTCTCCGGCGCCCGGGCCGTCACCCGGCACCTGATCGAGCTCGGCCACCGCAGGATCGGGGTGATCACCGGGCCGCCGCACTGGCATACCCGGGACGACCGGCTGGGCGGTCACCTGGCCGCGCTGTCCGAGGCCGGGATCCTGGGCGACCCGGACCTGATGCGGTCGGGCGAGCCGGCCAGCAAGACCGGCGTCTGGGCCGGCCAGGAGCTGCTCGACCTGCATCCGCGACCGAGCGCCGTCGTCTGCTTCAACGACAAGGTCGCGGTCGGGGTGATGGAGATGGCGGCGGCGCGCGGGCTGCGAGTACCCGAGGACCTGTCGGTCACCGGCTTCGACGACATCGACGTCAGCCGGGCCACCACGCCCCGCCTGACCACCGTCCGCCAGCCGCTGCAGGAGATGGGGCGCACCGCCGTCACGATGCTGATGCGCCAGCTCGACGGGCACGCCCACGAGGCGCTGAGCATGGAGCTCCAGACCCGGCTGATCGTGCGCGAGAGCACCGGCCCGGCGCCGGGGAGCGGCTAGACGGTCGCCCCGGCCGTGCGCTCGCGCAGCGCGGCCGGGAGCGCGGCCAGCACAAGCAGGCCGGTCAGGGCGAACCCGGCCGGGTAGCCGGTGCGGGCGCTGAACAGGCCGAACATCACCGGGCCGACGCCGTACCCGGCGTCGTAGGCGAGGTTCCACAACGCGCTCGCCCGGTCCTCGGGCAGCCGCTCGATCAGCAGCGCGAACGTCGCGTTCTCGGCTACGCCGAAGCCGGCCCCGAACAGCGCCAGGCCCGCCAGCATCGCCGCGGGCGATCCCAGCCAGATCAGCGCGCCCATGCCGAGCGCGGACGCGATGACGGCCGGGACGAGCAGCCGGGCGTGGCCGGTCCGGTCGCCGTGGCGGCCGGCCTGCCAACGGCTGACCGTGGCGGCGACCGACTGGACCAGCAGGGCGGCCGAGGCGGTGCCGCTCGGCACCTCGCGGGCCAGCGGCAGGAACGAGTCGACTACGCCGGCCGCGACCGTGCAGGCGGCGAAGACCAGCGCCAGCCGGAGCGCGCCGCGGCCGCCCGTCGCCGGGCCGTCGCCGGGCCTGCGCTGGCTGCCCGGCCGGCCGCCGGGCAGCCAGCGCAGGCCGCCCAGCGGGGCCAGGCCGGCGACGGCGGCGACGGCGACGACCGCGGTCGCCTGGTGATGGCCGGCCAGCCAGACGCCGGCCGGCAGCGCGACGATCGCGGGGACGCCGGAGACGATGCCGAGCAGGCCCAGTCCCTCGCCGCGACGTTCGGGCGGGAGCAGCAGCGCGGTCAGCGCGCCGGAGGCGACGCCGCAGAGCCCGAAGCCGAGACCGCGCACGAGGCTGACGGCGACCATGATCGCCAGCGGCTCGCGCGGCAGCAGCGCCAGCGTCGGCGCGCCGAGCAGCACGGCTCCGGCCGCGAGCACCGCCCGGTAGCCGAAGCGCCTAATCGCGAACGCCGCCGCGGCCTCCGCGAGCACCGTGCCGCCGAGCAGCGCGCCGGTGATCAGGCCGGCCGCGGCGCCGCCGGCCCCGGACGCGGTGGCCAGCATCGGCATCACCGAGACGAGCAGCATGAAGCTGGCGAGGGACGCGAACTCGGCCATGAACGTCAGCGCCAGCGGCAGGCCGACGAGACGGGACCGGTTTGCCGGCCGGGCGCCGGCGGCTGGCGC
>Ga0335074_10007598_pt1 | contig 15031 bp, 18 predicted proteins | sample Lox_Sample_23_FD_206715 | JGI IMG/M metagenome (GOLD analysis project Ga0335074, IMG submission 206715) | Soil microbial communities from Loxahatchee National Wildlife Refuge, Florida, United States - Lox_Sample_2.3 | ecosystem: Environmental > Terrestrial > Soil > Wetlands | place: USA...
AAGATCATCACTCTTACCAACCGCGCGAACTGCGCTATATGGGCCGCCACTTTCGCGAAGAACGCGTGGAGGCCGTGGTTACCACCGAAAAAGATTGGGTGAATCTCGGCGATGATCCCAGCCATTTGTTCGCGCCCCTGCCGCTTTACTGGCTGCGCATCGGCGTATGCATCGACCGCGAAGACCAATTCCTGGCGGCTGTTTCCGAGCGGATTCGGTGATGAATCGGTCATGCGGCGGCGTGTTCCGGCGCGCGGCGGGAAGATTTTTTCGCCGCGCGCTTTTTGGCGCGGAGGATGGTGCCGTCTTCGAGCTCCAATTGAGTGCAGACGCCGGCCGTCCATCGGCCGAAATCGGCAGCATGACGGGAACGTCTCGCTTTTCTGTCAATCGACTCTGCGAATGGATCCAGCAGCTCCGTGCTGCTTAAGCCTGAGCCCCTCAAGCCAAGGGGCCGAGGCGAGCAGTCCCAGTTCCAAGACCATTGGCGCGGCGGAATAGCGCGAACGGAGCAAAGTCGCTTTCCATGGCGGCCACGTGGCGCATCGCCTTGCGGAAACGCTTGATACCGATCACAGAATCCTCTTTTCTGGTAAGCGACTTTCGGGGTACCATTCGACGACTACAGAGCACTCCCTCTGTTCCTCTGGCTCGCGCCGCGATGCCCGAGAACTTCAGCAGCACTGTCAAATCGTGGGTCCGCCGCGATCGAAATTTTTCAAACTCCCGTGCGCCTTGGCGATCGCGCGCAGATCCCTCGCCAGAATCATAATGGTTCATCGCCTATTCTCTTATCGCGGCAGCAACCGCGTGTTAACCTGGAATTTCCCTATGAGTAACATCCGGATTACCTTGCCCGACGGCAGCGAACAGTCCGTCGCGGCCGGGACCAAGCCCATCGACATCGCGCGCGGCATCAGCCCGCGCTTAGCCGACGCCGCTATCGTCGCCAAAGTGAATGGCGAGTTATACGATCTTACCCGGCCGCTCGAAACGGATGCCAGTCTGCAGATTCTGACTACTAAGGATGCGGACGCGCTCACCGTCTACCGCCATTCGACCGCGCACCTGCTGGCTGCCGCGGTGCTCGAACTGTTCCCCGAAACGCAACTGGGCATCGGCCCGCCCATCGAATCCGGTTTCTATTACGACTTCGACCGTCCCACGGCTTTCACGCCCGACGATCTCGAAAGGATCGAGAAGCGCATGTGGGAGATTCAGGCGCGCGATCTGCCTTATGCGCGGGTCATGACCCGGAAGGACGAAGGCTTGCGCAAATACGCGGATGATTGGATGAAGAAAGAGCTCATTGAGGAGCGCGCCGGCGATGTGTTCAGCGAGTATACGCTAGGACCGCATTTCATCGACTTCTGCCGCGGTCCGCACGTGCCGTCGACCTCGAAGATCAAAGCCTTTAAATTGCTTTCCATCGCCGGGGCCTATTGGAAGGGAAGCGAAAAAAATAAACAGTTACAGCGCATTTATGGTACGGCATTCTTTACTAAGAAAGACCTGGAAGAGTATCTGGCTAAGCTTGAAGAAGCCAAGCGGCGCGACCACCGCAAGCTGGGCAAGGAGTTGGAACTTTTCACCGTAAGTGAATTAGTCGGCGCCGGGTTGCCTTTGTGGCTGCCTAAAGGCGCGACCATCCGCCGGCTGCTCGAAGAATACATTCTGGAGCGCGAGCGGGCCACCGGATATCAGCACGTCTACACGCCGGATTTGGCCAAGGTGGAGCTCTATCAGCGTTCCGGCCATTGGGAACATTATCACGAAGATATGTTTCCGCCGATGCAGCTTGAAAACGAACAGATGGTCCTGCGGCCCATGAATTGCCCGCACCACATTCTGGTGTATGAGTCGAAGCGGCGCAGTTACCGCGATCTTCCGGTGCGCATCGCCGAGTTGGGCACCATGTACCGCTACGAACGCTCCGGCGTGCTGAGCGGACTGAGCCGCGTGCGGTGCATGACCCTGAACGACGCGCATATCTTCTGCACTCCGGAGCAGATCAAGCAGGAGTTCACCCGGGTCATGCAGCTTGTGGAGCAGGCTTACAAGGATCTGGGCATCACCAAGTACAGCTATAGGCTGTCGTTGCGCGACAAAATCAGGACGGATAAGTTCGTCGATAACGACGCCATGTGGGAATTAGGCGAGCGGATGCTGCGCGAAGCCATGGACTCGCTCGGCTTGCCTTATGTGTCCGCTCCGGGCGAAGCTGCTTTCTATGGACCTAAGTTAGATATCCAGCTTGCCGATGTCATGGGTCACGAAGAGACTTACTCGACCATTCAAGTAGACTTCCACTTACCCAATCAGTTCGGCCTGAACTATATCGGTCCCGATGGTAAGGAGCACCGTCCGGTTATCATGCACCGCGCCATCGTCAGCACCATGGAGCGCATGATTTCGTACTTGATCGAACTATATGCCGGCGCGTTTCCGGTATGGCTGGCGCCCGTGCAAGCCACTGTGCTGCCCATCACCGACCGCCAGTTGGATTACGCGCGGGCGGTTGAAAACCAGTTGCAAGCCGCCGGTATCCGCGTCACGGTGGACGACCGTAGCGAGAAGGTGAATCTAAAGATCCGCGAAGCGCAGTTGCAGAAAATCCCGTACATGCTGGTCGTGGGCGACCGCGAGGCCCAAAACGCCCAAGCCTCCCTACGTCACCGTAAACACGGCGATCAGGGAGCCAAGCCCGTCGCCGAAGTGATCGCCGAAATCAAGAGACTGAACGATTCCAGAGCCGTGACCGAATAGCGCCGCCTACTTTTGAATCATCACTTCAGTGGATTTCACTACTACGCTCACGGTATCGCCGGGCTGCAGATTCATCTCGTCGGCGCTGCGCCGGGTGATGATGCTGTCGATCTCGTTTTCCCCGACTTTCACGACTACGTGGGCCACCACATCGCCGTGGATAACCTCGACGATCTGGCCGCGAAGTTGATTGCGTGCCGATAGTGCCATGCAATTTAACCATACACCAGATCGCGTACACTGAGACTGAGGACCGATGACCGTCATCGAGGTTTCCGAAGATCTCTCCGCTCTCGACCAGGCCATCGCACAAGTTCCCAACAATCCGGCTGTTTTCCTGCTGTGGCCGCGCGCGGGCGATCCTTATCTCGCCAAGACCGCATTGTTGCGGCGCCGCCTGCTGCGCCTGCTCAAAGAACGCGAAAAACCTTCGCGCCTGCTCAATCTGCGCCATACCGTCAGGCGCATCGAATACCAGCATACGGGCTCGGCCTTCGAATCCTCCATCCTGATGTATGAGCTGGCGCGCCGCCACTTTCCCAAGACTTATCCCGATCTTATTAAGTTGCGCATGCCCACTTATGTGAAGCTGGTGCTGACTAATGAGTTTCCGCGCAGCCAGCTTACTACTCACCTGGGCCGCGCGCCCGCGCTTTATTGCGGCCCTTTTCGCAGCCGCGCTTCGGCCGAGAAGTTCGAATCGCAATTCCTGGATCTGTTTCAAATGCGCCGCTGCCAGGAGGATCTGCGGCCTTCGCCCGAACATCCCGGCTGCATCTACGGCGAGATGGGTATGTGCCTGCGGCCTTGCCAGCAAGTGGTCGGGCGCGATGAGTATCTCCACGAAGTGAGCCGGGTGGCCGAGTTTTTGAAAACCGGCGGACATTCCTTGCTGGACGTGATCTCGAGCGCGCGCGACCGTTATAGCGAAGAGATGATGTTCGAAGAAGCTTCCCGCCAGCACAAACGCTACGAGAAGGTGCAGGAAGTGTTGAAACTGCGCGACGACCTGGCGCGCGAAATCGACACCCTGCACGGCGTGGCACTGACGCCTTCGGCCGCGCCCGATGCCATCGAGCTATGGATTGTGCGCGAAGGCCATTGGCAGCCCCCGCAACGCCTCGGTTTCGAAATCGAAGAAGGCAAGCCGCTCTCGCTGGATGGTAAGTTGCGCGATCTATTCGCGGGACTTTCCATGCGCCGCTTGGCCCTGCGCGAACGGCAGGAGTATCTGGCGTTGCTGGCGCGCTGGTATTACTCAAGCTGGCGTGACGGCGAATGGCTGTTTATCGATTCTTTCGAGGCCCCGCCTTACCGCAAGCTGGTGCATGCAATTTCCCGCGTGGCGCGCCGGACGGCCAACTCCGCCCTTACGGGACTTCAGCCCCGCCTGTGAGGGCGGGTCCTTTGCGCTAACTCACCACATACGGGCTGCGATAAACCGGCCGCGTCATCATGGCGGTCGCTTCGGAATCCCGGGTAAAGGTGTCACTCGCCGAATCGTAAGTGATCTTACGGCCTACGCGGTAGCTGATGTTCGCCATGTGCACCAGCGCGGCCGACGTGACTCCCACCGCCACATCCGCGTTCAGGTCAGCAGGGTTGCCGGACTTCACCGCTTTCAGGAAATTGGCCATGTGCGGAATCGCGCCGTCGATCTCCGCTTCCGTATGTTTCATCGATTCGCCGGGTTCGCCTTTATCGCCCCAAACCTGAAATCCGTGTTCATCCACCGCCATGTAGCCATTGCTGCCGAAGAAGGTCACACCGACACCCTCCTGGCCAGAAACCGGAATGCCCGGTTCTCCGCCGGTGGGCAGCCCGCGCACTTCAAATACGATTTCCGCGTCGCCATAATCGAACGTCGCGATCTGGGTATTGGGCGTCTCCTGATCGTCCTCGTAGATATACTTGCCGCCCGTCGAGACCGCGGCTTTCGGCAATTCGCGCCCCAACCCGCGGCGCGCCAGATCCATCTCGTGGATGCCCTGATTGCCGATATCGCCGTTGCCGGTATCCCAGAACCAATGCCAGTTATATTGATAACGATTCTTGGTGTACTCGCGCATCGGCGCCGGGCCCAGAAACAGGTCCCAATCCAGGCCGGCCGGAGTGGGTTCAGGCGGCGTGTGGCCGATCGACCGGCGCCGCTTAAAACAAATCCCGCGCGCCATGTAGACCTGCCCGATGGCTCCCGCGCGCAATAAATCCATGGCGCGCTGCTTGTGCACGATGGTGCGGCCCTGCATCCCGATCTGTACTACGCGATTGTACTTGCGCGCGGTGGCCACCATGGCGCGCCCTTCGAACATGTTATAGCAGGCGGGCTTTTCGCAATAGACGTGTTTGCCGGCCTGGCACGCCCAGATGGTCGCCAGCGCGTGCCAATGATTGGGCGTGGCGATGGACACCGCGTCCACGTCTTTGTCTTCGAACAGCTTCCGCAGATCCTGATACACTTGCGGCTTGCCGGCTCCAAGTCTGCCGGCCATCTGCGCGGCGCGTTCGGTCTGCGCCTGATTCACGTCGCAGATCGCCACCACGCGCGCCTCGGGCATCTTGCTGTAATAGCGCAGGTGATCGCGCCCGCGCCCGCCCAGGCCGATAATGCCGATGCCGATCTGATCGTTCGCCGCGCGCGCGTTCAGCGCCGCCAGCCCCGCCGCGCCTAACAGGAAAGTTCTACGTTCCATATTGCCTCTTATACCACTGCGCACTACCGCCGCCAAGCCGGACGCGCCCTGCGGCGCGGGAGCCGGATCATTTCGAAGTAAGAGCCGTCCCGCGATCGTGAGTGGCTTGGCCCAACATACCCTCCAGCATGTGCAACTTATCCGGCTGCCCCATCACGATCAGATAGTCGCCCGCCGACATGGCCGTATCCGCGGGCGGGTTGAACAACATTTCCCCATCGCCGTGGCGAATCGCCAGCACGATCACGCCAAACTGCCGGCCGATCTGCAATTCCCGGATGGTCTTCGAAACCAGGTCGCTTGCGTCCGAGACACGTACTTGTTCGATGACCACTTTCAGCCCCGCCGCCTGCGTGGTGAAATCCAGGAACTGTACCACGTGCGGCCGCAGCAGCGACTGCGCCAGGCGATGACCGGTGATACTGTACGGCGCGAATACGGCATCCGCCCCCGCGCGCCGCATCTTCTCTTCGGCGCTTTCCTCAGCGGCGCGGGTGGCCACATAGATGCCGGGATTGAGGAACTTCGCCGAAAGCAGCACGAACAGGTTGTCTGCGTCGGTGGCCAGCGCGCACACCAGTCCCTTGGCGCGTTCCACGCCCACCGCCCGCAGCGTTTCGTCGCGCGTGGAATCGGCGGCGATTGCCGGCATGCCTGCCGCGATGGCCTTGTCCACCCGGTCGCTGTCGATATCCACCACCACGAACGGCACGCCCGCCCCCTGCAGTTCGCCGGCGGCCCCGCGGCCCACCCGTCCGTAGCCGCAAATGATGAAATGATTCTGTAGCTTTTCAATCATGCGTTTGTTCCGCCTTTTTCCGATCACCTCGCCCAGTTCCGATTCAATCACCGTCTGCGTTATGGCGCCGATGGCCACCAGAATGGTGGTCACTCCCACGATCAGGAGAAAAGAATTCAGAATGCGCCCGGAAGTATGTAGCGTGTCGCCGTAGCCGACCGTGGTCATGGTCAGCAGCGTGGTGTAGAAGGCCGTGAAGAGGGAGTAACCCTCGATGAGCATGAAGCCCACCGTGCCGATCGCCAGCACAGCCGCCAGGGCGAGGGCCACGAAAGCAAAGCGCCGCGCGAGTCGTTGCATGTTACATCGTGTTCTCCCGCAATATCAGTATATGCCCGCGGGGCAGGTTCTCCGGCGTTTTCATCGTGACGCAATCCCGCTTCCCCGGCCATCGCGCATGCCCTCGCGCTATCGACTGGAGCAAACGGGACGATAATAGGCCTGAGGATTTCATGCGAACGCTTGCGCGTGCGTGCGCCGCCCTGTTGCCGGCGGCGCTGCTGCTCTGGGCCGGTGTTACCGCCCCGCTTTCTCCCGTTGGACGCTGGAAGACCATTGACGACAAAACTGGAAAGCCCAAAGCCATTGTCCGGATCTATGAGGAAAATGGACGGCTGTTTGGGCGCATCGAGGCCACCCTGCAGCCGGATGCCAAGAAAACCTGTGACAAATGTAAGGACGCGCGCAAGGACCAGCCGATTATTGGCATGGTCATTCTGCGCGGCCTGACGCTGCACCAAGGCGAGTACAGCGGCGGCGATATTCTGGATCCCGATAACGGATCCGTTTACCGGTGCAAGCTGCGGATGGAGGATCGCGGCGCCAGGTTATCGGTACGTGGATATATTGGTTTCGCACTACTGGGACGCTCCCAGAACTGGACGCGCGAGCCTGAATAAGCAGCGGCTGGCTGGCGCAACCGAGGCGCCTCGTTCCGCCTGGTACGCTGAGCCGCGATGGCCGGTTCCGGCTTCCATCCGTCCGCTACCGCCATGACCACACCACCCAAGCCGGACGCGTCAGCCTGCTAGACTTGTCTTGCATGCTTCCCGTGGCGCTCACCATCGCCGGTTCCGATCCCATCGGCGGCGCGGGTATACAAGCGGACCTCAAAGTCTTTCACCAATTCGGCGTTTATGGCGAAGCTGTGATCACGCTGCTCACGGTGCAGAACACCGTGCGCGTCTCGCGCGTGGATTGCATCCCGGCGGAACTCGTCCGCGCGCAACTGGCCGCCGTGCTGGAAGATATTCCGCCGCATGCCGCCAAGACCGGCGCGCTGGGCAACCGGGAGATTGTGGAAGCCATCGCCGCCGCGGCCGCCGAGTTCCGGTTTCCGCTGGTGGTCGATCCGGTGATGATCGGCAAGCATGGCCAGCCGCTGATTTCCGGAGATGCCATCGCGGCCGTCCGCGAATTACTGACGCCCCGCGCCGCGCTGATTTGTCCGAATTTGCACGAAGCCGAAGAACTGACCGGCATCGCGGTACGCACTACGGAGGACATGCGCGCGGCTGCCAAACGGCTCTGCGAAATGGGCGCGCACGCCGCGCTGGTGAAAGGCGGCCATCTAGGCGAAAGCGCCATCGACGTGCTCTATGACGGCCGGGATTGGCGGGAATTCACGGCGCCGCACTTCGATACGCCGCACACCCACGGCACGGGGTGCACGCTCACGGCCGCCATCACTGCGGAGCTGGCGCGCGGCGCGCCGATTGACGCGGCGGTGGCGCGCGCCAAGAATTTTGTCACGCAGGCCATTCGTTCGAATCCAGGTCTGGGACATGGCGCCGGTCCCTTAAATCACCATGCGGCCGTCGGCTGGAAAGCCAGTGCCAAATGAGGTTCGCGCTTCGCATGGTTATTGCCGGCATGGCTTGAAGCGCATCACCTTGCCGGGCCGCGTTCGATTCTGATTACCCCTGTTCGTCGTTGTATTCAATTCCGCCTCTGGGCGCCACCACCGCTGCCAAGCCGTCGAAGACTCCAGCCCGAGCGAGCCGGTTGATCTGGCTGCCGTAGATGTACCAAGCCTCACGCGGTGCGTTGCAAAAGACCGCTTCGCGGCCGATTTGAGCGCTCTCGTGTCCAGCGGCTGGCGCGATTGCCGGCGCAGGCGAGATAGCTGATCCGCCGCCTTCAGATTCAGCCTAAGCCAAGCTGGTCCTATTCACCACGTTGTCTTTGGGCGGCGCGAAGCTGGCGGATCGAAGCGCACGCTTGCACTTTTGGAAATATGCGCCATAATACGAACATTGGCGTCTCCCGCGCGCCATTGGGGATAAACTGAAATGGGTGCCAGGTTTCCGGTCATGCAGCCGCTCTCGTCTTTGGAGAAACTCGGGCAAAACGTGGCGCCCCGCACCGCTTTCGATCAGCAGAGTTCCTTTCCTATATGGCGGCGTGGAAACGCGCCCCTTTGCGCTCTTCGGGAACGTGCGCAAAACGGGACGCGCCGCGCCGCTTTTTTGGGAGGAGTTCCGACGGTCTGTCCGACCCTTTGCGCCCTGTTTCTATTAGCGACTGCCGCGCGCGGCCAGACCATCCTGCCGGGATCCGGCCCGGATGGCACGGCCAACCTGTTTAATACCGACGCCGCCGTGCTGGAATCCCAGGAGCCGCGCAAGGATCTGCCCTGCACCGCCACGCCTGTGAAGCCCACCCTGGGCTTCGACTTGAAGTTTCATTCCGGTTACGAAGTCAGCGTGCCGTTGAAAGAACTGGCGGGCAACCAGAATCTTCTCACCATGATCTATCGCGTGATTCCCGACGCGGATAAAGACGCGCCGGTTTACATGTCGCAGCGCGTGCACGTTCCCCAGATCGATGAGGATGCGCACGGCGATGCCTATCTGCAAGGCGCCTTCGACGTGGGCGAAGGCAAATATCACGTGGATTGGTTGATGCGCGACCGTACCGAACGGGTCTGCTCGGCGTATTGGGATATCGACGCCACGGTGCCGCCAAAAGACAAGCCCGTCGCGCTGGATATTACGCCCAACACCATCCGCAGCGCCGATGACGAGCCTTTCAAAGAGGAGCCTCCCGTGGTGCGCGCCGCCTCGGGCGAGCGTTTCCATGTGAAGGTGATCGTCAACTTTGCGCCGCAGGACTCGACCGCTCCCGCCCTGCATCCGCTGGACGTGAACGCGTTGGTATCCATCCTGCGCGGCATCGCGCGCGAGCCGCGTATCGCCACATTTTCGCTGGTGGCGTTCAACCTGCAAGAGCGGCGTATCGTGTACCGGCAGGCGGACGCGCCGCAAATCGATTTTCCGGCGCTGGGCGAGGCGCTGCATTCGCTGAATCTGGGAACCGTGGATTTGAAACGCCTTAGCCAGAAGCGCGGCGAGACCGAATTCCTGACCAATCTGCTCACCGACGAGCTGAATTCCCACGACCATCCGGATGCGGTGATCTTCGCCGGCCCAAAGGCGCTGCTGGATAGCGGCGTGCCACAAGAGTCGCTCAAGAAGATCGCGGACGTGGAATACCCGCTCTTCTACATGAACTACAACCTGGACCCGCAAGCGGTGCCTTGGCGCGACGCTATCGGAAATGCCGTGAAATACCTCAAGGGCGTCGAATATACTATCTCCCGGCCGCGCGACATGTGGAACGCGTGGGGTGATATCATGTCTCGTATAGTAAAATCGAAGTTGAGCAAGCGTGCGGCATTTAACGCTTCGCATTAGACCATGCGGGTCTTTCTCCTCCCTGCGGCGATGCTTCTGGTCCTAGGGACCGGCCGGGTTTCCTATTCCCAAAATTTCAGCACGGACAATCTGGCGCCTTATATTCCCAGCCCGGTCCAGGTGGTGGATCGCATGCTCAGCGCGGCGCGCGTCAAACCCGGCGAGACGGTTTACGATTTGGGCAGCGGCGATGGGCGCATCCTCATCATGGCCGCGCAGAAATACGGTGCGCGCGCGGTGGGTGTGGAGTTGCGCGGCGATCTCTGCAAATCCACGCAGGCAAAGATCAAGGCGCTGGGTCTTCAAGACCGTGTGAAGCTGATCCACGGAAATATGCTGAAAGTGGATTTAAGCCCGGCCGACGTGGTGACGCTCTACCTGCTGACCAGCTCGAATGAACGCTTGCGCCCGCGCTTGGAGAAGTATCTGAAGCCCGGCGCGCGCGTGGTTTCGAACGATTACGAGATTCGCGGCTGGATTCCCTCCGGTATCGTACCCATTACCGCCGGCGGCGTGGTGCATTACATTTACGTGTACGAGATAGGCCCGAAGAACTAGGCGGGACAGACCGGCGTCATTTTAAATCAACGACGGCATAAGTGCCCATCTCCGGGATCGTGAATTCCACGGCGCCGTCTGCCATACTGTAATCTTCCAGCGAAGCATTGGGATGCTCAAACGCCGATAACTTGCCGGCGCGGTAAGATCCCAGCACGCGCACGCGCAACCCTTTCACATGGCCCTGGCCGTAGTTGAGCAAATGCGCCCGCGCGCTCTTGGCATCTCCGGTCAGATATAGCAGCACCACGTTACTGCCATAAATGCGCACGAGCCGTTTTTCATCCGTAAGCCGGTGGCGGATATCGATGGCGAAGGCGTACGGATCGGCAGCCGCTTTCTCCGGATATTCCGGCGTGCCCAGGCGAATATTCAGATCGTATTTCGGATCGGGCGAAGGAATCACGCGGAACAGCAGATTATGCCGCGAAAGCAGGTTCAGCACTTCCGCCATAGTGTCCGATCCGTCATCGATGATGCCGATATTGGCCATCACGGGCGGCGCAGGCAAACGTGACGGATCGATTTCACCGAGGAAAGCAAGCATGCGGGCGAAAGGCGCCAGATCCTCCGGCGTGGCGCGAATGACGGCTTCCACTCCGTACGCCGATGCTTCCGCCGCGGCCAATGCAGCACTGCCCGCCGGCACATCATAAAAATAATTGCGGGAGGGATCGCGTGCGAACCGCCAGCCGTTGGCATTCACCCATGGCACGCGCGTGGCCGACGCCACATCCATGTGATACTCGACGCCCGGCGCCACCGTCTCGGCCGCATGCGCGCGATCGAACGCCGTTGCGGTAATTCCTGACTTGCGCCAGATCTCCGCTTGCCCGGCCGGCACACAGATCCGCGTGATGCCCGCCTTGCGCAGCGCATCCGCGGTATCCACGGGCCGGTCCCAAAATAACGTGGGCAGTAGCACCGCCAGGAATGCCAGCGGCATCACACCTCAATGCTCGTGACTTTGATCTTGTCGAGTTCGCCTACGCCCAGCCCGAGATGCCCGGCGAATTCGATGTGCCCCGGCTCGCGCACGTAAGTGTTCACGTTCGGATTCCGGAAAAAATCGTCAGAATTGCCTAGATACTTGGGCGAACGATCCCACACGGAAATGGCATGCTCTTCCTTGCGCTGGTTCTCGATGATATCGAGCAGCAGCCGGTCCATGGCCACCGGATCGGTGCCGAACATCATGCGCTTCGGATAGAAGCGAAACTTGCGGTTGTAAGAGAACGGTCCGGCATGCCACACGCCGCGCAATCCGTCCATGACCTGCAAAACCGTCCGCGAATGCACCGGCTCGACCGCGGCCAGCGTGCCGATGAACGAGTAAGTATTGGTCACCGTGCCCGAATGCGAGCGCGCCACGTTGGAAAAGTTTCCGTAAGCGATGTTCTTCAAGCACCCGGTAACTCCAGATGCGCCATGATCCTTCATATTCGGCACGTTGATGATTTTGGTGAAGCGCTCGCCCACCAGCCGGATCAGATTGGAGCGCGTGTCTTCCTCTTCAAAGAACAAGACCTCCACGTAAGTGGCGGGATCGTAAGCAGCCGCCGACCCGCGGCTGGTCTCCGCGGCAAAGATGTGCACTCCCTGCGGCACATAGCGATCGTAGTGCACGGATTCAAGCTGGTCCTCGAAGCGCTCGTAGATCCAGATGGATTCGGGCTTGACGCCCAGCGCCGTCAGATTGCGCACAATTTCGGCGACCACCACGGGCGACGACATGATGCCCGGCGCGCCGGAGCAGTTGACTTTGATGCCCACCACGTCGGAGGGCGTAATGAAGCGCGCCCATGCGTCGCGGACATCGGCATCGCCGGTCAGGGCGCGCATGCCGCGCGCCATCATCTCGCGCACCACGGCGTCATCCGTTATTTCCGTGGCGGCGTCAATGCAATTTTCGGCGTGCACGGAAGCCACCATGCCGGGATATGGTCCCGGCATTCCGGGATGCGCGGCGGGCTGATAATGCGAAACGATTTTGTATTTGGGAATCTTATGCTCGTCGGCGGACAAGACCGCGGGAGCCGCGGCGGCCATTTGCAGAAACGTGCGGCGATCGATCACCTAACGATGATAACCGAAGCGATGGTGGGCTGCTGGGTTCCGCGCCGGCAGCCGCCTGGCCAAAAGGCGATTATCACACGTATGCCGGACGCAGCGCCCTTCTCGGATGAGGCCAATCTCTTCCTGAAGCAACTGAAGGAAGAGAGCGACCGGGGGCGGCGCTGGTGGGAGTCGCATTCCTCGACGAGCTACTCACCCGGTTATTCGAGGCGAGAATGCTGCTGACCAAAAAACTGCGTGATGAAATCTTTGAAGGATTCGGCCCGCTGGCCTCTCTGGCGGCGCGGACGAAGGTCGCTTACTGTTTGGGATGCATCGAGCCATCGTTGCAAATCGGCGCGCCGGTCCCGCTCTGGATGAACAGTGATGCCTTTCAAAAACTCGCCTATGCTGATGACGCTGAGATAAAGCAGATCGTCGTTCGCGGCCTGCAGCCAGCGCGTCACGCGCAGATCGGGCTTGGGGCGGCGCAATTCGGACGGGACATTGGTATCGAGCAGAAAGCCCTTGCTCATGCAAGATCAACCGGACGGGGAGAGTTTCTGTTGCGGCTGAAATCAAGGTCAAGCCCTTTCCAGGGCGAGTCCTCGAACAGCTCAACGAGGCTTTTGCGCCCTGGCGGCCGTTGATACGGCGCGGGTGGCGCTGATACGGCCGCCGAGGTCTCCTTTTCCTCAAGGGCATCGAGGGCCTTAGTGAGCAGTTCGTCGGTGTCCTGGAAATGGCCGCTCTGGATCTGCGCGCGCACGCGTTCTGCAAGGGCGGGCGTATGGATTTCGAGGTTCATGGTCGCGGCTCCTTTCTTTCAGGATACGCTGTCACCTTACCGCAGCGGGGCAGCTCAGCGCAAATAACTTAACCGTGAAATGCCCCTGCGCCTGGCACCGCAAGGCGCGCAGTTTCCCAGGGCCTCGGTCGACTCGGGCTTGCCGATGCCGCGCTGTTCGGCGAAGGAATCTTGTGCTCGTCGGCGGACAAGACCGCGGGGGCCGCGGCGGCCATTTGCAGAAACGTGCGGCGATCGATCACCTAACGATGATAACCGAAGCGATGGTGGGCGGCGTCGTCGGGTTCCTGTTCTACTCTCTACCCCTCAGGATGGCGGCCATCACGCGGGGGCTGCGGCGGCCATGCATGACCGCTATAACCCACAGTGGCCGTTTATCGGGCGCATAGGCTATGAGATAATTCCCGGCTGTCGTGAAACGAAGGGGACGGCCCGTTAAATCGGGGCGGCGGTGGCCTTGATGGGGAAACGGGACAAGCGCTTCGATGGTTGCTTCGATAGCATCGATGATCCGGTCGGCGGCCTCAAGACTGTCTTCCGCTATAAATTCCCAAATAGCGTCAAGGTCAACCTCGGCCTCCGGATGAAACCGGTAGCCGCTCACTGATGCTCGGCTCGGCGGGCCGCGCTCTTGGCCCGGAGCCTTGCGAAAACTTCCTCGCCCGGAATAGGCGTAACTCTGCCACTCTCCATATCGTCGTAGCGGCCATCAAGCGTCTCTCGCGTGAAGGCGATGTCGTCAAAAAAATCCGTCACGACGTTTTCGACCAGTTGATCGCTGCGGCGTCCGGTGGCCCGCGCCATCTGCTCAAGCTTGGCCTCTACTTCGGGGTTGAAATGCACTTCCATAGGCTCGGTTCCTTCCCTCAGAATAACAGTTCCGCGCCTTCAGTCGTGTAAGAGCTATGAAGCGGTGCGCCACATCGTGAGCGGCCATGCGCAAGGCTGCCGGTCAAACGCGTCTTGCTCAATCCCTACGGTACAGCATCTATCGAGGACGCAACCAAGGCCGCCGTGACGCGGATTCCAGCCGTTTAAGCTTGATGCGGTCACGACGGACCTGGGCAAGATCGTACTGCGCCTGTTGCACAAGCCAGCCATCTTCCGTGCCCCCAAAGACCTTCGATAGCCTGACGGCCATTTCCGGCGAAATGCCGCGCTTGCCATTTACGAGTTCCGAAAGCGTGTTCCTGTTGACGTCAAGGGCTTCCGCGGAATCGGTAATCGTCAGGCCCGGCGGCTCAATGCACTGGCGCAAAACAACGCCTCCGGGGTGGGGCGGGTTCTTCATGGCCATGGGTCGTTCTCCCTGTCTAGTGGTAATCGACATAATCAACGTCCTCGGCGTGGCCTTCGGCAAAGCGAAAAATTACCCGCCAGTTGGCTCGCACGGTCACAGCCCAACACCCTTTCATCCGGCCTTTGAGCGGGTGCGGTCGGAAGGCGGGTAAGTCCATATGGGCAACTATGGGGGCCGGTGAAGCGTCACCAAAATATCCCGCGGCTTGCCCACATGTTCCGCGCTTACGCCGCTCGCGTCATCCTGTTCAAAGAGCCGTTTTAGTCCCTTGTGACTGATCGTCCGTATCATGGCGCACTGTAACCTGCCACGCGGCGCGTGTCGACAACCATTTTAGCGGCTTTGGCGTTGCCGTTC
>Ga0335074_10007599_pt1 | contig 15029 bp, 9 predicted proteins | sample Lox_Sample_23_FD_206715 | JGI IMG/M metagenome (GOLD analysis project Ga0335074, IMG submission 206715) | Soil microbial communities from Loxahatchee National Wildlife Refuge, Florida, United States - Lox_Sample_2.3 | ecosystem: Environmental > Terrestrial > Soil > Wetlands | place: USA: Florida...
TTGCCGGCCCCGTTGGGCCCGATCAGCCCGACCAGCTCGCCGTCGCGCACCTCGAGCGACACGTCGTTCAGCGCGTGCACCCCGCCGAACGCGACGGACAGCCCCGTGACACGCAGGACCGGCGCGCTGTGTTGACCTCGGGGGGGCGATCCCAGACCCCGCGTGCCATCCCCTCGGGCCAGCCTCCGGCCGGCCGTCGCGGCTGGCTCGGCTTCGCCCCCCACCCCTGACCGCCCATGATCTGCCGACGTGCCCCCGGCCACCGCGTCCGCGGCCACCTCTCCACCCAGCACGATCCCGGCCGACTGCCCACCCAGCGCGGCCCGGGCCGACTCCCCACCCAGCGCGGCCCCCGCCACCTCTTCACCCCGCGCGGCCCCGGCCACCTCTTCACCCCGCGCGGCCCCCGCCACCTCTCCACCTCGCGCGAGCGCGGGCGGGCGGAGCGGCGCGCGCTTGTGCAGTCTTTTGTAGATGTCGCCGGCGACGCCTTCGGGGTTGCGGATCAGGGTGAAGATCAGGATGGCGCCGCCGAACAGCAGGAACCAGTTCCCGTTCAGCCCGAACCACTTGTCCAGCGCGTACGGGATCAGCGCTTGCGCGGAGATCAGGCCGGCGAACACCGCGCCGGAGATCAGCGTGATGCCGCCCGCGTACGCGAACGCGATCAGGCTCAGCGCGGTGACCGCGTCGAACCGGTCGGCGCTGACCGAGCCGAAGTTGTATGCGTAGAGCACGCCGGCGACGCCGGCGATGAACGCGGCGATGCCGAAGCCGGCGAATTTGACCGTCCGGGGATTGATCGCGGCCGCCGCGGCCGCGCGCTCGTTGGAGCGGACGGCCAGCATCCGCTGTCCGAGCGACCGTCGCCGCAGCACGCCCACGCCCGCGCACAGCAGCACGACGCAGACCAGCGCGACCCAGCCGAACACCGGGCTCGGCAGGTCGTGGTCGAGCCCGCGGAACGGTGCCTGCGGGCCGAGGTCCAGCCCGAACCACTTCGGTTCCGGCACCGGCGACCCCGCCTCGCCGCCGCCCCAGGTGTTGTTGACGAAGCCGAAGTTCTCGATCGCCACCGCGCCGGCCAGCGTGACGACGGCCAGGCTCACGCCGCGAACGCGCAGCGCCGACACCGCGGTCGCCATGCCGATCACCATCGCGACGGCGATGCCGGCCAGCGCCGCGACCGGGAACGTGATCCCGAAGTTGGACGCCATGTGCGCGATCGTGAAGCCGGCCGCGCCGGCCAGGCTGAGCTGGACCACGGAGATCTGCCCGACGAACCCGGTGATGACCACCAGGGAGAGCGCCATCAGCGTTCCGATCAGCGTGTTGATCAGCGCCTCGCGGAAGTCGAACGGCAGCACGACCAGCGCCGCCGCGGCCACGACGGCCAGGATCAGCGAGGTCCGGGCCAGGTTGTGCGGCCGCGGCACGCCGGGCAGCCGCCGCTCCACGAGTTCGCCCCGGCCGGGTATCCGCGATCCCCGCCAGAACAGCACGCCCACGATGATGAGGAACGCCAGCAGGTCGGTGACGCCGGGCAGCGCGACGCCGCCGGACTGCGGGAACCAGGACTGGCTCGAGATGTACTGGATCAGCGAGTAGAGGATCCCGATTCCGATGCTCGCTCCGCACGCGACGCCGAACGAGGTGAACCCGGCCAGCAGCGCAGCGGCGAGCGCGGGGATGACCTGCAGCGGCAGCGTCTGCGGGTCCAGCTCGGTGATCGACGCGGCCAGGATGCCGAGCGCCCCGGCCAGCAGGGACGCGATCAGGGTATTGATCAGCGAGATCATGTTCGGCGACAGGCCGCCGAGCATGGCCGCGACCTCGTTCTCCGACGCCGCCCGGGCGGCCAGCCCGAACCGGGTCCACCGGTAGATCGCGGCGAGCACGGCCGCCGCGACGATCACCATGCCGGTCAGGATGAACCGGTCCACCGGGACCACCGCGCCGAGCATGTGGACGTCGTTCTGCGGCAGGATGCTGGGCTCGGGCTGCTGCGTGATGCCGAACGCGAGCAGCATCGCCGCCTGCGCGACGAGCAGCACGCCGAGCGAGGCGACCAGCTTGGCCAGCGGTGCCGAGTTGCGCAACGGCCGGTACACGACGAACTCGGTGACCGCGCCGACGGCCACGACGAACAACAGGCTGAGCGGCAGCGCCAGCACGGTGGGCAGCGACGCGATCTTGCCGGTGTTCAGCGACCAGTAGGCGTAGCCGCCGAGCATCGCCATGCCGCCGGTCGAGAGGTTGATGATCCCCGACCCGCGGTAGGTGAGCACCACGCCCAGCGCGATGCCGGCGATGAGCGCGCCGGAACCGAGCCCGAGCAGGATAAACAGCAGTATCTCTTCCAAGGCTCAGTCCCGGCGCGGCTCGATCATGACGGTGGTTGCAGCCAGCCGGCCACCTTGACGAACACGTGATTGCCCTTGTACTGGAAGAACTGGGCGCGGTCATTGCAGACCGCCGGAGCCGATGAGATCTCCCCGCACTCCAGCGAGGGGGCACCGAGCGCGACCGGCCCGGTGAACGCCTTGGCCTTGGCCAGGATGGCCGACGCGCTGAGGTGGGAGTACCCGATCTCGTTCATGAACCGGTCGATGGTCAGGATCTGCGAGAACGCCACGATGTTCCATGGGTCGGGCGCGTCCGCCGCGGTGGTGTACTTCTTCGCGACCGCCATGTAGGCCGGCATCCCCGGGTCGGTCGGGTCGCCGTACAGCGAGCTCGCGATCGCGTACGTCCAGATCGGGAAGTCTCCGCCGAGTCCGGCCGCGACCTGCCCGTTCAGGCACAGCGGCGCCGAGACGATCTTCTTGGCGTCGGTGATGCCCAGCTGCTTCAGGCTCTTGGCCAGGTTCACGCAGCCCGACGAGTCGCTGTACGGAATCACCATGTCGGCCGTCTGCGCGCCCGCCGCGATGAGCGTCCCGGTCAGGTCGGTCTGGCTCTCGTCGTAGCCGACGGCCTTGACCGTCACGCCCGCCGCCTTGAGGCCGGCCTCGATCGCGGCCGCGCCCTGGGTGATACCGGCGATGTCCGGGTAGATCAGCGCCGCGGTCTTGGCGTGCAGCACGTTCTTGGCGTAGGTGCCGAACGGGCCGAGGACGTGGGTCACGTCCCCGAACAGGATCACGGCGTTGGGCTGCACCGCGTCGGTGGGCGTGGCGGCCACGCCGACGACGACCGGCGTCTTCTTCCCGATCGAGGAGTAGAACGGCTGGATGCCGATCGCGACGCCGCCCTCGCCGATCACGTCGATCTTGTTGTTGGCGGCGAACTGCTGGCCGCAGGTCGTGCCCTCCTCCTCCGCAGAGGTGATGAAGCACGTGGAGAGCTTGAGCGGATGGCCGTCGACGCCGCCGAGCTGGGCGTTGATATAAGAGACCGCCATCTGCGCGCCGTTGGTGGCCAGCGGGCCGATGGCCTGCGAGCCACCCTGCTGGTTGAGCCAGCCGATGTAGACGGGCGACAGCGACGCGTCGGCCTTCCCGGCCTTGCCATCGGTGTAGGCGAGGTAGTTCGTAATGGATTTGGCCCCGGCGCCGCCCGACCCGGCCGCGTTCGCGGCCGAGTTGGAGTTGCTGCTCGAACTGCTGGTGGAACTGCCGGAAGGGCTGCCTGAGGAGTTTGAGGCCCCGCTACTGCAGCCGACCGCGGCGAGCGCAACCGCTGCGATCGCCGCCATTCCGAGCAGCCCTCTGCGAGGCTGCCTGCTCACTTCGTCCTCCTGGCGCAGGTATCGCTGCATGAGGCTTGCGAATCCTGCCTGCCGGGATCCCGCATCCCGCCCTGGGGATCCCGCGGCGCTTCTCGCAAGCGGGCGCTGCCATAGCCCAGGCTGACCAGCCGACAATCGTGGGCGCGGTCGTGTCCACTGCTCTCCCTGTCGAGGGCTTTACATCGGTGTCCTGGGTGCAGCAGCGATCGGTAGAGAACGGCATGTCATTCCGGGATGGCGGCCAGACGACAGCCGGCCAGTGGCCCGGTGAGACACCCATAAGCAAAGACCTGTAAGGGCTTACTTGTCAACAATTTGGTCAGTAACATGTTTGTCAGTTTTGTTGATGCTTCGCCGGGCTGAAGCGGACGGGACAAGCACTGTGAGCACCGCGGTCACGCTCGACATTGCCGGTCTGAGCGCGGGATATGACCGCGCGCCGGTGGTGCGTGACCTCACGCTCACGGTGTCCTCGGGCGAGGTCGTCGCGCTGCTCGGCGCCAACGGCGCCGGCAAGACCACCACCCTGCGGGCCATCTCGGGCCTGCTCAAGCCGATGGCGGGCTCGGTACGCCTGGACGGCGCCGACCTCGCGGGCGTCTCGCCGACCGCGCGGGTGCGCCGGGGCATCGTTCACGTGCCGCATGATCGCGGGATCTTCTACGGGCTTACCGTGGCCGAGCACTTCCGCCTGGACGGAGTGACCGAGTCAGCCGATCAGGAGGCGGCGTTCGAGCATTTCCCGGCCCTGCGGGAGTTGCGCGGCCGCCGGGCCGGGCTGTTGTCCGGGGGCGAACAGCAGATGCTCGCACTCTCCCGCGCGCTGACGCGAAGGCCCCGGGTCCTGCTGCTCGATGAGCTCAGCCTGGGCCTCGCCCCGGTGATCGTCGAACGCCTGCTGCCGGTGGTACGCGACTTCGCCGCCACGAGCGGAGCCGCGGTGCTGCTCGTCGAGCAGCACGTGCACCTGGCCCTGCAGATCGCGGACCGCGGCTATGTGCTAGCCCACGGCGAGCTGGTCGCCGCAGACACCGCCGCCCGCCTGAGCAGCGACAGCGCGCTGCTGGCAGCCAGCTACCTGGGCGGCCCGCCGAGCTGAGCCGCACCTGCGGCCTCCCGCCAATTCGGGAACTATGACGACTCTTTAGCCCAGAATGGCTGTCGCCAATTCTAATGCCGGCGGCACAACCACCAGTTCTGGATGACGTGAATGTTTACGCGCCCTCTCGCAGGCGATAAAGCCTCTGCCACACCAAAATGGCTTCCTGCCAGCCAATTATCAAGCCAATACTAGTAAATGGGCTGGTAAACATGTTCGGGGGGAATACCGCATGCTAGGCCCATGGGCTGATCGCTTGGGGCAGCGAGTCTCGCGCCGCGGGGGCATTACGCTGACCATTGCTTTGTCCGTTGCCGTCGGCGCTGGCAGCTGCGCCTTCGTCGGTCTTCAGGACCGGCTAGCCACTTCGTCCGCCTGCACGCGGCAGGAGGGCGGGACATCGGTGGTGTCCGGACCACCGGCCGCCGTTGCCGCGGGCGTCGCCCAGGCCCTATTCGGGTGCGCGCCGAGCGTGGTGGTGGCGAATGCCGACCGCCCGGCCGATGTGGCCGCCGCCGTGCCCCTGGCCGAGCAGGCGCATGCGCCGCTGCTGCTGTCGCCGCTGGCCGGCACCGCCGCCAGCACGGCGGCCTACCTTAAGGGAGCGGGCGCAGGACGGGCCCGGCTCGCCTCGTCGCTGGCCACGATCGCCCTTCGTGAGATCAACGACCTGCATCCGCGCCGCGTGCTCGCGGTCGGCCTGACCACCTCTGAGCTCTCGGCGGCCATGCCGGGTGCCCGGGTGACCACTGAGCCGTCCCGGCTTCCCGCGATGTCCCCGCCCAGGCAGCGCAGCCGGGTGGCCGTCCTGGTGCCCGCGGGCCGGTCCGCGTCCACCCTCGCGGCGACGGCCACCGCCGAGGCCGCCGGGGCCGCCGTTGTGCCCGTGCACGGATATGACCCGCGGAGCGACCCGGCCGCCATCGCCGCCCTGGCCAGCATCAAGCCGCGGCAGGTCATCGCGGCCGGGAGCGGCTTTGGCCCGGCCAGCAGGCTCGCCGCCCGGGTGGCCGTGGCCCGGACCGGCGTGCAACTGCCGGACGGCGGCCAGATCGTCGTCCCCATGCACCGGATCGTCGCCCTCTACGGGCACCCGGGGGTCGCGTCCCTGGGCGCACTCGGCCAGCAGGGCCTGCGGGCCAGCGTCACGCGGGCCAAGCAGGTCGCCGCGCATTACAGGACGCTGAGCCACACGCCGGTCGTGCCCGCCTTCGAGATCATCGCCTCGGTCGCCACGAACGCACCCGGGCCCGATGGGACCTACTCGTACGAGACCCCGGTCGCCTCGCTGCGGCCGTGGATCCAGGCCGCCACGAAGGCCGGGATGTACGTGATCCTCGACCTGCAGCCGGGCCGGGCCAACTTCCTGACCCAGGCCAAGATGTACCGCTCCCTGCTGGAACTGCCGAACGTGGGCCTGGCCCTCGACCCGGAATGGAAACTGCAGGCCGGGCAGCTGCCGCTGCACCAGATCGGCAGCGTCAGCATTACCGAGGTCAACAGCGTCGTCGCCTGGCTGGCCGAGCTGACGGCGGAGTACCGGCTGCCGCAAAAGCTGCTGGAGTTGCACGAGTTCAAGATCGGAGAAATCCAGAACGAGCAGCTCCTCGACACCCATAACGACGACCTGGCCATTGTCATGAACATGGACGGGCAGGGCACGCCGGCCATGAAACAGCAGACCTGGAACGCGGTCAGGGCGTTCGCGCCGTCCGGGGTGACCTTCGGATGGAAGAACTTCTACGTCAAAGACCAGCCGATGCTGAACCCGTCGCAGACGATGTCCAAGACGCCGAATCCGGTGATCATCTCGTACGAGTAGCGTCAGCGGCACGGGCCATCCATGGCGCCGGGCCGTCATCCAGGCATCCACGCTAGGGATGGGGACGTCCACAGGCCGAGGTCACCGCCAGGACTGGGCTCCGCTCCCGCTGGGAAGGAGTGGACCGTGGCGGACAACAGAACCCGGCCCGGGATCTTCGGCGTCTATATCCAGGTTTCCGATCTGGACCGGTCGCTGGCGTTCTACCGCGATGTCCTGGCGCTCGAACTCGACTGGAGCGACGGCGCCATCGCGGTCTTGCACAGCCGCGTCGAGCCGGCCGACGCGCTGGTCCTGCGTGGGGTGGGCGAGGGGGCCCAGCGTGACCTCGGCGAGCCTGGGGTGACCCGGGTCTTGTGGCGGGTCGAGGGCTCCGCCGAGCTGGACCGCGCCGAGGAGTACCTGAACGGCCTCGAGGTGCCCTGCCAGCGCCATAGTGAAGAGCACGTTGACGGCGTCACCCTGCGCGATCCCGACGGCGTCGAGCTCGTCCTGCTGTGCACCGACCAGGGGCCCAACATCGAACCGCCCTCCTGGCTGTACTGGTATCGCTGACCGGGCCGTAGACACACCTGCGCCCCGGGACATCCCGCCAGGGATGTCCCGGGGCGTCGGCGTCGGAACCCGCGCTCGGTATCAGCCGCCCAGTTCGGAGAAGATCTGCTCCGCCACGGATGGCCGCACGTCGGAGTCCGTCACGGCCGGCCTCTCGAAGTTCTGCGAGTAGAAGTCGGCCGCCGAGACCGGGTCGCTGATGCTGTTCAGCTCGGTGACCTGGGACTGGCCGATCTCGTTCGCGTTGTAGAACAGGATGTCCGACAGCTGCGTCATCATGTCCTGCGCCACGTCGCCCGTGATGATGTTGGTGTTCGGCGCGGCCGAGCCGAGCGGCGTCCAGCCGATCAGGCCGCCACCGCCGGAACCAACCGACTCGGGGTTACCCGCGGACTCGCCGTCCACACAGGAGGCAATGCCAGCGGCCGCCGCCTTCGAGTAGCCGTTCGCCACCAGGAACTGACCGATCGCCAGCAGGTTGTTCCCGCTGGCGATGTCCGACTTCACGTCAGAGGTCAGGCTGGCTGAGCTGCCGCCCGACGACGTGGTCGTCGACTGCTGGCTGCCGCTCGTCGTCGCCGAGCTGGTCGTGGCCGGCGACGGGTCGGCGGCCGCCGCCTTCTTAAGGTGCCTGGGCACGGCCAGCACCTGGCCCGCGTAGATCAGGTCCGGGTCGCTGATCTTGGACCGGTTGACCCGGTACAGGCCGTGCCATTCGCTGGCGTGACCGTAGTACCGAAACGCGATCCCGGACAGCGTGTCCCCATGCTGAACCGTGTACGTACGCGCCGCGGGCGCCGCAGGAGCGGCGGGCTGCACCGCCGCGTCCAGGTGAGCCGTGACGGGGTGGGGGCTCACGTCGGCCAGCGCCGTGTGCAGCGAGGGCGCCGACACGAACGCCGGAGCGGCCGCCAGAGCGCCCGATACCGCCACGGCCGGGGCGGCCATGCCTGCGCGCTGCGCTGCCTTCGACACTGCCGATGGGCGGCGATGCCGCCCCTTAGCCCGGTAGTTCCTGCTCCTCACAAACCTGCCTTAATTCGATCTTTGCCCGGCTACTCGGCAAACTGCGCCTCTCGCCAGGCCTGACGTCTTTGCTCATCGGGCAGCATGGCAGGACGTTCGGCTCACTGCAGGCTAATTCTCTCAAATAGCTCACTAGGGCTACGAGAGGTACAAACACTAATTCGGACGACTGTCCCTATCCTGCAAGGCTTTCCGTAACATCCGTCCGCATACCGGCCTGACCGGTTATGACCCGTCTGGACGGTACGTGACTAGAGGCCTACGACGCGAGAAGTTCGCTGGTCAGAGCCTCACTACAACCCGATCGGGGTGCGGTGACGGCCGCTTCAGCCGGGCCGGCGGCCCGTCAGGGCGCGGCAGAATCGCGGGGCGCCCATGATCGATGTACCAAAAAGCGGCCAGGAACACGCCCATCGGTACATCGATGGCCCGGCCCGGCCCGCATATCGCCCACCCCGGCGCGCGCATCACCCACCCGGCACGCATATCGCCCCCGGCTCCGCCGGACATATCGCCCGTCGGTATGCATATGGTTCGGCCTCGCGGACATATCGCCCGCCCGGCATGCATATCGCCCCCGGCCCCGCGCACACATCGCCCGCCCGCCTCCTCGCGCTTCCGCCCGCCCCTCCGCGCCGAGGCTTTTGGTACATTCTGCCCGCAATCGGATTCAGCGCTCATCCGGGCCGGGGGCCGCCTCGGCGACCTTCTGAAAAGCCGTCAGCGCGTCCTCCCAGACGCGGTCCAGATAGGCCCGCAGGGCGCCCACTCCGTCCGGGTTGAGCCGGTAGACGTGGCGCGTGCCCTCGGCGGCGCTCACGACCAGCCCGCCCTCCTTGAGCACCCGCAGGTGCTGGGACACGGCCGGTCGGCTGATCGGCAGCTGGCTGGCCAGCTCGCCCACCGAGCTCGGGCGCCGGGCCAGCAGTTCGAAGATCGCGCGCCGGCTCGGGTCGCCGAGCAGGCCCAGCGGCGAATCTCCGTAAGTTTCCACGAACCGTAACTCTACGCTTACCAATAGGGCAACGCAAGCGACCGAAGCGGCGCGGGCCCAGCCGCAGGACACCACGTGGCCGCTGCGGCTGGGCGCGCGGGCTGAGCCCGGCCCGCTAGTTCACGGTGCGGCCCGGCCTCCTAGTTCACGGTGAAGTAGTAGTCGTAAGGCAGCAGTTCGAGCCCGTTCTTGGTGGTGGCGTAGACGTTGAGGTCGTAGAAGCCGCTCTGGTCCGGCGTGAAGCTGATGTGCGCCACACCGTTGCCACCGGCCTTGACCGTCACGGGCGTCCCGAAGTTGAACGAGTAGGTGTAGCTCACGACGTGCGCCACCTTCGGGGCGAAGGTGAAGGTGCCCGGGATCCCGACGCCCCCGCTCGACTCGTTTTCCAGGTAGACGTTGGAGCTGACGGTGGGCGTGGTGTCGAAGTTGATGCTCCAGAAGGCGTTGTCGCTGACCCAGCCGTCGGCGCTCGTGCTGCTGACGGTCATGACGTCGCCCGTGATGCCGTCGAGCGTGGCCGACACGACTGCCTTGCCGGACGCCGAGGCCTTGACGGTGAACGTCTGCTGCGTCTGGCCGGTGAACTGGACGGTGTAGCTCACCGCGGGGCTTGCCGCCTGCAACCCGGGATTCGGGGTGATGAGGAACTCGGTCTTCTGGTCGAACTTGGGGTGCGGGTCCAGTTGCGTGATGGTCGGAGCCGCGGGCGCGACGTCGAAGCTATAGGTGGCCACCGGCGACTCGTTGAGCGCCCGGTCCAGGCTCGCGACGGTCAGGGTCAGCGGACCCGACGCCCCGGCCGGCGGAATCAGGTCCACCGTCGCGGAACCGCCCAGCGTCGAAGCCAGGGCGAAATGCGACGTGTCGGCGTAGTTGTCGACGGGCTGAGGGATGCCGTAAGCGCCGATGTCGGCCAGGACCGCCACCGGGAGCGGTTGCGTCCAGGTGAAGACGTAGCCCTGCACATCGCTGACGCCATTTGCGCCGAGCGTGACCTGGACCGGCGCCCCGCCTTGATCCACCTGCCCCTGCGGGTAGTTCGCCGAGGTGATCGTCGGCGCGTTGGCGGGCGGGGTGTTGTCCACCGCGAAATAGCACGGCGCCGTAACCGCGGACGTCCCGCTCGCCCCCACCGCCTGTACCTGCCACGCGTAGGTTTGGCCGTCGGTCAGATCCGCGGCCGGCATCGTGACCGTGCCCTCGAAATCGGGCAGGACGGTGGTATTGGACAGGGTGGTCGTCTGCGTCGGATCGCTCACCGGCCAGACCTGGAACTGCTCGGTGATGAACGGGGAGTCAGCGGAGTTGGTGTCCTGTGACAGGCCCTCGAGCAGGACGCCTGCCTCCTCAGTCAGGCCTTCGCTGGCAGAGACGTAGGTCGGCGAGGCCGCGCTGGTCGAGCACGACAGATCGCCGTTGAACAGGTCGATCGGCGTTGGCGGCCCCGTTGTCGCCGCCGTCGCCGGCGCAGCGACGGCGAGCGCCAGACCGAGACTGGCGATCGTAACGAGGGCCGCACGCGAACGGCCGCCTAAGGACATCTTCATGGAGACTCCCTCCCCCGTTGAGGCCAGACAGAGGGCGCCGATGAACGCTGTCTCATGGGCGCCGACGAAATATTAACCTGCTCCCGATTAATCCGAAATAGCCGAAGCGGGACAATTTTCGCCAATTCTCCGCCTGTGCCGCGCGGCCCGGTGAGCGGGGTCGCCGGACGCGCTCAGCCCTTCGTGAACGAGGTCAGCTTCTGCTCGTCGGTCACATGGGAGGCGCCAGCGGTGGTGGTGATCGCCTCGGACTGCACCGGGCCGACGCCGTTCGCCAGCCAGGTCCGGACCTCAATGCTCAGGGCGATGTTCGACACCACGAAGGACATGGTCATGTCGACGATCTGCGCCTGGTAGGTGCCGGCCGGAACGTTCACCGACGCCGTGCCCGCACCCCGGACCGTGATGTGCGCGGTCTCCTTGAGCTGCTTGCCGCCCTGGTCCATCGTGATGTGCAGCACGGACTTGGTCGGCTGGCCGGACGCGAGCACTCCCGGGGCCGGCAGGCCGATGGCGCCCTGCACAGAGACGCCGTTGCCGAACGCGTTGGACGGATACGTGATCGAACCGTCGGAGTGGAAGATGTAGGTCCCGTTGGTGGTGGTCGGGGACCCGGCCAGGTCGATCGTGTCGGCCTGGGTCACCTGCTGTCCGCCGGACACCGGGACGACCGCGGTCATCTTGTTCATCACCGTGCCGCCCAGGCTGTTCTGGTACTGCCAGGTGTCGCCGACGCCGATCGGCCAGTTGCCGTAGCCGGTGGTCGTGCTGCCGGACGAATTCGCCGACGACGACGTCGAGCCGCCGGTCGCGGCGGCCGTGGCGGACGAGCCAGCCGACCCCGACGAACCCGACGACCCGGACGCCGATCCACGCGACGAGCCGCCGCAGCCGGCCAGGGCCAGCCCGGCGATGGCGAGCGTGACCGCGGGGCCGGCGCACCGGCGCGCGTAACGTGTGCTTGCGTTCATGACGTGTCCTTTGCTCCCCTGTGACATGGCTGGCCGGGGCCGCGTGAGCAAACCCCCAGCAGATCGGACGCTAGAGCAGACGGCCGGAATACGAATCCGTGAAAGCCGCCGATTTCTTGGCCTGCGCCGGACGGGACCGGCGGTCAGCCGGGGTCGCACCGCTCGGCCCAGATCCGGATGAGCTCGCCGCGGGACCGGACGCCGAGCTTGCGGTAAACGGCCGACAGGTGTGTCTCCACGGTCCGCAGTCCCATGTACAGCTCGGCGGCGACCTCCCGGTTGGTGCGCCCCGACGCGACCAGGCCCGCCACCTGCCGTTCCGCTGTGGTCAGGTCGAGGGCCGCCGCCCGGGCCGCGCCGAGGCGGGCCAGCTCGGCGTCCGCCCGCTGCGTCCACGGGGCGGCGCCCAGCGCCTCGAACGCCCGCCGCGCGTTCTCCACGTGCTCGCGCGCCGCGACCCGGCGCCGGGCCCGGCGCGCCACGTCGCCCGCGACCAGCTGGGTTCGCGCGCACTCCAGCGGCATCGCCACGCGCTCGTGGACGGCGAGCGCCTCCCCGAGCGCGGCTGCCGCCGCGTCGTGGTCGCCGCGAGCCGACATCAGCAGCGCGCGGCAACGCCCGGCCACGGCGAGGGCCCAGGCTCGGTCAAGCCGCCTGGCCCGCTCTTCCAACGGCGTGAGCAGGGCGTCCGCCGCGGCGAGGTCACCGAGCCGGATCAGCGCCTCGATGTCATCCGGGACCGAGCGCATGGCCATCCAGCCCGGATCGATCATCCCGCGACCAGATGTCGCCTCGGTGACGGCCGCCAGCCTGGCGTGCGCACCGGCCGGATGGCCCGAGGCCAGGTCGGCCAGGCCGAGCGCGTGGCAGCCCAGCAGCACCGGGTAGTACACGCCGCACCGCAGGCCCGCGTCGATCGCCGCCTCCGCCTCGGCCCGGGCATCCTCGAGCGGGCCGCGGAAGGCCCGGACGATCGCCCGCGCGCCGTGCATGCAGGCCATCAGCGTCACCGCGTCGGCGGCCCGGGCGACGCGGTGCCCGTGGTCGGCGTACTCCTCGGCGAGGTCCAGGTTTCCGGCCCAGGTCTCCAGCGCGACCAGGTGCATCGCCGCGAACGGCAGGTCGGTCTCGGCGCCCTGCTCGGTCGCCTCGGCGTACTCCGCGGTCAGCAGGGCACGGGCCCCGGCGAGGTCGTCGCCGGAACGCAGCACGTGGCTGAGCACCACGCGCGGGCGCATCTCCATCGCCACCCGCCCGGTCGGCGGGCGGTGCGCCAGCGCCCGCTCGATCAGGTCCCGGCGCACACCGTGCCCGGTGACGAAGTCCGCCACCGCATCGAACGCCTCGAGCTGGCAGATCAGCGTCTCGTCGGCCAGCCGCTCGGCGATGCCGCGGGCGCACCGGAACTGCGCCCGGGTCGCGGCGGTGAACCCCTCGGTGCCCACGGCCATGGCGAAGCCCAGGTCACGGTGCAACAGCGCCTTCAGCGCGGAGCCGTCGGGGGCCGCAGCCAGAGCCTGGACGAGCAGCGGCCGGGCGGCGAACACGCCCTCGCTGTAGGCGATGACCCGGGCCAGGTCGTGCAGCGCGGCCGCCCGCACCGGGCCGGACCCGGCCAGTTCGATGGCGGCCTCGAGCAGCCGGCGCGCCCCGCCGGGGTCGAACGCCATCAGGTGCATCCGGCCCGCGTCCACCAGCCGCTGGACGCGGGCCTGCCGACAGCCAGGCGGCGTGAGCTCGTGGGCCAGATCGGCCAGCTCGGCGCCCGCGACGGCGGCGCCGCGCAGGCAGGCGACCCTGGCCGCCTCGCCCAGTTCCGCGGCGAGCCCTTCGTCCGGTCCGGCGGCGGCCAGGGCCAGGTGCCGCACCCGCTCCTCGGCCAGTGCGCATGCCCCGGCCAGGCGCCGGTGGGCCCGGCGGCGCTCGCGCTGCGTGGCGTTGGCGTAGTGCAGTGAGCGAAGCAGCGGATGAACGAAGCTCACCCGGTCGTCAACGACCCGCAGCACGCCCGCGGCCTCGGCCGAGTCCAGCCCGTCCTGCGCGGCTTGATCGTCGCCGCAGGCGGTCACGACCAGGCCGGCCGCCGGATGCCCGGAGGCGGCCGCCACCAGCAGCGCCACGTCGCGCCCGGCCCGCGACAGACCGGCCAGCCGCCGCCGGATCAGCGGCTGGAGCGACCCGGGAACCGGGAGCGGCTGGCCCGCGCGACGCGGCCCGCCGGCCGCGCCCAGCGCTGCCGCCAGCTCTAATGCGAAATACGGGTTGCCGCCCGACGCCTCGCATAGCGCGACCACCTCGGGCCAGCTCTCCTGCGGCCCGCCCTTGTCGCGCAGCATGGCGGCCAGGGCGTCGGGACTGAGCGGCCCGACGTCGATCGACCGCAGCCGGCCGTGCGGCAGGCCCCGCCGCAGCGACGTGACCGCGCCGTCCGCCCCGCCCGGCGAGACCGTGGCGAGCAGGCCGACCGGCGGCGTGCTGAGCCGGCGCAGCGCGTACTCGAGCACCACGGCCGAGGCCCGGTCCAGGCAGGTCAGGTCGTCCACCGCGATCAGCACCGGCGCGGTGCCGGCCAGGTTCCGGATGACGCCGAGCAGCGCGACCGCGACGGCCCGCTGGTCCGGTGGTTCGGGCCCCGGCTCGGCCCGCAGCAGCGCCACATCGATCGCATGGCGCTGCGGACCGGGCAGGCCGTCCAGCCCGGACTCCGGCACGGCGTCGAACAGGTCGCCGAGGGCCGAGAAGCTCAGCGGTGCCTCGGACCGGACCGGGCGGCAGCTCAGCACCCACCAGCCCCGCCGACGGGCCATGTCGAGCGCGGCCGACCACAGCGTGGTCTTGCCGATGCCGGCCGGTCCCTCGATCAGCAGCGCCGCCGGGCGGGCCGCCAGCTCTGCCAGGAAGCCGCGGATCCGGTCCAGCTCGGCCATGCGGCCGTAGACCCCCGCCGCATCCTCGGCCGAGCCGTTCACGCCCATCGCCCCATCTCGTCGGTCAGGACCAACAAGCTAAGGGGCATCCGTTACAACGAACTTACAGCGACCGGTCGGGGGCCGGTGCGGTGCGGCCGCGGGGGCGGCGGGCGGCACGGCACGGCGGCAGCCGGTGCGACGGCAGCCGGCACGGCACGGCTGCAGCCGGTGCGACGGCAGCCGGCACGGCACGGCGGCAGCCGGTGCGACGGCAGCCGGCACGGCACGGCGGCAGCCGGTGCGACGGCAGGCGGCATGGCCTCCGACCCGCCCGGTTTATCCCGGTTCGCAAGCTCGCTTTCCATGATCTGGG
>Ga0335074_10007600_pt1 | contig 15028 bp, 11 predicted proteins | sample Lox_Sample_23_FD_206715 | JGI IMG/M metagenome (GOLD analysis project Ga0335074, IMG submission 206715) | Soil microbial communities from Loxahatchee National Wildlife Refuge, Florida, United States - Lox_Sample_2.3 | ecosystem: Environmental > Terrestrial > Soil > Wetlands | place: USA...
CCCACAGCGGCGTGGTCAACGACGCTGCCGCTGCCGCGCAGCCCTACAAGGGCTTGGATGTCGGCGATGCCGGCACCTACATCTCGATCTTCAAGCAGCTCGAGGTGGGCGGCAACGTGATGTGGGGCGCGGTCAACGGCGCGTGGGCACCGATGCCGTCCGGCGGCAAGCACGCGCTTGCCTGGGTGACCGGCGTGAAGTGGACCATCCCGCAGCTTCCCGCGACGCTGGGCGCCTACTACTTCAACTACAAGTACCAGGGTAATGCGACGCCCATCTCGGCGACTTGCGCATTCTGCACGCAGCGCACCTCGCAGGGCCTCGATGTCGGCGCCGTCTATGGCTTCGGTCCGGGCGTCGTGGCGGTGGCCGAGTATGCCTGGGGCCAAGTCTACCAGGGCGATGTCGACCTGCTGACCGGTTCGGCGGGCAGTGCATACAACACGGTTACCGCGAACGTGGTCACCGTCGGCATGTCGGTCCGCTTCTGATCGCTGACACGTTCTGGACTAACGGAACAGGCGGCGGGGTCATTCCCCGCCGCTTGTTTTTTGCCTGCTCGCCGGCGGCCCATGAGCCGGACCATGGCCCGCGGACACGCCGGCTGGTGCCATGGTGGGCCGCGATGTGATTCCGTCCGGCTCGATGGCTCCTGAACACGCCGGTTGGCGGATTGCCGTCCCGCGGTTCGATTTGTCGCGTTGCCGTCCCGCAGTTCGATCCGGTGCAGCGACCGCGGATGCCTGTTTGCCGCGGCGCGATGATCAGTGCTCGTCCGGCTTTCTCTCATGCTCCGCGGGCGCCGGATGCGGTGCCGCGGCGGCGTGGGCCTGGGGCGGCGGCCCGGCATGGGCTGGCGCCGGAGCAGGCCCGCGCGGCGGCGCATGGGCCTCCGGCGGAGGAGCATGGAACTCGGGAGCGGCATGGGCTTCCGGCCGAGGGGCATGGAATTCGGCAGGCGGATGAGCTGGCGCGGCGGTGCGTACTTCCGGCGCCGGCGCATGCTCTGGCGGCGCCGTCACATGCTCTGGCGGAGATGGACGCATCTCGGGGCGGTGGACTGCCGCTGCGGGCGGAGCCTCGTGCGCCACGGACGGCCGTCCGGGGGCCGGAGCGACGGGACGTTCGGCCGCATGTTCAGGTCCCACAGCCGGATGCTGCACCCCCGATTGTTCGGTCCGCCGGGTCTCCGGGCCTGCCACTGCGGGCCGGCGCTCGGCGGCCGGCGGCACTGTCCCCGGGCGTGCGATGGCCGCCGGCACCGGCTCATGCCGCTCGGTCGCGCCGCCAGGTGCCGCGGGGGTGATCCGGGGCGGCCCTCCCTCGCGCGCCGCGGGGGTTCGCAGCTCCGGCCGCGCGAGACCGGCCGGGCGTGCGGCGGCGGCCGGCGGGCCGCCTGGCCGATGCTCCGACGGGCCGGGCAATGGCGGACGCGCGGCGACCCCGTTCACCAGCGGCATCCGGCGGATCGCGGGACCCGGCGCCACATGCGCCGCGGCCGGGGGACCCCGGGGCGCCTCCGGCAAGTGCATCGTGCGCGCGAGGTTCGGCGTTATGCCCACCGTCGCCGCCGTCGGCCGGATTGGTGCCGTGCCGATCACCGGCCGGGCTGCCGCCAGCATCTGCGGATCGACGCGCAATGCGGCCTGGCGCACCGGGCGGGACTCGGCCATCGCGGCAGCCGGCATGGCGGTGACCGCGGACCGGTTGAGGTAGCTGTTCATCGGCAGCGGGCGGCCGATCGCGGCCAGGTCCCTCACGTCGCGGCGGTTGACCGCGCGGAGCCAGGTGTCGGATGCGTGGAACCAGGGATGATACGGCTCCTGCGGCGCGAGCGGGAACCATCCGACCGTGCCGGCCCCCAGCGCCGCGCCGACGCCGAAGAACGCGACCAGTGCCGGCGCGTAGACGGGCGGTCCGGCCACGGCGACGACGCCCGGCGACCAGCCCCATCGCCCGCCGATCTGCACCCAGCGCCCATAATGGAACGGCGCAAAGCCCCATGGATCGCTGTCGATCCAGGTCCAGCCCCATGGCGCCACCCAGCCCCAATAGCCCTCCTGGTACGGCACCCAGCCGGCGGAAACCTGCGGATACCATACGTCGCCGTAGTCGGAGGTCTGAGTCCAGGTGCCATAGGCCGAGAGGTCCTCGCCCCCCGGCATCTGTGCCACGACGGCGGGCGCGGCGGGACCCGGCGCGGGGGCCGGCTGCTGTTCCCAGGTCGCCAGGAAGGCGTCCGTCTGCGCCGGCCCGACGCTGCCCTGGAATGTCTGCGCGCCGGTGATGGTCGCGGTCTGGCCAGCCGCGAGCTGAAGCGACAGGCCCGGCCCGCTGACCCGGGCCGCGCCTGCCAGCACCGTTACGGTTGTGGGGTCCTGGGTGTCGCCCGCGGCCAGATCGTAGCGGCCTGGCCCGGAGAACGTCACCAGCCCGCGCGGAGTCTGCACGGACCATGCCTCGCTGGGCGCCAGGCCGCTCAGGTCCAGGTAGATCTCACCCTGCGGCAGGGTCGATTGCAGGCCGTTCGCGTCCAGCGTGTCGACGTCCAGTTCGGTGCCGCCCGCCATCCCGATGACGCTGGCGGAGATCGCCACCTGGGCCGAGGCGTCGGGCTCGGTCCACAGCGAATCGCCTGAGGCAACCGGATAGTTGGCGACGGCCTGGCTCCATTGGTCCTGGTCCGCCGTGTGGAAGGATACGCCTCCGTTGATCCGTTGGAGCCAGCCGACGCGCTCGGGCGGGTTTTCCGCCTGCTGGCCGGGCGGGGCGGCTTGCGGCGCGGGCTGCGCCTGGGCGGCCGGCAGCAGGGCCGGTGCCAACATGCCAGAGAGCATCATGCCGGAAAGCATGGTGGCGGCGCACAGGCGGACGATCAGGGAGGGCGGGCGCATCGGACGGCTCCTTGGCGGCCAGACGGCGCGCGATCTGAGCCGCCAACATGGCGAAACCGAGACGGTTCCGATCGCATTTGCGTCATTGCCACGACACGGCGCCGCCGTGCGGGCGCCATCAAACCGCCCTCCCCCGGCACCATGTACCGAAGATGGACGATCGAGCAGGAGAACCCGCCATGTGCCGCTCCCGTGGTTTCTGGCGCGCTGTGCTGCCCATGCTCGCCGCATTGGGGCTGGCGGCACTGGTCAGCGGCTGCGTCGCATATCCGGCCTATCCGGATTACGGCTATTACGGGCCGGGATACGGGTACGGCTACGCGCCCGGCGCCTATGTCGCGGTTGGCGGCGGCTGGGGCTGGCATGGCGGCGACTGGCATCGCTGACGGCCGCTTGGGTGGGTTGCGGGGGCAGGATACGGGGCTTGTCCCTGGCGTGACGGCGTCATTTCGGCCGCTCGGATGGAACGGTTGACCGCGCGGCGGGTAAAAGGCCGGCGCAGCAGTCTCTCGGGCCGAGCCACATGTCCTATTTCGAAGTCGTCGCCATTTTGCTGTTGGTCACCGCGAGCGCCGGGTTCGTCAATCACCGCTGGCTGCGCATGCCGAGCGCGATCGGCTTGCTGGTCATCGCCCTGCTGCTCTCGCTGGGCATCACGCTGGCCGGCCATGTCGCGGTGGCGTCCGGCCTGCGCGCCGGCATAGGGCAGGCGCTGACGGCGGCGGACCTGCCCCACCTGCTGTTCGACAGTGTCCTGAGCTTCATGTTGTTCGCCGGTGCGCTGCATGTGAACCTGCGACAGCTCCGCGATCACAGCGCGACCGTGTTGGTGCTCGCCACCGTCGGCGTGCTGCTGTCCACCACATTGTATGGCGGCGCGATGTGGTGGTTGTTCCGGGTGAGCGGCGCGGCAGTGCCGCTGCCCTGGTGCCTGGTGCTGGGCGCGATTCTGGCACCCACCGATCCGATCGCGGTCACCGGCCTGCTGCGCGAGGTCGGGCTGCCGGAGGGCTTGCTCGCCGTCATCACCGGGGAGAGCTTGTTCAATGACGGCGTCGCGGTCGTGGTGTTCACCGTCCTGCTGGATGTCGCCATCGGTGGGAGCAATTACCCGGATTGGCTGGCGCCGGTGCTGGTGTTCCTGCGCGAGGCCGGCGGCGGCGCGGTGCTGGGGCTGGCAACCGGCTGGATCGCCTGCGCTGCGATGCGGGCGGTGGACGAGTACAACCTGGAACTGACGATCACGCTGGCGCTGGTGGCCGTGACCTACAGCGTGGCGAGCCAGCTTGGCCTTTCGGGCCCGATCGCGGTGGTGGTGTCGGGCGTGCTGATCGGCAACCACGCCACCCAGTACGCCATGAGCGAGACCACCCGGACCAACGTCATTCTGTTCTGGTCGCTGATCGACGAACTGCTGAATGCGCTGTTGTTCCTGCTGGTCGGGCTGGAGACGCTGACCATCGATACCAGCCGCCTGTGGCCCGGGATGATGGCCGGCGGCATCATGCTCGCCGTGCTGGTGCGGTTCATCAGTGCCGGGCTGCCGGCGGCGGTGCTGAACCTGCGGCGGCTGCATCAGTGGCGGGGCGTCGCGGTGCTGACCTGGGGCGGGCTGCGGGGCGGGATCTCGGTGGCGATGGCGCTGAGCCTGCCGGACGGGGCGTGGCGTACGCCGCTGCTGCAGGTGTGCTACGCGGTGGTGGTGTTCACGATCGTGGTGCAGGGGCTGACGATGCCGCCTTTGGTGCGGCGGCTGTACGGGGCGGCGGTGCGTCCGCCGGAGCAGCGGGGCAGGCGCGGGGCGGTGCAGGGCGGGCGGAAGCCGGGGCAGCAGCATGGGGGGTAGCGGCCTGGCGGCGTTGTGGCGGCGGGGGGAGTGCCGCGGAGGACTCGCGCGGGGGATTGGCGCGCGGGGGACAGCCGCGCGGGCCGGCCGCGGCCGGCGGCTGGCGTGGCCGCAGATCGGGCCGAGGATAGATAGACGCCGGTCAATTTTAACAGTAGATAAATTCCTGCGCTGAGAGGCGCGTCACAGCGCGGACCGGCTGGTCCTGGTACTCCGCCGCCGTGGCGAACCCTAGCAAATGGAGAGTGGCATGGTCTGCCGGATCGATACCCTGGAAGGTGCGGTGCTCGTTAGTCATACCCCGACCATCGCGGTTTTCGCGACCACGGCGGAGCACCTCGATTCGATTCCGAGGAAGTCTGACGGACACTATAACCGGGAGGACGTGATGACTCTCGTCAAGGCGGGGAAGGCCGTGATGTACGACGCCGCGGCAGTGCGCGCCATCGCCCGGGCGAGCGAGTTCCTCATATTCGGCTGTCCACCCGGGTGACGGCAGGAAGCGGCAACCGGTAGCGGCACGCACCCCAATACGATTGGGGGACGCGCCGCACAGCGGCCGCGCGACGGTCGTGGCGATCGAGTTCCCGCCGCGACCGGCGCGCGAGGCCGTTCTGCGAGCAGAGGTTCTGGCCCAGGACGGCTCCGTCCGACGGGCTTGCGGGCCGTTGCTGCGACCGCGGCGGACGTTCAGGACCTTCCTTGACGCAAGGACCTCCCTTGCCGCCGGCAGCGATCTGCCGCATCACGCAGCCGCAACTTGCCGACAGGCAAGCGGCCGCGGTCGCCGGAATCGTCCGGCCGGCCGTGCGGAGATGGCGGGGTCAAGCCCGGCCATGACGGGTGGCTGTCACTCACAATCCTATGCTGGTCCTGTCATTCATCCTGCTGCTGCTGGCTGCATCGCTCGGCCTGGTGCTCGCCACGCTGCATTTGCAGGCGGGACGCATGCGGCCACTGCGCTGGCCGGTCTGGGGACTGCACGGAGCGCTCGGACTGGCCGGATTCGTCGTGCTGCTGCTGAGCCTGGGCGGGCCGCCACGCGGCGAGGCGATGGGGCTCGCCAACTTTGGCCGCTTCGCCGCCATCATGCTCGGCCTGACCTTGCTGGCAGGAGGGGAAATGCTGTTCGAGCGGCTGCGCTATCGGCGGCTGCCCATCCTGGTCGTGGGGCTGCACGCAACGCTCGCGATCGGCGCGGTGATCGTGCTGGCCGCGTATGCGCTGGTGGGCTGACCGAGCCCCGTCCCGCGTCGGCAGGCCGCGTTGCGGTGCGGGTTTCGGCGTCGCCCTCCGGCCGGCCAGCCAAGGCCGCAGAGGACCTGGTGCCGCGCCTGATTGGTAGTGTCTCCGTTTGAATTTCTTCTGTGGTCAACTGCACCCGCGTCGTCAGACGTTCCACCGCGTCCTGCATGAAGGCGTTCGCGTAGCTCGCGTCGCGCTTGCCGAGCGCCCAAGCGATCATCGCCTTGGTATCGGTATCAAGCGCGGTCCACGTCCGGCAATCCCCCGCGCCTGCCAGTGCTCTGCTCGCTGCCTCGACATTCTTGGCCTTGACGTAGATGAAGCTCCAGATTTCGTCGCACTGGACGCGCTTGGGATGTACCCCGCGCACGGTGGCGCCATGGAATGCCTGGCACGCCTCGCCGGCATCGGAGAGCAACTTTTCGACCGTGTTGGTCGACACGTCCGCCACCCGGCTGGCGGACTGCATGGACGACCCCTCAACCAGCATGTTGAGGACCAGAATGCGCTTGGCGTGGAAGAGTTTGTTCGCTGACCGGAACGCACCCCACCCCGGGAGATATCGAGCGTTTTTAGTACGATATAGAATTAGGAGATCAGATCGTCCAGAGCCAACGGCCTGGGACCGCCGTCTCCGCAAATCGAAAAGTCGGCTAAGGTGTTAGCCTTGAACAGTGTGTTTAACACGCCATCTGGCACACCTGTAACATTGTAGTGACACGGATCGCACTTGGTCGGTTGGTGCTCTATCACGCAATAACTTGGAAAAATAGACGAGTCGAATCTCCAAAACATTGGAGGATCACTTACTGGACCCTTACCTTTATTCAGGTAGCATTCGCGTGCGTGCTCGCATATTTCACTTCCCCTGGTGTATCCGAGAGCACAGACACACTCGCATTCGGATACCGAAAGGCCCCCATTGTTTGCTGAGTTCCTGAAGGCCACGCGGGTAAAGCGCTTCTTTCTGGGATCAAATCGATCACGATGGAGCCAGCGGACGAATTCCATATCTCCCTCGCCAAACCCGCGACGATCGACTGCGCCTCCAGAGGGTAAACGTGCGACTTCTGCCACAACTCCACATCATTCCGTTCGTACGCCACAGAGACGGTCCCGTCAACCTCCGTAATGATGTCAACGGAGTGGCTACCAAAAATAGCGCTCAAGAGTATCTCTCCGCTATCTCCTGGGAAGGCATCTATGTCGCTTAGACCGACACCACGCAAATAATCACACCACCGCAGTGCGGCTTCGACCACAATCTGAGGAGATGGACCACCACTACCATAATGCCATCCGATAGGTAGATCGGCGAACGACCGTATTTTTGTTGCAACACGATCCACACGCTCTTTTGCTAGCGGTAGTATGGGTTCACCCGACGTGGTCGGCGCACAATATGAGGCGGAAGCCGGGGCGCTTTCCAAGAGCAGTCTGACTATATCATTCATCCGGTTTGCTCCCACCCAAAGGTGGTATTTGTGGAGAAAAGACTTTATCATAACCGGCCTTCTGCCCTAACATCGCGTTAACGAGCGGCTCAACAAAATTCATTGGGATGGCTATCTGTACCTCTGCCGGGAGGATCAAGGTTTCCCCCTTTGCTAGGCGCTCTCCCTCGACTCCATCGAATCGTGCTGGGAGTCTGGCAAATGTTACTACCATCTCGAAAGGAGTTACATTCACCTCTGCGAAGTTGACATAGTAGTTGGGGCCGGTACTTTTAGCTTCTATACCAAACCGCACCGCAACCGAGACTTGTGCGGGCACTGGCGGTGGCGGAGCGGGAGGATCGGGTTGCGGTGGGGCGGCAGTCGCCTTTTTGCTCCGACGAATCGCCATCACCGCCACCGAGCGCCGGCCACCTTCTTCGCAATCTCCCGGCGCTGCTCAGCCTTCAGCCCCTCAGCGCGAGCGCACGATCCAGCCTGCCCCGTCGGCACCCGATCGGACGGTTCCTTCAGGGTCTCGCTTTCAAGGCCAACCGGCAGGCGCGCTACCGAGATCGCGCATCCGATCATATCAGCGGGTCTCTTCTCGCCTCGGGGACCGCTGAGCATGGCATACTCCTACAATCGCAATAGCCTACCTAAACGAGACTGCCCCCGCAAGATGGTTGGCGCCGCACCTTATGCAACCCCCGGTTGTTGCTATTTTGTTCGTCCAGCAGCGGTCTCATTCTTGGGATTTTCAAACTGAGACACTACCCCGCAGTTCCTCGATTTGCCTGACCTGAAACCTTCTGGCATATCGCCGCGCCACACCCATCGCCCTCCCATTCGGAACCGGTTCCGGGGTGCGACCCCGAAGGTTCCAACAAGGAAAAACACCCCAGATGCAACTGGCCCTGATCCTGATCATAATCTGCGGACTGCTGGCGCTGGTCTACGGCGTGGTCACCGCCCGCGAGGTGCTGGCCGCCGATGCCGGCACCGCCCGCATGCAGGAGATCTCCGCCGCGGTCCGCGAGGGCGCGCAGGCCTACCTGAACCGCCAATACACCACGATCGCCATGGTCGGCGTGGTGATCATGATCATCCTGGGCGTCACCCTGGGCATCCACGTCGCCATCGGCTTCCTGATCGGCGCGGTGCTGTCCGGCGCGGCCGGCTATATCGGCATGAACGTCTCGGTCCGTGCCAATGTGCGCACCGCGGAGGCGTCCAAGCATGGCCTGGGCGCCGGCCTGGCCATCGCCTTCAAGTCGGGCGCCATCACCGGGCTGCTGGTGGTGGGACTCGGGCTGCTGGGGCTGTCCATCTATTACGCGATCCTGCGCGGCGCCTATGGCGGCACCATCACCGACGGGGAGCTTCGCAATGTGCTCGACGCGATGGTCGCGCTGGGCTTCGGCGGGTCGCTGATCTCGATCTTCGCCCGGCTGGGCGGCGGCATCTTCACCAAGGGCGCGGACGTGGGCGCCGACCTGGTGGGGAAGGTCGAGGCGGGCATCCCTGAGGATGACCCCCGCAACCCGGCCGTGATCGCCGACAACGTGGGCGACAACGTCGGCGACTGCGCCGGCATGGCCGCCGACTTGTTCGAGACCTACGCGGTGACCATAGTCGCCACCATGCTGCTGGCGGCGATCTCCTTCACCGGCGAGGTGCGCGACCACCTGCTGATGCTGCCGCTGGGGATCGGCGGCATCTGCATCCTGACATCGATCGTGGGCACCTATTTCGTGAAGCTCGGCCCCGACAACGGCATCATGAAGGCACTGTACCGCGGGCTGCTGGTCACCGGCGGGCTGTCGATCGTCGGCATCGCCATCATCATCGCCTGGTTCATCGGTTTTGGCGCCCCGCTGGCCATGACCGGCGGCGGCACCGTGAACGGCCTCGATCTGTTCTTTTGCGCACTGATCGGGCTGGCGGTGACCGGCGCCATCGTCTGGATCACCGAATACTACACCGCGACGGAATACCGGCCGGTGCGCTCGATTTCCCAGGCTTCCACCACGGGGCACGGCACCAACGTGATCCAGGGGCTGGCGGTGTCGATGGAGGCGACCGCGCTGCCGGCCATCGTCATCTGCGTTGGCATCATCGTCACCTACATGATCGCCGGCTTGTTCGGCATCGCCGTGGCGGTGACCACGATGCTGTCGCTGGCGGGGATGATCGTGGCGCTGGACGCCTACGGGCCGGTCACCGACAACGCGGGCGGCATCGCCGAAATGGCGGACCTGCCGGCAGACGTGCGCAAGACCACCGACGCGCTGGACGCGGTCGGCAACACCACCAAGGCCGTCACCAAGGGCTATGCGATCGGCTCGGCGGGGCTGGCGTCGCTGGTGTTGTTCGCCGCCTATACCCAGGGGCTGACCGACTACTTCCCGAGCCTGAAGGTGGATTTCTCGCTGCAGAACCCGTTCGTAGTGATCGGCCTGATCATCGGGGGCCTGCTGCCCTATCTGTTCGGCGCGATGGGCATGACCGCCGTGGGCCGCGCGGCGGGCTCCGTGGTGGTGGAGGTGCGGCGGCAGTTCCGCGAAATTCCCGGCATCATGGAGGGCACCGCCAAGCCGGAATATGGCCGCGCGGTGGACATGCTGACGCGGGCGGCGATCAAGGAGATGCTGATCCCGTCGCTGCTGCCGGTGTGCGCGCCGATCGTGCTGTGGATCGTGATCGACATCATCGCCGGCCGGGCCGCAGCCTTCGCCTCGCTGGGCGCGATGCTGCTGGGCACCATCGTCACCGGATTGTTCGTTGCGATTTCGATGACGTCGGGCGGCGGCGCGTGGGACAATGCGAAGAAATACATCGAGGAGGGTCACCACGGCGGCAAGGGGTCCGAGGCACACAAGGCCGCGGTGACGGGCGATACGGTGGGCGATCCGTACAAGGATACCGCGGGGCCGGCGGTGAACCCGATGATCAAGATCACCAATATCGTTGCGATCCTGCTGCTGGCGATTCTGGCGGGCTGGCTGAAGTAAGTCAGTCTTCGGTCTTCGGTTGCCGGTCTTCGGAAAGGCGGCCCTGGGCTTTGGTCCGGGGCCGTTGTTTTGCGGATGGGTTTGCCGGAGGTGTGGCCTCTGCTGCGGGTTTTGGCGTCTGTCCACGATGATTTGTGACGTGCGGCGCTGCGGCGGCGCTGCAACGCGCGTCTTGATGGCCCTTGGCGACTGGCTTAGGTCGGCATTGATCTTCGGTCGCAGACGAGGGCGCCGGCCCAGGGAGCGGAACCATGCCTGGGATTACGTTCGATCATTTCGAGCAAGTACGGCGGCTGTATGGCGAGCCGACGGTCGCGACGTTGCCCGGCTACGGACCCGACAGCGACGATTCGTGGGAATTTGAACTGCTGGCGCGACATATCGCGCGGTCGAAGGTGGTGTTGTTCGGGCCGGTCCCGCCGGATCGCCTCGACGGATTTTTTCGGCTGCGGCTGACGCAGATCCTGGCCGGCCGTGGGGTGCATCCGGGACTGGCGGTGATCCTGCTGGCTGCCGGCACGGCGGCTCCCGCCGGGGGGTTTGCGGACCGTGTGCGGACCGGCTGGCCCTTTGCGCGGTCGGTGTTCGTGGCTGATGAGGGCGATCCGCAGGTGCTTTCCCGGATGTTGTCCCTGCCGGTCGGGCGGATCGGCGAGGATATCGCACAGGTGCGATCGGAGGCGGGCGCCGGGCAGAAGATTGCGTTGCAGATACAATATATCTGGCGTGGCTGCGGCAGCACGACGGCGTTTGAAAATCAGGTCGAGAGCCTTGTGCGGGCTGGCTATTTTACTATCAGGTTGTTTTCCGATGGGCAATCGCGGCGGGGTTCCGAGCTGGCAGCTTTGCTGAATTCCGCGATCGCCGAAAACAGCGTGAACGCCGGAGCACACGTGGAGGCTCTCGCGGTGCCAACGGAACCGCTGGCTGGACAGGACAGCGAAGATCTCGAGGTTTATTGGACCAGCTTTCTTGCTTCCGCAGCGCAGGCGCGCGTTACCGATTCCGCGGTCCAGAAAGCGGCAGGACGGGCTGCGGCCGTGATTGCAAACCACGTGGAGAAGGTTGGCCTTGCGCTTACGCTCGCCCCCGAAGCCCGGATCATATTGGATACTCACGATGACTGCGTGATTTCCGAACGCGAATGGAGGCGCCGCGACGGCAAATGCGAGACGGAAATACGATTCGCCGAGGCGGCGGCGGAGTGGTTCCAGGCACGGATCATGCGGATTCCCGATATCTGCACATTCGTGAGCGAGACGGAGCTGGGACGGCTGGGCGTGCTGAATCCGCGCAGCATGCTGGTACTGCCACGCAGTTATGCCCGGGCGGAGCAGGCCGGTCTTCCGGCGCATAACGTGCTGCTGGTCGGCGATGAGCATGTTTTCAATATTGAATCCATGCGATGGTTTCTCGACGAGGTCTGGCGGCCTTATCTTGAGCCGTCTTCAATCTCGGTGGCGATCGCCGGGCGTGCGGGGCAGCGGATACAGGACAGGATTGCGCCGTCCGCTCTGCTGCACTTTCTGGGATTTGTGGACGACCTGGAGAGTTTGAGATCGCGATGCAGCCTAACCGCGATCCCGGATCAGAGCGGGACGGGAATATCGGTCAAGATGTTGACGACCTTGACCGTGGGACATCCGCTTGTGACCACCAGCAAAGGATTGCGAGGGCTCAGCGGAGCAGTCGCCGGGGAATTGCCGTCGTTTGACTCTGCGGGGGAATTTGCCGCCGATGTTCTGGCCCTGTGCGGCGACCGACAACGGCTGGAGGAACGCCGGGGTGCGGTGCAGCGCGCGTTTCGGGCCATCGCGGATATTCCCGATTACGCGGCCTTGCTGGATGCGCTGCCACCGTTGCCGGCTGAGACCGTGGAGCGTCGGCTTGACGTTTGGGAGCGGATCGTCGCGCCCGCGTGGGCGAGGCCGGAAACGGTCGTGCCCTTGCGGCGTGCGAATGAGAAGGGCTGCTATGTCGAATTTGGAATGCCCGTGCCGATGTCGGGCAGTGCGCTTGATGGGGAGATATTCGACCGTGGCTGGCACGTGCCGGAGGATTGGGGGCGTTGGACCAACGGCACGGATGCGTACCTGAACATCGTCGTTGGACTGGCTTGCGACGGACCGATTGCAGTAACGCTGGATGTTACCCCGTCGCCGGCGGGCGGGACGATCGCTGTCAGTATCGATGGGTATCGTCATCAGGCGTTCGAGCAAGTTACGGGTTCGATCTCGTGGGATATACCGCCCGAGCTGACCAACGGAAAACGCATGCTGCGGTTGGGAGTGCATGCCAGCGCGGCGGTTAGCCCTGCATCGATGGGCGATTCCCAAGATGATCGCGTGCTTGGGGTCGGTGTGCGTTCGGTAACACTGCTGCGGGCTGCGGGACCGCGATATTGTCCCCTGGTGCCGAACCTGTCTTACGTGCTGCGGTACGCCGGGTTTCACATGCACTGGCCCGGTTAGAGCGTTTTCACCGTGACCGGGATCGTGGAGACCGCTGTCATTGCGAGAAGCGAAGCGATCCGCCGGGGGGGCGAGCTTTGCAGCGGCTCAGCGGGCGGGAGATTGCTTCGTCGCTTCGCTTCTCGCAATGACAGTCAGGTGCATGCTTTTCCAGTCAGCGTGCGATATCCGACTTTCGACAGGGTGCAACGGCGTCCAGGTCGCGCCCCGGGTCGGGTCGCAGGTCGTGTCCCGGGTCGCGTCCCGGATCTTGTCGGATCATTTTACGCAGGCGAGCAATAGGCGGCGAGGGAAGCGTTGCCGGCGGGAGACGTGGATGGCATTGCCTCACGTAGCGCCTTGCAGCCATTGCTCTGTGCACGCCATAGACCGGCGTCAGGCTGCGCCAACAGCCGGCTTTCCGGCAGGCTGCAGCCTGATGCCGGTCAGATCGAACGCCCGGAGCAATGCAGTACGATCGGTTTCCCTCAGCGTCCGCAAAGGCAAACGGACCCGCTCCCATTCCGGCCGGCCGCTGTGCCGTGCAAGTAAGGACTTCAGGGCAGGCACGGCGGGGCTCTGCCGCAATGTTTTGGCGAAATTCTCAATGGCGCCCCTGATTTTCGACACCTCGGCCGGGGTGCCGGATTGCATGAGCGTTGCGCACAGCCTGCCAACTACATTTGCCTCCAGGCCAACCAGCCCGGCACCGCCATGCCTTATCAGGGTGTCGAGCGAGGCAGCATCGGCGGCATAGACCTCAAGCTGGGAGTCGCGGAAGCGATCAAGAGTCGCGAGGCCCAATCTGCATCCGCGCGCCTCATCCACAATTCCGCGCAGCCGGCCGGGCGCTTCCATTAGAAACGCTTCCGTTGCCGTGAGACAGGCGCCGATTGCGCCATCGGCAACCGACATTGAGAAATACAGGTGCAGGCCGGGTGGCACGACATCGATCAGGGATCGAACGCGCGCGGACAGGATATCGGGCGGACGCGTCTTTCCGGAGACTGCAAGAGCAAGCAGAACGCCACGAACGCCGAGCTCGCTTGCTCGCCCGGCGATGCGGGCTGCATCGGCCGGAGATGCCGGACCGATGCCGGCCAGAAGCTTGGATGGAGGGATCCCGCGGGCAACCAGACCTTCGAGGATCGCCATCCGTTCATCGATGGCCAGGCTGGCAACCTCGCCGGCCTTGTCGAGGATGGCGAGCCCGTTGCAGCCGTTGGCAAGAAGCCAGAAACAGTGATCGGCCATCAAATCAATGTCGATCTGCCGGCCGGCAGTGAAGGCGGTTGGGACCGATGCATTGACACCGCCGAACATCGCCTGCGTCCAGCGATCTCGAACATGATCAGGCAAACCCTGCCTGGGCCAATCCACGGTATGGTATTCGAGTTCTCCGGCCTTGCTCTCCGGAATGACGCGGCCGGCTACAGATATCCCGGCGCTAAAGACAGTCGATGGATCGCCCGATACCAGCGGATGCCACCACGGAAGAGGCTGGCCATCGCCGAGAAGGCGGTAGGCGCAGGTGGGCGGATAAAAGTTCAGCTCGGGCGTTGCGACGACGGCCCGCACATCGCAGCAGCCGACGTTGCGGGCAAATCTGTTCTTGTAATCGACACATCGGACGTTGGCGGTATCGAGAAGGCTGCAAGCGAGATCGAGGTAGTAAACTTCTTTTGTGTCATCGGCCTGGAGCTTATGAAGACAGCAACGGCCGCACCCGTCGCACAGCGACTCCCATTCGGCCGCGCTCATCTCTTCCAGGCGCTTGCGCCGCCAGAACGGCAAGTCTTCTATGCGGTCCTCTTGACCCACAACCGCCAACTCCGCCCGCCAATGCGGATTACCCCGGCTGTATTGCCGGCCGGCGGGCTACGATATTGCTCAACCACGAAGTGCGGGTAGCCTCGACCGGCTCCCCGCATTCGCATTGGAATCCGCGAAATCCGCCTCAGCCGACCGCAACCGCCCGCGAAACCGACGAGCGGCCTGCGTGCGCGGGCGATCGACAGCGATCAAGCAACAAGCTGGGCGTATTGGTCGTAGATCGGGTATTCCTCGACGGGGAAACAACGCACGCTCAGGACCGCCGGACCGGTAACGTCGTGCCAGGGAATCGTTGCGTTGCCGTCGGTCCAAC
>Ga0335074_10007601_pt1 | contig 15027 bp, 14 predicted proteins | sample Lox_Sample_23_FD_206715 | JGI IMG/M metagenome (GOLD analysis project Ga0335074, IMG submission 206715) | Soil microbial communities from Loxahatchee National Wildlife Refuge, Florida, United States - Lox_Sample_2.3 | ecosystem: Environmental > Terrestrial > Soil > Wetlands | place: USA...
CCATTCAGGGTTGCTGGGTAGGTTTGGCCATTTTCCCGGCGTAGTCCCGCGCGGCGGGACAACGCCGGGCTAAATGATTATGCCCCGTTGGGGCAAAACGATTAGTCTGAAATAGGTTATGTAATATGCCCGAACCAACCAAACCCAAAACAGCACTCATCACCGGCGGAGCGGGCGGCATTGGTTCGGCCGCGGCACGCAAGCTTCTTGAACGAAATTATTCCGTGGTAATTGCCGGGCGCAATGCCGATGCACTTGGGCGGGCTGCCAAAGAACTCGGCAGCGCCAACGTTTTATCTGTTCCCACGGACGTCGCCGATCCGAAACAATGCACCCATCTGGTTGAAAGGGCCAAAACTTTCACCGGCCGCATCGACGTTTTAATCAACGCCGCCGGTTATGCGCCTATGCTTCCTAATACCGAGATTACTCCCGACCAGTGGCGGCAGATTATCGACATTAATCTATCTTCCGTTTTTTTTATGACGCAGGCCGTATGGCCCGTCTTTGGCGCTCAGTATGAACAAAGCCGAACTACCGGAGGGCTTGGCGCCGGCGGGGTAATCGTAAATATTTCCAGCGTTGCGGCCCGCAATCCGTTTGGCGGCCTAGGCGCGTATGCCGCCGCCAAGGCCGGCGTTAATATGCTTACTCTTTCGGCGGCGCGCGAAGGCAAGGATATTGGCGTGCGCGTGGTGGGCATTGGCTTTGGCGCCGTTGAAACCAAAATGCTTCGCGATCTGCCGATTGCTTCTAAAATTCCGGCGGCGGATATTCTTTCGCCTGCGGACGCAGCGGATGCGATTCTGAGCGCGATCGACGGCGGTATGGCTTACGCATCGGGTGAAACGGTTTATATTCACCGCGGCGTGCGGTGAATTCTACTTTTGCCGTTTTTACAGAACTGGAAATCCCGGATTCATTGAACAACGCGCGAGATATGAATGAGAATCCCGGCAAGAGATTGCGGCGCGAGGCGGGCATCCCTGATAATTCATTTTGACGCAACCCATTCAGGGTTGGTTGATATGCTCGATCATTTTCCCGGCGTAGTCCCGCGAGGCGGGACAACGCCGGGCTAAATGATTATGCCCCGTTGGGGCAAAACGATAAGAAGGAATTTACATGAAGCTTTATCTGATACGCCATGCCATAGCCGCCGATCCAACACCGGAAATGACCGATGAAGCCCGTCCTCTGACGAGCGAAGGCGTCAAAAAATTCCGGCAGACGGTTGCGGGGCTGCTTAAACTCAAGCCACGCATCGATATGATTTTTTCCTCACCGCTGGTTCGCGCCCGCCAGACGGCCGCCATTCTCGCGGATAAATTCGAAACCACCGGCGAACACGCTGTTCTGGAAATTCAAACTTCGCTGGCGCCGCCGGCGCGGCTGGACGCTTTCCTGTCGCATCTGGCCAAGCTTGAACCGGATGTTTCCGGCGTTGCCGCGGTCGGTCACGAACCGGCCATGAGCGAGTGGATCGGCAAAATCTGTTTCGATTCTCCCGGCCGTTGCCACATGAAAAAAGGCGCCATCGCCGCCATCGATCTGGATGTTGCCAGCGGCAAAGGCGAACTGCTCTTTCTTCTTGAGCCCGGCTTCCTGCGGCGCATTTAAGATCGACGCAACCCTTTCAGGGTTGATGACGTTCGGGTCCCTTGTCCCAGCGTAGTCCCGATTTATCCCGAATACAAAATAATGAATATGCTATCGGGATAAATCGGGACAACGCTGGGCTGATATATGCAGCCCCTTTGGGGCAGTCTCGACTCATAAAGCATATTTGATAAGACATCGAGGTAGCTTTTTCTTTGACCTAACCCATTACCCTGTCTAAAATTATATAAGGACTTGGTGAATCCGCGGTGCTCTGCTCCCTCCGAAATATGCAGGGCCGAAAATGCGGATAAAAAAATGCTGCACCGTTTATTTCAGAGACGCCCGGCCATGCACGGTAAGCTTTCATCCAGCAACCCGTTTAACGATCTTTTCCGCGCCCTGAAGTTCCTAGGCAAAAAGGCCCTCATTCTCGCCGGTGTATGGGTGGCGGTTTATTTTTTTTCCCGGTTATTCACTTCCGGCCCTCTGATGCTTATTGAACCGACCATCGGTGCAATCGTCGGCGCCGCCGCCGGCTGGGAAATGGCCGATGACGCCGTCGCCGAATGTGGTTTCTCCGGACCGACGCTCTGGATTCTTCTGGTTCTGGCCTGCTGGTGCCCCATCTGGCTTGTTGAGCGCGTTATGACGGCGCTCATGCATGCACTGGTCGGCTGGCAAATGACGTTCGGCGAATGGATGCTGCTGACGATGGCCACCATTTTTAGCATGATCGCCGCCATCTGGCGCGAACTCGCCGATGATTAGTTTTTTTCGGATGCTCAGGCTGGAGAGCCTGAGCTACATTTTTCTGGGCCCTGTTGCCGATGGCCTGTGGCCTTCGTCGTTTTACACCGCGCCGCGAACCTGTTATAAATAATTCATGGCGCAACCTGGTGTGATTGCCATAGCCCATCGGGGAGCATCGGCCGCCGCACCGGAAAACACCGTAGCCGCTTTCGACGAAGCTATTCGCCTTGGAGCCTGGGCCGTGGAATTTGACGTTCGGCTTTCCGCCGACGGCGTTCCGGTTGTTATCCATGACGAAACCGTAAACCGCACAACCAATGGTCAAGGCGCTGTTAATGCGCTGACTCGTCTGGATATGCTGCGGCTGGACGCCGGCTCATGGAAGCATCCGCGTTTTTCCGGGGTTCGGATTCCCACGCTTCATGAGGCGCTGCAGGCCATTGAAGGCCGGGCGATTCCGGCAGTGGAGCTTAAGGTTCCGATCGATCCGGAGCTGCTCAGGAGCGCTTTGGAACTCAACGACGCTTTGGACAAGGCGGTCATCCTGAGCTTTGACCCCGGCGTCGTCGCTACGGTGCGCGGCGGCATGCCCGGCGTGATGCTGGGTTTTTCCAGTGAAACCTGGCGTGCGGATCTTCCCGAACAGTGCCGCCGTCTGGGTGCGCAGATTCTCGTTCTGGACGTAGCCGCGGTAAGCCTGAACAACGTTTCCGCGGCGCACCGGGAAGGCCGGGAAGTCTGGTGCTATACGGTCAACGATCCCGGAGCCGTGGCTGCATGTTCGGCCATGGGGGTTCGCGGAATCATCACCGATCAGCCGGATTTGATTCGCCAACGCCGGCGAATGGAAAAATAAAAGCCTTTAAGAGGCTCTAAGCCCGCATTCAGGAGCCGTCTTTAAAAAATCAAACGGAGTTCTTTACAGTGCCAGACAATGAGGTTACCGGTTTATTGGAAATTGCCGACACCGGCGTGGGCTGTCTGCGAAACCAGCAGCGAAAATTCAAACCCGTCCCCGCCGATCCGATCGTGCCGGCCGAAATCATTGTGCGAGATCAGTTGCGCCAGGGATTAATGCTTACCGTGACCGTCACGCCGCCGTCCAGAGGCCCCGCGCCGCAGGTCGCCGAAATCCTTGCCGTGAATGGCAAATCGCTTCAGGAATACTGGCAGATGCCCGCGTTTGCCGATCTGACGGTTATCGATCCCCGGCAGCGCGTTCGGCTGGAAACGCCCGGCGGCCCCGAGTCCATGCGCATCATGGACTTGCTTACGCCCATCGGGCGCGGCCAGCGCGGCCTGATTGTCGCATCTCCTAAGACGGGAAAAACCACGCTCCTCAAGCAGATCGCTCAGGCTGTTTTAACCAATCACCCCGACATGAAGGTTTTTATTCTGCTGGTTGACGAGCGGCCCGAAGAAGTCACCGATTTTCGCCGCACGCTCAACGCCGAAGTCTGGGCCAGCAACAACGACGAAGATGTTCCCTCGCACGTGCGCACGTCGCGCATGGTCATCGACCGCGCCAAGCGCATGGTCGAGTTCGGCCATCACGTGATCGTCATGCTCGATTCACTTACCCGCCTGGGGCGGGCATTCAATCATTTTGTCGGCAGTTCCGGACGCACCATGTCCGGCGGGGTCGATTCCGCCGCGCTGCTCGAGCCGCGTTCCATGTTCGGCGCGGCGCGCAACATTGAAAACGGCGGGTCGCTGACGATTATCGCCTCGGCGCTGATTGAAACCGGCAGCCGCATGGACGACCTGATCTTTCAGGAATTCAAAGGCACGGGAAACATGGAACTGGTTTTATCGCGCAAACTCGCCGATCGGCGCATCTGGCCGGCGATTGACCTGCCAGCTTCCGGAACGCGCAAAGAGGAGCTGCTTTTGGATCCCGGCCAAAGGCAGGCAGCCGCATTCCTGCGTCGCGATCTGTTGCAGCGCGATCCGATTCAGGCGATGGAAGCACTATTGTTCGCGATGAAAAAATTCCCCACCAACAAAGAGTTTCTGGAAAGTTTTGCCAATGCGCCCGCCAAACCCGCCGCAGCCCGCACACGTTAAAATCACATCATCCGAATTTAATAACCCGTTGAATGTGCTTTTTCAGTTGAGCCCTTTTCAAGTTCTTCCAATATCGCCACGCTTGCCGAACATCCCAGCCGGTTGGCTCCCGCCGCCAGCATCGCCCTGGCGGTCGCCAGGTTTCTGATTCCGCCTGACGCTTTCACCTTCATTTCGCCGGCGTGTGCTCTGAGCTGCCTTACAGCGGCTTCCGTTGCTCCGCCGGCGGGATGAAAGCCGGTGCTGGTTTTGACAAAATCCGCTCCAGCTTCCTGTGCCGCCCGGCATCCGAGTGCAATCTGTTCCGGGTTTAACAGCGCGGTTTCCAAAATCACTTTCACGATCGTTCCCGGCCTGACTAAGCGTACCGCTTTAACCACTTCCATCACGTCGTCTCTGGCCCGGTTGATATCGCCGGCCAAAAGCGAGGGTATAAAAATCACCATGTCAATTTCATGGGCGCCGAGTTTGACGCAAGTCGCCGCTTCCGCCGCTTTTACGCTTTTAGGCGAGGTGCCGAAGGGAAATCCTACGCAGGCGCACGGTGCGACATATTGGTCAGGGTTGTCCGGGTTATCGGCCCCTGCGTGGTGGATTAAGTCGCTCACCAGGTCAATCCAGCAGGCGTTTACGCAGACCGCCGCAAAGTGATGTTCGAGAGCCTGAGCCGTGAGCTTACGAATCTCCGCTTCGCCGGTTTCCGGTTTTAGCGCCGAGTGATCAATGCAGCGCGCAAGTTCCAGTATTTTCACAGAAGCACATCCTTTCGAAATCTCAGCCCGATAATCTACCGCAGTTTCGCGCCGGCTTCATCTCCACGCACAATTTACCGCATCCAAATTCTAGGACGCTGCGGCAAAAATTTTTTGTGGAATTTTCTCAAGTTTTCTTTAACACTTACCGCACATCGCGTTATAATATTTTCAGAAGGGCGGAGTTCTCCAGGAAGACAAGGCCTTTGGAGACTTAACCATGAGACGAAATGCCAGAGATCCTGAGAGCGTAGACATTTCAGCGGCCCTTAACGGTTGGAGCTTTCAACCCGGACGAATCAATGTGCGCATGATTCGCGGCCGCGACAACAAACTCAAGATTCAACTGCGGCTTGACCTTGGACTATTGCAGATGGAAGTCAGCGGGCGGCCCGACGGCAAACGCCCGCACGGCTCGCGCACCGAACTTGATTACCTGCTTCGCCGGCTCAAAAATCATGTCGCGCTTCATGGCAGTCAAGAAGGCTTTGTGCTTACCGCGCTGAATATCCGCGCGCTCCGGGAAGAAGCCTCCATGTTTTATCATCGCTACCTGAGCCTGTTTGTTCTGGGCAAATATGAAGGCGTCGTTCGCGATACCCGGCACAATCTGGGCATCCTGGATCTTTGCCGAAAATTCAGCGCTACGGCGAACGAACGCGGTGCGATGGAACAATTCCGTCCGTACATTCTCATGATGGAAGGCCGCGCCCGTGCCTGCATCGCGTTGCGCGACGGCTTTGTAAAAACCGCCATCGCCTTTTTACGCGGTACATTACGGCAGATCATCGCCGCCTATGGCGACCCGCATGCCCGCCAGTCGCCGGAAGCCCGCGTTATCCGGGAAATGATCCGCGATATACGCCGTCAGTTGCCGCCTGATCCGCAGGAACAACTTCACGAGCAACTTAAAAAAGCGCTCAAGCGCGAAAGTTATGAGGAAGCCGCCGCGCTCCGCGACCAGATCATGGCTTTGCAAACCACGGGAACATTGCCCAGCCCGCTGCCGATCGCGCCCAACCCCGCGCCGCACCGCCGCCGCCGCGCTTCTTCTTCACACCGGACCGTAAAACCCTCGCCTCCGGGACCGCCATCCGATTCCGCTGGTGCGTAAAATGAAACTTGATGCGTTCTGAAAACTATCCCGTCTCGCCACCTTGTCGAGTCACGGGATAGCAAATTAGCTCCACCTGGTTGCCTGCGGGATCCTCGAGATAAATTCCTGTTGTCCCGTCGCGATGCGTTTTAATTGTTTTGCCGAAGTGCTTCGCCGATGTTTCCAGCTCTTCCTGCGTTGTTCTGAGCGCTACGTGCGCCGGATGTTGCTTGGGGTTTACCAGGGCCAGTTTTCCCTGCCCGAGCCGCAGAAACGCCCAGGAGTCATCCTGGTATAGAATTTCCGCCCCAAATTCCTGTACGTAAAATTTCGCCGTTTCCGCGATGTCATTGGTTTGAACGGCCACATGATCAAGTGCAAACATGATCTTTTTTCCTTTTCTTGATGTCTTGGTGGCAAAAATTGTTCGTGTCTTTTCGTTTAATTTGTAGTTAATAAGTAGTCTGAAAACTGAAATCTGCCTTCGGCTCTGAGGCTCGGGCTCGAAGAGAACGCTGAAAACCGCGACTCCGCAGCCTACCTTAGATCATTCTCATCCAATAGCGCAAAATTTTTCTCAGCCAGCACCATGCTGGCCAAGGCGGGATTGTCCACGTGGATAACAACCGCCGCCGAACGGTTGGGATTGGTAATCAGTCCATATAAATAATGAATGTCGATTTCCGCGCTTAAAAGCGCCTTGCCGATCTTGCCCAGTCCGTCAACCGAAGACCCGCCCGGCATTTCCACCGCTACAAGTTCGCATACTGTATAGCGGTAATCGCATTGGGTGAGGATTCTCACCGCCATATCCGTGTCGCTGAACACAAAACGCACGATCGCGCAGTCAAATCCCTGCATCACGGTCAGCGCCAGCGTCTTGACGTTGGAATTATCGAAAATACCCATCAGGCTGGCCAGAGCCCCCACGCGATTTTCCACAAACACCGACACCTGACGCACGCAAGGAGTTTCGCGTCCACGCTTGGTGAGCGGTTTTTCACGTATCTCAGCCATTGGGCATATGTTAACGCGCTTCCGGCACGTTTGCGCGCATAAAATATCCCTTGTTTTTCCGCTTAATTTTCGCTGGTTGTCCAAATGGGCCGTGTTTTGCCGCGATTCGCCGTTTGCGCCGCGGGCGACAATTCATTGTCTTTCCGTGACTTGCGCGTGGTTTAAAATTTTTCATTGACAGCCCGCGTCGCGCGCCGTATCTTTGCCAGAGTTCGTTTGAGGCGGGAGCAATTGAGATTCGCCCGCCGTGGAACAAACGCCGATGTTTGTTTTGTGTGCGGGATTTTGATCCGGGTGCTGCGGGCTGGTTCGGGAAGCCCGGTGGACAAACGTGCGGCAGGCGGAGGCGAATCTCAACCCGGTAAGGGATTGCCCGGGTACATTAGAGGTGTTCGGGGTTTTTTCCTGTCGCGGCGTCAAAAGTCGTAAACTTCGCTGCGAATTTCGAACCTTGCTCATCTGGCAGGATGCTGCACCAAATTTTGTTTTAGTTGCATATTCAACGGACGGCCGTCGCATTGCGGCGCCGGGTGCTACCGCGCTTGTTTGCCGTTCGTTCAAGAGGATAAAAAATGGGTACCCCTTTTGACGCGGCGGGCCATGCGCGGTCTGTCTGGAATGAAATCGTCGAGTACATCCGCAATATGCACTCGCCGCTTGTGCGGCAGTGGTTCACCGAACTTGAACCCAACGAATTAAGCTCCGGCGTTTTGACCGTTCGCTGCTCGACGAGCATCCAGCAACAATATCTGGCCATTCGTTGCCGCGAAGTTTTCAATGACGCCGCCCAGGCCGTCACCGGAAAGCTCGTTTCGGTCAATTTCATTTGCACTAGTGGGGCTAACGGCAACCGCGTGCCGAACATCTATAACGACGTCATACTTTCGCCCGATTACGTATTCGAAAATTTTGTCGTTGGGTCCACCAACCAACTCGCTTACGCCACCTGCCGCGCTGTGATTGAAAGTCCGGGGAGAAACTACAATCCGCTGTTTATCCACGGATCGCCCGGTCTTGGTAAAACCCATCTGTTGCAGGCCACCTGCCAGGAAATGCTTAATCGCCGCCCGGAGACGCGCATCGTCTATGTGTCGTGCGATAATTTCATCAATCATTTCATGACCTGCGTGCAGGCCGGCGGCAGTCTCGATCAGTTCCGCAACATTTACCGCAACGCCGTTGACGTATTGATCATCGACGACATCCATTTTCTCGCCGGGCGCAACCGCACCCAGGATGAATTTTTCCATACGTTCAATGCGCTGTTTCAGCAGGGCAAGCAGATTATCCTGAGCAGCGATTCGCCGCCGCTGGAAATTCCCCAGATTGAAGAACGGCTCGTTTCGCGGTTCGGCAACGGTATGGTTGCCTCGGTCGGAAAACCGTGCTACGAAACACGTTTCGCCATTATCCTGAAAAAAGCCGCGCTTCGGGGAATTAATCTTCCCGCCAACGTCAGTGAACTGATTGCGACGCGTTTTGAAAATAACATCCGCGAGCTCGAGGGCGCAATCACCAAAATTCAGGCATATGCCATGCTCAACGGCGGCAAATATGATCTGGAAACCGCCAATCTCGCGCTGGGCGACATCCTTGGTCCTTCCGACCGCATTGTCACAATCCAGCAGATCATTGAAGCGGTCACCCACTTTTACAGCGTTAAAGTTTCCGATTTGCAGGGCAAACGGCGCCCCAAATCCATCAGCATGCCGCGCCAGATATGCATGTACCTGGCGCGCAAGCGTACGCGCCATTCTCTGCAGGAAATCGGCGGCTATTTCGGCGGTCGTGACCATACGACCGTCATGCACGCCATTAAAACCATTGAAGATTACCGCAAAAATGATCCCTCAATCGCCCGTGTTCTCGATCAGATCGAAGCTTCACTGGACAATCAGGCGGCACGCAATGCGGTCAGCAACACCCCGCGCAACTTCTCTCAAGCCTGATCACATCGCCTGCTTCAAAACCGCCGTTACTTCATGGCCCCGGCTTTAATTAACTCCTCTACCGCTTGCGAATTATTTGCCTGACGGGCGAGCACCAACGCGGTTTCTCCCCTGGCGTCCGTGAGGTTCATATCCGCACCGGCCTTGACCAGCGCCGTGATAATGCCGGGGTTTGTGTTGCTTTGTGCGGCGTTCATCAGAGCCGTTAAGCCCGAATCATCCCTGGCATTCACACCCGCGCCGGCTTTAACCAGCGCGGCGATCATATCGGGGTTTTCATTGAATTTCGCCGCCCAGATCAGCGGAGTCCATCCGGAAACGTCCCCGGCATTTACATTGGCGCCGGCTTTGGCCAGCACTGTGATGATTTCGGGAAGGCTGTTATCCCCCGCAGCATCCATCAGCGGCGTTTCGCCGTTGCCACGTTTGGCGTTCACGCCAGCGCCGGCCCTGATCAACATGGCGATGACGGCGGGATTAGTATTAAACGATGCGGCATCCATCAGCGGCGTTGCCGTGCTCACGTCCCGGGCATTAACGTCTGCACCGGCCATAATCAACGCCGCGATGACATCGGGGTTCGTGTTGCTTGTTGCCGCCTCCATCAAAGGCGTCATACCGGATTTATCCCTGGCATTGATATTTTCCCCTGCGGAAACCAAGGCGGCGATGATGTCCGGATTTCCGTTGTCCCGCGCCGCAAAAACCAGCGGTGTTGAGCCATTCGCGTCCGTCGCATGAATGTCTGCACCGGCTGAAACCAAGGCCATAATTATATCGGGATTTGTGTTTACCGCCGCGGCCATCATCAGCGGCGTAAAACCGTTCTTGTTTCTGGTATTTACCTTTGCGCCGGCTTTGATCGCAGCGGAGACCTGTGCGAGCGTGCCCGATTCGCAGAGGTCAAAAAAATCCACGGTATGGCTGGCGGGCGGTGGCGACTTGCCGACTAGCACCGGCTCACCCATGATCAGAGCACCGGGAAGCAGCAAGGCTGCAAAAACAATTGTCCCAATAACAGTATTTTTTGTGAGGATACGCATGCGGGGATTGATTATATAGTTCAAGCGTTGTGCCGTCGTATCTTTGTAGAAAAAATCTCTACGTTCTCTGTGGCCAATAAAAATCCGTGCGATCCGTATAATCCGTGGTTAAAAATAAATCTGTGCCATAAAATATCTGATCGCAAGGGAGCTTAATTACTCCAGGAAAGATTTTCATGGCTGTTTATCGCATAGAAGTGCATCCTCGTGACGCGTCCGATGATCCCGCCGGCGCCGCGGTGCTTTCGGAAATACGCCAGCTTGGCATGGGCGATGTTCATTCCGTGCGTACCGCGCGGGTGTTTTTGTTGCAGGCCGCGGACGGCATACTGAACGACCAGAAAATCCAGACTCTCGCGCGCGGTCTTCTCGCGGACCCGGTTACCGAACGGCCGGTCATCGGCCATGAAAAGGTTGGCTCCGGGCGGCTAGTGGAAGTGCATCTGAAGCCGGGCGTTATGGATCCCGTTGCTGCGAGCACTGAACTGGCCATCGGCGATCTATTGGATCTGCCACGCGCTCATTCCGATCAGCCAGCCCAACAGCAAGTGCAGGTTCGCACGGGCCGGCGCTATGTGCTTTCAGGGCATCTGACCGCGGACGCCGCCGCATTGATCGCCCGCAGATTGCTCTCTAACGAAAGCATCGAGGAAGTTTATTTTGAAGCATTTACGCCCGCCGAATTTCCCCGTGGCCGTCCCTATGAATTCGAGCGTGTTCAAATCCCAATTCGCGACCTGAACGCCGGGCAACTCCAAACGCTTTCGCGCCAGGGGCATTTGTTTTTGGACTTAACTGAAATGCAGGCAGTGCAAAATTATTTTCGCACGTTGGGCCGCGATCCCACCGACGCCGAACTTGAAACGCTTGCCCAGACCTGGAGCGAACACTGCGTGCATAAAACACTCAAGGCCCACGTCGAGTTTTCGCAACAATCGTTCAATCAAACACCCGCCACAGGCGGTGCCGCCGAAGTCATCGATAACCTGGTTAAATCCACCATTTTTCGCGCCACCAGCGAACTCGCCTGCCCCTGGACGCTCAGTGTTTTTAAGGACAACGCAGGCGTAATTGCCTTGGACGACAAGTGGGCCGTGTGTATGAAAGTGGAAACGCACAATCGTCCGTCGGCTATTGAACCTTATGGCGGAGCGGCTACCGGCATAGGCGGCTGCATTCGCGATGTGATGGGCACCGGCGGCGGCGCTAAACCTGTAGCCAGCACCGATATTTTCTGCTTCGCCGACCCCAATACGCCCATGAATCAGGTTCCCAAAGGCGTTATTCATCCGCGCCGCATTGCACAACGCGTCGTCGCAGGCGTACGCGACTACGGCAACCGCATGGGCATTCCCACCGTCAATGGCGCCGTTTACTTTGATCAACGCTTTATCGGCAATCCTCTGGTCTTTTGCGGGACGGTGGGGTTGTTGCCGCGCGGCCTGGCCGCCAAACGATCCGCTCGCGCCGGCGATCGCATTATTCTTATCGGCGGACGCACCGGCCGCGACGGCATTCACGGCGCTACCTTCTCCAGCGATGTGATTACCGAAAAACATGGCGATGAATTTTCCCATGCCGTGCAAATAGGCAACGCGATCACTGAGAAAAAAATGCTCGACGTGCTGCTTGAAGCACGCGATTACCCCGGCGGCCCGCTTTATAACGCGATCACCGACTGTGGCGCCGGCGGCCTTTCCAGCGCGGTGGGTGAAATGGGTTCTGAGACCGGCGCGACGGTCGAACTCGATCGCGTGGGGCTTAAATACCAGGGCCTGAGCTATTCGGAAATCTGGATCAGCGAAGCTCAGGAACGCATGGTGCTTTCGGTCGAGCCGCGCCACGTAAAAACGCTGCTGGATCTGGCCGCCGCGGAAGACGTGGAAGCAGTGGACATCGGCGTATTCGACGGGTCGGGCAAACTCACGTTGCATTATCAGGGGCACACTGTCGGTTCTATGGATATGAAATTTATTCACGACGGTCTGCCGCGTCCCACACGCCGCGCTGTCTGGCAAGCGCCGGTTCTGCCGCCGGCCAATGTTGCTCCTCCATCGGATTACGCAACGGTGCTGATCGAGCTGCTTGGCTCACCAGGCATCGCCAGTAAACACTGGATCATCCGGCAATACGATCATGAAGTTCAGGGGGCTACGGTGGTTAAACCGTTGGTTGGTCCGGGCGGCGACGGTCCCGGCGACGCATCGGTCATCGCCCCGATTCCCGGTTCACGGCACGGCATCGCGCTGGCCGTGGGCTGTCAGCCGCGCTTTGGCGACATCGATCCATATCAGATGGCACTCAATGGCATTGACGAGGCGATTCGTAATATTGTTTGCGTTGGCGGCAATCCCGAATACACGGCACTGTTGGATAATTTCTGCTGGCCCAAATGCACCGATCCGACACACCTTGGCGCATTGGTCCGTGCCTGCCAGGCATGCTATGACGGCGCGATGGCGTTCCGAACGCCTTTTATTTCCGGCAAGGATTCGCTCTCCAATGAGTTTTTCACTGAAGATGGCAAGCGTATTTGCATTCCTTACACACTTTTAATTAGCGCGATCAGCGTTCTCGGCGACGCAGGCCACTGCATCACGATGGACGCCAAAACGCCGGGCAATCATCTTTTGATTGTTGGTGGAACGGATCACGAACTTGGCGGTTCATATTATTACGCTTTGCGGGGTCAGTTGGGACCCGATGTGCCCAAGGTTGATCTTAATCTGGCGCCACAAGTGCATAAAAAAGTCGCCGAAATTATTTCCCACGGCTGGGCCGCTGCGGCGCACGATCTATCCGAAGGCGGCCTGGCGGTAGCGCTATCGGAAATGCTTTTTGCAGGCCGGCTGGGCGCTTCGATCGATCTGGCTGGCGTTCCGTATACGCCTGCGGCGGCGACGGATGATGTGTTGCTGTTTTCCGAATCGGCCACGCGGTATTTACTGGAAATAAAAGCTGAGCATTACGATGAAGCGATTCGCGCCCTTCGTGGTTTACAGTTTGGCGTATTAGGCAAGCTGACGGAAAAACCGAATCTGGTTATTCGTTCACAAAACGGCGGCACATTGATGAATGAACCGGTCGAACGTTTCCGTCAGGCGTGGCTCAAACCGCTGGACTGGTAACGCAGTGGATATTCCACAGGCCGTAGGCCATGGATTTTGAACTGCAAAAGATTCCAAAAGTCATGACATGAAGACGGAGGAAGTGCATGAGGCGCTCTTTTTTATTTCTTATATTCTTACTTTTATCTTGACTATTACTTTTTAAAATGTAATATATACGTATGAAGTTTGAAATTCACAAGGACGTGACGATTACCAGCAAGGGGCAGCTCACCCTGCCGGTCAACATTCGTAAAGTCCTCCATCTGGGCGTTAAACGCAAAGTGCGCGTGGCCGTGACGCGGGAAGGCATTGTTACCATGCGACCCCTGCCTGACGTCATGTCTTTCTTCGGAACTTTGCACAACCGCATGGCTTATAACCCCAACGAAAAGCACAGAGCGCGTGAAGCCATCGGTCGCCGCGCCGCACGGAAGCCGCGCTAATGTCGAACGCCGTCGTGTATCAGTTGGATGCCAATGTGTTGCTGCGATTTCTCCGCAACGACCACAAGGAACATTCTTTGCGTGCCAGGAAGCTCATCGAGCAAGCCAATGCCGGTGCGATCACGCTGGAAGTTTCGGCGGTAACCGTAGCGGAGATATTCTACGCCCTGAAGGCGTTTTATCGGGTAGATCGTCGCGCTGCCGCTCGTACGCTTGCGATGGTGCTCAACACGCCGGGCTTCCGGTTGCCCGAGCTTCATCGCATCCTGGACGCCATGGCCCGCGTTCAATCCGCCAATATTGATTTTGGGGACGCCTACCTCGCGTCAACCGCGTCCGAATCCAACACGCCGATCGCCTCGTTTGACAGCGACCTCGACGTCTTTGCCGACGTGAAACGGCACAAACCGTAATTTCGTTCGTTTTGAACTACGAAAAGACGCTAAACGTGGGGTGACCTTCCCACGTTTAGCGAGTGTGACCAGAGCATCAATTCAAACCAGCCTCTGACGCAACGCAGCGTCGGTTAAGACACCTTCACCAGAACTTTGTTTCGATCAATGTAGATTATAATGCCGGTGAATGGCTGCGGGCCATGGCGGCGCTTCCAGAACGAGGAACCGGACTTGGAATCATTTCTGCAACGTTATCGGCGGGAATTTCTGGTTCTGAGCATTGGTGCGTTCTATATCATCGTTTGTGCCATTGTTCAGAGACTTAATCATCATGAGGCAGTTAATTACTTTCTGGACAATGTACGCTGGACTATGGATTGCGCCCTGGGCGTTTTGCTTCTGATATTTGGATTCCGCGAGGCGGGAAATCAAGACCGTCGCCCGCGGGCGTGGTTCCTGGCTGGGTGGTTAGTTTTCGCCTTCGCTCAGGTTCTCTGGAATATTCAGGTTATCGTTGGCTGGGTTCCATTTCCGGGGCCGGCGGACTTTTTCTATAACACCCTGCCGATCTGTGTGAGCATCGGCTTTCTTAGTGTTTTATTCAAGGGGCTCTCGCCAGGCGAAGCGCGCGCGGTTCTGCTGGATATCATCAGCATTTTTGTGATGTCACTGACCCTGACTCTAGCGCTTTATCTGCCCTTGTGGCACAGCACTTCGGCCGCCGTCAACGTGACTGCCATTGTATATCCCGTGTTGTACCTGACAGAGTTTGGCATAGCCGTGCTCACGGTGCTTACGCGGAA
>Ga0335074_10007602_pt1 | contig 15027 bp, 15 predicted proteins | sample Lox_Sample_23_FD_206715 | JGI IMG/M metagenome (GOLD analysis project Ga0335074, IMG submission 206715) | Soil microbial communities from Loxahatchee National Wildlife Refuge, Florida, United States - Lox_Sample_2.3 | ecosystem: Environmental > Terrestrial > Soil > Wetlands | place: USA...
TCGGAGTGGAGAATGGCGAATCAGTCGGAGTCGCGGCCGCATTCAGATTTGTTGTCAGCTGCACATTGGTTGTCGCGGTGGGTGGACTGATGGTTCCGGCTCCCAGTTGGAGTGGGGCCAGGCCCGCTCCGGTATTGATTACTCCATTCACTGCTGGATATCCGAGAACCTGCTGTCCGCCCGAAGTCACCAAATCGTTGTTCAGTTCCGAGAAATCTCCTGCACGGGTATAGCTGACGACGCCGTTGGTGTCTTGGACGGCAAAGAAGCCTGAACCCTGGATGGCGACGTCCGTTGGCACGCCCGTCGAACTTACGCTGCCTTGCGTGAATAAGGAGGGGGTCGAACCGACCTCGGTCCCGGCCCCTTCTTCGATGGGATCTCCCGCACCAGTCGTCCCAAGATTCTGGTAGAACAGGTCACTAAAGAGTACGACCTGGTCTTTGTAGCCGGTTGTGTTCTGGTTGGAAAGATTATTGGCGATGGTCGACAATGCGGTCGACTCCGCCGTCAGGCCGGAGAGAGGAATGGAAAAGTTTGGCATTTAGAACACTCCTTGAATCTGGTGGTTGAATATCGGTGTCGTTAGGGAACTTGCTTCCGGAACATTCGCGCGCCCTGGAGCTGTGGCTGCAGGAGAAGTGGTGGCAGCGCTAGATAGCGCGTTCGCCTTCGCTGGGTCAGAAGTCGCCGATGAAGTGCCGGTCGTGGAGTTCGATGGAATCACCTGTTCGAGAAGCTGCTCGATTTGAGTAACTTCGCTCAGTTCGCTGAACTGGGCCAATTGTCCGACGAACTGGGTCGGGTCCATGGGATCGAGCGGGTCCTGGTTCTGCAACTGCGCGACCAGCAACTGCAGGAACATGTTGTTCAGCCCTTGAGAGCTTGGCAGCCCGGTGGATGAACTGGTCCCGCTATCTGCGGGCTGGGCAAGAATCGGATTGGTAACATTCATAAAGACTGCTCCTCAAAAATCAGGCAAGAATGCTGAGTCCGGTATTGCGGTCGCAAATTGTTTCGGTGCTTGGACTGGATTCGGCCGCGAGCGGTTCAAGTTTTGGCCGAGCAGCAAGCTCCTGTTTGGTTGAGAAGGATTTCGATTGCGAATTTCCGCCGGACATCAGGTTGTTTGAAGATGAAGATCCCTGTTGATGAAAACTCACCTGCGTCAGTCGAAGATTCTGTTGTTGCAAGTTGCCTGCAATTGCTGGGAGTTCGGCAGTGAATAGCGAGCGCAGATCACCTTTTTCGCTTCCAATAGAAAGTCCGACATCATTTGCGTGCACCATTGTGCGGACCTCGACGCTGCCGAACGAAGCAGTATTGAAGCCGATCCGCATCGCTGACTGTGCGGCCCTATTCACCATTTGCGCGAGCTGGACCGGGCCGGGGGCCGCCGTAGGGTACTGCGTGTCCGAATGAAGTGCCGATCCCTCGTTCACCTGCCCGGGAGTGGTATTCGCCGCAGGGTGGGGAGTCGGTAAGTTCGCGATGGAGGTTGGAACATTGGGATCTGTGACGATTGGGCCTGTCGTCGGAGCAGGGGTGGGTGTGTTTGAGTCGGCAGCTCCCGTGACGGTAGGCGAAGACTTGTGCTGCGATGAAGTGGAGTCAGATCCAGTATCGTCGGCTCCTGAGTCGCTGGTTGAGTAGGACTTCTGTGTCGGTGCAGATACAGGCAAGGAGTTGACGGAAGATTGCGGCGAATTGGGGCTGTCAAATACCGTGGCATCTTGGGCTGTCGGAGCTGAGGGCGAGGTGGTTGCCGAGAGGACGGGCGAAGACGGAGTCGAAATTGCGGAAGGAACGTGAATCGCGCGACTGGTGAGTTGTGGGATGCTGGCCGGTTGTTGAGATATCCCGGACGCGATCGTCGTGGCGGCGGCGGCAGGCTGCTTGTCAGCGAATTGTGCATCCACGGGCGTGGAGATTCTGATGGAACGAACTGAGTCGAGGGCAGGCGTAGCTGCGGGCTTTTCACGAGCGGTCTGGGATTCGATCGGCGTTACGTCTGCACTTTGTTGCATCGGCTGGATGACTTGAGTTGTAGGGGACAAGTCTCCTGGCGGCGAAAGATCCGGCGCCCGCGATACCGGTCCCGGTGCCGAGGAATCGCCGGTGGATTCGTCCCCGATTTTATGCGTCTCAGACATGACCTGGGTGAGTTCATTCACTGAGTCAATCGACGGTGAAGTTACATTCGCAAAAGTCTGCCGTACGGCCGTCGAAGGATCTGAGGTGGAACTCCTTCCGGGCGACAAGTCAGGCCGGTCGGGCGGCAAATTTTGAACGACTGTCGGATCCGGATCGTTCACTGCGGCGGTTATAAAGTCTGTCTCTGCTGATGTAGATTCTGCCGAAAGTGGAGCGGCTTCTGATGCTGGGTCCTGTGAGGCCAGCGGATTCGGAGAGTTTGAGACGGGCGAGCCTTGAGGTTGCGGCAAGTCCAGGGTATCAAGGAATGCTTTGCCTGCCGTGTCAGATTTGGGGTCCACTTCGGCGGTGGAACCGGGGAACGGTTGCGGCCCAATTGACACAAAGGGTTCGACAACATTCAGTCGTTGTACTTTGGCGGTCAGCGTTGCTTCTGCAACGGCTGGGGCCATTTTGCTGTACAGCTCCGACGAGGGCGATTCTTGCAGTTGGGGCGCAGGCGGGGTCGGAACAGGCGCCGGCGAAGGTAAGGGAACCGCCAGCAAGAGCATCGACAAGTTTGGATATGGGCCAACCGCGGAAGAGTTTGAGTTGGAGATTTTCGACTTGGCGGTGGCCGGCGGTGGGACCTCACTCGTTGTAACCTGAGTTGGATTCTCAGCGAAGGCGGAAGTTGAAGGCGAAGGCAGTGCATCGGGCTGTACTGATCCTGCAAGATACTGGGAACATAAGTCTGCGAAATTGGCCGCGGCGCCTTGGTCTGCCGATGTCCCGAGTGTGGGAGCCGCGGAGGACAACATCGCTGTCTGCACGTTTAAAGTCACGGGCTGAAATGATTCCAGTCCAGTATGTGCATGCAGCACTCCAATTCTTCACGAGTAAACCGGAAGCTCGGAATCCCGCGGAAGTTTCAGGGAATCAAGGGAATTGCTGTTTTGCCGATAGAGAGAGTGGCGAAGAAGCGCATTGCCTTGCTGGGCAAGTACTGCCCAACAGGGCACACTTTATCTACGCTCCTGGAAGGCTCGACGCAGTAGAAACAATTCGTCGGTCTGGCTCTGTTGGCGGCGCAAGGCTGCACGTTCATACTCCTGCAGTTGCTGATCGCGAAGGGCTTCCAAAATTTCCCGTTCACGGTGAAGTTGCTGAAAAATCCGTTGCTGCTGGTCGCGGAGATTCTGTGCGCGGTGCAATTCAAGATTCGCTTGTTGCCGCCGCGATTCGAAAGCGGATTTCAGAGCCAGATTGAAATGCAATTCCGATACTCTTATCCCTTTTGTCATGGCTTTATGCGAAACGATTTCGAAGTGCCGGATGGCTAGATCGATGGCGTCGACTAAATGGCGCATGGCAGATACCTGCTGATTAGCCGCACGGAGACGAAGTTCCTGCTGGTGCTCGAGGCTCTGCCGTAAATGAAGCACCGCCTGCAAAGGAAAATGGAACGCCATGGCATCAACCCGGAAGGGCCATGAGCCGCGCGATGGTTTCGGAGAACGAGATCGACTCGGCGGGCGTCTGCATGAGGAAGCGATGAAGCTCTGGAATCAGAGCCAGCGCTTTATCCAATGTTGGATCACCTCCTCTTTGATAGGCGCCGATACGGACCAAATCCTCTGAGGCGGTATATGCCGCGAGCAAGCGCCGCAAGTCGTTTGCCTTTTGGAGGTGCTGAGCTGAACTGACCGCCGGCATCAGACGGCTGACGCTGTCCAGCACGGAAATCGGGGGGTAGTGACTGCGGGTGGCCAGTTTGCGGTCGAGCATAATATGACCATCCAGAAGCGCCCGCGCACCGTCAACCAGGGGATCCTGCTCGTCGTCGCCTTCCATCAGGACGGTGTAAAAGGCGGTAATGCTCCCACGGGAAAAGTTCCCTGCCCGCTCGATGAGCTTGGCCAGCATGGCAAAGCAAGAAGGAGTGTACCCTTTGGTAGTGGGCGGTTCTCCGGCGGCGAGACCGATTTCCCGCTGCGCCATTGCCAAACGCGTCACCGAGTCGACGACCAGCAGGACATTCTTTCCTTTGCCGCAGAAGTATTCGGCAACAGATGTCGCGGCCAGAGCCGCACGAATGCGGAGCAAAGGGGATTGGTCCGACGTAGAGACCACTACGACCGACCGTTTTCGCCCATCTTCGCCAAGCGAATTTTCGAGAAACTCGCGCACTTCGCGACCTCGTTCCCCGATCAGGCCCAGCACTGTAATGTCGGCGTTCGTATTGCGCGCCATCATGCCGATCAGCGTGCTCTTGCCGACTCCGCTTCCGCCAAAAATGCCGACGCGTTGTCCTCTTCCGCAGGTAAGAAAAGCATCGACCGCCCGGATGCCGCAGCTGATCGGCTCTCGAATGGAGTTTCTCTCGAGCGGTAGGGGGGCGGCTGAGTCGACGGGCTGACATTCTCGCGCGCGATACGCCGGTTGCGAGTCCAAGGGGTCTCCGGTTCCGCTAATGACGCGTCCTAACAGTTTGTCGCTGACTCGCAGAGCGGCGTGCTGGCCCCAGGTCACGACGCGGTCGCCATTTCGAATGCCTCGCGGTGAATCCAACGGCATCGACAGGACGGTCGACCCACGAAAGCCAATAATTTCGCCATTTAACATACGACCATTGGCGTCCTGGATCTGACAGACTTCTCCGACTGAACAGAATGGGCCGTCGGATGCGACCAACGGCCCGAGCACTTGCGTGACCCGCCCTCTCCAGCGCAGAGCGGAACAGGATTCAAGCTGCGCCATGTAGGGCGCAAGTGGTCCCATCTCACTCATCGCGTCGCTCCCGGTCGCGCAGCCAGCAAGTCCATGAATCCTCGTTCAATCTCCTTGAGCTGAACCTCGGTTCCGAGAACCGCGGTCCCCATGGAAGTTTCCAGTTTGCATGCGTCAAGCGGTTGCGACGGGTCCCCCACAATTTTTGGTTGCAGATGTTGGTCATTGAGTGCACCAAAGAAGCGCGTCCATGCCTCGACGCACTGAGGATGGATGCGCAACGTGACCTCGGTAGCGCCATCAATCTTCTCCAATGCGACGTGAGCCATGGCGGCAAGCAGGAGCGGATCAATCTGCGACTCGCGCTGCATAATCTTTCGCGCAATACTCAGAGCGAGCTGTACCACTTCGCCTTCGACTCTCTCGAAATAAGTTGCCCGGTCATGGGCAAACTGCTCGACCGTTGCCGCAATCGCAGATCGTTCCTTGGCCAGCTGATCTTCGAATTGCCGGCGCGATTGTGCTTCTCCGTCACGACGGCCCTCGGCGCGGGCCAGCGCAGTGCGCGCGGCACTGGCCTTCTCTTCGGAGATCGCACATTCCGATATCGCCTCAGATGCAGCGAGGCCGGAAATTGCGTCATAGGGGAAAGGCGCCGGAATTGCAGATCCTTTCTCGCGGGTGGACTGGCTTACTGCGCGCCTAGGCGACGTACTCATCGTCTCCCTCGGGTGTCAACGTCAGCTTCCCTTCGGCTTCCAGCTTCCGGGCGGCGGCCACCGCATCAAGTTGTGCCTTGTGGATGTCACGCGACTTCACCGGACCCAGTACTTCCATGTCTTCTTTCAACATCTCGACTGCGCGCGAAGACATGGACTTGAAAATATAATTCTTTAATTCTTCCGAAGCCCCGCGCAGAGCCGTCGCCAGAGTCTTCTTCTCCATCTGCGCCAGCAGTTCGCGGATGCCGGCTTCCGGTATGGTCAGCAGATCTTCGAAAGTGAACATGAGATTGCGGATCGAAATGGCGAGCTTCGGATCTTCTTTCTCAATACCCTCCAGGATCGTCTTCGCGACGTTAATGTCGAGGCGGTTCATGACATCGGCTACGCCGCGCAGGCCTGCATAGGCGCGGCGGCTCTGTTCCCCGAGGGCCTCCAGTCGCTTGTGCAGGACCAGCGAGACGCGCTGGGCCATCTCCGGCGAAAACTGCCGCAGCTGGGCCAGCCGTTTGATGGCCTCAGCCCGAAGCTCCTCGGGAAGACGCATCAAAAGCGCGGAAGCTTGCTTGGCCTCAAGATGCGCGAGAATCAGCGCGATGGTCTGCGGATGTTCTCCTTCGATAAACTTGGCCAGCTGCTGTGGATCCGCTTTTCGCAAAGAGTCGAGCTTGCCCGCGCTCATCTCCGCACTGAGGGACACTTGGCGAAGCAATTCTTTGGCTCCCTCTTCGCCAAAGGCCTTGATCAACAGCTTATTCGCATACTCCGCACCGCCCTGGGCAAGATAGTCCCCGGCCATGGCGAGCTGCTGAAACTCTTCCAGAACAGCCAGAGCCGTCTCCTTGTCCACCGACCTGAGGGCAGCGATTTCGTGGGTGATCTGTTCGACCTCTCCGGGCGGAAGATGACGGTAGATCTGGCTGGCCGCATCTTCGCCCAGAATCACCAGCAGGATGGCTGCTTTGCGTGGACCGGCGGGCGCAGTGGAGTTGGTCACCGTGAAGGCTCCTGTTGCACCCAGCTCTGCACTAGCCGGCTCGCCGCCTCCGGCTCGGCCTTCACCTTGTCCGTCAAAAGCCGCTTGAGTTGGTTTGCGCGGTTTCCTCCGGCCTCAACTGCCACACCCGCAAGCGGAGCCGCAGAATCACCCGTAGACGGCGCAACGAGAAGCGTGCTTGCTTTGCCCGGCAACTCGCGGAATGCGGTCAACGCCTGCTTCTTTACCGGGCGCAGAATCAGCCAGTAGACAACCAGGAACAGCAACACGAGTCCGATGTAACGCAACGCCCACGTCCACGGCTGGACCAGCCGGCGAATCTGATCGGCCCTGCTCGGAGCAGGGATGCTGTCGGGGGGCGTCTGCTGAAATGACAGATTCTCGACCGCGAGAACATCGCCGCGCTGGGTGTCAATGCCGATTGACGCCTGCGCGAGTTGCTCGATTTGCTTCATTTCGTCCGGGGTGCGTTTTCTTCGTGTCGTCGTAGTCCTTCCACTCTGTTGCGTGATATCGACGGCGTCGTCCACCAGAACGGCAGCCGCAATTCGGCGCACGCGTCCCGGAGGCTCGATCAGGTGGTGCAAACTCTTGCTGACGGCATAGGTAGTCGCGTCCGAGCGAGAACTCGACTGCTCGCTTCCGGATGCTACTGATGACGAGGGAAGTGTGACGGAAGGCACATTGCTCGCCGTCCCAGGGACCCCGGCAGGAGCGGCTCCGGTCGAGCTTTCTTCAGAATGTTCCTGCGTCAGGGTCGCCGTGGTCTTCGGATCGTATGTCTCCTGGGTATCTTCACTCGTGCCCAGGTCGTACTCCACGTGAACGCTGGCGCGAACATGATCGGCTCCCACGACCGGTTCAAGAGTTCGCACAAGAGTCTTGGAAAGTTCTTCGTCTAATCCGTATGCACGCCCATCGGAGGCATCTCGGTTTCGAAGCAGTGGAATATTGCTGTCTGCATCGACCACAGTCACGTTTTCCGGGCGCAGCCGATCCACCGCGCTGGCCACCAACTGAGGGATGGCCTGTTGCGCCTGCTCACTCAGTTGCCCGCTGCGGGTCTTGATGATGACAGCGGCCTTTGCATCATGCTGCTGCTCGGTGAAAAGGCTTTCCTGAGGCATCACCAGGTGAACGCGCACCGACTCGACCTCGTGCATCGTAGAAAGAGTACGTTCCAATTCTCCTTCAAGGGCGCGTTGGTAGTTCACCTTCTCGGTGAAATCCGACCCGGCCCAGTTAGGGGTGTCGAAGAGCTCAAATCCTAGCCGTGCGCTTCGCGGTAGGCCGCTCGCCGCAGTTTCGAGACGGCTGGCATCGAGTTTGTCCTCGGGAACGAGCAGGGTTCCACCGTCAGGTGAGATCTGGTGGGGAATGTTTTTCTCGACCAAACGGCTGGCCAGGTTTTGCGCCTCTTCCGGACGCAGTCCGGAATATAACGTCACATACTTGGGTTGTCCGAGCAGAGCCACGAACAGCCACAAAACGGAGCCCGCCAGAACTGCGCCGCCGGCCAGAAGAAACCGCTGGCTGACAGTCAGTCCCTGATAGAACTGCTTGAGTCGGAGTAGAACGTCATTCGCCGTTGGAGGAGTGTCGGGCATGGAGAGTTATCTGCACTGGAAGGTTGGGCTTCAGAACTGCATGCGAGAGATCTCCTCATACGCGGAGACGATCTTGTTTCGTACCTGCATCATGAGCTGAAAACTCAGGTCCGCCTTCTCTACGGCAATCAAGGCACTATGGACGTCGGTCCCATTACCATCGATCACCCCCGAAACTTTTGTCTCGGCTTGGCTCTCGAGATTCTGCATATCGTCGATCGCGCTGTGCAGCATGTCGCGAAATCCGGTCTCAGTGGATTCTGGAGCGCCGAGCGAAGAAGGCGCCACTTCCGCGGGAAGTATGCGAAGCGATGAGATTGGGCTGCTCACTTTTCCTCCCTTGCGGACGCATCAACTCAGGATCTGCAGAGATTGCTGAATCATGTTCTTCGTCGCCTGCACGGCCGACGCGTTCAGCTGATAGGCCCTCACGGCGCTTAGAAGGTCGGTCATCTCCAGAACCGGATCTACATTTGGATAGGTCACGTATCCGTTGGCGTCAGCGTCGGGGTGACCGGGTTCATAGCGCCGCGGGAGAGGAGAAGCGTCAGCCACCACCCGGTCGATCTGAACACCGCCGCGAACGTGAGGGCGCAAACTGGCAAACAGCAAGCGAAATCGCTGGACAGGCCGGGCGCGAAAGACAACCAGTTCGCGGCGGTATGCGCCACCCTGCGGAGTGCGGGTGGATTCCGCATTCGCCATGTTGGCGGAGACGATCTCGGCACGCAAACGTTCCGCCGTGAGCGCCGAGCCGCTGACTTCGAGCATGCCAAACAAATTCATGATGTGGTTTCTCCGGAATTGATCGCTAGCGAGATGGTGTGGAACTGATCCTTGAGGAGTTGCACGCCGAGATTGAATTTCATTTGAGACTCGGCCAGAAGCAGACTCTCGCGCTCGACACTGACGTTATTCCCGTCCGGCCGCTCCATCAGACCACGAACCTCACGGACGACCGGAGCGAAGGATGCGAGGGCGAACTGCCCTCCATCGCTCTCTGAATTCTCCGCGGCGCGTCTCAATTCCTGGTGGAAATCCAGGTCGCGCGTGCGGTAACCCGGAGTGTCGATGTTCGCCAGATTGGCGGAGATCAGGTTGTAACGAGCGACATCGACATCGAGAAACCGCCCCAGAGCCTCGGTCATCGAGGTCTCGATCGAACTATTCATGGACATAAGCGCTCCAGCCTGGCAGCCCATAGCTGCGAACTTTGTTGCGCACCGTGCGTAAACTAACCCCTAGCAACTCTGCCGCCCGCGAACGGTTGCCACCCGTCGCCGCGAGCGTCATTTCGAAAAGTTTGCGCTCCATCTCTTCCAGAGATAGCCCAGGCTGCAGGCAAGTGACATTGGAAGTCGCCGGGGAGCCGGCGAGCCAGTCCATATCCTCGAGAGCGCTCAGTCCGACCTCGGGACTCGTCGAGAGAGCCACAGAGCGATGTATGCAGTTGGCCAGTTCCCGGACGTTTCCGGGCCAAGAGTGGGCGTCAAGGGCTTGCAGGAACTCCGGCGCGAGATGTGCCGGTCGGCCAGGCGGTGCGTAGAGCTGAGCAAAGAACTGCGCCAGTTCCGGAATGTCGCCGGGACGCTCACGCAAGGGCGGCAGGCTTAGGGGAATAACGTTCAGTCGGTAATAAAGATCGGCGCGGAACCTCCCGTCTCGCACCATCTGGATCAGGGGACGATTCGTCGTCGCAATCACGCGAAGATTGACGTGCAGGCTGCGCGTATCTCCCAGGCGATCGACCTCCCGCTCCTGGAGGACGCGCAGCAGCTTCGGCTGCAAAGCGAGCGGCATCTCCCCTACCTCGTCGAGCAACAACGTGCCTTCATTCGCCAGTTCGAACTTTCCCGGCTTAGCATTTCCCGCTCCGGTAAAGGCTCCCTTGACGTGTCCGAATAGCTCACTTTCGAGCAGCGTCTCCGGAAACGCGGCGCAGTTCACGGCGATGAAAGGATGCTCGCTCCTCGGGCTGAGTTGGTGGATCATGCGCGCGACCAGTTCCTTGCCGGTGCCGCTCTCGGCCTCGATCAGTATGTCGGCATCGCTGGCAGCGGCCTGGCGCGCACGCTCGATGGCTTTCAGCCAGGAGGGAGCATGTCCGGCAAGTTCTTTGGTGGAGCTCGATTCCCGGGCTGCACGAGAGAGAATCCGCTCCGCCGCCTGCTCCAATTGTTCGAAGCAGACCGGCTTGATGAGATAGTCGCATGCTCCGTCTTTCATGGCCGCAACTGCATCGGGGACGCTGGCATACGCTGTGAGGAGAATGACGGGGGTGTTCGGCGCCAGCCGGCGCACGGAACGCATCACGAAGAATCCATCTTCGCCCGACATGCGAATGTCGGTCACCACCAACGAATGCAGTCCGCGGCGAAATTTCTCGACTGCTTCGGCCGCGTTTCCGGCGGTCTCAACTCGCCATCCTCGCTTAAGGAAACGCGCCTCCAGCGCGGCCCGCATTCCGCAGTCATCATCGACTACCAGAACGCGGCTCATTTCGCTGCTCCTGAACTGCAGGGGGAGGCCAGAGAGAATGCAAGGGTGAACTTTGCGCCCCATCCGGGACGGCTCTGAGCGTGGATCGTCCCGCCATGTTGTTCCACGATCTTGCGGCAAACGGCCAATCCCAAGCCAGGACTTCCCGATCGACTGGTGAAGCCCGGATCGAAGATATGGGGCAGGTGTTCGGGGGAAATGCCCGGCCCGGTATCGGTTACGTCCAGAGTAATGCTTCCCTCTGGGTGCGACTTCCGGCCGGCAATCTCAACCCAACCCCCGCCCGGCATGGCGCGAAGACTGTTGAGAACGAGGTTCAGCAAGACCTGTTCGAGTCCATGACGGTTGGCCAGAAGCGTTACGCCATGAAGGCGATTCTGCAATCCGAGGGTGACCTGCGATTGGCGGGCAAGCGGCATCAGGAAATCCCGCGACCAATCGAGCAACGAACCCAGATCCACGGGGGCAAGATCGAGCGCGGGCGAACTGTGAAACTGCAGGACATTGTTCACCGTGGCCGAAAGCGTCCGCAGCCCTGCCTGCAGATGTTCGACCCACTTCTGGCATTCCGGGCTAAGGCTGGCGTCGGCGAGCAACCCGGCAAAGAGCTCCAGACTGCCCAGCGGGTTGCGAATCTCGTGCGCCAGAACAGCGGACATTTCGGCTAAGGCTTGTTCTCGGCGGAAGCGGTCTTGGTCCTCCTCCAGACGCCTGCGCTCAGTGACATCACGCAAGATGAAGACCGAGGCACTGTTGCCGATCGGAGCATGCCGGGCGGCAAGCCATCGTTGCGGTGAGCGCTCGTTTCCAGTGCTGACTTCGGGTTCGGTGCTTTCTTCGCGGGCACTTGAGAGGAGTTCCTGCACCGTGCGGGATAGGTCTTCGATCGAGCCAATTCCTGCTCCAACAATCTCCGATGCAAGCAGCCGATGCGCCTCAGAGTTGGCCCGTGTGATCGTTCCGTCGGCAACCACGACGAGGATGCCACAGGGAAGGTTCTCGAGAATATGGTCCAAGTGCAGCCGCATGCTCCTGTTTTCTTCGAGACTCTCGGCGAGGCTGTTGTTGGTTGTCTCGAGTTCGCGGCGCAGGCGGATGACTTCCCCCTGCAACGTTGCGTAAGACCGTTCGAGGGAGCCAGCGGCGGCGGAGAAGGATCGGAATGCCCGTAGCAGAAATTGCTCATCTTCGCTGCCGAGTTCGCCGATATTCGTTCTGCCAGGAATCCGGCCCGGCTCCGGCATGCCAACCGACATGGGCAAAGAAGTCATATTCGCAGGCAAGATTTGCACGGTGGATTCCGAAGGTTGAATCGGAGACATTACATTTCTCTTAAGGTCCGAACGAATGGCATTCATGCGCGTCACGGCTATTGGGGAAGTACAAGTGCTCGGGCTCGATGGTGTCTCCCGTTTCAAGCAGTATCGATGCCCGCTCCATCACGTGCTGAAGTTCGCGCACGTTCCCAGTCCAGCGGTGCAAGTCAAGCAACCGGATCGCGCCTTCACTGAGACGCGGAACCGGCACTTCCAGCGCCGCAGCCATGCATCTCAGGAAGTGCTCCGCCAGCAGGACGATGTCGGCTCGGCGTTCTGCCAGAGTGGGTAACTCGATCGGAAAAGTAGAGAGACGATAGTAAAGATCTTGGCGGAATCTCCCGCGCACAGCTGCTTCCGCCAGATCGGCGTTACTGGCAGCGACGACTCGCACATCTACACGTGTTACGTCGGAGGATCCGAGCCGCTGTACTTCCTTCTGCTCCAGGAAACGCAGCAGCTTGGCCTGCATCCCGAGGGGAAGTTCGCTGATCTCATCCAGAAAGAGCGTTCCGCCCTGCGCCGCGTGGATTCGGCCTAACTGCGACTGCACGGCGCCGGTAAACGCGCCGCGGGTGTATCCGAACAGTTCGGATTCCAGCAAGGTTTCAGGGATTGCCGCACAATTTACAACTACCAGGGGCTTTGCCGCTCGCGGGCTCAATGTATGCAGACCCCGGGCCACTAATTCCTTCCCGGTTCCGGTCGGTCCCGTAATCAGGACCGTGGTGGTCCTGGGCGCTACAAGGCGCACCATGCGGTACACGCGTTGCATGGCCTCGCAGGTACCAATCATGCCCGGCAGCGGACTCGCCTCCGTGCTCAGTGGTGTGCTAAATTGCCGGCTCATCTGCACAGTTGCGCGCGGAGGGCCTGGCGTTCGCAAGCCGGCGCATTGGCTGGGACGAGGCACTCCGTCGGAATCCAGCAGCACAACTTCGGTTCCCGGGAAGCGCTCCTCGATGATTCGAATCAATTCTTCCGCGTCCAGATCGGGAAGACGGCGGTCGAGAAACAAGACCTGCCAGTCTCCCTTCTCGAGCTTCGCCAGAGCGTCGGCGCCGCCGAAGGCCTGTTGCACCGGACGGCATCGGCCGTTTAGCTGATGAAGAACCTCTTCCCGCAGAGCGCTGTTCGAACTGGCAATCAGTGCTCCGCCGGAATGCTCGAACGAAGGCAGGCTCGCAATGACACTCATTTCAATTCTCCAGAAGGTGCGGGTTGCGCGAGGGGTTTGGCCAAGGGAATTTCGATAAGACATGTCTCGACGCCGGATCTCGTCAGGCGCGTCCAGTGACCTCCCATGTGTTCCCACGCCGCCTGAACGATCAGAATGCCGAGCTCCGGATGTGAAAACGGAGACGGTTGGCCGGATCGGGGATGCCAGGAAAAGGTCAGCCTGGCTCTGCCTTCTTGCCGCTCCGCCGCAATCCGCAGCGCGCTGTTTGCCGTGGCAAGAGAGAGGGCGGCTTCAAGGAAACGAAGCAACATTGCTTCCAGGCGGCGGCGTTCTGCCCAGACCAGCATGGGATCAGTAGCACTGATGTAAATGCTGACTTCTTTTTCTTGTGCCACTGGACTCAGATCCTGGGCGGCATTGCGCAACAAAGCATCAAGCGGTACGGACTCGATATCGTGCTGTTCTTGCTCGATATCAGTCAGCTCGCGCAGTGCTTCTACCAGCGCCCGCATACGTCCGACAAATTCCAGGCCATCGCGCAGGACTTGAACGCACTCTTTCGCAGGACGAGCGCCGACAGCCAGTTCCATGGAACACTGCAGTGCAGTGAGAGGCTGGTTCAATGCGTGCAGCAGGTAAGCCATCGGAGACATTGCGCCGCCCGGAGCTTTTCTCGGCCACGGGTTTGCCTGAACGCCTGCAGCCGTCACTCGTGAACCTCCTCAGCGATTGCTCCAGATGTTGCGCATAATTCGTAACCAACGCCACGAACCGTGCGAATCAGCTTCGAAGAGTGCCCATCGTCCACTTTCCGCCGTAAATAATTGATGTAGACGTCGACGACATTCGTGGTCGTGTCAAACGTAAGATTCCAGACATGCTCGATAATCATGGACCGTGTGACTTTTCTTCCGGCGTTGCGCATGAGGAATTCAAGAAGGGCAAACTCTCGCGTCGTGAGATCAATTTTCTTACCCGCCCGTTCGACGAGCCTTTGCACGCGGTCCAGCTTCAGATCTCCAACCGTCAACACCGATTCGGACGGGATGCGGCTGCGTCGCACGAGAGCGCGAATTCGGGCGGAGAGTTCGCTAAATGAGAAAGGCTTGCCCAGGTAATCGTCGGCACCCGTATCGAGGCACTGAACACGGTCCTCTACGCGAGTGCGTTGCGTCAGAACCAACACTGGAACAGTAGGCCTGGCGAGACGGAGATGACGAAGGACGCTTACACCATCGAGCTTGGGGAGGTTGAGGTCAAGAATGACCAAGTCATATTCGGTCTCGGTGGCGCCAGCCCTTGCCTGTTCTCCGTCAGCGCAAACATCTACCATATAGTTTTCGCCCTCGAGCCCGAGGCGCACAAATTTTGCCAATGCTTCGTCGTCTTCAGCGATAAGAATGCGCATAAGTGAACGATCCTTAATCGAACACACTTAGTTTAGTTAGAGACATCTCAAACGCAGCCGAAACTGCGCTCGCACGAAAGTATGTGGGGCCCGAAAAGGTGATGGATTCCGAATCGGGATGAAGTCGGACAAATCCAGTCTGATTTGCGAACCTTGCCGGACAATTCCTGAAAGTCTCTACGCCGGAGATAATTGAGGGAGAAGTTCTCTGTCTGGAGTTATCTCTTGCCGGTGTGGAGCAGAAAGACCCTCAAGTCGTTTCTAATGCCGGGTGGCATCCTGCTGTTCTGTGTCACGATCTTCGATTGTTTCGGATGGCTCACGCTCTCGCCGCCGGCGCTTAACTTTCTTTTCTATTGCAGCGTGGCCGGCGGGATGTTGCTGGCGTGGCGGTTTCACTCCAGCCGCGTATTTTTCTGTCTAGCCGTTCTCTAT